>Ga0302325_10009269_pt1 | contig 21505 bp, 19 predicted proteins | sample Palsa_T0_2_FD_201948 | JGI IMG/M metagenome (GOLD analysis project Ga0302325, IMG submission 201948) | Peat permafrost microbial communities from Stordalen Mire near Abisko, Sweden - Palsa_T0_2 | ecosystem: Environmental > Terrestrial > Soil > Palsa > Peat permafrost | place: Sweden: Abisko...
GAGATCGACCATACAATCCGCCGGGTTGATCTCGACTTGCTGGACGCGCACGCCTCGCTCCTCGAGTGCTTGCCAGGGAGCGACGTTAGCGTCGTGCTCGGCCCACGTAGTCAGCACCTCGTCGCCGGCGCCCCAATCCCGGGCGAGGGCCCGGCTGAGCCCGAACGTAAGCGTGGTCATATTCGGGCCAAAGACAATTTCTTCCGGCGTGCAGCCGAGTAAGTCGCCCATCGCGGCATGCGCCGTTTCCACGATTGCATCGGTGCGCTGGCTCGTGACGAACGCTCCATGCACGTTCGCATTCGAGGTGGTCAGGTAGCCCGAAATCGCGTCAATCACCCGGCGCGGAACCTGAGTTCCCCCCGGAGCATCCAGAAAAACCATGGGCTGGTCCCCGGCAGACTGTGAGAGCGCGGGAAACTGAGCGCGAGTTGAGGCAAAGTCAAACATTCTTGTCGATTGTACGATTCTTCGGGAGCTATCGGCCTGTCTGTTCCCCACGCAACCCCAAGCGGCGGGCGGGTTTGTCAGAAGGCAAGGGTGCGGTCCCGGTCGATTTCTGTCTGGAAACGCTTCTTGCGCACTGGCTCTTCGACGACATCCACTTTGCAGCCGAGAATGCCGGACAGACGCCTTTCGAGCTTGCTCAGGCGGGTGAAATATTTGAGACCTGGCGCCGAGAAATTGTCACTGAGGCGCACCGCCAGATCAACATCGTGAGTGGGAGCCTCCCTGCGTGCGACCGAGCCGAACAGGGATACGCTCAATACGCCGGCCGTGCGGAGCTCCTGTTCATGCGCCTTCCATGCGGCTATGACGTGGTCCCGTTCCATGCAACCAATCTTGCACAACTCTTACGCGCGGGCAACCGATCGCGCAAAAGGTGCATGGCAAAGCGGGCGACCCCAAGGCCGCCCAGGCGGACTTCTCTCGCCTGAGCACACTCCCCAGTAAGTAGTGTCACCCCATTGAGCTGCACTACAGAGAACATGGCGTTGTGCGCCGGTTACCGTTTGGCCAGTTCCACTTCGAGCAGCGTCACGCTGAACGGCGGAAAGTTCCACACAAAGGCGTGGATGGGGTCGGGTTCGTCGCGTCCATGGAAAAGGCCGTTCGTGTCGGCCATCCCGGGCCTCGCGGCGGGCCCGGAGAACAGGGCAACCCGACTCGGCGCGTCGCGCGTATTCATCGCCTCCGGCTCGGCTGTCTCTGCGGTATCGGCGACCACAAATTGCTTGACGAGCGAACGCGGCTCACCCAGTGCCGCCTCCACGACAAAGCGAACGTGGCGCTCCGCCGGAGTCGAATTCACAGCGTAAAGACGCAGCGTTTTTCCGTCGGGGCTGAGTGTCGCGCTCAGGTCCGGTTCCTGTAAATAGCCGCTGAGCGGGGTGGAGCGGGTTATCTCCAGGGGAAACGATCCAGCGGCGCGCTGGTAAAAGCTCTGCGTGAAGTAAACCGGCGTCAAGACGAGCCAGCCGGGACCCGGCTGCAGCATGCCCGAGCCGAAGCTGTCAGAAAGGTTCGATCGGTTCGCGATCTCCACCAGATCGCTGTAGCGATGCAGCAGGTTTTGATACCGCGAACAGGCCAGCGCGTTGCCGAGCGTCAGCAGCATCCCGCGGTGCAGATCCCAGGCGCCGCCCGTCGTATTCCACTCGGTGACGGCGAGCCGGACATCGCGATCCGGCGCATCGCGGCGAATCATAGTCCCCAGATTCTGGAATTCTTTCTCATTGTCCGCGAGATCTCCGACCGAATAATCGTGCGGCGAAAGGTAATCGAGGTATCCGCCGTCGGACTTCAACATCTTCGAGGTGGGGAAAGAGGAAAGCAGCTTGATCGAGGGATCCGCCGTTTTCATCGCCGTCGCGAAGGAAAGCAGGCTGGCCTCATATTGTTTCTCGTCGATCTCATTGCCCACTTGCCAATACTTCACGGCATACGGCTCGGCATGCCCGTTACGCGCGCGCAGCCCGCCCCATTTGGTCGACGCGGCGCCGTTGAAATACTCGACTTCCGCCGCGGCATCTTCCGGCTTTCGGCCCGTCCAGCGCACGCAAATGAGCGGCTCGGCGCCAATGTGGCGGCAGAGCTGGACGAACTCCTCGACGCCCACGAAATTTTCGTTGATTCCACCCCAGGCGGTGTTGAGCGCGGGCGCGCGATGGTCCCAGTCGCCGAGGACTTTATCCCACTCGAAGTACTCGATTTCACTGCCTCCGAAGCGGATGATGCCAGGGTTCATCGCCTTGAGGGCATTGACGACGTCCGGCCGCCAGAGCCCGAGCACCGCATTCTCATCGATCAGATAAATGCGGTCGAGCCACAACGTGCCTGGCCCAGAAAACTCGATGGTCAATGTGGCGTTCGAGGCGGAGTCGCTCGCCGGCAGACTTACTTCGGCGGCGCGCCACTCCTGGGATCCGGCTCCGAGCGAGGCAGGGCCTGCGAGAGTTTCTCCATCGCCGTGAAGCCAGGCGCGCACCTTCACGTCGCCCTGGCTGCGCAGGTGCAGCCGCAGTTTATAGGAGTGACCCTCTTCGAGATAGAAGCCATCCTGCGAAATCCCTGCCCAGGCGCGGCCGATAGGAAGCTCGATCTTTTGCGATACTTTGCCGTTGAACGGATTCTCCGGGTCGAGTGAGTAAGTGGCCACATGAACCGCACCATCCGGATACCAGGGGCGAAACGGCCGGTCCATCTCGTTCTTGAAGTGAACCTTCCAGGGCGGGTCTTCTTCAAAGCTGGTCGAGCGTACTTGCTGGGCAATCATGGATGGCAGCAAATCGCAGAGGGGCTCGATGAATTGGCCGCCTTGCTTCAGGTCGATGGGGCGCTGGCTGAGTTTCTTCGCGGTGATGCGTACCGTTTCGCGCGTTTCCGCATTCTCCGCGACGGGTTCCAGTTGCACATCATCGAGCCAGACGCGCCCGGCCGCCTTGTCGAATGGCGTCAGGTGAATATTGATTCTCCCCGGCGAGGGCACGCGGAACAAAACCTCCAGGCGCTGCCATTCCGCTTTTTCCGGAATCGCTTGCGCCGAACCTTGACTTCCAGACGGCGTGCCTGTGGAAATGCCAGGCGGGCGGCTGTTTTGCGGCATTTCAGATTTGACCCACGCGGAGAGACGCCATAGCGCGCCCACCGGCAGGTACACTTCCTGACGCAGATCGAGCGAGCCCGCGTGAACGGCCGTAAGCAAAAGCGCCTGCTTGCCTTCCTTAAACATGTGAGTATCGGCACGCCACGTGACACCGGACTTCTGCGGCGACGGACTCGCCGTCCAGCCAGTTATTGGCTGCTCGCCTTCAAAGCCTCCGTTCACGACCACTTGAGGATTTGCAGCGGCGGCCATCAGCAACAGCAGGTGGGTTGCGACCATGATGTGACACTCCTTGTTTGCAGATGAGAGGGATGCGGCGGCGCTGGCGCCGAAGTGAGAATGCTAACAGGTTTGGCGTGGCGCGAACATTCTTGTTTGCCGCGTCCGCACTCCTGCGGACGCTTTACTGAAGCGTCGACACGAGTGTCGACGCGGCAGGCAAAGTGCCTGCGCCACAGAGTTCCACAGGCTTGGCCCGCTTAGCTCTTTCCAACCCACCAAATCTTGAATGTCATCCACGCCACGGCGAGCAGATACCCTAACACGGCCTGATATTCCTCGTTCTTCTTATAGAGCCGCCAGGAAAACGGGTTCCTTGCGCCTTCCCATTGTTTGACCGGCAGCAACCGGTGGACTTGCTGCGCATAGGCCTCGTAGGCGGGAAAGATCTGACGCAAATGCTGCTCTTCGAGTTCTACGACGGGCAGATACACCAGCAGAAAGACAGCGGCAAAGACAACGGCCAACGCCCAGTTCCGGCTAGCCACCGCAATACCCAGGGCCGCGAACGCCGTACCCAAATACAACGGATTCCGCACCCACGCGTAAGGGCCGCCGGTTGCCAGATCCTGGTTCTTTGCCAGGTGCCCGGCTGCCCACGCCCGGATCGCCAGACCAACCAGACTCACCGGCAGACCCAGCAGCATGGATCTCCACGTTGGCTCGGCCAGCCAGGCGAACGTCACCAGCAGAACGAACCCGCACGGGACCCTCAGCTTCGCCACGAGATCCGCGTAGGGCTTGGGAAACCAATCAGAACCGGTCACGCGATTCCCATCGCCTCCAGCAGGGTATGGAAAACGTGCTGTGGTTCCAACGCCTGCATGCTCCAATGCATCTTGCCCGTCCGTTTCCAGCTTGTCTGAACGCCTGGCGCGCGCAACATGCGAATCGTGCCGCCATACGGGCCATTCCTCGCCGGATCGGTGGGTCCATATAACGCGACGCCGGGCTTGGAAAGTGCCGCAGCCAGATGCAACGGGCCGGAATCGAGGCCGACTACTCCAGCGGCGCGTCGCGTCGCGTGGATCAATCCCGCGAGCGAGGAAACGTGCGTCTGCAAGTTGGGAATCCCAGCAAGGTCATTGGCTCGCTCCGGCGCGACATTTGTTACGAGGGTAACTCGCTGCCCGGCCAGCAGCTTCGCCAGTTGCCCATAGTAGTTGAGCGGCCACTGCTTTCCGGGCCAGCCGGCAAACGGGCTGGCCAGCACGAAACGCCCCTCCGGCAGCTGCCCTTCGCTCACTCCGGCCGGAATGGGAAACTCAATGCGCTCGAGTCTGGCGCCGCAGGCGGCGGCAAGTTCCAGATTGCGGTCAACGACGTGAATCGCGGACGGCTCAACGCGGGCCTTGTACAACCTGGAGGCGAGCCGCTCGCGGGCTGACTTCGGCCCGAGGCCCACCAAACGGCGCGGCCGCGCGAGGCGCGCCACCATGGCGGATTGGATCAGACCTTGAAAATCCACAGCCAGATCGGGCTTCAGAGCGCGCAACGTGCGAAGCGCATGGCGCAGACCGGGCAGGCTTTTTCGATTGAAAGGCAGCACCTCATCCACATAAGGATTGGCCTCGAGCAGCGGAGCCCACCGGGGAGCAATCACCCAGGTCAAGCGGCAATCCGGGAAGCTTCGCTTCAAACAAGCCACAGCGGGGAGAGCGTGCAGCACGTCGCCCATCGCACCCAAGCGCACCACCACCACCGTGCGCGGCGACCCAGCCGGAAGCGGCTTCCGGATTCTCATTGGCTGCGTTTCCCCACCTGCGCGCCCTTCCCCACGGCCTGGCGCCTGAGGATGAAGTTGGAGAACTTGCCGGAACGCTGCGGATCGCCGGCGCGTTCATCCCGAAGCGTCACGCGGCCGCCGTGCTGTTTGGCGCGATCGATCACCGCATCGACATCCTCGAGGAAGACCGCGTCGACGGCGCGCAAAGCGGCCAGCAGGCTTGCCCGAGCCTCGCGGCTCAACAATGTCTCGAGGCCTTCGGCCACTGCCACCGCGAGCTTGGCTCCGGGTCGCGCATGACACGTCACCGCGTTCGCCGTGTCGAGCGCGACGGGGTCAAATACTCCCACCACCACTATCCACTCTTCGTCTGGCTCGACGATCCAGTCAAATGATTTAATAATTTTGGTTCGTGTATCCAACCATGCTCCCTTAGAGGTGCTCGACATCAAAAAAGATCGCTCCCTCACGGTCGCGGCTCGGCTCGGGACAATCGCCTTACAACCGATCCCTTGGCTCCGCCGCCCGTGGCGGCCGGAAAATCGCCTTGCGCCCGCCTTGTCTATTTCATCAACTCCTCCGCTGCTCGCGCCACTTCTTCCACGCTGACTCGCGTCATGCAGCGATGATCAATTGGACATACACGCAATTGACACGGGCTGCACTCGACCGGCTTCTGCACAATCACGAACCGCCTCCCGGCCGGCCCGGTCGCCACCGCGTCGGTCGAGCCAAACACTGCTACAGTCGGGACGCCTAACGCCGACGCAACATGCATCGCGCCGGAATCGTTGGTGACGTATAAGAAACACGAGGCCGCACGATCGATGAATTCCCGAAGCGACGTTCTGCCCGCAAAGCTCGCCGCCGTTACGCCGTTCTTGCCGATTCGTCTGGCGATTCGCTCGCACAGTTCAGCTTCGCCGGACGAGCCAAATAGGGCCACAGCCGCGCTCCACTGGCGCGCAAGCCGAATACCCAGTTCCAGGAAATGCTCGGGCAGCCAGCGCTTGGCCGATCCGAATGCCGCGCCGGGGCTCATGCCGATCACTCTGTCGGGGAAGCCTTCGGCAGCAAACAAGCGGCGCCCTTCGACGGCGGCTTCCGCCGACCCGGACAATTGCGACTGGGCGTCCTCGCGATAGCTCTCAATTACTCCGGCGCGCTTCAATAACTCGAGATAGTAAAAGCGTTGATGCCGTGTGGCGTGTCGCGGACCACCTCCCCGCACGATGATATTCCCGTCTTTGCCGGCACTCACAGTCAACGCCCGGCCGCTATCGCGGAACTCATCGGGCACCTCGACAGAGTGCGACAACAGCAATCCGCGGCCATCGCGCGCGTAACCGATACGCATGGGAATTCGCGCGGTCCACACCAGTGCAGCGGCTTCCCATGCATTGGGCAGAAGGATAGCGGCGTCAAACCGCCGGGCGGCAAGCATCCGCGCGAGCCTCCATTTCACGCCCACGCCGGCCCAACCGGGCGGCGCTTCGTATGGAATCAGTTCGTGGCAGAAGGGCTCGCGTCCGTAAAGATCGGCGACCCAGGGTCGCGCCAGAATCGAAATACGCGCCGACGGGAAACGGTCGCGCAAAGCCCGCAACGCGGGAAGCGACATGACCGCGTCGCCCAGCCAATTGGTGGCGCGCACAAGGATTCGTTCGAAATCCATCATCGGAATCGACATTTTTTGTTAGACGCGCCCAACGGGCTCATCGTTGACGGCAAGGCCGTCGAATTCCCGTCTTGTTCGGCGCCGCAGCGAGCGGTCTGTGCGCTGAATATTTCATCGCGAGCTACATATAGGCGGGCTGCACAATTCCGAGTACGTCGAGCGTGGCAACCAGTTGGCCGCGAACGTATTGAGTCAGCCACAACAGAAATGTGCGCCGCGCCTCATCCGGCTCTGCAATCACCTGGTAGTCGTGATAGAAGGTGTTGAAGGCTTGCGCCAGTTGAAAGGCATACTTCGCAATGTGCGCCGGTTCTCCGGATTGAATCGCGCGGCCAACGGCGTGATCCAATTTCGAAGCCGCCAGCAGCAATTGCCAGAGATCATCCGCCGCGAGCCACGGGCCGAAATCCGCCGCGCCCAATATTGGCGCAAAATCCGGCAGGGCGCCGTAACGTTCTTCGTACTTTTTCAGAATGCTGCCGGCGCGAACCACTGCGTATTGCACGTAAGGCCCGGTCTCGCCTTCGAAACTCAACGCTTCGTGAAAATCGAAGGCTATTAGCGAATTCCGCGTGAACTTCAGCATGAAGTATCGGAGCGCCCCTACGGCAATGCTCTTTGCCACTCCGAGCCGTTCCTCAGGAGCGGCCTCTTTGTGCCGGCTCTCGACCTCGATGAGCGCGGTTTCGATCAGCTTGTCGAGCAAGTCGTCGGCTTTGACGCCGAGCCCCTTGCGTCCTGACACCTCCACGTAAGGCTTGCGTTTGTCTTCATCGGACAACGACATGCCCATCTCGACACAGGTTCGCGGCGAAAGCGCCACCATCTCATAAGAGAAGTGGATCGACCGGTCGGCTTGTTCGTTAAAGCCGAGAGCGCGCATACCGGCGACGACGACGTCCTGCAGGTAGGATTGCCGCGAATCGATGACGTTGTACACCTCGGCGGCACGTCCAAAATGCGGCGCGGCGTGCGGCTGCGGCTCGTCGGTGGTCACCCAAAGCGGATGTCCATCCGGATACCGGCTCCACTTCCGGTAATAGAAGTCTTTGCCCAGCAGACCGAACTTCCACAACTGGTAGGCAATGTCCTTGCCGACATAGGTCACCGTGCCATTGGACCGCACGATCACCTTGCTATCATCTTCCGCGGCCTCGTTTTCTTCCGCCGCCTCGGCCTCGGCCCGGTTTGGCGTGTCTGGCGCGTCCGCCGAACCCTCGGTCTGAGCGCGAAACGCCGCCGACGGCATCACCCAGCAGCCTGTATTCTTGCCTTCGGTCTCAAAGTAGATTGCCCGGCGTTCTTTCAAGAGCTCGAACGCGGCGGCCCAGAACTGGAGATGCAAGATCTCGCTTTCGCGCGGCAGCACGTCGTATTCGACGCCCAGCCGGTACATGGTCTTCACGTGTGCCGTGACGATCGAATCAGCTACCAGGTGCGCCAGCTCGGCAATTTCACCTTCGCCCGCTTCGATGGCGTGCAGAGTATCGGCCCGCCAGTCCAGCGCTTCCGGATGATCCTTGTAATAAGACGACACCTCCGCGTAGAGATCCCAGCAGTAGTAATCGAACCGCGGCGCCGTCGCCTTAATCAAGGCCTCAACGTCCGCGCCGCTTTTTTTCCGCAGGAAGTGGAAGCCCACCACCACATCGGCCACCTGGACACCCGTGTTGTCGATGTAGTTCTGCACCTCGACGCGCTTGCCGGCGCGCCGCAATATGCGAACGAAAGTATCGCCCAACACGGCGTTCCTCAGGTGCCCGATGTGCGCCGCTTTGTTTGGGTTTATATTCGTGTGTTCCACCACGATCTTTGGCGATTCGGATTGGCTGGCTTTGGGTGCGGGCGGTGACAGAAGGCTGGCTGCGTATTTGGCGCGGTCGAGCCGGACATTGATGTAGCCATTCCCGGCGATCTCGAGCGACGCGACGCCCTCGAGTGGGCCGATCGCGCCAACCAATTCTTCGGCGATGGCCTTCGGCGGCCTTTTCAGTTGGCGAGCGAGCTGAAAAGCCACCGGTATGGCCAGTTCTCCAAACGAGGTCTGTTTGGGCTGCTCCAGCGCCACCTTTATGGAAAGGCTGAACTTTTCGGCCAGCGCGCGTTCTGCGGCCACGATGATGTGTTGTTCAATCTCTTGGAACACTTGTCTTCCAGTATCGCCGAGCGGCCTGGCGAGCTTTCGTGCCGGGACCTCACTCAGTCCGCTCCCTTCGGTCACGGCTCCGTTAGTCAATATGGGACTGAAACAGTCCTAGATGTAAAATGAAGTGTGCCGAAAGTGACTTTCCTGCCTGCCGACGCGACTTTGGAGTTTGAACTGGGTAAGCTGCCTTACCGGGACCACGGCAAACCCCAGTCCCTGCTTGACATAGCGATGAACAAAGGCACGCATCTCGAACACGCCTGTGGTGGAGTTTGCGCCTGCACAACCTGCCACGTCATCGTGGTGGAAGGGGCCGAGCTGCTTTCGCCCGCCGAAGACGATGAATTGGACCGGCTCGACATGGCCCCCGGCTTGACATTGCGCTCCCGCCTTGGCTGCCAGACGGTGGTTCAGAAGGAAGGCGAGGTCAAGGTGGAAATCCCGGCCTGGAACAAGAATTATGTGAGCGAGGGCGGCCCCTCGACGTTGTAAAGCGGACGGACTGCAGGTCTATTGCTTGACCAGGTCGAAGTCGGTGGTCCTCATCTGCAGCTTGTCATCATAGCTCGCTTTGGCGGTCTGGCCGCCGGTAGCGACCGTCATCTTGAAGACGCCGATCACTTTGCTGCCGCGCTTATCCTTTTCCTCCAGCGTCGACGTGCCCATTATGTTCACCGACACGGTGGTGATGCCTTGGCCGTTCTTCACCGGCGCGTCGGTTCCGTTCAGCTTAGCGGTGTAAGAAGCGCCTGCCGGATTGGCCATAGTGATCTCGTCGCGGCTGACTTTGTACGTCCAAGCGGTGGCACGGCCTTGTAGGAACAGGTCCGGCTGCTTGGGGGAGCGGACCTTGTCATTGTCGATTTTCCAGGTGCCGTCGAAGACGCTTTGCTTCCCGATCAGCAAGGGCATCAACCAAGCCGCTAGCGCTGTAAAGACGAGCAGTTTTTTCAGCAGGATTTCCATTATGGACCGCTGCGACCACTGCAAGAATAGCTTTTGTTGCCCCTCGTGGATAGTCACTGTGACTACTGGTACTGTGGTTTCAACCCTGGGGCTTGGCCTCGCCATATCCCGAAATGCAGCTCGCAGAAATTCGAGGCGGAGGAGGCACCCGACGGTCGCGGCAATGATTCGCAGCTGCCGGCGTTCACTCAAACCTCAGCGCGGCGAGCGGGTCGGATTTGGCGGCGCGGTTGGCTGGAAAATAACAAGCGGCCAGCGCCACGGCGGCAAGCAGCAGCGGCAACGCTGCAAACGTCACGGCGTCGGTTGCGCGAACCCCAAACAGGAAACCGCCAAGCAACCAGGCCGCGGCTAACGAGGCGAGGATGCCGGCGGTGAGGCCGCCGGCGATCATTGGCAGCGACTCGGTCAGCGCCTGGCGGCGAATGTCGGCCGGCCGGGCGCCGAGCGCCAAGCGGATTCCGAACTCAGAGGTGCGCTGCGCCACCGAGTAGGAGACGACACCGTAGACGCCAACCACGGCCAGAGCCAGCGCGCCAAGGGCAAACACGCCGAGCACCCAGAGACCAAGGCGCCGGCTCGAGATGGAATCCGAAACGAGTGACTCGAGCGGACTCACATCGTAGACGGGCTGTTCGGGATCGACGGCGAATACGGCTTTCTGTAAGGCTGGTCCGAGAGTGGCGGGGTCCTGGTTAGTTCTGAGTAAGAAAGTCAGATACCGCGCGGAGTACTGGGCGTGGGGCATGTAGATTTGCGGAGTCGCGGGCAGCCCCAGACCGTATTGGGCGACGTCACCCACCACGCCGACCACTTCACGGAACGGCGAAGTGTCAAAGAGACCTGACGCCGACCCGGCGCGAATCTTGCGTCCGAGCGGCGACTCACTGCCAAACCAGAGGCGAGCGGCAGTTTCGCTGATGACGCAAACCGGCGGGCGACCGGCATCGTCAGAGGAGTCAAACCAGCGGCCGGCGCGGAGCGGAATATGCATGACGGCGAGATAGGCGGGGCTGACGATGTAGCGATCGGGGCTCTCCTGCTCGCCCGGCGCGAAAGTCTTGCCTTGAATCTCGAAACCGGTTCGATCGAAATCGCCTGTCATCGGGACCACGCTCGCAATGGCCGCGCCGGTGACGCCGGGCAGCGTTCGCAGATTGGCGAGGGCGCGATCGAAGAACTGCCGCACCGAGGCTTCGCTCGAATAGCGGGCCGAGGGCAGGGCCACCGAAGCGCTGAGCACGCCGTGTGGATCGAACCCTGGATTCACACCACGCAGACGCAGGAAGCTCTGGCCCAATAACCCTGCCGATACGAGAAGGACCAAGGCGAGAGAAATCTGGCAGGCCGCCAGCGTCTGGCGGAGCGGATGCCGGTGGTCTCCCACGACGCGGCCTCCTGACTTGATAGCATCGTCGAGCCGGACGGAATCGAGGCGCGAGACCGGGGCAAGTCCAAACAATACTGCCGCTGCGAGGGAAAGGAGCAGCGCAAAGACCGCAACCGGCAGATCGATTGTAATTTCGCCGGCATCAGGAAGAACTCGTGCAGCAAAGGCCGTAAGAACAGAGGTACTTGCCGAGGCCAGCGCCAAGCCACAGGCTCCTCCCGCCACGGCCAGCACCAGGCTCTCCGCCAGCAGCATGCGGGCGAGTTGCGATGTGGTTGCGCCTAGGGCCGCGCGAGTGGCAAGCTCGCGCCTGCGCGTGCTGGATTTGGCCAGGAGCAAGTTGGCTATGTTGGCGCAGGCAATCAGCATGAGGGCAAGCACGGCGCATTGCAAAGCCCACAAGCCGGTTTTCACGTTGCGGGTCATATCCTCGCGGAGGGTGACGATGTGCGCAGCCAAATGAGCGTCGGCCGGATACTGGCGCTGCATGTTGCGGCATCGCAGAGTGATCTCGGCCTGCGCCTGTTGAATCGAGACGCCGGGGCGGAGCCGGACTATAGTTTCGAGATGGCGGCCATCGCGGGAGCCGGAGTCGAACGGCTCGCCAACCGGGCGATAGACCAGCGGTCTCGCGGGAGCCAAGCTGGCCGGCAACAACGGCATGTCTTGCGGAGCGACTCCGACGATGGTGAGCGGGCGGGAGTTCAGCACCAGCTTCGCGCCGATGACGTTCGGGTTGGCGCGAAACTGGTCGCGCCACAACTCATAAGAGAGGACCACCACGTCGTCGTGGCCGTCGCGATCTTCTTCTGGCAGGAAGAAGCGCCCCAGCAGCGGCTTTGCCGACATCACCGTGAAGTATTGGTGCGACACGAGCAGCGCCTGAAGCCGCCGTGCTTCCCCGGCGCCGGTCAATACGGGTTTGTAGAAAGTCGAATACAGCGCACCGCTCTCGATGGTCTTGCTATCGCGCCGCCAGTCTTCGAAATCATCGAAGGAGACGGGATCACGGCTGCCGCTCTGGGAGAGCGTCCAAATCATGGCGAGGCGATCGGCGTCGGGGTAGGGGAGGGGGCGAAGGAGGGTCGCATGGACCACGCTGAATATGGAAACGGACAGGCCGATGGCAAGGGCGAGAGTGAACACGCCGGTAAGGGCGAAGGCAGGGGACCGAAGGAGCAAGCGGATTGAGACTCGGATATCGCGCCCGATCATTGTGCAAATTCTCCTTACTGGACTTGATCTCGCCTATAGCGTTAGAGGCTTCGGTTTTGGTGTGCACGAGGGCATCCAGCGGCAACTGATTGACCCGTTTGGCACAAGGAGTGAAATGGATGTTCATTTCCGGGAAGCCCCGTTCGGGTGTGAAATTGACGCGGACTATTGCCCGATGCCAAAGGCGGGATAGGCGAAGAGAAGGCGTTTTTTGCGAAACGAAATGGATTACGAAACGAACTGGCAACGGTGGCGGATGCGTTCAACGGAACGAATTATTTCGCCTTTTGTCCGCCATACTGTAGACCTGCTTAACTTTATTATTATTAGTGGTTTACAGACTATAAACACGAGCTACGAAACGAACTGCTGGAGCGGAGGGTTAGTCCTACGGGGGAGGATGACATGGTAGGACCACGCGCAAAGAGCGCTCCCTCACGGTCGCGGCTCGAGGTATTGGACTGGCTCCAGAGGCAAGAGTCACAGGGTAGGAGGAGAATCGTATAGATGCAGGTGAAACTCCAAATCGCCACTGCCGACGACGTTTCGGATCTGGTGTCACTTCGAAATGCAGTCAGCGAGCGTCTGACCGCGCGATATGGGGAAGGATTCTGGTCAGGAGCGTCAACCGAAAAGGGCGTGCGGTTCGGCATGCGAATGTCGTCGGTGTACGTTGCCAGGCATAGCAACCGGCTGATCGCCACACTCGCGCTTTCCACCCGGAAACCCTGGGCCATCGACAAGAAGTACTTCAGCGCGAGCCGGCGGCCTTTGTATCTCACGTCAATGGCAGTTGGTCCGGACGATCAGGGCAAGGGCGTCGGCAGGCAATGTATGGAAGGGGCGCGCCGGATCGCCATTGAATGGCCCGGCGACGCCATCAGGCTGGATGCCTGGGACGCCGAAGCGGGCGCGGGCGAGTTCTACCGGAAGTGCGGTTTCCGGGAGGTGGGCCGTGCAACCTATCGATCTGCTCCGTTGATCTATTTTGAAATGCTGTTGTGAATTTGCTTTGGCGGTCAAATAGCAATTGGCCGCGCCCTAAGCGCTTGCGGACCGCTCCCTTTGGTTACGGCTCAGCCCAGGGGAAAGACCGCTCCCTTTGGTCACGGCTCCGTTACCCATCTTCTCTTCTCGGGCGGACACCACAAATTACATGCTTCACCCGGAAATGCGCTCGACCAGCATGGCGAGGAATCGCCCGGCGTCCACGTCGAGCGCCACTTTCGCGTTGGGCTCGAAAGCGGCGGCGGAATCGGCGCGCGGGGCGTGGCTGGGGCCGGCCATGGGCGCTGAGCGCCGTACTGGCGCCTTCCGGTACCCGACCGTCTCTCCCGCTGTAAGTTCGCCCGCGGTTTCCACTTCCACCTGGAGTGCCTGCAAAGTCACCAGTGTGGGGTCGATCAACGTGGCCACGGCTAGAGAGTCGTGCATGGCCGGGCCGCCGGCCGGATTGGTTTGACGGACGCGCGTCATGGATGCCCGCGCAATCTGCCCCGCCACTCGGCCTTCGCTCTTTCGCGAGCCTTCCAGTCTCGAGATATGTTCCTCGGTGAGCATCGCTCGCCGCGTTACATCCAGCCCTACCATCGTGAGCGGCGCACCCGACCGAAAAACCAAATGCGCGGCCTCGGGGTCCACGTAGATATTGAACTCGGCAGCGGGGCTCACGTTGCCGCCAGAGAGCGACCCTCCCATAATGGTGAGGCTCGCAATCAGGCGCGGCAGTTCCGGGTCTTGAAGAAAAGCCGCGGCGATGTTGGTCAGCGGGCCAATTGCAATGATGCCGATCTGGCCGGGCGATTCACGGACCACGCGGCGGATCAACTGCACTGCCGTTTCCTCCACCGGCTTCCGCTTCGGTTCCGGCAGCCGAATGCCGCCCAAGCCATTTTCTCCGTGCGCGTAGGTCGCCGTGATGAGCCGGCGCACCAGCGGCCGGTCCGCGCCGGCGGCAACCGGGATGTCCGTTCGCCCGGCAACCTCGAGCAGCCGCAGGGCGTTGGGCAGCGTCAGCTCGAGCGGCACGTTACCGGCTACCGGCGTCAGGGCCTCGACTTTCAGCTCCGGCGAGTTCAGCGCCAGAAAGATAGCGAGCGCATCATCCGTGCCTGGGTCGGTATCGATGATGACGCGGCGGGGCGCTGCGCTGGCTCCGGATTCGGAGAAGGGCAAGGATGCGGGGGCTGCGGCGAGCGCGGCGGATTCCATAAAATCACGGCGTGTCATAAGAATCACGGGTTCCGGCGCACCCGGGGAGCCACGCAAGAAAGGTCATGAATTTTTGTCTGAGAGGCCTTCGCAGGCTGCCTGAGCCGCCAAGCGTGAGCCAGTGAGAAGATGGTCCCAAGGGCAACGGGTGAGGAAATCAGCGCCGGTTTCTGTAGGACACATAGAAGAATGCGGTCACGCTCGCGCTCGCGAGCAAATGAACTGCCGCTGTGAACAACACTATGAACTCCCCGCGCGTAGACCCCGCAAAAGCCATTATGGCGACGATGAGGTCCGAAAAGGTCAGAATGGTCAGCAGAATCATGCTGATCAGCGCCCACAGTGTCACTTCCTTGAGTCTCATCCTTGAAGTATAAGCTAGCCCTTCTCCGGCGGCGTTCTGTGTGCCAGCGCGGCGCGACATCCGCCGTGCTTCACAGTCTGAAGCTTGTGCTAAAAGCCCGCGGAATCCTTGGCGCGCACCAGCCGGCCGCGGCTTTGGCTGATCGCGGCGTAGCCCAATGCAACGACCGAAACGAACATCATCAATACTTCGCTGTCACCCAGGTTGAATTCGGCCAGACCGCCAACCAGGATGTCGATGGTCACGGCAATCACAGCTTGCAATACGAAGCGCTCTTCGGACAAGCCCGGCGGCAGAGCGCGCAAAGCGCGCCAACAATCGACCAGGATCTCGCCAATGAGCCAGAGAAACACAAGCAGCGCCGGGACGCCGCGCTCAGCGGCGTACTGGAGGTAGATGTTGTGCAAGTGTCCGTAGAATCCGTTGGGCAGCGGGAGCAAGTCTTTTGGGACATAGTTGTTGAACTGGCGGCCGATCTGTTCGGGGCCGAGGCCGAACCAGGGGTGCGCCTTGATCATCTCGATTCCGGTGAGGAAGGTCACGTAACGGTGGCGGTTCGAATCCGTGTCGCCGTGCGGGTTCACGAGCGATTGAATTCGCTGCTGGGTGGGCCGCGGGGCCACCAGGTAACCGAGGACGAGGACCACCGGGATCAGCAAGACGATTCGCGGGCGCCAACAGGCGATCAGGTAGGCCGTGGAAACCACGGAGGCAATCCAGATACTGCGGGTCCATCCCAGCAGGATGGCGAGCCCGATCACGAAGGCGGATGAATACGCCCAGAGAGGCAGCTTGCGGCTGGAGAAACACCACTGAGCGATGAGTATCGAGAGAACACTGAGCTGCAAGGCGCCGAACGTCATCCAGTGGCTCTCAAATCCGGTGATGCGGCGGTCAAGGTAGTGGGTGTAGAAATCGAGGCCCGCCTGGTGAAACTCCCGGTATTTCATCACGAACTGCGCCAAGCCCCACAAGCCGGAAGCCGTGGCGGCGATCACCCAGCCGGCGATCAGATAAAAGGCTTTGTCGAAATGGATTGAGAAGACCTGGAAGATCAGGGGGATAAAGAGGAAGACGAAGAACTTCCTGATTTGGGGGCGGCCACCCCACGGATCGGGGGAGAGCAGGACAGAGATCAACGTCAAAAGGAAGAACGCGGCCAGGCGCGGCCAGAAGAGAGGAAACTCGAGCTTCTTCCGGTACAGCAACAGCATGAGTATGCCGAGGCCGAGGAGGATCTGGCTGGCGGAAATTGAGATGTGAATCAGCGTTGCGGCGAGCGTGGCGACGGCTACGAGCTGCCACTCGCGATCGGCGAAAAAACGAGCGGCGCGGGAGGTGCTGGGGGGTGTGGAAAAGCCGGCTGGTGGGTCCGGCTGGGGCGTGGACAAGGCACCAGTATGACAGAATGGAAGGCGAAGACCATAGGGTATGCAGGTCTACTTACTGCGGCACGGAATTGCCGAAGAGGGACGCGGCGACGCCGCCGATGCCGATCGCGAACTGACGGCCGAGGGGCGGCGCAAGCTGCGGGAAACACTGCGAGTTCTTGCCAATGCCGAGGTGAAGCCGTCACTGATTCTGAGCAGCCCGTTGAAACGCGCCATTCAGACGGCTGAAGTGGCCCGCGACATTCTGAAAACGAAGAACGACATCTTAAACACCAAAGCCCTGAGTCCGAATTCCTCGGTCGAGCAGGTGTGGGACGAGATCCGTGTCCACCGCGACGAGCCGGAGATGATGCTGGTGGGTCATGAGCCGCTGCTGTCGAGGTTGGCAGGGTACCTGCTAGCCTCACCCCAACTGCAGGTCGATTTCAAAAAGGGCGCGGTGCTGCGGCTGGATATCGAGGGGTTTGGGTCTCAGCCGCGCAGCACTCTGCGTTGGTTTTTCGCATTCCGGCTGGCTGCGGCGCGAAGCAACAACTCGGGCAAAGATAAAGACAAGGACAAAGAGGACGGCCAATCCTGACCGAGCGTCCCCGGCCCCCGCACTTGCCCGCCCGCTCCACTTCCGAGGCTTTGGTTGCGCCGGCGCGGCGCGTTGCGTTTGATGTGTTGGCGCGTGTAGCGGCGGGGAAATACGCGAGTGACGAACTGCTGGCCGCCTCCGCCCCGCTATCCCACCGCGATGCCGCACTCGCCTCGCAGTTGGTCTTTGGAGTGCTTCGTTTTCAGGGGCAACTCGATTTCCTGCTGGAATACTTTGGCCACCGGACTCCGGGCGAGCTGGAGCTTCCGGTCTTGATCGCGCTGCGGCTGTGCATTTATCAGCTTCGCTATCTGGATCGCATTCCCCCGCATGCGGCGGTTCACGAATCGGTGGAATTGGTGAAGCGTGACAGCCGCGCGGCAGCAGGGCTCGCGAACGCCATTCTGCGCAAGGTGACGCGCGAGGCGATTCGATGGCCGGGCAAGTCGGTGGAACTGAGCTGCCCGCGCTGGTTGCTGAGGAAGTGGGCCGGCCAGTATGGGGCCGAGGCGGCGGCGGGGATTGCTCGAGCGGCGCTCAGGGAACCGGAGGCTTACATCCGCGTGCGGGCGGGGGAGGCTCCGCCGCGCGACGCAGACCTTGAAGGCACCGACGTGGCTGGCTGCTACCGGGTATTGGGCACGCCCCCAGTGGGATACCGCCTTCAGGATATCGGCTCGCAGGCGGTCGTGCCTTTGTTGCGGCTCGAGCCGGGGCTGAGCTATCTGGATCTGTGCGCGGCGCCGGGCAATAAGACGATTCAGGCGCTCGAAAGCGGTATCCGGGGGATCGCCTGCGACATCAGCGACTTCCGGCTGAAGGAAACGCCGGCAGCTTGCCCACGCGTGGTTCTGGATGCCGGCCGTCCCCTGCCGTTTCGAGGCCGGTTCGACCGAATCCTGATCGATGCGCCTTGTTCGGGGACGGGAACGCTGGCGCGAAACCCTGAGATCAAGTGGCGCGTCCAAGCGGGCAGCCTGTTAAGGCAGCAGCAGCGCCAGCGGCAAATTCTCACACAGGGAATAGCCGCTCTGGCGCCGGGTGGCTGGCTGGTTTATGCGACGTGTTCGCTCGAAGCGGAGGAGAACGAACAGGTAGTTCGGGAGGCGCTCGCGGGCGCTGGAAATGTGTTGGAACTTATTGAAGAGAAATGGCGCTTACCGGGCCGCGACCCCGGAGATGGATTCTACGCAGCCGTGATAAGATCGAGGTTGTCGCGGGGGGAAGCCGTCGCAGAGGTGGAGTAAATTGGCGCGGCGGAGGGGTGGATCGAGCGCCGCAAAAAGGGTTCTAGCCGAGAGGGTTTTAGCATGGATGCGTGCGGGGGCACGCTCGCGAGCCGGGTAGCACAAAAGCGTGGTCCAGATTCTCCCATCCATTCTCGCCGCTGACTTTGCCCGCCTCGGCGAGCAGATCAAAACCGTGGAAGCGGCGGGTGTCGAGATGCTCCATGTGGATGTCATGGATGGGCATTTCGTGCCGAATCTGACGCTTGGCCCGCCGGTGACGGAATGCATACGCCGCGTCACTAGCCTCAAGCTAGACCACCACCTGATGATCGAAGATCCGGACTTTTTCGCTCCGATATTCATCAAGGCGGGTGCGACTTCGGTGAGTGTGCAGCAGGAAGCCTGCCGGAATCTGCATAGGACGCTCCAAATGATTCGCCAGGAGGGCGCACTGGCGGGGGTGGTGATCAACCCGGCGACACCGGTGGCGCAACTGGACGACGTGCTGGAAGTAGTAGACTACGTGTTGGTGATGAGTGTGAATCCGGGGTTCGGGGGACAGGAATTCATTCCACACTCGATGGAGAAGGTCCGGCAGCTCGAGCGGCGACGCCGGGAACGCGGCTTACATTTTGCCATCGAAATCGATGGCGGCATCTCGACGGAGAACGTGGCCGATGTGGTTCGCGCCGGAGTGGACTGGGTGGTAACGGGTACATCCATTTTCCACGCGGCGGACCCGGCGGCCGCGGTTCGCGAAATGCAACAACTGGCGCACGAAGCAGCTCTAATCAGGGTGTAAACGATATGACTTACCGGTGTGAATGGCCCACGCGGGCTCTGATGTTTGGGATGACGGCGGCACTGCCGCCAGGGGTCAGTGGACAGGGATCAGGGGTCAGCAAGCGGGCGCTGAGGTTGGTGATGACGGCGGCACTTGTCGTCTCGCTTTCTTCCGGGCTCGAGGCCAGCGTCTTTCACAAGAAGAAGTATGAGAACCCCGTGTCGAAGGACACCCAGCAGCCGGACAAGGTGTTGTTCGACAAGGCGGTGAACGACATCGAGCACGGACGCTACGAAGTTGCGCGCATCACGCTGAACACGCTCATCAACACGTATGATTCGAGCGAGTTTCTGGCGAAAGCGAAGCTGGCGATTGCCGACAGTTGGTATCGCGAGGGCGGCACGAACGGCAACGCGCAGGCCGAAGCCGAATACAAGGACTTCATTCTCTTCTATCCGCAAATGCAGGAAGCGGCCGAAGCGCAGAACCGCATTTGCCTGATTCACTACAACCAGATGACCAAGGCTGACCGCGACGATTCGCAGGCAGTGCGCGCCGAATACGAATGCAAACAGGTGATCGAGCAGTTCCCGAACAGCAAGTTTGTCCCGCAAGCCAAGCAGACGATCCGGAACATTCAGGAAGCGCGCGGCGAACACGAGTTTGACGTGGGTTACTACTATTTCCACAAGGGAGCCAACCCGGCAGCGGCCAATCGCATGGATTACCTGGCTGGGCAGTTCCCTTACTACAGCAAGACCGACCTCGCGCTGCTCGAGGCCGCGGAAGCGTACATGCAAATGGATGCCAAGCGATTCCGCCAGCGTGCGATTGACGACCTGACGAAACTGGTACGGGATTACCCTCTGAGCCCGAAAGTCGACCAGGCAAAGAAGCTTCTGAACCAACTGGAAGCGCCGATACCGGAACCGAACCCCGACGCCATCAACCGGATGAAATACGACCAGGCGAATTACAAGAAGACGACCGTGGTGGCTAAAGGGAAGGGCTTCCTGTTTGGCGGCCCGGAAGTCAGCCATGCCGAAAAGGGCGCCGAGCCTCCCATGGAAACAATTAAGCCCGGAATACCCGTCAGCGTGCCGATTCAATTAGAGACGGCGAGTGTATCAACGGGTGGCGCCGGTGGTACGGCGAACAACGATGTACAGATCCAGCAGGTAGGCAACAACGGAAGCAAGCTCGACACCGCGCCGGATGCACGTGTCCCTCTGAGCGCGGCCACTGCGACTACCGGTACGCCGGCCACAGCGGGCACCGGAACGACGCCGCAGAGCGGGACGGCGGCCGGCGATACACAGCAGCAACTAGGCCCGCTGCCGACCAACCACGCCAAGGCCCTGAAGGAAGCGGAGAAGAGGCGGCAAGACATGGCCAAGAAGGCGGCCAAGAAGAATAAGAAGACCACCACCGCCCAGCCCGCGTCTACTGGACAGGCGCAACAGGGGCAGCCGGCGACGACACCTGCGCAGCCCTCAGCGACACCTGCGCCGGCGGGGACACCTGCGCCAGCGGGTGGTACTCCGCCTCAGCCCACCACGCCGCCTCAACAATGAACCGGATTCTGCTAGCCGACGACAGCCCCCAGTCGCTGCGTTTGGCGGAGCACATTCTGGCTACTGGCCAGAACGAAGTAGTGAGTGTGACCGACGGCGCGACTGCGCTGCACCGGTTGGCGGATTTTGATCCCGACCTGCTGGTGTGCGACGTTTACCTGCCGACCAAGAACGCCTTCGATCTGACGCGGTTCATTAAGGCGCAGCCCCGGCACAAACGGGTTCGAGTGGTGTTTGCGGCGGGGCCGGCCGATCGCTTTGACGAACAGGATGCCCGAAACGCGGGCGCCGACGCCATTCTCCGGAAGCCGTTTGAGGCAACTCTCCTATTGACCACCGTAGAGCCGCTGCTTGAGGCGGCGGCGGCCGAGCGCATGGCGCACCAGCCAGAACAGCCGCTGGTGGAGCGCGACATGGTGCGAGCGGCGGTGGCGTTGGCGCTGGAAAGCTCGATGTCAGTGCTGATTGGCGAGGTGACCGACCGCGTGCTGCTTGCCCTATCGCAGCAGCGGGTTACGCGAGCAGCGGTTCGGGAGACTCCGGACGTCGCCGAAGAAGCCGGCAAGAGCGTCAGTATTTCCAAGAGCTAACAGAATCAAGGCGTTCATCAGCCGAAGGCAGCCGAAGGGGACAGCCAGAATCAAGGCGTTCATCAAAATCTCGAAGGCACCAGACTAGTCCGTCCCCTTCGAGAAAAACGCGGGCGAGCAGGCACTCTTCCAACAGAATGGGACGAAATGCTAGTGTAGTGTCCAACAAATAACTGAACATGTTAAACCGGATGCCGGATACTGGGGCATGCCTCGGTCAACGGTTCCCCTGGCGCTATCTGAGGATCAGCAGAGTCAGATCGAGCAATGGCTGGC
>Ga0302325_10009270_pt1 | contig 21504 bp, 16 predicted proteins | sample Palsa_T0_2_FD_201948 | JGI IMG/M metagenome (GOLD analysis project Ga0302325, IMG submission 201948) | Peat permafrost microbial communities from Stordalen Mire near Abisko, Sweden - Palsa_T0_2 | ecosystem: Environmental > Terrestrial > Soil > Palsa > Peat permafrost | place: Sweden: Abisko...
GATCCAGCAGGTGGCCGCCGTGCTCGGCGACGCCGAGGAGATGGACCCGGGTGCCGTCGGCGCGGCGGGCGCCGCGGGAGGTCTTGCCGTCCACGGCCACGGCCCTTAACCGGGCCCGGGCCAGCGTCCGTGCCCTCTGGGCGGTCCGCCGGGCCCGGTAGCGGCGCACGCTGGCCGAGGACCGTCCGCCGGAGCGGCGGCGGCCGTCCGGGCGTGGTCCCAGCAGGGCCCTGGCCAGGGCTCGCGGGTCGAGCCGGTCCAGGACCACCCGGATCGTTTTCTCATCCGGTGCCCGGTACCGGCCGGCGATCGGGTCCCACGGGGCGTGCAGCCGGGCCAGGTCTTCCTGGCCAGCGCGCCTGATCCACTGCCCGACGGCGGTGAACCGGTCGTTCCCGGCAGCGGTGAACGCGCACAGGGCGATCGCGATCAGGCAGGCCAGCGGGTAGATCCGCCCTTGCGGTGACCGCGGGTCGGGCAGCGCTTCCAGCCGCTGCCACGCACCGGGGGCCAGGTTCCCGCCGCCGGGACCGGATTCGACCGCGCGCGCCGCCACGCGCGACAATGCCATTGCGGGCATGCCACACCTCGTTCACGTAGACCTTAGAGACCTACATGATCAACGTGGCATGCCCGTGCCTACAACCTGCGCAATACCGCCCTGTCACCGCATACTGCATAAAACTGGGTAAGTCCGGAACACGCCGGAGCCCTGGTAAAGACCCTCGTGATCAACGTGGAAGACAGTGCTTCAGGAGCCCCAGATAACGACCGTTTACGGACGGACTGTTCCTGGAAGGCAGGTGGGCACTAGGCCGCTCAGCATCAGCGGTCAGCACGAACCGCCGTTCTAGTCGCGCCATCGAACTGCCGCTTAACAGGAGGTCTGTCGCGCCGGGAACCAGTCGGGGCTGTGAACATCGTCAGCCCGCTTCACCTACATAAAGGCTTGTCAAAGGCTAACCAGACCATGCTTGCAGCGTGCCGCCGTGTGCCGCATAGTGCCGTTTCGTCCATGGGATTCTTGTGGGGGACGCGGCCAGGACCCGCACTTGTGGGGTTTTTGTGGTCCGTCCCCAGGCGCCCACAGCGGGCTTCGGGCAGGCCGGTGGAGCGCCCAGAACGCTCCGGAGGGTGTCCGTGGCCATGAGAAAAACTTTGGGCTTGACGACAGGAGGGCCCGCTCACGGTCCCTTCCCATATCGCCCGTGACACTTTAGAGCTAGACGGCAGCCCCGCGAGCAGGCCCTGCAGAAACAGCCGGGCACGCTGCCGGGACTCGATCCCCGATCGTGAGCACGAGCTCGTGGAACCCGGCCTGCCACCGGTCCAGGTCTACGCTGGCCCCTGCGGCCAGCGCATGATCGTCATGAGTCTTCACCACAAACAAGGATGATTAGGCGGTTGCCGATCTGCGTCCCGCACCGCCACGCCCAAGATCACGAAGTGACGCTTGAGTACTAGCCGGAATAGTCCCTGGAATGGCCGGGGCCAATCTGCACAAAAGGACATCCGCAGGCATCCCGGCCTGCAGCCCAGCGTGCTACCGTCATATCTGGTTTTGAGCGCGCGGGAGGCAGCCGACATGCTGGATTCGATACTGGTCGCCATTGCTGCGTCCCTCGCGGACAAGAGCGCCGCGTCGTTCTACGATTTCGTCAAATCCGCGTTCGCCAGGCGCCCGGCCGGGCTGTCGGCGCTGTCCGCGGCCGAGGGCGCCGCCCCCGAATCGCCTGAGGTACACGCCCTCGCCGAGGAACTACAGAAGGCGGAGGCGGCTGATCCGGCGTTCCGTGACGGCCTCCGCTACCAGTGGGCGGAAGCGGTATCGGCCACCGGTCACGCGGATCACGGGGGCACGGTCAACCAGATCTCCGGCCATGTCGGCAAGGCCGTCCAGGCCCGCGACATTCACGGCGATATCACGCTGTGATGGCCGATCGGCGCGGCGGGCGTCGCGGGTTTGCAGGAATCAGGGGCCGAGGGGACGGAGCGTGCCGTGCCGGACGAAGCTGACCCGGGCCAGGCCTCCGCCGGCGTCACAAACGACTTGTCCGGCACGGCGGGAGCGGTTATCCAAGCGGGATCCATCGTCGGCGGCGTGCACCTCCACCCTGTGCAGCCCGATTCCGCGCCACCGCCGCACGAATTGCCGCCGGACGTCCATCAGTTCACCGACCGCCTCGAGCACCTCGCCGAGATGGACCTGCTGCTCACCTCGATCGAGGGCACGCCAGTGACAGCCGCGGTGCTGATCTCTGCGGTCTCGGGCACTGCGGGCGTCGGAAAGACCGCTCTCGTCACGCACTGGGCGCACCGGGTCAGCGACCGGTTCCCGGACGGGCAGCTGTACGTAAACCTGCGCGGATATGGGCCGGACCCCGCGGTCTCACCCGCGGAGGCGCTAGCCGGGCTGCTCAGGTCGCTGGGCGTGGCTTCATCCGACATCCCGCACGAGCTCGATGCGCGAGCGGCCCGGTTCCGGAGCCTGACCGCCGGCCGCCGAATGCTGATCGTCCTGGACAACGCGCGCTCCGCTGAGCAGGTCCGCCCGCTGCTGCCCGGGACGTCCTCGTGCCTGGTTGTCGTTACGAGCCGCGATGCCCTGCCGGGCCTGGTCTCCCGCGACGGCGCGCGCCGCGTGAACCTGGATCTGCTGCCGGAGGCGCAGGCCGTGGCCCTGCTGCGGATGCTGGTCGGCGCGAGGGTCGACGAAGAGCCGCAGGCCGCCCGGACCCTGGTAGAGCACTGCGCACGGCTGCCGCTGGCGTTGCGCATCGCGGCCGAGCTGGCCGTTTCCAGCCCTGACGTGCCGCTGTCCGACCTGGTGGCCGACCTCACGGATGTACAGACCCGGCTCGACTTGCTGGCTGCCGGAGATGATCCCTACACTGCCGTGCGGTCCGTCCTCTCCTGGTCTTACCGGAGCCTGGACCCGGCTGAGGCACGCACGCTGCGGCTGCTGGGACTGCATCCAGGCCGTGAGTTCGAACCGGCCAGCGTGGCCGTCCTCGTGGACACCACCCCATGGCAGGCGAGGCGGCTGGTGGATTCGCTGGTCCGCGCGCACCTGGTCGAGCGGACCCAGGCCCGGCGATACCAGATGCACGACCTGCTGCGTGTCTACGCAGCCGACCTTGCGTCGCAGGAGGAGCCGCAAGAGGAGCAGGAAGCGGCCTTGCGAAGGCTGTTCGACTATTTCGTCCGCTCAGCCTCGCTGGCCATGGACAGCATCTTTCCCCAGGAAAAGGCCCGCAGGCCGAGCATTCCGGCCACGGCCGGGCCGCCGCCGATCGAGTTCGCCGCCATAGACCAGGCCATCCAGTGGCTGGAGGCGGAACGGGCCACCCTCCTGTCTGTCGCCGCCCGAACCGCCGAAACCACCTGGGCGGCCTACGCGACCGCTCTATCCACGACGCTCTACCGATTCCTGGACGTCTACGGTTACTTCGACGACGGCGTCACGCTCCACACCTCGGCCGTCGAGGCAGCCAGGCATTTGCACGACGGTGCGGCGGAGGCTCGCGCCCTCCATAACCTCGGCACCGTGTACCAGCGCCTCGGCCGCTACCGGGCGGCCGTCGATTACCTGGAGCAGGCGCTTTCCGTGGCTCAGCAGTCCGGGGTGACGGACGTGACGGCGTTCGCGCTCAGCGACCTGGGCCTGGTGCAGCTGCTCCTCGGTGAGCTTGAGCCAGCGCTGGCAAATCTTGAGCAGGCGCTGCACCTGTTCGAGGAGCTTGACGACCTGACCGGACAGGGTTCGGCCCTCAACAACATGGGCCTGGCCTTGAAGCGGCTGGACCGCCTGGAGGAGTCACTCGACCACATGCAGCGGTCGCTGGTGCTGTTCCAGGGTACGAAGGACAGGCCGCGGCAGGGCTACGCGCTCAATGACGTCGGCGTCATCTTCGCGCAGTCGGCCCGCTACGAGGAAGCGCTCCAGCATCACACGGAGGCGCTCGCCGTCGCGCGCGAGACTGGCGACCGCGCGCTCGAGGCCGCCGCGCTCAACGGGCTGGGCAGTACCCGGCTGGCCCTCGGGATGGCGGAGTCGGTCCGGGAGCTTCATGATGAAGCTCTGGCCATCGCCACGATCATCGGCGACCGCTACGAGCAGGCCCAGGCGCTGGAAGGGCTCGCCGAGCTGCACGAGAACCTGGGGCAGGACGAGGCGGCCCGCGACAACTGGCATCAGGCCCTGTCGATCTACACCGAACTCGGTGCCCCGGAATCCGAGCAGGTCAGCCAGCGCCTGGCTGGGTCAGCGGGCTCCTGAGCCACGTGGTGAGCGCCCTCGGCTCCTACGGCCACGCCTGGCCTCTGCGGGCCCGGCCCGGTGAGGCGCCAACTCAGGCCGGGCGCCCCGGGACGGGCGAGCATAGCGAGGGCAGCGGACCGCCGCAGGCCGACCGGCAGCCGGTTCAGGTGGTGCCGCCACTGCTGCTGATCGGCCTCCCAGGCATGGAGGTACCTCTCGCACAATGCCGGAGTGATCAGCAAGAGGCGGCCCAGGGAGCCCCGCAGCGCGGCGATCTGGCAATCCTTTTCATGAGGATCGGCAGCAGCCGTTTCCACCAGCTCCAGGACGCTGCGAATGAACTGAGCGCGCCGGGGCAGAAAACCGGACCAGTATCGCTGATCCGCTTCTGCTATTGACCGATTCTGATCCATCAGCCAGTAAAGGCCCTCGGCCAGCACCTCGCCTAGCTCTTCGCTGCGAGCGCGATCCGGGCTCCGGAACGGGTCGTAAGGGTGCTGATGGATATGCCCCTTAACGGTCATGGGCTGCAGATGCCGGTCGCCGTCGAGCAGGAAAAACCAGTCATCGTTATAGACATCAGGGAAGAACGACCGGCTCCGCGTCAGCTCAACGGCCAGCGCCCCGGATCCGAAGAACACCTGCTGCCGCACGCCGGCCATCCGGTGGGCATGACAGACAACCGAGGTGTCCGGGTAACCATCGTTGTGAAAGCCGACGGCATTGTGCCCGTCCAGCAGCGGCCCGGCCGCCCGCATATCGCCCGGGTCCAGCTCGGTGATGTCGTCGTCAAGGAACAGGACGCGCGACCAGCCCAGCATGTAGCCGAGCATGAGGGCCAGATTGCGCTTGGTGCTCACGTCGGAGCAGCGTTCGAAGACTGTCCCGGCCAGCAGCCCGGACGTCTGCCAGTCCGGCAGGTTCAGGCGCCCAGGCTCCGGAGGAACATCAATGGCAATGAGGTCAACGTCCCCGCCCAGGCGCCATGCCGCCTCGGCCGCGCATGTCCGTTCCGTGCTGTGCAGCGTGACCAGGGGGCAGCCAAGCGCCTCAGCCAGCTGCGCCGCCTCAGCCAGGCAGGCCACGGGCCGCGCCGTTGGCACGATGACGGCGTCGAACACCCAGCCGCCTGGTTCCACGTCAGTGGCCGACAGCCGGGGTTCCCTATGCGATTCGTGGCGATGATTCGAATCCTGGAACGCAGTGACCCTACCCCTGCCCATGACCTTACCTCTGCCATTCAAAGAGAGTGAAGTTGTCGCCGTCAGTCCAGTCCGGGGTGAGTGTCGCGCCGTTGACGATGGGCACCCGCATGAGGATGCAGTAATTATCGCTGCCACCGAAGCGCTCGCGGAGGTACTGCGCGTTGCGATCGCGGAACCGGATGTCAGTCAGCGCGCGCACGGCACCGTAGGTGCCCCGTGAGTACATGCCATTGCAGATCGTGATACTCCGCTTTCGGTTAAAAGGATTTATGGCCCGCGCAAACAGGGCGATATCCTCTTTCACGATTTGCAGGTCGCCCTTCTTCTCGAGAACAGGTCTGTACTGATTTACCGTCCCGTCTTCCGCGACCTCGAGATATTGTCTGCCCTCGGTGTCCCGGTTGGCAACCCGGCGGACCGGCAGCCCGAGTTCATTCAATGCAGAACTCGCTATAGCGTTCCATTCAATACCGCCCAGGCTGACCAGATGCGACGCATAGTCATGGGGCATCATTTTACTGCTGCCGATCCGCATGGAAACGTCGCTGATCGGGTTGGTAGCCCGGAGATGACCATGCAGTTCGAAGAGCGCATCAAGGTCCGCGCACGTCAGCAGCTCGACGTGGTTGGGGCTGTCGATGTCTGTATACGGAATCCTCTCCAGCGCGCTGGTCGGCCACCGTGAGGCGACGATCGTGATGTCATGCCGGTCCTCGAAGCGCCAGGGGCCGGTTACGAGTGACTGAATGACCTTATCTGGCTCTTCCTCCCGGCCCAGGTCTGCCTGGAGTGCGCCAACTCGCTGTGCGGGACTGCGCAATTGCGCCAGCTCTCGCCTTAGCTCGCCCATGGCCTGCTGTTCCTCATCGCTCAATCTGCGCCGGGTCGATGAGGCAGGCATCATCCCCGTCGAACGAGCGGGCCGTGGCGAACAGAGCCGCATAGACATCCAGCCGGGGCAGGGGCGGAGTCAACGGCCTGGTCTGCGACTCCAATGAGGAGAGCGGAACGCTGACGCCGCCAAGGGCCCGCGCCAGCTGCTGCTGCGTGATCCTCCGGCCCGACCATTGATCTTCCCGGAGGGCGCGCAGGCGCAGGGCCAGAAGCTGCCTAGGATCCGTACCATCCATGCCCGGCCTCTGTTCACCTGAAGTTCAAGCTGCACGTTTAAATACCTCATACCCACCTTTGCGCACTGGCGAAACCGCAGATAGAAGACATATGTTGGCCAATGAACGAGCGAGGGCACCCAGACGGCTGAGCAAGCCTCCGAAAGGCGTCCCGACCCAGGAGCTCAATGACCTGGCTGAATATACCTGGATCGGCGGAAAATTCGAAGAGCATTGTCAGCCATAGGAGGCGGAGCCTGGCTAACTGAAGTTAGCCCACCCCGGTGAAGCTAGCTGCGCCGCCAGAGGTTCTCCCCGTCAGGACCGGATTCGACCGCGCGCGCCGCCACGCGCGACAATGCCATTGCGGGCATGCCACACCTCGTTCACGTAGACCTCAGAGACCTACATGATCAACGTGGCATGCCCGTGCCTACAACCCGCGCAATACGGCCCCGTCACCGCACACTGCATAAAACTGGGTAAGTCCGGAACACGCCGGAGCCCTGGGCCATCCTCACCGAGTTGATGCGGGTCGCACGTACGGCGATGGCATCCCTTCCTAGCGCTGGCACTCATCGTCGTGGTGGCCGCGAACTGGCTGCTAGTCCGGCGGTCCGTCCCCGCCGGCCCGGGCGCGAGGTACGAGTACGCGCTCTTGGTTCCGGGAGCGTGGAGGGCGGTGATCCAGCCGCGGTAGATCCAGTTGTAGATGGTGGCGGTGGGCATGCCCAACTCGGCCGCGTGCGCCTCGGTGGCCTCGGTCAGCCGGTCGCGCGCCTTTCGCAGCGGCCCCGGGATGGAGCGGCCCAGTCTCGCGTGTGATCCGGCGGTCAGGCACCCGTGCCCTACCCGGGGGCACTGCCCGGCATGTGCCGCCGGGCTGGCCGGTCGGGCCCGCTGAACCGGGCGGCAGCACGGCCGCGGATAAAAGAATTAGCGGAGCTAACGGCTTTTTTGGGAGCCAAGTTGGGAGCCAATGATGCCAGGAGCCAGGCGACACCCAGCCACGTCTAGCCAATATCGCCGCAGGTGAACGGAATACTTGGCGACCTAAGACCACGCTTAGCGATGGCTCGGGTTTGCTTTGCAAGCAAGGGGTCAGGGGTTCGAGCCCCCTTAGCTCCACGCAAAGGTGGGCCGGAATCGTCGGGACTGACCAGCAGGCTCCGGGGGCATGGCGTCATGCTTGTCAGCAGGCTGACTGGCGGTCGGCTCGCAGGGCCCAGCGCTCAGAGCCCGTCAGCCTGCGGCGATGAGACGGGCGGTGTCGCGGGCGATCATGAGTTCTTCATCGGTCGGCACGACAAGCGCCAGGACTGGATCGGAGCTGCTGATGCGCCCGCCGGTAAGCCGGCCGTGCTGGCTATTCGCCTCGACGTCCTCGGCCAGGCCCAGGAAACCCAGGCGTCCGAGCACCAGGCTGCGGACGACGGCGCTGTTCTCGCCGATGCCGCCGGTGAACACCAGCGCGTCGAGCCGTTCGAGGCTGGTGACCAGCCCGGCGATTGCCTTGGCCAGCCGGTGCACGAAAACCTCGAGCGCGAGTTGCGCCCGCTCGCTTCCATGCGCAGCGGCGGTCTCGACGGTACGCATGTCGTTACCTGCACCGGACAGCCCCTGAAGCCCGCTGTCGACGTTCAGCGCCTGGGTGAGCTGGCCGAGATTCATCCCAGTCCGGTCCGCCATATAGAAAAGAAGGCCCGGGTCGACATCGCCGGAGCGGGTCCCCATGACCAGCCCTTCCAGCGGGGTCAGGCCCATCGTCGTGTCTACCGACTCGCCATCTCGCACCGCCGCCGCGCTGCACCCGTTGCCGAGATGGGCGGTGACCATTCGCAGCTCGCGGACCGGACGGCCGAGCATCGCGGCGGCCCGCTCACTGACGAAACGGTGACTGGTGCCGTGGAATCCGTAACGTCGCACCCCGTACCGCGTATACCACTCCTCAGGTACCGCGTAGCGGAAGGCGCGGGGCGGCATCGACTGGTGGAATGCGGTGTCGAAGACAGCGGCTTGCGGCAGTCCGGGCCGGACAGCGCGGACAGCCTCGATGCCGGCCAGATTCGCCGGGTTGTGCAGCGGCGCCAGGCGGCTGAACGAGCGGATCGCGGCGACAACCTCGTCGTCCACCAGGACCGAGGCACTGAACCGATCGCCTCCGTGGACTACCCGATGACCGGCGCCGGCCAGCTGAGCCTGCCCGTGCCCGGCTGCTCCATGCCCGGTATCCGGCAGTCGATCGAGGATCCGGGAGATTATGTCCTGGTGACTGCCCCCGGGGAGGCGTTCCTCGACGGCGTCATGCGAGTGCCTCCGGATCCGCAGCACGGCCTCAGGTGTGCCGACATTCTCGGCCATCCCTCCGAGCACGCGCTCGCCGCTTCCTGGCACCAGCAAGGCGAATTTCACCGATGAGCTGCCCGAGTTGAGCACCAGCACCAGACCGTCGGCGTCGGGTTGACCAGTGCTATCGCCTGTCGCCGTCACCCTTGGGATGCTACTTGGCGCGAGTCGCGCCGGGGGGGGATCACCTCATATGAACTGCTGCCAAGGCACGCGACAGCGGCTGGACGGCCCTTCATGCCAGCGTCCAGCTTGTCCGGTCCGCACCGCTAGTCGCGGCTTGAGCTGAAGGCGGCGTCGAAGGCAGCCTGAGGCGGGTCGAAGTCGAACCGGCGCAGGAAGGTGATCGCCTCGGCCGCGCCGGCCATCCGGTCCATCCCGGCGTCCTCCCACTCGATGGAGATCGGGCCGCGGTAGCCGATCGAGTTCAGCATGCGGAAGATGTCCTCCCAGCGGATGTCACCTCGGCCGGCGGAGACGAAGTCCCAGCCGCGCCGTGGGTCGCCCCAGGGTAGGTGTGAGCCGAGGCGGCCGCTACGGCCGTCGAGCCGCTTCCGGGCCTCCTTGCAGTCAACGTGGTAGATCCGGTCGCGGTACTCGGCCAGGAACGCCACCGGGTCGAGGTCCTGCCAGACGAAGTGGCTCGGGTCGAAGTTCAGGCCGAACGCGGGCCGGTGATCGACGGCCGCCAGCGCGCGGCTAGTCGTCCAGAAGTCGTAGGCGATCTCGCTGGGGTGCACCTCGTGCGCGAAGCGGACACCCTCGGCGTCGAAGGTGTCCAGGATCGGGTTCCAGCGGCGGGCGAAGTCGGCGTAGCCTTCGTCGATCATGGACGCGGGGACGGGCGGGAACATCGCCACCGTGTGCCAGATCGACGAGCCGGTGAATCCCACCACGGTGTCCACTCCGAACGCGGCCGCGGCGCGCGCGGTGTCGGCCATCTCGGCGGCCGCGCGCTGCCGGACGCCTTCCGGCTCGCCGTCGCCCCAGATGCGGGCGGGCAGGATCGCCTGGTGGCGGGCGTCGATGGGGTGATCGCAGACGGCCTGGCCGACGAGATGGTTCGAGATGGCCCAGCACTTCAGGTCGTACTTCGCCAGCAGCTGGTGCCGGCCGGCCAGGTAGCCGTCCTCGCTCAGCGCGCGGCGGACGTCGAAGTGATCTCCCCAGCAGGCGAGTTCGAGGCCGTCGTAGCCCCACTCCCTGACGTGCTGGCAGATCTCCTCCAGGGGCAGGTCAGCCCACTGGCCGGTGAACAAGGTGAAGGGTCGGGACATCGCAGGGCTCCCTCGGAGTGGGCTGACATCAGTTCGCGGGCACGGGCGTCCAGCTTGATTCGCGCCCGGCGCTCTGCTCGACGGCGGCCAGGACCCGCTGCACCTGAAGGCCGTCTTGGAAGGACGGCGTCGGATCGGTGCCCGCGGCGATCGCGGTCACCAGGTCCCGGACCTGGTGCGTGAAGGTGTGCTCCCAGCCGAGCACGTGACCTGGCGGCCACCAGGCGGACAGGTAGGGATGGCCGGGCTCGGTGACACCGATGCGCCGGAAGCCGGCCGGGTCATCGGCACGGTCGCAGAACTGCAGCTCGTTCAGCCGCTCCAGGTCAAACGCCAGGCTGCCGCGGTCCCCGTTCAGCTCGATCCGCAGTTGGTTCTTGCGGCCCGTGGCGAATCTGGTCGCTTCGAACGAGGCCAGCGCGCCCGATCGCAGCCGGGCGATGAACACCGCGGCGTCGTCCACGGTCACCGGCCCGGAGCGCGGGGCGCCGCCGGGCGCCTCAGCCAGCGGGCGCTCAGCCACGAAGGTGGCGGTGGCCGCGGAGACACCGGCGATCAGCTCACCAGTCAGGTACTGGGCCAGGTCGACGATGTGCGCTCCCAGGTCACCCAGCGCGCCGGACCCGGCCCGCTCGCGCTGCAGTCGCCAGGTGAGCGGGAACGACGGGTCCACCAGCCAGTCCTGGAGGTAGCTCGAGCGGACGTGCCGGATCTGGCCGATCCTCCCTTCGGTCACCAGCTGGCGGGCCAGGGCCACAGCCGGGACGCGGCGGTAGTTGAACCCGGTCATCGCGCGGACGCCGCGGGACGCGGCCCGCGCCGCCGCCGCTGCCATAGCCTCGGCCTCGGCCATGGTGTTGGCGAGAGGCTTCTCGCACAGCACGTGCTTGCCGGCCTCGAGCGCCGCGATGGCGACCTCGGCGTGCAGATCACCCGGCGCGCACACGTCCACCAGGTCCACGTCGTCGCGTTTAATCAGGGCGCGCCAGTCCGTCTCGGCGGCCGTCCAGCCGAGCCGCGTGGCCGCGGTGCGCACCGCGGCTGCGTCCCGGCCGCATAGCACGGCCATGCTGGGCTGCAACGGCAGATCGAACACGTGCGGCGCGGTCCGCCAGGCCTGCGAGTGGGCCGCGCCCATAAACGCGTAACCGACCATGCCCACGCCGAGCACGGGCCGGTCCGCGGTCTGCCGCGGTATTTCCTCCACCTCGGTGCCTCCCGTCAGGCCGGCGTTCCGTCAGGCCGATACTAGGGTGCGGGCCTTCGGGTCCCAGGCGGGGTCCAGCGCCCCGGGAAGGCCGAAGGCCGACCGCACCGGCTGGAACGAGTGATCCGCGACGGACCGCTCGATCGCCTCCATCGTCTCGAGCACGTGCAGTCCCAGCTCACCCGACGCGCGGGGGCGGCCGCCGCGACGCAGGGCGCGGGCCATGTCGAGCACGCCGAGCCCTCGTCCGTCGGCCGCCCCGGACGTCGGCAGGACCTGCCACTCGTCGGTGCCGGTGGCGCGAAGCCTGATCTCGCCGTCGAACCGGTTCGGGTCGGGGAGCGCGAGGGTGGCCTCGGTACCGGTGATCTCGACGAAACCATGCCGCGGTAGCGGCGACTCGAAGCTGAGCACGAGCGTGGCTACCGGGCCCTGCGCGTACTCGATCAGAGCGGAGACATGGGTGGGAACCTCGACGCGGAATTCCGTGCCGGCCCGCGGTCCGCGGCCTATGACCCTGGTGTCGCGGCTGCGGTGGCCGGCGGCCGCGACCCGCTCAGCCGGGCCGAAGACCATGGCCAGCACCGACAGATAGTACGGCCCGATGTCGAACAGCGGTCCCGCGCCGCGCTGGAACAGGAACTCCGGATCGGGATGCCACCGCTCCGGGCCGGGATTCTGCATCAACGTCAGCGCCGTCTGCGGTACGCCGATCACCCCTTCGGTCATCAGCCGCCACGCGGTCTGAAGCCCGGCGCCAAGCACGGTGTCGGGTGCGCAGCCGAGCCGCAGGCCAGCCCGGTCCGCCTCGGCGAGCAGGCGTTGCCCGGTGGCGGCGTCGAGGGCGAGCGGTTTCTCGGTCCAGACGCTCTTGCCCGCGGCCAGCGCGGCCGATGTGACCTCGGCGTGCGCGGCCGGGATGGTGAGGTTGACGACCAGTTCCACGTCCGGCCGGCGCAGCGCCTGGGCCGCCGTCCCGGCCTCAGGCACACCGTACTTGGCGGCCTGCTCCTTGGCCCGCTCCAGGTCAAGGTCGGCGCAGAACCGCACGCTCAGGTCGGGAAATGAGGTCAGGTTGCGCAGGTACTCATTACTGATGGTCCCGCAGCCGACGACGGCGACTCCGACCGGCCCGTCCGGCGCGGTCATCAGGCACCGCTCCGGGGCTGGGCTGACTGCGGCTGGCCGGGGTGAGCTGCTGGCTGGGCCAGTCCCTGGCCGGTCAGCCAGGCCAGGCTGTCCCCGACCGCGGTCATCATGTCGGTCGCGCACCGGTCGAGCTCGACCACCTGCCACTGCACGGACGGACTCGCGGCCAGGATCTCGGCCACCGGCATCCGCCCGGTGCCGACAGCGGTCATGAAGTCGTCCCTGTCGACCACCGGACCGTCTTTGACGTGCAGGTACCGGACGCGGTCACCGAGCCGGCGCAGCAGAGCGGCCACATCCTGCCCGCCCACCGCCGCCCAGTAGGTATCGACCTCGAGCAGCACCTCGTCGTCGAGGTGACCTGCGAGCACCTCCAGGGCGGGGACCCCGCCTAGCAGGGAAGAGAGCTCGAAATCGTGGTTGTGGTAGCCCAGCCGCAGGCCCCGGCTGGCCGTCCAGGCGGCCAGTTCGTTCAGCTCACGCGCCAGCGCCCGCACGCTGTCGGCGTCGGCGAACCTGGGCGGCGGCAGGTACGGGATGATGACCGTGTCCGCGCCGAGGGTGCGAGCGGCGGACACGACGGCCTCGGCGTCCTCACCCGTGGGCGCCGCGTGCACGCTGCACACGAACAGGCCGGCCGCATCCAGGTCGGCCCGCAGTCCCTCCGGGTCAGCCAGGATGCCGAACGGTTCCACCGCGCCGTAGCCCATGGCGGCGACTCGCGTCAGGACTCCCGCTCGGCCGGTGTTCAGTTGCTCCCGCACGGTGTAGAGCTGCAGGGCCGTAGGGTTGGCAGTCAAGGTTCTCCTTCTCGAAAAATCTCCGCTTACCTCTGACCACGCTAAGTTCAGCCGTAAACCAGGTCAATAGCAATGTCCTCAAACATGAGCGATAATGCTAAGACCATATTGGCCGACATCTCCCGGACTGACTTTTCGAAAAGGAGCTGCCATGGTCCGCGACGCCCGCCGGAGCACTCTGGTCGATATCGCCGCCGACGCCGGGGTGTCGGTATCGGCCGTGTCCAAGGTGCTGAACGGGCGGGCGGACGTCGCGGCCGGCACCCGGGCCCGGATCGCCGGCCTGCTCCGGCAGCACGGGTACCAGGTCGCCTCCCGGCTCGGCTTCGGGGTCGTCGACCTGCTGATCGCGGACCTGCACAGCCCGTGGGCCGAAGAGCTGCTGCGCGGAACCATGGAGGCCGCCAACGAGGCTGGTACCAGCGTCATCGCCACCACCGTGCACTCACCGCAGGAGTTCACCGGCTGGCTCGACCGGGCCACGGCCCGCGGGACCGACGGCGCGCTGTGCGTACTGCACCTGCCGGGCAGCCGGGAACTGCACCGGCTGGCCACTGCCCGGATACCGCTGGTGGCGATCGACCCGCCGGTCGAGCCCGGCGATGCCATCCGCTCGGTCGGCACGACCAACTGGATGGGCGGCATGACTGCCACCCGCCACCTGATCGAGCTCGGCCACCGCCGCATCGCCATCATCGGCGGTCCGCGGGGCCTGTGGTCGAGCCGGGCCCGGCTCGACGGCTATCGCGCCGCCCTGCAGGCCGCCGGGCTCAGCGTGGATGAAAGCCTCGTCCGCCGGGACGACTTTTCGCTGTCCGGCGGGCGGGCGCAGGCCGGGGCGCTGCTCTCGCTGCCGCAGCCGCCCACGGCCATCGTGGCCGGCAACGACGGCCAGGCGTTCGGCGTGCTCCGGGCCCTAGCCGAACGAGGGCTGCGCGCCCCGGACGACCTGAGCGTGGTCGGCTTCGATGATGTTCCCGTAGCGTCGTGGGCCACGCCCGCTCTGACCACGGTCCGCCAGCCGCTGGCGGCCATGGCCGCCACTGCCTTCCGCATGCTGCGCTCTGATCCGGCCACTGCCGCCGGCGAGCCGCACCATATCGAGCTGGCCACCACGCTGATGATCAGGGAGAGCACCGGCCCACCTCGCCGATAGGTCAGGTCATGGCGAGAACGCTTCCATGATCGTGGCCACCGGTGCTCGTACCTCCCCGAGGGGCGGACATGGAAACGGGAACGTCGGGAGGAGCCCCGTGTTCGGGGATAGCTGGGTGGTATCGGTGATGGTCATGATGGTGGCTCGTTGGTGGAGGGGACCGTTAGTTGGGGGGACCGTCAGGGCGGTCTCCGGGCGTAATGCCCGGAGACCGCCCTTGCCGTGTCAGGCGGTGCTCGGCGGGCTCCTGCTCGGTCAGGCGCCGACGTAGGCCGCGAGGTGCTCGCCGGTGAGGGTGGAGCGGGCGGCGACGAGGTCGGCGGGTGTGCCCTCGAAGACGACCAGGCCGCCGTCCCGGCCGGCGCCGGGGCCGAGATCGATGATCCAGTCCGCGTGCGCCATGACCGCCTGGTGGTGCTCGATGACGATGACCGACTTGCCGGAGTCGACGAGCCGGTCGAGCAGGCCGAGCAGCTGCTCGACGTCGGCGAGGTGAAGGCCTGCGGTCGGCTCGTCGAGGACGTAGACGCCGCCGTTGGCGGCCATGTGAGTGGCCAGCTTGAGCCGCTGCCGCTCGCCGCCGGACAGCGTCGTGAGCGGCTGGCCGAGGCTGAGGTAGCCGAGCCCGATGTCGGCGAGCCGGCCGAGGATGGCGTGCGCGGCCGGCGTGCGCGCCTCGCCGGCGCCGAAGAATTCCTCGGCCTCGGTCACCGACATCGCGAGCACCTCGCTGATGTCGCGGCCGCCGAGGTGGTAGTCAAGCACCGATGCCTCGAACCGCTTCCCGTCGCACACCTCGCAGATGGTGGCGACGCCGGCCATCATCGCCAGGTCGGTGTAGATGACGCCGGCGCCGTTGCAGTTGGGGCAGGCACCCTCGGAGTTGGCGCTGAACAGCGCCGGCTTCACGCCGTTGGCCTTTGCGAACGCCTTGCGGATCGGGTCGAGCAGGCCGGTGTACGTGGCCGGGTTGCTCCGTCGCGAGCCGCGGATCGGGGTCTGGTCGATCGACACCACACCCGCGCCGGCCGGGATTGACCCGTGCACGAGCGAGCTCTTGCCCGAGCCGGCCACGCCGGTGATGACGGCAAGCACCCCGAGCGGGATGTCGACGTCGACGTCGCGCAGGTTGTGCTCGGTCGCGCCGCGGATCTCCAGCGCGCCGGCGGGCGTTCGCACCGTCTTCTTGAGGGTGGCCCGGTCGTCGAGGTGGCGGCCGGTGATGGTGCCGCTGGCCCGCAGCCCTTCGACGGTGCCCTCGAACACCACCTCGCCGCCCTCGGGGCCGGCGCCGGGACCGAGGTCGACGACGTGGTCGGCGACCTCGATCGTCTCCGGCTCGTGCTCTACCACGAGCACCGTGTTGCCCTTGTCCCGCAGCCGCAGCAGCAGGTCGTTCATCTGCTGGATGTCATGGGGGTGCAGGCCCGTCGTGGGTTCGTCGAAGACGTAGGTCACGTCGGTGAGCGAGGAGCCGAGCTGACGGATCATCTTGGTGCGCTGCGCCTCTCCGCCCGACAGCGTGCCCGACGGCCGGTCAAGCGAAAGGTAGCCAAGCCCGATCTCCGCGAACGAGTCGAGAGTCTGCTGCAGCGCCGCGAGCAGCGGCCCAACCGACGGCTCGTCGAGATCGCGGACCCAGCCGGCCAGGTCGCTGATCTGCATCGCGCCCGCGTCGGCGATGCTGATTCCCTCGATCCGCGAGGACCGGGCCGCCTCGCTGAGCCGGGTGCCGCCGCACTCCGGACAGGCGGTGAAGGTGACCGCGCGGTCCACGAACGCCCGGATATGAGGCTGCAGCGCGTCGGCGTCCTTGGACAGGAACGCCCTGGAAATCTTGGGGATCAGCCCCTCGTAGGTGACGTTGACGCCGTTGACCTTCACCCTGGTCGGCTCGTGGTGGAGGAAGTCGTGTCGCTCTTTCTCGGTGAACTTGCGGATCGGCTTGCCTGCGGGCAGGATGCCCGACTCGATGTAGGGCCGCACGGCAAAGAAGTTGTCCACGGTGTAGCCGGGGACGATGATCGCGCCCTCGGCGAGCGATTTGGAGTCGTCGAAGAGCTGGGCGAGGTCGATATCGGAGACCGTGCCCCGGCCCTCGCAGCGCGGGCACATGCCGCCGGTGATGCTGAAGCTGCGCCGCTCCTTCACGGTCTTACCGCCGCGGCCGAATTCGACCGCACCCGATCCGCTGATCGAGGCAACGTTGAAGGAGAACGCCTGGGGCGAGCCGATGTGCGGCTTCCCCAGGCGGCTGAAGAGGATGCGCAGCATCGCGTTGGCGTCGGTGGCGGTGCCGACCGTGGAGCGGGGGTCGGCACCGATCCGCTGCTGGTCGACGATGATCGCGGTCGTCAGCCCTTCGAGCACGTCGACCTCGGGCCGCGCCAGCGTCGGCATGAAGCCCTGCACGAAGGCGCTGTAAGTCTCGTTGATCAGCCGCTGCGACTCCGCGGCGATCGTGCCGAAGACCAGTGAGCTCTTGCCCGAGCCGGATACTCCGGTGAACACCGTCAGCCGGCGCTTGGGGATCTCGACCCTGACGTCCTTGAGGTTGTTCACCCGCGCGCCGTGCACACGGATCGAATCGTGGCTGTCGCCGACGTGCCGCGCAGGCGATTGCGTGTCCGTCCTCGTGGCCATGCTCATCCTTCTCCGTCGGTAAAGCGGGGGAGCTCATCGCGGTCATGCTAGCTGCGGCTCGGTGACCAGCGCTTCTCGATTCCTGATCGGTCTAGGGCTCGAGCAGCACCTTGACGGCGCCGGTGCGCCGCGAGTTCTTGACCGCGAGCACGGCCTCGTCCCAGCGCTCGAGCGGGAAGCGGTGCGTGATGACCGGCGTCAGGTCCAGGCCGCGAGAGACAAAGTCGAAGTAATGCTCCATGGCGTGCTTGACCACACCGCCGACCTCCTCGAGGCCGAACCCGTTCGAGCCGATGACGCGCAGCTCCTTGAAGTACAGCGGGGTCCACTCGAAGCGCTTCGGCGGCTCGACGCCGGAGACGACGAGCGTGCCGCCCGTGCTGAGCAGCCGGAGCGAGGTCTCGACGGTCTCGGTCGAGCCGATCGTGTCGTAGACGACGGCCGGGCCGTCCTGCAGCCAGTCGTGCTTGCTCCACGGTTCCAGCGGCGTCGTGCCGACCCGCTGCGCGACCTGCCCGACGAGTTCGTCGGGCGCGGAGGACAACACGGCGTGAGCCCCGATGCGGCCCGCCAGCGCGGCCCGCGCGCCCGGCCGCGTGGCCGCCCATACCTCGGTGGCCGGGTACAGGTGGCGGAGCAGAGCGATCACGGCGAACGCGAGCGTGCCCGAACCGTAGACCAGGACGGCCCGGCCGTCGGCGGGTGGCGCGAGCAGGATCGAGCGCAGCGAGACGCTGACGGGATCCGCCAGCACGGCCGCCTCGTCGGGGACGGCGTCGGGGATGGCGAACAGCTGGGATACGTGGGCGCCGAAGCGCTCGGCGTGCGCCCCCGCCGCCGCGGCGCAGTTGCCAAGGTGGATCGAGACCGGCAGGTCGCCCGAGCGGAAATTGCGGCACCAGGGGTAGCGGCCGGCCTGGCAGGCCGGGCACGGCGGGTCGATGCCGCGGGGCCCGCACGACAGCCACGGGTTGAGCACCACCCGCTCGCCTGTATCCGCGCGGCGCCCGACCACCTCACGCCCGAGCACGTGCGGAAAGGACACCAGTGCCGTAAGCGGGTTGTCGCGGGCGCCGTTCAGGAGGATCTGCTTGATGTCGGAGCCGCACAGGCCCGAGAAGGTCGTCTGGACGCGCACCCAGTCCCGGGCCGGAAGCGGCAGCTCGTCGACGTCCTCTAGGCGGACGGGCGCGAAACGGGAGACGAAGGCCCGGGGGTCGACCCGTCCGCCGATGGCGGCGGCGGCCTCACGGGCCAGGCTGTGCCGGAACACCAGCGCCTTCACGTCCGCCCTCCTGCGCCCGGTGCGGGCATAGCTTCCAAATACTTATTAAAAAGGCGTTACACACCCGTATCAGCCCGCGCAGCCCAGGGGCCTAAGTTCACATTGTCCGATATACTTGGACACGGCTATCTTCTTACTCTCGGGGTGCAAAATGGGGCTCGTCGCGGGACTTCAGCCGGACGACCCGCGCGAGATCGGGCCCTACCGGCTCCTGGGGAAGCTGGGCTCAGGCGGCATGGGACATGTGTTCCTCGGCATGTCCCCTGGCGGTCGGCCGATCGCGGTCAAGGTTATCCGCGAGGAGCTCGCTGACGATCCCCAGTTCCGGAGCCGGTTCCGGCGAGAGGTCGCCGCGGCCCGGATGGTGAGCGGCCTGTTTACCGCGCTGGTGGTCGACGCCGATCTGGACGGCGCGGTCCCGTGGCTCGCCACGGCCTACGTCCCCGGGCCGTCGCTGACCGATGCGGTGCGCCAGCACGGGCCGTTCCCGGCGCGTACGCTGCTGGCCCTGGCGGCGGGTCTGGCGGAGAGCCTGAGCGCTATCCACGCCGCGGGGGTCGTGCACCGTGACTTGAAACCCTCCAACGTGCTGCTGGCCGAAGACGGGCCGCGGGTCATCGACTTCGGGATTTCCGAGGCCGCCGAGGCGAGCTCGCTTACCGGTGCGAACGTGGTGATCGGCTCCCCGGGGTTCATGTCCCCTGAGCAGGTTCTCGGTCAGGACATCGGACCGCCGAGCGACATGTTCAGCCTGGGTGCGGTCCTCACCTTCGCCGGTACGGCCCAGGGCCCGTTCGGTTCGGGGTCGAACGCCGCGCTGGTCTACCGGCTGGTCAACAGCCCGGCCAGCCTCGGTCTGCTGCCGGAGGAGATCCGGCCGCTGGTCGGCGGCTGTCTGGCCAAGCATCCGAGCGACCGGCCCACCGCAGTTGAGCTGCTGGCCGAGGTGGGCGCCATTCAGCCCGCGAGGGGCTGGCTATCCGAATCGATCATCTACGGGTCCGCGGGCGATCAGCCGGACGACCTGCTGGGCTCGGTCGCGGCGGCGGACGCCCTCGCTTTGGCCGGCGTGGCCGGCGTGGCCGCCGGGCCGCCGGGCGCGGCCGGGAACGCGGGCCGGCATGTCCGCCATCGTTTCTCGCGGCCGCTGGCCTCGGCCTGTATCACCGGCGGACTCGTCGCGGCCTCGGCCGCGGCCGTCTTCGTCCTGACCGGCGCCGGCCCGCAGCCGCTGGCCCGGCAGGCTCAGCCGCAGGCCGGAGCGGCGCAGATCACGCCGTCGTCGGCATCGCACGTGTCGGTATCCCCGAGCGCGCTGCCATCAAGGACCCCGGCGGTACCAGCTCCCAATGCCTACCTGACCCCTTCGTTGTCGGAGTTCCTGACGTCCCCGGCTAGGACCGTGCTGCCGACCGAGTCTCCTTCGGCGGGCAACTCGGCCGCCGCGTCAGCATCCCCGTCCCCGTCAGCCTCTTCCTCCGCGTCAGCATCGCCGTCTTCGTCCGCGTCCCCTTCCCCGTCGGAGAGCGCGTCGCCGTCGCCGACCGATAGCACGTCGCCGACCCCGACCCCGACCGATAGCACGTCGCCGACGCCGACCCAGAGTACGTCCCCGTCGCCGACCGATAGCGCGTCGGCGTCCCCCTCAGACACCGGGAGCGCGTCGCCCTCGGACTCGGCGACCCCGAGCGTGGCAGCGTCCTGACCGGATCGCGGCGAACGCGTCAACCGGTCATCGTGAGCTCGTCAGGTTCGTTCCGCGCGGACCAGCGTGTCGATGGCCGTCGCCGGGACGCCGTCGTGCTGGACGGGGCGTCGTACCCGGCCGGCCCGCACGATACGCAGGCTGCGTAGTCCGGCGGTGATCTCCTCCGGGGTGTACAGCACCTCGGGGTACCGCGGGCCGCCGACGCCCTCGGTGAGGTTGGTCAGGTCGTGGCCGACGACAAGCAGCGTCCCGCCCGGGACCAGAGCGGCGGCCGCCTCGGCCAGCACCTTGTTGCGCAGCACGGCGCCCACCTGGAAATACGCCATCAGCACAAGATCGAAGGCGTCGCGGGTCGGCTGGTAATCGTCCAGGTCGGCGACCACCCAGTCCACCCGGCCGTCATCGACGCCGCGGGTGGCGCTCAGCTTCCGCGCCTTGTCCAGGCCGACCCGGGAGAAATCAACGGCGGTCACCTGCCAGCCTTGCTCGGCGAGCCAGACCGCGTGGCGGCCATGGCCCGCCGCCAGGTCCAGGGCCCGGCCGGGCCGCAGCCCGGTCAGCTCCGCCGCCACGAAACCGCTGGGCGGCAGCGTGGGCTGGAACTCGATGCCCGCGTACTTCTCATCCCACCGCCCGCAGTCCACCCGGCTACTCTTCCCGATCGCGCCCGCGGCCGGCAACCCCACGATCAGGGGAGGCGGAGATCCATCCATCGCCTCACTTGAAAAATAGATATCACTATGATAAGTATGTGTTATCAAGGTAAGTAACCCAAGGAGAGACCGTGAAAACACCGACGGCGGTGGAGATATCGCACCTCAGCAAGGCTTACGGAAATGTCGCCGCGGTCGACGACGTCTCACTCTCGGTGACCGAGGGTGAGATCTTCGGCATTCTAGGGCCGAACGGCGCGGGTAAGACCACCACGGTCGAGTGCGTGCTGGGACTCCGGGCACCGGATGCGGGATCGATCAGCGTCCTGGGTCTGGATCCGGTCCGGGACGCCGCCGAGCTGCACCCGATCGTCGGGGCGCAGCTCCAGGAGAGCGCGCTGCCGGCCAAGCTCAGGGTCGGGGAGATCCTGGCCGAGTACCGGTCCTTCTACCGGGAGCCGGCCGACGTAGGGGAGCTGATCGAGGGCCTGGGCCTGGCGGGCAAGGTCAAGGACTACTACCGGTCCCTGTCCGGCGGCCAGCGCCAGCGGCTGTCGATCGCGCTGGCCCTGATCGGCCGGCCCAGGGTCGCGGTGCTCGACGAGATGACGTCCGGGCTCGACCCGCAGGCCAGGCGGGACACCTGGGACCTGATCGAGCGAGTGCGGGACCGCGGGGTGACGATCCTCCTGGTGACGCACTTCA
>Ga0302325_10009273_pt1 | contig 21498 bp, 17 predicted proteins | sample Palsa_T0_2_FD_201948 | JGI IMG/M metagenome (GOLD analysis project Ga0302325, IMG submission 201948) | Peat permafrost microbial communities from Stordalen Mire near Abisko, Sweden - Palsa_T0_2 | ecosystem: Environmental > Terrestrial > Soil > Palsa > Peat permafrost | place: Sweden: Abisko...
CTCCCAAAACGCCGACTCCACACAGGAATTTCGCGTTCTTACCAACAACTTCGCTCCCGAATATGGACGCAATAACGGCGCCATCATCGACGTCGTGACCAAGAGCGGCAGCAATGACTTTCACGGCAGCGTCTACTACTATGGCCGCTGGGACGCCCTCGGCGCGCGAGACTTTTTTAACCATCAGATCGATCCCCTGACAAACACGATTGCCCCGAAGAATCCTTATGTGCGTAATCTCTACGGGGTTTCGATTGGTGGGCCGCTGGTTAAGTCAAAAACTTTCTTCTTCGTGAACTACCAGGGAGATCGTTTCGTTACAACTTTAACCAACCAAGCCACCGTTCCGACGGAGGCGTTTAAGACCGGCAACTTCACCTATGTAAACCCGAACGATGGCAACGCGATTCCCATTAACGTCACGGTCCCCGACGCCAATCAAAATGCAACTGGGGTCGCTCTCGACCCGGTCATGCAGAAAATCCTTTCGTTCTATCCAGCCCCGAATACACTCAATGGCGACAACGTCAGCGGCCAGCTTATCTTTCCCAGCCAATCCCGAGAGAGAGATGAAGATGCCACGCTTAAGATCGACCACGCCATCACCAAGAACAACAACTTGTCCGTCCGTTACATCTACAACTGGTTCAATGATCCCAATCCATATCACAGCGACTTTCTCCCCGGCAATCTGGGGGCGATCAAAACACCGCAGCGCACGCAGGGTCTGGCTGTCAGCCTGATCTCGACACCCACCCCGACGATCAGCCACGAGTTCCGGATCGGCGCGAATCGCGCTCACTCATCCTTTATCTGTACCGGGACGAACGTATTTGACAGCCTGGGTTTGGTCGACGGCGAAGGACGTGGCGCCGACTACATCTTGCCGGGATTCACCGGTGTTCCGGGAAGCACAGGATTCGGCTGCCAGGGCCTCGGCGACACTGACGAGCAGAACGGCCACCAAGGAACCTATTCAATTCTCGACACGATCACCAAGGCCGCCGGAAGCCATACATTCAAGTTTGGGGGCGAATACCGCCGAGTTTATTCGAATAACTACAACAGTTTTGTCTCACGGCAAACTTTCGCTTTCAACATTTTTTCTGACTTCGGGATTCCTACGCTGACTAATCTCGTGAACAATCAAGGACAAGCAGAGCAGGTGCCGAATCTCATCCAAGATGAGGTCTCCGGGTTGCTGGGCCTTGTTGCTCAAGCAGCACAGACACAGTTCTTTAATAACAACAACGCGCGGCTCAAGAACGATGCGCTTGGATTCCGCCAGCGCGAGCTAGCCTTCTTTGGTCAGGATGTCTGGAAGTTCCGCCCCAACTTGAGCATTACTTATGGTCTGCGTTGGGAGTGGTATGGTGTGCCCTTCGAAGAGCACAACTCCCTCTCGAACTTGTTTCAGGATCCGTCGAGCGTTCCTCCCACCGTCGATCCCAGCAACTGCGGCGGGGTGGCCCCTTGCACCGGGTTCACATTCCAGGCTGTCGGACCCGGTACCGGGCGGCAGTTGTATAGCGACTACTATCGCAACTTCGATCCGCGTGTTGGCTTCGCGTGGGATCCCTTCCACAACGGCAAAACTTCTATTCGCGGGGGCATCGGCGCATTCAGTGACCGCATCTATGGCAACCTCGTCAGTGATGCACGGGGCGATCCGCCTTTCGAGCCGAGCTACAATAACTTCCCCACCTTCTTCAATGGGCCAGTCACGGCGTCGCAATTGTCAAGTCAGGCCACTCCGCCTCAGTTGTCGCTAAACCCTGTCGTGATCAATGGCTCGCAACTTTTCCCCGATCTTTTCGCACACAACTTGAAACCTCCGTTCGTCGTCACGTGGAACGTCGGGATTCAGCATGAGATCAAGAACGTCACGCTGGAAGTCAATTATGTCGGCAACCACGGAACTCGCATCATTCGAGTTGTGGACGGCAATCCACCCCAACCGTCTCTCGTAAGTCAGAACCTGGCAGCGTGCGAGCAAACGAATCCCGTCTTAGCGTGCCAGGCAGATCTCCAATTCAGTAATCTATATTTCGGCGGACAATTCACTCCGCCTTCGGTAAAAAACAACGCATTTCTGCACACGTTCACTGATCAGACCACCGGCTACTCCTACTACGACGGCCTACAGACCCAGGCCACGATGCGTCCATCCCATGGATTGCAAGTGGGCATGGCCTACACTTGGTCGCATGCGATTGACAACTCCTCCGACCCGCTGGTAACGACACTCGGAAACGGAAATTATCCAATCGATTCCTTTAATCTGCAACGCGAGCGCGGCAACTCCGGCTTTGACACTCGCCAGCGCGCCGTCTTGAACTTCATCTACCAGTTAGGGGTTGGTCGAGGCAAGAGGTACTTGAGTCAAGGCCTTATTGGAAAAGTATTTGAAGGCTGGCAGCTTTCCGGCATCGCACAGTGGCAGACCGGCCTTCCCTATGACATATTCGGCTTCGTCGATACGCTTCACACTGGCTTCGCTGACCGAGCTACGGTGATTGATGCCTCTGCGCTCAAGGTTGTACCTTCTACCGGCAAGATTTACCCAGGCGGCGCTGGTGTCTTCACGGGGTTTAATCTGGCTGCTTTTAACAATGACATCACCAACCCTCCATTTGGCGTGCCGGCGGGCGAAGTGCGCAATGCGTTCTATGGCCCTGGTATCAACAACTGGGACTTGAACTTCGCCAAGACCACCAAGATTTCCGAACGTATCAGCTTCCAGTTGCGTTGGGAAGTGTACAACGTGTTCAACCGTCCCCACTTCGCGAAGCCGGATAATCTAATTGGCGATGCGTTGTTTGGGTATTCCACGCAGCAGGTCGGCCAGAATGACGGAACGACCGGAGCCCGCCAGATGCAGATTGGTGCGAAGCTTAGTTTCTGAGCAGCGTGTGCGGGTTCGGCGAGAGACCGACTCTCCGGGTATGGTAATCAAGCAGAGACTTCGCTAGTTCGCTGATGCCGAGGTTTGTCGTAATTCTTCTATATTGCGTTTGTACTACTCAAGAGTTGGAAAAAGCTAGGCTTGTATCGTACAGCTGGCAACTCGGTGAGTTTTGACCCAAGCAATGCAGCGTATAGCTAAGAACTGAGGCGGCGTTAAGTTCGTGTTTAGGAATGCTTGCCTAGCAAGTGTGGCAGATTGGAGCGATAGCCGCGACTAAAGGAAAGTTCCTTTCCGCTTTTCAGGACCACGACGTATTCACCACTGTTGACGGGTATCAATTCTCTGATCTTGTTAATGTTTACAATCGTCGAGCGGTGTATACGGACAAAGTGAGCTGGATTCAGCCGCTCTGATACTCGGGAAATGGTTTCACGGAAGAGGTAGGAGTCCTTACCCGTATTGAGACGGACATAGTTGGCAGCGGCTTCGACCCAGTGAATCTCGTCAAGGTTCAAGAACACGACCCGACCGTTTGTTCTGATTGCCAGGCGCTCGTCGAATTCGTGAATCGCTTGCTTGCCGGCCTTCACGGAAGAGAGAAGCTGAAGAATCCGATTTGTAAACTCTTGATTCCTGGAATTCCGGATCTCAACGTAGGCTCGCTGGATCGCAGCATGCAGCCGATCCTGATCAAAGGGCTTGAGTAGATAGTCCAGGGCATGCATCTCGAACGCACGGATGGCGTATTGATCATAGGCCGAGGTGAAGATCACTTGAGGCATGCCTTCCGTAGATATTTCGCTCAACACCTCAAAACCATCCAGATCGGGCATCTGAATGTCCAGCAGCAGCAAGTCCGGCCGAAAACTGCTAATCGCGGACACCGTTTCTCTGCCATTCGAGCACTCTGCCACAACTTCGGCTTGTGGCTCTGAGGCCAACAAGAGCCGAAGCTTCTTGCGGGCAAGTGGCTCGTCGTCGGCAATAATGGCGCGAATCGCAGATCCATTCAGCTGCTCGGGCGGCATGTCTAAGGGAAGCTCGTGCACGATGGTGGACTTACTACCTTACCTCCAGAGTATAGACGGGGCTTCGGCAAAAAGGTCTACAATGGCGATGTGGATGCTGGGGCCGCATGAACACGAGCCCCCCTCTAAGACTTAGAAATGATAGCGTCTGACTATTCGACTGGGGAGGGCACATATAGTTGTGATAGGGATCCCGCTATATGAAGACGACTTGCGAAGCCTGCAAACAGCGGCTGTCGGGCAACGGAGAGGCGTATCGCTGCGCACTCGAACGTACGGTTTGCGCAGCGTGTGCTGCGAAGGCGCATTTTATTTGTTCACACTGTGGTGGTGAATTGTCGTGCAAGCCAAAGGATGGTGGCGATGGGGAACTCACCCCCATCAGAAATCGTCCCTGGCTAATCTGGGTGGTAAGCTTCGGCGTCTGGTCGCTCGTGGCTTTCGCGGCTGCGTTGACAATTTATCGGCAATACCGCGGGTCCCGCGAACCGATTACACTAGCGAGTTCTCTGGGCATGCAATTCTGCCAGATACTCACATACGCTCCGCTCACTCCATTTGCCTTCGCATTCGCGACCCGTTATCCAATTCGCCGAAACAACTGGATGATCTGGTCGTTGGCGTACTTAGCTGGTGGGCTAATTTTCACAGCCGCGCATGTAGCCCTTCAATCCGTGACCCCGTTTGGCTTCTGGGATCGGAAATACCACGAATGGAGCTCTGTTATCTGGGATTCCCATAGTCATTTGTTTAGAGTTCGGTGGTCTGTGTTGCCGGAACTGTTTCTGACGAGCCTAATGAATGACATCTCCAGCGCATTCATTCCGATCGCACTCGTGGCCCATATCGTCTCTTACACTCGATCTCTTCGGGAGCGCGAGCTTCGAGCAGTGCAGTTGGAAGGACAGCTCGCAAAAGCGAGATTGCAAGCGCTAAAAAGCCAGCTCCAGCCCCACTTTCTATTCAACACAATGCACTCCATTTCGTCGTTGATGCTGACAGACGTCAAGGCCGCCGATCGAATGATGAGTCGACTCGGTGATCTGCTGAGAATGAGCCTCGAATCGGCCGAAACCCAAGTCACGACTCTCAGCCAAGAGATCGAGTTCTTGAATTGCTATCTGGAAATCGAAAAGGTGCGCTTCGGCGAGAAACTGAGGGTGAGTTTTGATATCTCCCCTGAAACGCTCGACGCGGTGGTTCCTCACTTGCTGTTGCAACCTCTCGTGGATAACGCCGTAAAGCACGGCATTGCAAGGCTGCCCGAGGGCGGAGAAATACGCATCTTGGCCAAGACTCAAGCTAAACAATTGGAGATCGAGATAGTCGACAACGGACCTGGAGTCTCGGACAAGCGGGCGGCCCCGTCTAGCGGTCTAGGGCTGAGGATTACGCGTGAGCGACTCGAATCGCTCTACGGCCAGGATCAGCGCCTGGAACTCTTCACCTTGCCGGGCGGCGGAACAACCGCACGCGTCAGCATCCCATATCGCATACCGCTCAGTAACGACGAGCATAACGATCACCATGAGTCACCGCGCCATACCGACTTGGCTTACCGGCTTAGCTGAGTGACCGTGCGGCGGCGCGGCTCCTTGTCCTATCGTAGTTTGCTTTCGTCCCGTTCCTGGTCTGCATCGTCCCTAGTAAAACACCACTCATCCCATGCTCGTCTTACACCGGCGAACTAAAGATTACTCTATTGCGTTAGCAACGGTGAGACGAAAGATTCGAAGTCTGGCGTGAACCCTTCACGGAAAGCGCCGTCTACCTCGTTGAGCAGGAACTCCGGAGGACACTTGTGAGACGGATTCTGGTGATATTCACACTGGTGTTGTCATTCCTGTCCTTGGCAGGCGCTCAACGGCTGCCCGTGGTAGCCGCTCCAGAAAACTACAAACTTTTCTTCACGCCCGATCTCGACAAGGCCACATTCGAGGGTGACGAAACCATTTCCACCCGCGTGCTGAAGCCGACTGCGGAAATCACACTGAACGCAGCCGATATCGACCTCCATGAAGTCACCATCAGCAGCAGCGGTGGCACGCAAGCGGCCAAGGTCACCCCCAAAAAGGACAAAGAAATGGTGGTCCTGTCCATCGAGAAACCGCTCTCTGCGGGTGCGGCCACGATCCACATCATTTATTCCGGCACCCTAAACAACGAGATGCGCGGCTTCTATTTGGGCAAGGACGATCAGGGCCGCAAGTATGCCGCCTCGCAGTTCGAGGCTACGGATGCGCGCCGCGCATTTCCTTCGTTTGACGAGCCTGCGTACAAGGCCACGTTCGACATCACGGCTGTGGCCGACAAGGGATTGGTGGCAATTTCCAATCAGAAGGCGATTTCCGATACGCCCGGCCCGGGCGACAAGCACACGGTACGTTTTGCCACCACGGCCAAGATGTCGACTTATCTGGCGGCTCTAGTCGTCGGGAACTTCGAATACGTCGAAGGTGAAGCCGACGGGATTCCGATTCGCGTCTATAATCCTTCCGGGAAAAAGGATCTGGGGAAGTTCCCTTTGGAAGCGACCGAGCAGATCCTCCTTTATTTCGATAAATATTTCAGCATTAAATATCCCTATGGAAAGCTGGATCTGGTCGGCCTACCCGACTTTTCCGCGGGCGCGATGGAAAACGTTGGCTGCATTACCTTCCGCGAGGTTCTACTGCAAATCGACGAAGAGCATGCGTCACCCAGGGCTCAACTCCTACCGATCAGCTCTTGGGAAAATTAGGATCGGCTTTGATCTCGCGAATCTGCTGAATATGCCGCTCGGAGTGAGTGGAGATTTCGAGCATCCACTGCCAGCAATCGATCACATCTCCTGTGCCAAAGCTATGCGCACGCAAGTCGTCGTGAGTTGAGTTGATGTATTCGATCATGGTCGCTCGCAGCGACTGGAACTTCGCTAGGGCTATTCCTAGGTCCTTATAAGTGTCGACTTTCTCGTGCCCCCCGCCAGTCTTTGTGTGGACAACGCGATCAATGCCGTACCACAGGATGTCGGCATCCGTATTCACCGATTTCCTGCCTTTCATGTCCGGGGGGGCCTTCACGGCTTTCATCAAGTCGCGCCAGTAGTCAGGTTCGGCGACTGCCAAATGCGAAACGCATTCGCGAATTGACCAGCGATCGGAACCGGGGCGGTATTCCAGTTGGGCCGGTGAAAGTCCGCGCACCTCCTCAGCCAAGACTTGCCCCGTCATTTCAAAGTGCACCAGTAAGTGCTCCCGGTCTTCGTCGGTCATACCAGTTGCACTGGTCTTACCGGCAGCAGAAAGATGTAAGGCAATCACAAGAAACGGCAAAACTTTCAGGATTTTCATTGGTAAACTCCTTTCAGCAAGTTAAGCAAAGCGTATTCGTGGTAATGAAGCTTTTCACCTGGGTTCCGCGGATGTTGGGTCCGCGCGGCCGTTCATACCGAAGCACGCACAAAAGCGCGAAGCGGTTGATTCGCGAGACAATCGTTCCCTCCTGACGTCTCCCCACGCGTAAAGTCAGTTCTGCGCGACCTCCTCCAGGCGGCAAATGAAACCCCATCCACCGCCGATTTCGCTGACCGCGAGCACCAGTTCGTTGTGGCCTTTCTTCAGCGGAATGTAGAGCATGTCGTTATCCAGGTTGACGATGCCGAGGAAATCGGGGTCACGGTAGTTCTGGGCGCTTCGGCCGCGGTAGAGAATCTTGCCATTCAGGAACACGCTGACGTCGTCGCTATAACCGATGTTTAGTCTTTTCACCTGGTCGCGGTCAGAATCGATGCTGGTCCGCGCGTACACAACTTTCATCCCCGGCTGAGGCTCCAGCCGCTTCGAAAAGTCGTGCTCATAGGTACGCTGTATTTGCGGACTTTCGCGATAACGATTGATGACCACAAATCCGGGCGGCTCCGCCTCCACATCCTGCCAAGACATGGCAGCGCTCTCGGAGGCCGATAACGGACGCTCCAAATTACGCGCCAGGGCATCGTAGGAAGGCGACAGGCTCCATTTGGTCAGAGTGCGCGGCGGCATCGGCGGCAGGTGATGCTCCCATGGCGCATCGGGCGTTGTCCGTAATTGAAAATTCGAGAAATACGTCTCGCCGGTTAGGACAAACAGACCAACCTGGCCTTTCTCCACGCCACTCTTCAAGTCGGTCATCACCAACGCAGGCTTATCCATATCTTCGACGTAAAGATTGGCGTGCGCGCCCACCACCTCCAGCCGCAGATGGAACCACACATCCTTCGGGATATCGACGGCGCCCGTGAAGCCGGGCCCGTTATAGATTTGCCAGTTGCGGCCGTTGTTGAGTATCGGCGTGTACTGCATGGCGTCGGGATGCCCGGACTTGTGCTGCCGCAGATAAACCCATTCGGCGTTGGCGCCGGCGTCGATCATGCGAAAGTAAAAACCGAAGAAGCCTTTGGGTGCGGGAGTGGCGACATCCACGTCAATCACGCCGTCGCGCATTTCGAAGTCCTTCACAATGGCCAATGCACCGTTAAGGAGCAGGCACTTGCGGCCTTGATACTCATCCGGCTTGGCTTGTCCCTCTAAATTCCAGCGCGGGGAGTCGGGGTCCACTGAGAGCGTTTGCGGGACTTGTGAATAAGCCACGGACATACACAGGAGAGCACTCGCACAAAAAGTGAGGCAGCGCGTAATCATCGGCAGTGCTACCTTTCTGCGATTGCAATTTGACTCTCGAACAATAGAAGAGTCGCCCACAAGACCGGTAGCGCGTCGCCCACGGGACGCTGCAGCAGTTGTTCGCCACTGCTCTGTCGACGCTGCGGGGAAACCCCTATTCATCTCGCAGAGCCCCGATGGGATCAATCTGGGCGGCACGGTGAGCCGGGATGTAACTGGCCAGAAAAGTGATGAAGGTCAGCAAACATGAAATCACAACAAATGTGAATGTATCGGAAGGGCTCACGCCGAACAGAAGGCTTTGCATCAGACGCGAGAGCGCGAAAGCGCCCGTCGACCCGATAACCACACCGCAGAGCGCCAAAACCACACCCTTCCAGACCACTAAACGCACAATGGCCCTTTGCGTGGCGCCCAACGCGATCCGGATCCCGATTTCGCGTGTGCCCTGACTGACCAGATAGGCCATCACCCCGTAAGTTCCAATCGTTGCCAGGGCAAGAGCCACACAAGCGAAAAGCGCCAACAGGAGCATGGAAAATCTACGCCGTGCCAGCGATTCGCCAATTCGCTGCTCCATCGTGCGCACGTTGTACAGTGGCAGATCGCTGTCAAGATCGTGGATCTGCCGTTTGACGGTGGAGGCTAGGGCGACGGGATCCGCCCCGCTTCGCAGCACTACATTCATGGCAGGACTGGGGTTTTGGGTTTGAGGACGATACAAGGCGATACGCGAGTCGGAATCGAGAGTGTACTGCTTCACCCGTCCGACGATACCGACCACCGTCTCCCACGGATCCTTGTCGGTGATACCGCCGTAATGGATCCGTCGACCGATGGGATCCTGATCCGGCCAGAGTTGCTGCGCCATATACTCGTCAATGATGACCACCTTAGGGCTGGCGAAGGTGTCCTCCTCGTTGAAAAATCTGCCTGATCGCAGGGGAACTTGCATGGCTTCGAAGTAATGGCCGCTGACGGTGCGCTGGTCCGCATTGATGAAATTCTCGCCCGGGTGGAAAACCCGCCCTTCGACCGTAATCGGGCCCCAAGCGAACATTTGACTCATAGGCAGCGAAGTGACTGCCCCGGAAGCGGTCACACCGGGCAATCCATCGAGCCGATTCCAAAGTTGGCGATACGTCGCAACCACGACCTGCGGATCCTTGTACTTGGGCCCACTCATCGTGAGTTCGAAAGTGAGCACGTTGTTCGGGTTGAATCCGGGCGAAACGTTCTCCAGGCGCAGGAAGCTGCGGATCAGAAGTCCGGCACCGATGAGCAGCATTACGCACAAGGCCAATTCGGAAATCACCAGCAAACGGCGCAAATTGTTGCCGCGTCCCCAGACTGCGCTGGCTCCTGCGGTGCCTCGGTTTGCATCTTTCAGGGTGGCGTGCAGATTGAGTCCGGACACGCGCAGAGCGGGTGCCAGACCGAACAAAGCTCCGGAGAGCAGCGAAAGAAGAAACGTAAAGAGGAGGACAGATTGATCGATATGGATGTCGTTGATCCTCGGAACGCTTTTCGGACCAAAAACATGGATCCAATGCAGACTCCAAAAGGCGAAGAGAACTCCACAAGCGCCTCCGGACAAAGACAGCAAGATGCTTTCGGTCAGCACCTGGCGCACGATCCGGAAGCGACTTGCGCCCAAGGCAGTGCGAATCGCGATTTCCTTCTGGCGCACAACCGCTCGAGCGAGCAAAAGATTGGCCACATTGGCGCATGCAATCACGAGTACAAACCCCACCGCCCCCAGCAACATAAGCAGGGTGGGGCGGACGTCGCCCACGACCTGTTGAAGCAGGGGCACAATGCTGAAAGTCAAACCGCCGTTGGGCGGGTAAATCTGCGGATAATCTTGGCGCAGTCGCGCCGTGATGGTATCCATCTCAGCCTGGGCCTGGGCGATGGAGACCCCGGGCTTAAGCTTGCCCATAATGTTGTAGTCTTCGTGGTCGCGATTTTGTTCGGCTTCGGGCGGCATCGGCAAAGGAATAAGGATGTCGGCCTGCTCAGCGCCGCCGAGGGTGGGCAGGACTTCTCGCGGCAAAGAAAAGGCGCGGGGCATGATCCCGACCACTTCGTAAGGAACGCCGTTCAACGTAACCGACTTCCCGATCATTTTCGGGTCGGCGCCAAAGTGTCGCAGCCACATTCCGTAGCTGAGAAGCGCAGTGGCCGGCTTGCCCGGAGAATCCTCGTCCGTAGTAAACACGCGGCCCAAAGCCGCTGCGTGGCCAAGCATGGGCAAGAAATTGGAGGAGACCCGAATGGTGCCCACTCGCTCTGGCTCCCCCTGGCTGGTCAGGTTGTAGTTTCCCCCGATGGCGATCGCGACTTGCTCAAAACCGCGATGTCTGGTCTTGATGTCAAAATACTGTGCCGTGGAAAACCAATCCTCGGTGATATTCAGACCTGGCGACCGATTCCATAGAATCACTAACCGGTCCGCATCCTGATAAGGTAGCGGGCGAAGCAACAAGGCGTTGATAATGCTGAAAATGGACGTGTTCGCGCCAATGCCGATAGTGAGGGACAAAATCGCGGCCAAAGTAAAGCCCGGGTTTCTGGCCAGCATCCGGGCCGCGTGAGCCAAATCTCTTGCGAATGTATCCATGCGTGCTTCGGCTCCCCTCGCAATTGATTGCTTACCGCTGCGCAGCTTCACTGAATGTGATCTTCACCAAATGATCCGCCATGTCATTAAACTGCGCTTGCAAATCCTTATTATCACCGGCGAATTTTGATCGGAAGGGCGTCAAATTCACCGAACCCTTTATCTCGTCTGAAGTGTGGGCTCCAGGAAAGCCGAGCTGACGAATCCGCGCCCGCACTTGATCCACTGCGCTTTGCATCAGGTCGGCTACCAGATTGAGATAGGCCATGTCATGCATGATGGGGCCGTGCCCGGGAACGATGGTGTTCGCATCCAATTGGGCGATCTTATGGAGCGTATGAACCCACTCCGAGGGGAAGCCATCACCGACGTAGGGGAAGGGTTCGACCAATAGGTCGCCGGCAACGATGATTTTTTCCTTGGGCAGGTAGACGATGGCGTCACCCGCTGTATTGCCCCGGCCCAGGTACTTCACTTGCACTTCCCGGTTGCCTAGATCGATATCAATCTTATCGGCAAAGGTGAGAGTGGGAGACTGGTAAGTGATTGTCTTGAATTCCGCCTCCGAATTCTCCAGAGTGGGGATGATTTCCTGGACCTGCTTTTTCTCGTCTTCCGCTAACGCCCGGCCATCCGTATCCTTTCCTTGCTTGTAGGCCGCAATGGCCGCGTCATACTCGGTGCGGCCCCGCTCGACGTTGCCCGGCTGGATGAGGTCCATGTCTTTCTTGGTTTCTTCCTGAGCAACGATGGCTACCGAGGGAAATGCATCGACGTAGGTTCGATTTCCATTGTTGTGGTCGTTGTGAAAATGAGTATTGAGCACATAACCCACGGGCTTGTTCGTCCACTCGCGAATCTGCGTGATATCTTCGCGCGCCACGGACGGGAAGTAGCCGGAATCCACCACTAGGACTTCCCGGTCTCCAATAATCACCGTGGTATTCCCACTGTCTCCGCCGGATGCATGCTTGTGCTCGATGGCGTACACGCCATCCGCCAGCTTGGTGACCTGTCGTTCGTTGGTTTGGCCGACTAACGTGCCCGCAGCAATCAGGAACGCGATTGGCGCCAACAAGTTAAAGGTTCGTACCATTACCGTTTTCTCCATTTGCTCGGTGAAGGATCATTCTGCAACCGAAGATCGTTTTGTCTGTTTCTTGCATTTGCTCAGATTTCGAGAAATATGCCTCAGCATCGGAGCCGGTCCAGGGCGCGACCTGGCTGTGGTGCCTCCCAATTGCCGCGAGTTCTTCGCTCCCGCCTACTGTAACGTTTGCCCATCTGGCCTCACGGTACGCATTCTCGACCATATCTTTGGCATAGGAGCGAAACTGCTCGTTCAAGTCTTGGTTATCATGCGTGAATTTCAAACCGAAGGCTCTACTTTGGCTGCATTCTGCACCTCCTCCACCATCACCATGCCTTGTTGCACTGCCTGACCCACCTGGCTGACGATAGTTTCAAACAGTTCGGCTTCGAGACTCACGAAATCCTTGTCGTGCCACGCCGGGCCACAGCCGGGAATGATCACATCTGCATCGAATTGGGCTTGTATCCTCAGATTCTTGGCGCGCTCACTCAGCGGAGGAGTGAAGTAGGGTATGGGATAGGAGAGCAAGTCTCCGGTTACCAGTATTTTTTCCTTGGGAAGATAGAGAATGGTGGCGCCTCGCGCGTCCGCAGTCATGCTGATGAAACGAAACTCACGCCCGCCATGGTGAAGGACCAGCTTGTCGTCGTAGGTGAGGTCTGGGTAAGCGCACTTTATATTCATCGATTCCGTAAGGAAGTTCCGTTCCAATCGCATAACTTCCTTATCTTTGCGGCGTTCCTCAGCGCTCCGAATCTCTTCATCCGAATCCCTGCCGGTGCTCATTTCTGTGTCGAGATCGGCCTGATCCTTGCGCAGTATTGCCGCGAGTTCCGGCGGCCACGGATTCGCGGTGTTCAACATGAATCGCCGAGTTTCCTCGGTCCGAGGATCTCAAGATTGGGGAATTCTTGGGCGAAGACTTCGTTGCGGGACCAGTGATCCGGGTGCCAGTGCGAATTCACCAGGTAACGTACCGGCTTGTCGGCAATCTTGCGAATTTCCGCAAGTTCCGCCCGCGCTGTACAGGGTCGGATAAAGGTATCGAACACTAGAACATGATTGTCGTTCACGATGACGAGCGAGTTCCCGTTGGGCACGTACCCGTCATGCGCCGTGATGAACTGGACAATACCGTCGGAGATCTGAACCTTCTGGGCTGTCTGTGAGCAGCTAGAGGCAACAACAAGCTTAAGAAATAAGGTAAGTACGCAAATCATGAACCTGGATGCAACCAAGACTTTCATAACTCTCCGGGACACATCATCCTCAAGCAGAACTTTTCGACTGAAAGGCTCAGATCTGTTGCTATCCCTTGTGCTCCCTACTCTGCCGGTCTCACGGTCAGCTTCGAGAAATACGCTTCAGTATCGGAACCGGTCCACAGCGCGACTTGGCCGTCGCTTTCGCCCAGCTTCAGATCGTTCACAATCAGGCAAGGCTGGTCGGCACTGTTTACGTAGAGTTGCGCCTTGGTGCCGGAAACTACTATCTTGATTCGGGTCCATTCACCCGCAACGAGATCGACGTAGGATTCGTACACTCCGGGTTTTTCCTCCCTTAGCCGGTTCCACGGGAAATCCGGGTGAGATACGTACTGAGCCGAGTGGTTGCGCTGTAGTTGATCGTCGGCGCGCCCGTTGGCCATGCGCAAGTAAAATGCTTCATATCGTGTGCCGTGGTCTTGCACACGGAACGCGATGCCAATAAACCCCCGCGTACCAGGCTTCGCTCCCTGCCGCGGAAAGCCCGCTATTTCCGCCTCGATCGTGCCGTCTTTGAAGGCAGGGGATTTGACGATTGCGAGAACCTGGCCACCGCTCACGCCCCCAGCGGGGCCGTCGTCGTTGACAATCTTTACCGCGCGGCGCCCACGATAGCTGGTAACAGCGGATAGGAGCTTCACCGGGTCAGCGCCGTCGCCGCTTATCCCCTGCACTTCCAGCCCGTCCATGGAATTCAAAGGAAGGGCCAAAACCTGCATCTTGGTTTTGTGATCATCGCCCGTGTGGAGGCCGAATGCTTCGACACTCTTTCCGCCGGCAGCCAGAACGCAGGCCAGTACAGTTACAGCAACCAACCTCTGCTTCAATCCCTCCATATTCATGGGCAACATTAACTCCTGCGCTGTGAAAACACCCACTTTGGCAACGCCGGTTCGGTGAAGCCCAAATCGGTTGCGCCATTGTGATTTACGCCAGGGTATTCGGTATAAATCGGATGTCCGCCCGCTTTCCGTCTGGCCGCGATCCGATCCCGCGACGAGGACACCGGGACGACCTCGTCGGCATCACCGTGGAAGTTCCACAGTGGCGTGGCCACCGAGCCAGTGCCGTCATCAGGAGAAACGCCTCCGCAAGTGATCACCGCAGCTGCGAAAAAGTTCGCACGATTCGCGAGCATGTTCCACACGCCAGCGCCTCCCATCGAATTCCCAGCCACATAGATGCGGCGCTCATCGATAGCTAGCTCATGGCGCAACTCGTCGACAATCTCCAGCGCCAACCGATTCCCATCCCCGAAGCCGGGGAGTTCCTTCGCCGGCTGTTGCGAAAAATCGTAACGGATCCATCCCCGGTCGGTCTGCGGTGCCAGAACGCAGCAGGGAAAATGCTTCTGGTTCTCCGGAAGCAGCCAGAGGCGCGTGCCAAAAATATTGCCGAACTGTAGCTGCTTCAGGTTGTCGTCTCCCAACCCGCCGCTCCCATGCAGGTACAATACCAGCGCTACTTTTCGCGAAGTGGCGGGCCGGAACAGGCGATAGGGCATCTCCCAATCGCTCCTGTGCGTCCGCGCTTCGAACTTATCTTGCAGCCCCTCGCTTCGTTTCTTAAACGCTTCAATCAAAGCTAGTCTTTCAGGCGATGGTGGGGCTCCTGGCGCAAGCGGAGGGGTGGAGTCGTGCTTGGCCGCGAAGGCATTTGGCGCAATCAAATTGTTCAGGCCGAACTGCGCCGCGGCTAACCACGCCCCAGCCGATGCCGAACCCAAAAGGCGAACCGCATCACGTCGGGTAATCATCTGAAAATGTAGCCTCAGTACTTTCTTCAAGTCGCACGCGCCCTTTCGTTTGGACGCTGCAGCCCAAGAACCGGCAGCACGCACCCAACCCTCAACCAGCCGCGCCGACATACCGTCCACCGAAGATTTCGGGAGTTTACAACGGCGCTAACATAAGGTATTACGGTTTCATCCCTAATAACTGTGTACTAGTCCCAAGAGGAATGCACCGACATTCAGGCGAATGTAAAACTATCTCCGGCAGTTTTCGACGCTCAGCAATTCAGCGCGACCCACTGGGAGAAATAAATTCGGAGACCACGCAGGGCACAAAGGTTTCGGAGGAGAACGTTCTCGTCAACGGAAAGGCGCGGTGCAAGGCGGCTTTGGTGAGGCCCAGGAATCGAGTAAGGCAGGGTTCGGTAATCCGCCCAAACGGAAGCCAACGGATTGCGCCGGGCATAGTTTTCGAAACGCTGAGTAAAAACTACAAAGATAGTGATACGAAGCGTGGTTATCTGCTTGCAAAGCTCGGCGACCGCGCCATCTCGCGATTCGGGAGACTTTCATGTCTAAGATGCTTGTGCCGGCCGCCCTCCTGGCGACCTTTCTGTTCGTCTCTTGCAGTTTTGCGCATTCACCACCGCCTCTCTCCCTCGAAGATGAGATTCGGGCCGGTAACGCACTCGAAGCCTCCTTCATGAAGTTGAATGAGGTGGGCGAGACACCCGAACAGAAGAGAATTGAGGCGTATCTGCAACAAGTTGGCGAGAAGGTCGCCGAAAAAAGCACGCGGAAGCTCGCCTACAAGTTCCACCTTGACCCACACCCTGGCTTTCGTAGCGCAGTTGCTTATCCGGGTGGTCAGATAATCGTTGGCGGAGGTGTGCTGGCGTTGATGCAACATGAAGACGAACTCGCCGTTGTCTTGGGGCACGAGATCGCACACGCCGATCTGAAGCAGTGTGCACAGCGTGTGATCGAGGTCATGCAGAGAGACCATTTGACGGCTGACCAATTCGATAAGTTATCGATCGAGGAATTTGGCAAGCCTTACGGCAAGGAAGGCGAACTCGCCGCGGACCGCGAAGGGCTCAAAATGGCGGTGGCGGCCGGTTATTCCGCTCATGCCGCGACGGAACTGTTTGAGGTGTATCAATTTCTCGCTCGCGATGCGAAGCCAGCTCCACCTCGAACCGATGCACCATCGCTCGAAGAGCGCATTCAACAGGCGCGGGACGAGGTCAAAAGTCAGGCCTGGGATAACTCCAAAGCCGAGCAGCCCCTCGATCTTCCCTGACGGCCGGAACCTGCATTCCTGCGACTCGTCAGATCTTGTCGTGCATTCCTCCCCCAGTTCACCACTCCTGCTGAACAACCGTGGGAGTCGCTCCGTATCGTTACGTGAGTCAATTACAATCTGGCGCTGTTCGGAGAGGAAACACCTTGATGAATTGCTCACACAAGCATAGGCTCTTCGTTTCACTGGTCAGCATGATTTTTTCTGTTGGCATGGCTGCCGAGGATATGGCGGGCCGAGCCACCACGGCAAAAGTCGTCACTGCACTACGCTCTGCCAAGGCCACGAGCGCTGCTCGTCAGTGGACCGATGCCGCCAGAAACTAGGAACGGGTCGTGCGGATTAACCCGCTGAACGAAGAGTATTGGCGGGCTCCCTAATTCGATCGGGGACCTCGGCAAGACTTATGGCAAGGACGGCGAACTCGCCGCGGACCGCGAAGGGTTAAAAATGGCTCCAACCAACACTGTCGCCGAACAAACACAATGGGTTTGGCTTCGGCTGACAGAATCACCTGCACATGGTTGTTAGCTAGTGGTGTTGTGCCGTAGAGATTTCCTTCCTTATCAAAAACCACTCCATAGTAAGGAGAAGAGCCATCGGCTGATCAGATTGCGAATCGACTGATTTGCGGTACCTCGGTAATCAGTTTTTTTCCCCTAGCTTGCGGACAATCTCTTCCAGCCTTTGCCGCTTATTCGCATCGGCCTTCTCCTGGATAGCTTTGAGCGCGAGAATGTGAGCTTTCCCCAGACTATCGGCAGCACTGACCGCAACGTCAGCGTTTATGCCAGTTCCCTCCCAGTTTTTTCCGGTTGCGGGGTCGACCGCTCTTCCAGTCGGGAGAAACAACGAAAAGTGGTCATCAATACGTTTCATGCTGCCCGGGTTGGCGGCACCGGCAGTGACCTCCCCGACCTGAGTCGCCAGTTTAAGATTCTTCATGTTGTAGCAGAAGGCCTCCGCGGCAGAGACGGTATCCTTGCTGGTGAGAAGGTACACATTGCGGTCCAAATATTTCCTTCCTCTAATCGACGGAGAGGTGAAAGACTCCACCGTTTTCGCCAGCGGTTTCCAGTAAATGCCGACGAGCTCCTGGGGATTTCCTTCAACGAAATAGCTCACTACTAATGCAACCGCATCCGCGCGTCCGCCGTCGTTATTGCGTAGATCAAGGATAAGAGCATCGGTATTCGCGACAAAATCCATCGCAGCTGCAAGCGTCTCACCGATTGCTTCCGCACGATAGAAGTTGTCAAATGCGACGTATCCCACATTGCCTTTGAGTATCTCGATTTTTCGGAAGCCGTAATTGTCGTCCCTCCCAGCATCGAACCGCTCTTCGCGTGTTGGTGTTGGTGCTGATGATGCTGTGGGCTCCTGTGGTAAAGCATCGGATGAATAGTCGATCTCGAAGTGCAGGTCATGCGCGGCGGATTGCAAGTCTTTGGTCAAACGACGGGCGAATTCTTTGCTACTCGCAGTGTCATAAGCACCGCCCTCTTCGTGCTGATGTATCTCTCGGGCGATGTCTGGAGCGTTCCCCGAGTAGACGTATCCGGCAGCGATAGCTTTCAGAACACTCTCAATAACCGTATGCCGTGCAGCCCGGTCGAGTGTAGCGCTCTGCGCGTGCAAGGGAGACACGATTATAAGGGCTGTAAGGATCGTGAAGATCGTGGCGCGCATCTTTCTTCTCGCGTACATAATGGTCACTTGGGCATCATAACCCGTCGCTCGATTCCAGCCTCACACTTTCCTAGTTCCCCAACCTCGCCCGCACTAACTCAAATCCAGACATCTCAACTCATCTCCTCGCAAACTCAGCTCTATGATTTTGTTCGCGACGGCAGTTTTGCTCCAAGAAGCAGAAGCTTCGATAGGCTCCACGTGGTAGCCTAGCGGGTGAAATGCAAGAAGAGAGAAAAGATCGCTATGTCCGCCAGATTGGCGTGTCGCAACGTCGCAGAATGCGTCCATCCAAGCCCCAGCATGGCTCAATTTCATTTAAGCATTAAGTCAAGCAAATAGAGCTGGTTTCGTCATTAATAATCGATTTGCGACATGAGACTTTGACGAGGCACTCTCGGATAGGTGATCAGAGAACTTTCCACCGCGGCCGGAGCATCGTGTGGTTCAGTTGTTGCGGTGGCCAGGGATTCGCAACGCTCGGTGTGATTACCGCGCTCCTAGCGCGCTACTTTCCAGCGCGAGAAGCCTCGCGCAGATGTGCTAGTGATGTTGAGAAATGACTAGGAAGCGTAACACTCAATTGTGAAACTGTTGAAAGTGTTAGTTAGTGTCTCTGTGCGTGGGTCTTCCGAGATGGCAAGAGCAAACGAAAGTGCTCGCGCAACTGTTTGACCGCGCGGTCGAATGGTTCCACCGACCCACAAGACCTCGAGAGCATGACACCACCCTCCATAACCGCCAGAACATAAGTGGAAAGCGCGTCGGGATCGGCGGTTTTGGGCAGCCGATCCTTGACCTGCTCGATGCATTCGCGAACAACGCCGATCCAATTCTGAAAGTTCTCTGCAATCAATTTGTGCGCCGGACGGTTCTCGGGGTCGATTTCCAGGGCGAGCCGACCAAGCGGGCATCCATACTTGTAGTTCGTCTGTAAAATTCGTTCGCGGTAACCGGCGAGGATCGCAAAGATTCGCTCTACCGGCTCGTCAGTCCGAGCGAAGGCGGGATCGACTATCATAGGCCGCAACGCCTTCAGGTAAGCCTCCAGAACTGCACGCAGCAAAGCCTCTTTACTCTCAAAGAAATGGTAGAAGCTGCCGGAATTGACGCCGGCATGGGCCAATAAATCGGCCATGCTGGTTCCGGCAAACCCCCGTTCCCAGAAAAGATAGCGCGCCGAATCGACGAGACGATCACGAGTATTCAAGACTTTGGGCATGAAAAAAAATTCTTGCTTTTAGCAGCATAGCTGGTATTTACTTGAACGATCAACTAAGTACAGGAGAGATGCATTGAAAGTCCTTTGTCTTGGTTTATTGGCTGTAGCCGCAATGGCCTTCACTCAGACCGCGGAAAAAGTCACACGACCGGCTACGCCCGACAAGGTTCTGATCCTGGAGGTCACAATTCCTGCGCCGCGAGCGGTGGTTTGGCAAGCATTCACAACCAGCGAGGGTTTGAGCACTTGGCTCACTCCGGGTGCTGTCGTCGACCTGCGGCCGGGGGGAGAGTGGACAGCGCACTTCCCGGGCGGAAAAATCGGCGGAGGCACGATACTGAGCTATGTTCCCGAGGAGGAAATAGTCTTGTCGGCAATGGCTCCGGAACGATTTCCAACCGTTCGCGCTGAGCGGACCCGAGCACGCTTTCATTTTGAGGCAAAGGGCGAGTCTACGGTCGTGCAACTGGTTCAGACTGGATGGAAAAGCGGTGAAGAATGGGATAAGGCTTACGAGTATTTAGTCGTCGGTAATGCCCAACTACTCGCGACGCTGCACCGGAGATTCGTCAGCGGTCCGATTGACTGGGCGAAAGAATGGGGCACCAGCCAGAACAAATAAGGACGGAGTCGAATGGCCTTTCACGGCATGAACATTTTGGCAATTCTCGCGTCGACCATATCTGCTTTTCTGGTCGGAGGACTTTGGTACTCGCCATTCCTGTTTGGCGCGGCCTGGAAAAAGGCAAACGGCTTCGGAAGTGATGAACCGCCAGCCGCCACCGGAAAGATCTTTGCCATCAGTTTCCTGCTGAGTCTGGTGATGGCCGTGAACCTGGCCATGTTTCTAAACGATCCTAAGACGAACTTGGCATGGGGAGCGACCGCCGGTTTCCTTGCCGGCTTTGGCTGGGTCGCGATGGGGATAGGCATAATTTCTCTGTTCGAGCGACGAACCTGGACCTACGTCCTCGTGAATGGAGGTTACCTGACGGTTGCACTGGTGCTGATGGGAGCCATCCTAGGTGCTTGGCGGTAGGGAAGCTCGCGCGGTCGTTTTCCACTCCAGAACTGCTTGGACTAAGCGTCGTGCGTCTTCGTCTGGTGACATCACGAACCTTCAACTTCTGGCAGCGAGTTTAAGGCGTTGGGCCTGGATTGTTCTTAAAGAAGCCATGGGTTTTGGATTCGCTCTATCATCTGCCTGCTCGACGAACGCCAGCTAAGATTCTACGAAAAGCTCCCGGTGGATCTGGTGTCCTATTACCGATCCAAAGGGATGAGCGGCGTCCAAGCGTCCACGACAGACTTCGGAACCTGCCGCGGTTCCTTTCAACTTCGGGTCTGCGGCCAAGTAATTCCTTTTTTGTTCGGGCGAATAAGCGACTTCCCCGCCGGTCGTTTTAAAGGCAACCCCGTTTGCCTACGAAGGGCGCGGGTGTAGAATCCGTGCCATGAAACGCCGGAAAACAAATCACGACTAAGGAAGGCGTTACGGGTACTCCTGTGGCTTTTTATCGTGATATTCGTTTGTTCGATTGTATTCGTTTTTGTTTCGTCGAACGCCAGCGCGCCCGTCGCTAGGAATCATGTTCGCCTTGGTCCGCACGCTCAGTCGCCAGCGGCTGCGGCTAATACGACCTCTCTCGCGACTATAACGGCGGTAATAAGCGCTGTTGGCGGCGTTTCAACTATGGTTCTTTCATGGCTGACGTTTCTCTTCCAGAGAAAGAACCGTAACTCCGAGAATTAGGAACAGGAAACGACAGAAAGTCGGGAAAGTCTTAACCGGCGAAAATTCTTAAAGAGCCTTCCCTCTTAGAGTTCCCATCAGCCTTTCTTGAGCGCTTTGTTCTTGTTTCTTCCACTTTTTGCTTTTCAGATAATCGAAATACTAGCAGGCTGCTGAAAAACTACTCCCGACACACAGCTTCTTGTGGTACGAAAAGGCATGCGCGGAGACGATCAGCAGCAGAATCATATGTTCAGTTA
>Ga0302325_10009276_pt1 | contig 21496 bp, 19 predicted proteins | sample Palsa_T0_2_FD_201948 | JGI IMG/M metagenome (GOLD analysis project Ga0302325, IMG submission 201948) | Peat permafrost microbial communities from Stordalen Mire near Abisko, Sweden - Palsa_T0_2 | ecosystem: Environmental > Terrestrial > Soil > Palsa > Peat permafrost | place: Sweden: Abisko...
CGCTCGCGATCTGCCAGAGCAATGCTTCGACCTGTTCGACATTCTCCGCCCCGCGCTCCGTTCGCAACTCCCAATAGGCCGTGCGGATCGCGAGATAGGTACCGCCCTGATTGGCGTAGAAGCGATCGGGCGCGATGGTGAGCGCCTCGAGCATATGCTCCGCTTTCGGAATCGCGTTGTCGCCGCCCAGTGCAAGATTTTGCCGCTGCTCGATCAGGGCGCGCGCAAGGGGATTGGTGAACACACGCGCCGGCAGTTTGAAGCGCGCGGACTTGCTGCGACCGGTTTGGCCGGCGCCGTCCTTCGCCTCGAGAGCGATGTCGACATCGAGGCCGGCGAGCGGATTTTCCGTCAGATCGCTGTAAACGGTTTGCGTCACGGTCTTGGCGCTCGCCGCGAGCGGCAGATCGACAGAGATCGTTTTCTTGCCCTTCGCCCGCACGGGAGAAATCAGTGCGCGAGCGCTCGCGACGCCGTAGTCGTCACCGGCCGTGAACGCGATCTTGAGCGCGTTGCGTTCGGTCTTGCTGGGCGGTTCGGCGAACGCGATCACGGGAGGCTGATCGGGAATGGACTTGATATGCCACCGCCCCAGCGCGCGGCCGTTGTCGCGCACGCTGACATAGGCATCGGAGGTCAGGCGAACACTCGCGCCATACTCACTGGATGTGCCGGTGAAATTGGGCGTGCCTCCGTCCGGCGTGGGATCGATCGTCAGACTCGGTTTGTTCGGCGCTTCGTGGACCCGCAGCACGAGTTGCGAACCCGCCGGCACGGCGATGGGTTTGTCTGCGGTGCGCGTCAGATAGATCGGTGCGACACCCGTATAGGCAGGCGGCGTGATCCAGGCATCGAGCAGCGCGGACGATGCGGGCGCGCTCGAATCCGGCGTGAAACCTGCCGCGAGTCTGCGGCTCCAGTCGGGCCCCGCCATGACAAAGCCTGCCACGAGCAGCAACAGCACGACGTAACGCAGCGCATAGGGATCGCGCGCCGGAAGCCCTGGCGAGGGCAGCCGAAGGCGCAACCGATAGATGGCTGCCAGCAGCCGTTTCATGTGCGCGCGCCAGAGCGCCTCCGCCACCGGATCGCCGCTACCGGCGGCAAGCCTGTCGTGACGTTCGGTGATCGGGCGATGGGCGAGCGTCGAGTCGCGTTCGACTCTGCGCGCGCTTTCCTGCCAGCCCGGCGGGCGGAAACCCTGGAAATTCCGGAACAGGAAATATCCGGCGAGACCCAAAGCGACGAGCAGCAAGATCAGATGCAGCGACGCGGGGATCTGCGCGAACAGATCGAACAAAGCTGCCGTCGCGAACAATCCGATAATGCCGGTCGCCGGCCACAAGCCAGGCCAGACGCGCTCCCACCACAGTGAGAGGCGCGCGACCGCGATGTAACGTTCGCTACGGTCCAAGCCAGTCAGGGAGGCGATCCATTTCAACAAGGGCGTCGTCGCTCATTCGCGGCCGGACGACGCTCCATGCGTCGCCCTTGACCAGCACTTCGGCTGCCGGCGGCCTTGCATTGTAGGCGGAAGACATCACCGCGCCATAGGCTCCCGCCGTCATGATGGCGACCAGGTCGCCGCTTTTGAGGACCGGCAGTTCCCGGTCGCGGGCGAACAGGTCCGTCGTCTCGCAGATCGGACCCACAATATCGTAGCGTTGGCGCGGCGCGTCCGGCCCGGCTTCGTTAACGGACAAAATATCGTGATGGGCGTCGTAGAGCGCGGGGCGCAGCAGGTCGTTCATCGCGGCGTCGATGATGAGGAATTTCTTCGCCTCGCCGTCCTTCACATAGATCACCCGCGACAGGAGGATTCCGGCATTCGCCGCGATCAGCCGTCCGGGCTCGAAGATCAGTTCGACGCCGAGGTCTTTGGTTAGCCCCGTGATGATGCGCGCATAGGCATCCGGATCGGGCGGCGGCTGATTGTCGAGGCGATAGGGCACTCCCAGACCGCCGCCCAGATCGGCGCGGCTGATATCGTGGCCGTCGCGGCGCAGGGTCACGATCAGTTCGGCCATGCGGGCAAAGGCCTGCTCGAACGGCTCGAGCTCGGTCACCTGGCTGCCGATATGCATGTCGACGCCGACCACCCTGATGCCGGGAAGTTTGCCCGCGAGCGCATAGGCATCGCGGGTGCGGCTCCAGGGAATGCCGAATTTCGATTCCGACGTTCCCGTCGTGATCTTGGCATGCGTGCGCGCATCGACATTCGGGTTGACTCGTATCGTGACGGCTGCGCGTTTGCCAAGCGCAAGCGCCGTTTCGTTCAGCGCTTCGAGTTCGGGTTCGCTTTCGACATTGAATTGATGGATGCCCGCTTCCAGGCCCAGCTTCATCTCGCGCGGCATCTTGCCCACGCCGGAAAAGACGATACGCCCGGGAGGGATTCCCGCCGCGAGCGCTTTTTTCAACTCGCCGCCGGATACGACGTCCGCACCTGCGCCCAGCTGTCCGAGAGTCTTGAGCACCGCGAGGTTGCCGTTGGCCTTGACGGAAAACGCGATCAGCGTACCGGCCGGAAACGCGCTCGCAAACACGCGGTAATGGCGCTCGAGCGTCGCGGTCGAATAGACATAGAGAGGCGTGCCGGCGGCCTCCGCCAGCTTGGTTAAGTCGACGTCTTCGGCAAAAAGCTTCCCCGCGCGATATTCGAAATGGTTCATCGCACGATGGGGCTGGGCGGCTGGGACGGATCGTGCTGATTTTTCGGCGTGGGTTTGCCGTTCGGCAAATCGAGATTGCTCTTGGTGCCGCAACCGGAAACCGCAAATACGAGAGCCAGTGCCATGAAAAGGCGCAGGATCATTTGAGTTTCTCCCGCCAGAATTGAACCTGTTCGCGCACGCGCACCGGCGCCGTCCCGCCGAAACTTGTCCGCGCGTTCACGGACGCGCCCAGCGTCAGGACATCGTACACCTTCGCCGTGATCGCAGGCTCGATTTTCTGCATTTCGGCGAGCGGCACTTTGTCGAGCGATACGCCCAGGACTTCCGCGCGCTTCACGATGGCGCCCGCAATGTGGTGCGCCTCGCGGAACGGCTTGCCCAACTGGCTCGCGACCCAGTCCGCGAGATCGGTCGCAGTAGGATAGCCTGCCTCCGCGGCGCGGCGCATCGCATCCGCGTTCGGTTTCAGATCTTCCACCATGCCCGTCATTGCCGCAATCGACAGATCGAGCGCATCGGCCGCGGAGAAGACGGCTTCCTTGTCCTCCTGCAGATCCTTGGCATAGGCGAGCGCAAGGCCTTTCATCACGGTCGCCAGCGCCACGAAGCTGCCGAGAATGCGGCCCGTCTTGCCGCGCACGAGTTCGGCCGCATCGGGATTGCGCTTCTGCGGCATGATGGAGGAGCCGGTCGTGAACGCATCGCTCAAGGAAATGAATCCGAACGAAGGCGACATCCACAGCACGATCTCTTCGGAAAGCCGCGACAAATGCGTGGCCGCGATGGTGGCCGCTGCGAGATAATCGAGCGCGAAGTCGCGCGACCCGACCGCATCGAGAGAATTGCGCATCGCATGGTCGAAGCCGAGCGCCTGCGATGTCATTTCGCGATCGATCGGATAGGGCGTGCCCGCAAGTGCGGCCGCCCCCAGCGGGCTTTCGTTCATGCGGGCCGATGCAGCGTCGAAGCGGCTCTTGTCGCGGGCGAACATCTCGACATAGGCCACGCAGTGGTGGCCGAAGGTGATGGGTTGGGCCGGCTGCAGATGGGTGAAGCCGGGCATGACGGTCGCCGCGTGCGCGTCGGCCTGGTTCACAAGCGCGCGCTGCAATTCGAGCAGTCCGGCAGAAGCGCGCGCGCAGCCGTCGCGCACCCAGAGCCGGAAATCCGTCGCGACCTGATCGTTGCGCGAGCGGGCGGTATGCAGGCGTGCCCCGGCCGGACCGGCGATCTCCGTCAGGCGCTGCTCGATATTGGAATGGATGTCTTCCAGCTCGCGCTTGAATTCGAAGCGTCCGGCTGCAATGTCCGCCGCGATCTGGTCGAGACCGGTGAGTATCGCATCCGCATCGGCTTGTGAAATGATGCCCCGGGCGGCCAGCATCCGGGCATGCGCCTTCGAGCCCGCGATATCGTGATCGGCAAGCCGTTTGTCGAAATCGACGGAGACGTTTATCTCCTCCATGATCCCGGCGGGGCCGCGCTCGAAGCGCCCGCCCCACATCTTGTTCGCCGTCATAGGCTTAACCGATGCCTCGTCTGCGCCCCTTGTACATTGCCGGAATAGCCGTCGTCGCGGGCGCGGCGCTGGTCGTTCTATATGTGATGTTCGGAAGGCCTGTCCATGCGCCTTCCCTCGTGTCTGGCCATGTGTCCGGGCCGCCAGCCAGCCTCGCGCGGCTGGAGCAGCTCGACCCCAAGACATTGCCGGAAGTGGCGTTCAGCGATGCGGGAGGAGGCCGTCATACGCTCGCGCAGTTCAAAAGCCGCTATGTGCTGCTCAATCTGTGGGCAACCTGGTGTGCGCCCTGCGTGCGTGAATTGCCCGCCCTGGCCAAGCTCCAGAGCGCGATGCCGCCGGGTGGGCTGACGGTTGTCGCGGTCAATGTGGGCCGCGGCAGTCCCGCGGAAACGCTCGCGTTCCTGAAAGCGCACGGCGCGTCTACCCTCACCGGATATTTCGATCCGGATCTTGGTCTGATGCGCGTGTTCGGGGCGTTCGGCCTGCCGCTCAGCGTGCTGTTCGACAGACAAGGCCGCGAAGTGGCCCACGCGCTGGGGCCTGCCGACTGGGACGATCCGGCTTCGATCGCCTATTTCAAATCGCTGTCGGCGCACGCCGCGTCGTAGGACGCCCACATGGGCGCGCAATCGACGACGCTGTTTTCCCGCATCGCGCGATCGATCGCCATAACGGTCAATCCCGCGATCATCGAGTCCTCCGCGGTGACAGGGAATTCGGCACGCCCCTCGACGGCGGCCAGCAGATCGACGGCCATCGCCTGATCTGCCCCGTTGTGCGCGTCTGCCGTCAGCCCGCCCCATTCGCGCCGCTCGGGTTTGCCGAGATCGAGCGCGCCGCGAACCATCATTTTGTTGCGCACCAGGTCGGCAATGAGCGTGCCTTTCGTGCCCGCGATGTACCAGCGCCGCTCGGTCAGGCTCACATGGCTGTTCGAATGGAAGGACAGCTGCACGCCATTCGCATATTCGACGATCGCCGTCTGGTGATCCGTCACGTCCATGTCGGAATGGAAGGCGTCGTTGGCCGCGCCCCAGCCCGCATCGCGCAGCGCATAGGCGGCCGAGCCGTCGCTGTAGGTGCGGCCGACGTTTTCGCGGCCCGCGTGGAAGATGCGCTTTCCGCCGAAGCTTGCGACCCTCGAGGGACGCGCGCCCACCAGCCGTCCGAAAATATCGAAATCGTGGCATACCTTGTCGAGCATGAAAGAGCCGCCCCATTCCTGCTTGCGCCGCCAGTTGCGCGCGAGATAGCCGCCATGCTCCGGCGGCAGGTGCTCGGTGGTGTCCATCGAGACGATCTCGCCGATCTGGCCCGAATCGATGCGCGCGATCACTTCGCGCACGATCGGCATCGAGCGCATGACGAGGCCCAGATAAAGCGGCGGCACCGCCGTGTCGGCGAGCTTGCGGGCGAGCGCGAAGGTTTCCTCCTCCGTGCGCACGATGGGCTTCTCGCAGAAGACCGGAAATCCGGCTTCGAAGGCCGCGAGCAGGTGCTCGTAGTGCAGATGGTTCGGCGAGCCGATCATCACGAGATCGAAGGGGCCTGCGGCGAGGAGAGTTTTGGTATTGAGATAGGCGCGGCCCGGCGGAATGTCATGTTCCGCGAGAATGGCGAGGCCCACCGGCGCGGGATCGGAATAGCCCGCGATCTCGAGCTGCCAGTCCATTTCCTTCATCGCGCAGATCACATGCGCAATCCGCTGGCCCAGCCCGATGATGCCGATGCGATAGGTTTTCATGAGGTCACGCTGGATTTCGTTCGTGAAGTTCGCAGCAACGCGTTCGGGGTTCAATGTTTTCGTAATTCACGTTTGCGCGCATAACTGCCTTGTAACAACGGCTGATTTTTCCACCCGCCTCTTGAGGGCGGGTCAAAAAATTCGTAGCGCAGCGAAGAATTTTTCGGGGCGGGGTACTGCATCAACATCTCCCCGCCCCGAAATTCTCTTTTCGCTGTCGCTCAAAGACAATTTCGACCCGCCCTCAAGGGGCGGGTGGGACAATGCGCACTGCCTTAGCGAGTCGGCACCGGATGTTCGCCGCGATAGTCGTAGAAGCCGCGGCCGGTCTTGCGTCCGAGCCAGCCGGCTTCGACATATTTCACCAGCAGCGGGCAGGGTCGGTATTTGGAATCCGCGAGGCCTTCATACAGAACCTGCATCACCGAGAGACAGGTATCGAGGCCGATGAAGTCGGCAAGCTGCAGCGGCCCCATCGGGTGATTGGCGCCCAGACGCATGGCGGTGTCGATCGCATCGACGTTTCCGACGCCCTCGTAAAGCGTGTAGACGGCTTCGTTGATCATCGGCAGCAGGATGCGATTGACGATGAAAGCCGGGAAATCCTCGGCGTAAGCCGCTGTCTTGCCAACTTTCTTCACGAGCTCGAGCGCGGCCTGGAACGTTCCGTCGTCAGTCGCAATGCCACGGATCACTTCCACGAGCTGCATCATCGGTGCGGGATTCATGAAATGCAGGCCGATGAAATGCTCCGGTCGATCCGTCGCGGCCGCGAGCCGCGTGACGGAAATCGACGAAGTGTTCGTCGCGATCAGGGTTTTCTCGGTGAGGCGCGGACACAGATCCTGGAAAATCTTGCGCTTGACGCTTTCGTCTTCGGTGGCCGCTTCGATGACCAGATCGCGGTCCTTGAGATCGTCGAAGTTTTGCGAGGTAGAAATCCGCTTCAGCGCCGGATCGATAGTTTCGTCCTTGATCAGACCGCGCGCCGCCTGGCGGTGCATGTTCTTTTCGATGAGGCCTTTGGCGCGCCCGAGCGCCTCAGCATTGACGTCTTCGAGAATGACATCGTAGCCCGCCAGGGCGCAGACATGGGCAATTCCCCCGCCCATCTGTCCCGCACCGATGATGCCGACACGCTCAATACTCATGGCCGCTCCGTGGCTCCGTTCTTTCGAATCCGACGATCCATCCCCCAACGGACGGTAGGCTTCGCGTGTTAACGAAAACTTCTAGTAACCTAGCTTCGTGAGTTCCTGATCCATCTCCGGGATCGCCTTGAAAAGGTCGGCCACCAGGCCGTAATCGGCAACCTGGAAGATGGGCGCTTCCTCGTCCTTGTTGATGGCGGCAATGATCTTGGAATCCTTCATGCCGGCGAGATGCTGGATCGCGCCGGAGATCCCGACCGCGATGTAAAGCTCGGGGGCCACGACCTTGCCGGTCTGCCCCACCTGATAGTCGTTCGGCACGAAACCCGCATCGACGGCCGCGCGGCTTGCGCCCACGGCCGCGTGCAGCTTGTCCGCGATCTTGTCGAGCAGATGGAAATTCTCGCCCGACTGCATGCCGCGTCCGCCGGAGATGATGATCTTGGCGGAGGTGAGTTCGGGCCGCTCGGATTTCGATAGCTCTTCGCCCACGAATTTTGAGATGCCGGGATCGGCCGGCGGCGTGATTTTCTCGATCGCAGCCGAGCCTGTTCCTTCGGCGGCTTTGAAGCCGGTCGTGCGCACCGTGATGATCTTCTTGCCGGGTGCGGCTTGCACGGTCTGGATCGCGTTGCCGGCATAGATCGGGCGGCGAAATGTGTCCGGGGATTCGACGGCGAGGATTTCCGAAATCTGCGGCACGTCGAGCTTCGCCGCCACGCGCGGCATATAGTTTTTGCCGCTGGTCGTGGCGGGCGCGAGGATCGCATCGTAACTGCCCGCGAGGTTCAGGATCAGCGCCTCCATCGGTTCCGCGACCATCTTCGCGAGATAGGGCGCCTCGGCGAGTAGTACCTTCTCGACACCGGGCAGCTTGGCTGCGGCCTGCGCAACCGCATCGCAGCCGTCGCCTGCCACGAGCACATGGACCGGCGCGCCCAATTGGGTTGCCGCGCTCACGGTCTTCGCCGTCGCGTCCTTCAGGACCTTGTTGTCGTGTTCTGCAATCACCAGCGAGGTCATCAGATCGCTCCCGCTTCCTTCAGCTTGTCGACGAGCTCGGCCGCTGTCTTTACTTTCACGCCGGCCTGGCGCTTTGCGGGTTCGGTCACTTTGAGAACCTTGAGCCGCGGCGTGACATCGACGCCGTAATCGGCCGGCGACTTTTCGTCGATCGGCTTCTTCTTGGCCTTCATGATGTTGGGCAGCGACGCATAGCGCGGCTCGTTGAGGCGCAGATCGGTCGTCATCACGGCCGGCAGTTTGATCTCGACGGTCTGCAGGCCGCCGTCGATTTCGCGCTCGACCTGGGCGGTGCCGTCGCCCAGTTCCAGCTTGTGGGCGAAAGTCGCCTGCGGCCAACCGAGAAGCGCTGCCAGCATCTGGCCGGTCTGATTGGAATCGTCGTCGATCGCCTGCTTGCCGAGGATTGCGAGACCGGGTTGTTCCGCTTCGCAGATCGCTTTGAGGATTTTTGCCACCGCCAAAGGCTCGACGTCGCCGTCCGTCTTCACGAGGATGCCGCGGTCTGCCCCCATCGCGAGCGCGGTGCGGATGGTCTCCTGCGCCGCCTGGGGCCCGATGGAGACGGCAATCACTTCCGTCGCCTTGCCCTTTTCCTTGAGGCGAACCGCTTCCTCGACGCTGATTTCGTCGAACGGGTTCATCGACATTTTCACATTCGCCAGATCGACGCCGGTCTGATCCGCCTTCACGCGAACCTTCACGTTGTAATCGATTACCCGCTTGACCGGGACGAGAACCTTCATGGTGTCAGAATGCCTTCCCCGAAAAGCGGCTCGTACAAGCGTTTCCAGTCTCTGCGAATTTCTTGCGCGACGGGTTTCTGTCGGCCGCCGTCTGTTGTGCGGCGCAAAAACTAGGCAAGTGGTATGGCTCCTGTCAACGAAGCGTCACGGCGCCTGGGCTGGCTTACAGGGCCTTGCCGGAGGCCGGAATGTTTGTGTTGCACTGCAAAAAGAACGTGAATTGCGTCATTCCGCCGCAGGATGGAGATGTCGTCACCAATAAGCGGCTTGCAGCGATTTTGACGAAACTTCGCCATCAAGCATTTTGTCGATCAACACGCAGGCATTCGAGTTGAAATAGTAGGACATTCCCAGCGGTCGCGCAGTCTTCGCCTTTGGGTCGGTCTCGAAAAGCGCTACCCGGCGACTGTAGGCGATTCCTCCGGTCTCATAGGCCAAAAACCATTGATTGCGGTACTCACCGGCACGGATGAACCGTCGCATCGGAGCAGGTTGAAAGATGACATCGGTGTCGTTGAAGAATGCGCCGCGCCCTGCCATCCCGCCTGCATGACTCGCCATGAACTGAACGATAGATGACGGCATCTGATCGAGGGCGCTCACCTCGCGAACGGGATGGCCAATTGAGCAGGAAATATCCGCCGCTGGTGTCGGGAGCGTGCGCTCTTGCGCAATTGCCGGCACAGCTGCCACCAAAAGCCCTATCACTCCTGTGCGAAGCTCAATCAGCATGCCTGTCCAACGACATCACTTCAGCGTATCGAGATAGGCGATCAGATCGGTGCGCTGGTTGTTGTTGGAAATTCCGGCGAACGGCATTTTGTTGCCGGGAACCGTGGTGGCCGGCGAGGCGATATACGCGTCGAGCTTTGCGTCGGTCCACACGATGCCAGACTTCGCCATAGCGCTGGAATAGGAAAATCCCGGATAGGTTCCTGCCTTGCGTCCGACAACACCGAACAGGTTCGGCCCGATCTTGTTGGGTCCGCCTTTGGTGTTGCTGTGGCAGATGGCGCAACGGTCGAACACGCCGGCGCCGTTGGTAGCGTTGCCAGCGGCCTGGGCGGATGCCGCTACGACGGCGCCAAGAGCTGCGATCATCGCGACAGAACGAAAATTCATTTGGCGTCTCCCGACAAAATTGCGATCGAATTTTTTCCAAACCAAACAACGCGGCTCCGCTATTTCTTTGCCCCTTCCATCGCCGATTCGAGCGCACGGCGGAAGCCGACGGGATCGGCGATATCGGGTATTTTGACGACGCCGACGCCGGTTCCCTCGATCTCGAGATGGCCGTAATTGAGCAGACGGCCCCAGAAGCTTTGCGACACGTTCACGCCTTCGATGTTCGACAGAGATATCTCCTTGGTCCTCAACCTGAAAAAACCCGTCTTCATGACGAAGCGCGTCGAAGTGACTCCGATCTCGGTCGTCCATTTGCGGATCATCATGTCGAAGAAAATGATAATGCCGATGATGAACACACCAAGGACAAGCAGTGCGAGCCACGCCTTGAGGCTGTACCACCAATGAAAATGCGCCCGCGTGACGAGTTTCTCGCCCGACCCGAGCGATCTTTCGATATAGGACATGACCCCACCCCATGGCTTTGGGGGAACTCTATCGCGCCGCTGCGCCGCGGGCCACAGGCCTCGGGAGGCGCCAGCCGGGCTTAATGGCGCAGGATTATTCCCTGTTGTGATCCGGCAACAGGACTTCGCGTTTGCCCTGATGGTTGGGCTTTGAGATAACGCCTTCTTCTTCCATGCGTTCGATCAGGCGGGCCGCCCGGTTGTAGCCGATCTCCAGCCGCCGCTGGATGTAACTTGTGGTGGCCTTGCGGTCGCGCGCGACGATGGCGAGCGCCTTGTCGTACAGATCGTCGCCCGATTCGCCATTGCCGCCATAAAGCGCATAGGGGTCTTCGCCGTCTTCGTCCTGCTCTTCCGTCACGGCGTCGAGGTAGTCCGGCGTCCCTTGTGTCTTCAGGAAGCGCACGACGTCTTCGACTTCGGCGTCCGTCACATAAGGTCCGTGAATGCGCTTAATGCGGCCACCCGCCATCATGTAGAGCATGTCGCCATGGCCGAGCAGTTGCTCCGCGCCCTGCTCGCCCAGGATCGTTCGGCTGTCGATTTTTGACGTCACCTGGAAACTGATGCGGGTGGGGAAATTCGCCTTGATCGTGCCCGTGATCACGTCGACGGACGGGCGCTGGGTCGCGGCGATCAGATGAATGCCGGCCGCGCGTGCCATCTGCGCGAGGCGCTGCACCGCCCCTTCGATTTCCTTGCCCGAGATCATCATGAGGTCGGCCATTTCGTCGACCACTACGACGATGTACGGCATCACGTCGAGCTCGAGCAGTTCGTCCTCGTAGACGGGTTTGCCGGTTTCGCGATCGAAGCCGGTCTGCACCGTGCGTTTGAGGGTTTCGCCTTTTTCCTTCGCCTTGCGCACGCGATCGTTGAACGCTTCGACCCCGCGCACGCCCAGCTTCGACATCTTGCGGTAGCGCTCTTCCATTTCGCGCACCGCCCATTTGAGCGCGACCACCGCCTTGCGCGGATCGGTCACCACGGGCGCCAGCAGATGCGGAATTCCTTCGTATACGGACAATTCCAGCATTTTGGGATCAATGAGGATCATGCGCGTCTGCTCGGGCGGCGAGCGGTAGAGCAGCGACAGGATCATCGTGTTGAGTGCGACGGATTTGCCCGAACCGGTCGTGCCCGCAATCAGCAAATGAGGCATCTTGGCGAGATCGGCCATCACGGGCTCGCCGCCGATGGTCTTGCCCAGCGCCAGGATCAGCGGTGCGCGCGCTTTCTCGTATTCGCTGCTGGCGAGCATCTCGCGCAGAAATACGATCTCGCGGTTTTGATTGGGCAGCTCGATGCCCATCACGTTGCGGCCGGGAATGACGGCGATGCGGGCCGCGACTGCGCTCATCGAGCGCGCGACATCGTCGGCGAGACTGATGACCCGGGAAGATTTGACGCCCGCCGCGGGTTCGAATTCGTACAGCGTCACCACGGGGCCCGGGCGCACGGCCATGATGCGACCGCGCACGCCGAAATCGCCCAGCACCGCTTCGAGCATGCGGGCATTTTCTTCGAGCGCTTCGTCGCTGAGCGCGGCGGCATCGTGCAGACGAACGGGTTCGGCGAGCAGGCCCAGCGCAGGCAGCTGATACTCGCTCTCGGCGAGATTGAGTGCAGGCTGGCGCGCCGGTTTCGTTTTGGGCGGACCTTTGCGCGCATCGTCACGCTTGACCCGGCTGGAGCGGCGATCGACGTCGTCCCCCGCAAGCGGTTCGGGCGCGACACTCAAGCCATAGGCGTGGTCGTCGGACTCGTCCTCCGATTCCAGCTCTTCTTCGTCGCTATGATCGTAGCGTTTGCGCGTGAGCATCTCCGGCATGTGGATCATGCCGCCAAGCCAGACGAAGAAGGCTGGCACAGCAGTCACGCCGCGCAGGATCGGACGAAACTTCAATCCGGTGGCAAGGAATGCCAGCGGCAAACCCGCCATCAGCAGCACAAGCGGCAAGACGATGGCGAGCCACGGCATGCGATAGTTCTGAGCCGCGTGCGCCGACAGGCCGGTTGCTGCGATCCCGATCCAGCCGCCGGAATGTGCGGGCAGCGCGATGGGGTCCGGCAATATGCCGAGACCGGCCGCCATCAAAGCCGTTCCGAACGGCCACGCAAAAGCGCGCCAGAGCGCGTAGCGCAGTCCGCGTCCGCGTAGCGCGCGCGCACCCCAGACGGCGGGCGGCGCAAGAAATGCGATGGCGGCAAGACCCAGGCATTGCAGCAGCAGGTCGGCTGCTTCCGCTCCGAGTCCGCCCAGCAGATTCGACGGATCGCGGCCGGTCGCACTGTTGAGGCTGGGGTCGCTGTGATGATAGCTCGCCAGCGCCACGAATGCCGCCACCGAAGCGAGAAAGAGCGCCCCGCCTGCGCCGCGCAGGATCGCGATCCGCAGGACGCGGGCGATCGCGCGGCGGGCCTCGTCCAGCGCGTCCGTCATCGCGCCGCGCCGGGTACGCGGCTGGTAGATCGGCATCGAACGACCCGGACTCACGCGTGTGCCTCGGAGCTCAGGATTTCACCCATCCTTCCGAGTGCGGCCTCAATGGTTGACAATTCGTGAACGAGCGCCACGCGAAGGTAGCGAAACCCAGGATTTGACTGGGTTTTTCCCGGTTCCGTTTCGCGCCCCATATAGGCACCGGGCAGGACCCTGATGCCCGCCTCGCGCCAAAGTCTGAGTGCTGCAGCTTCACCGTCGCCGACCTCCAGCCACAGGAAAAAGCCGCCCTCGGGAAGTCGAAATCCGGCCCGGTTGCCGAGCAGGCGGTTTGCGAGTTGAAAGCGCTCGGCGAAGATCGCGCGATTGACGTCCACATGCGCTTCATCGCGCCACGCGGCGGCCGACGCCGCCATGATCGGCATAGGCACCTGCGGACCGGCGACAGTTCTGAGCGCGCGGAATTTCTCGATCAGATTCGCATCGCCCGCAACGATGCCGGAGCGCAATCCCGGCAGGCAGGAGCGTTTTGAAAGCGAATGAAAGGTCAGGAGCCGTTCGATGCCGCGCGTCTCTGCAAAACGGGCGGTCAGCGCGCTCAACGGTTGCTTGTCGAGATAGATGTCCGCGTAACATTCGTCGGCGAACACCGTGAAGTCGAAACGATCGGAAAGTGCGAACAGCGTTCGCCAATAGGCTTCGCCGGCGCAGGCGCCTTCGGGATTGGAGGGCGAGCAGATAAACGCGGCAACCGTGCGTTCCAGCACCGCTGTCGGCAGCGAGGCGAAATCGGGAAGAAAATCTGTTTCGGCGCGCGCCGGCACGAACACCGGTTCTGCGCCGGCCGCCAGCACCGCCGCCGCATAGCATTGATAGAATGGGTTGGGGATCAGGATAACGGGCCGCGCGCCTGCTTTCGAATCCGGGGTGACGATGAAGGGTGCGAGGAAAAGCCCTTCCCGGGTGCCGTTGAGCGGCAGGATGTTGCGCTCGGGATCGATCACTGTGTCGGGGAGAGCAAACCGCCGCCTGAGCCAGCTCGCAGCGGCATCGCGCCAATCCGACGTGCCGTTGATGGCCGGATATTCGCCGAACTGGTGGGCGTGGCGTGCGATCGTCTCGGTAATGAACGCCGGCACCTGCCCGCGCGGATCGCCCACCGAAAAGCTGACCGGTGCCGCACCCGGCTTCACGGGGTCGAGCAGGTTCGCCAGCCTGACGAAAGACCCCGGCGGAAGCTCGGCAAGGCGGCCTGGGAGCACGTGAGTCATTCCTGAAGGAGAGGCGGAGGGATTCTAGACGTGGCGCAGCACAAACGTCTATGCGGGTTCAAGGAAATAAATTCTATTCTGATTTTCCCCTCTCTCCTTCGGGAGAGAGGGCACGGTGAGTGGGTGCTTATGCAGCGCGCTGCCTTTGCAGAATTAGGCTCTGCACGCGCACCCACTCACCCTCGGATGCGCAATTGCGCATCCTCGACCTCTCTCCCGATGGAGAGAGGTGAAGAAATAAAAGAAAAGGGGCGCTCTTGCGGGCGCCCCTGATCTATTCGGGTTGAAACAGATTTAGCCGTGCACGGTTTCGCCGTGGAGGTTGATGTCGAGACCTTCGACTTCAATCTCGGACGAGACCCTGAGACCGATGGTCCAGTCGATCGCCTTCAGGATGATGAAGGTGCCGACCGCGCAATACACGAACACGGCTGCGACGTCGTAGAACTGGATGACCATCTGATGCACATTGCCGTCATGCAGCCAGCCGCCATTCGGCGCGCCTGAGGGATTGATGGCCTTCATCGCGAAGGCGCCGGTCATCATGGCGCCCCACGCGCCGCCCACGCCATGCACGCCCCAGGCATCGAGCGCATCGTCATAGCCGATCCACTGTTTCACCCATACGGCCGCAAAATAGCAGACGACGCCGACGGTGAGACCGATGACGAGTGCGCCTTGCGCGTTGACGAAGCCCGATGCGGGCGTGATCGCCACGAGGCCGGCCACGGCGCCGGAGATCATGCCCAGCACGCTCGGCCTTTTGCCGACGAGCCATTCGACGCACATCCACGACATGGCAGCGGACGCGGTTGCGATCTGCGTTGCCGCAGCCGCCATGCCGGCGTTGTAGCCCGCACTATCCGCCGAGCCGGCATTGAAGCCGAACCAGCCGACCCACAGAAGCGAAGCGCCGATGACGCTGTAGACGAGATTGTGCGGCGCCATGTTTTCGTTGCCGAGGCCGACGCGCGGGCCGAGCACGAGACAGGTGACGAGGCCAGCTGTGCCCGCATTCAGATGCACGACGGTGCCGCCCGCGAAATCGAGTGCGCCCAACGTGCCGAGCCAGCCTCCGCCCCATACCCAATGGGCGATCGGGCAATAGACCAGCAGCAGCCACAGAGACATAAACCACATGAAGGCCGAGAACTTCATGCGGTCCGCCAATGCGCCCGCAATCAGAGCCGGCGTGATGATCGCAAACGTCATCTGGAAGAACATGAAGACGGATTCGGGGATCGTGCCGGCCAGCGGATTGATCGATTTCAATCCCATCGGCCCGAGCATGAAATAGTTGAAGCTGCCGATATATCTGTTGATCTCCGCATTGGGATGAGTCGTGAAGGCGACGGAATAGCCGATGACCATCCACAGCACGGTGATGATGCAGGTGGCGCCGAAACTTTGTGCCAGAGTCGCGAGCACGTTCTTCTTGCGCACCATGCCGCCGTAGAACAGTGCCAAGCCGGGGATCGTCATCATGAGCACGAGCGCGCTCGATGTGATCATCCAGGCCGTATCGCCCGAGTTCATCGGATCCGGTGGCGCCGCGGCAAAGGCGGCATTCGCAGTGGCCAGCAACGCGGCGGCGCATGCCGCAGCGCCCAGGCCTATGCGCGTGAGGTTTGAAATTCGCATGCTTCTCGAGCTCCCCTGATGGAAATCGTTGTTGAAACGGCTCGTGCCTAGAGCGCGTCGCTGTCCGTTTCGCCGGTGCGGATGCGCACGACGAATTCGAGCGGCGTGACGAAAATCTTGCCGTCGCCGATCTGTCCGGTCTTCGCCTTGGCAGTGATGGCGTCGATGACCGCTTCGGCCATCTCGCCCTTCACGGCGACTTCGATCTTGAGTTTCGGCAGGAAGCTCACCGCATATTCGGCGCCGCGATAAATCTCCGTGTGTCCCTTCTGGCGGCCATAGCCTTTGACTTCCGTGACCGTCATGCCCTGTACGCCCAGGAGGGAAAGCGCCTCACGCACTTCGTCCAGCTTGAATGGCTTGATAATCGCCGTGATCAGCTTCATCGCGAATCCCTCCCGTAGCGCCCGCGCAGTGTCGGGCGTTAATGCTTCATCAAGAACCATGCCGCCCGGCAAGTGCGTTCGAATTCCATCTAAACCATTGATTCATATGCATATTCCTCCTCGATCTTTACCTATCCCATAGGGCGTTTTGGCTCCCGTCGCTCAAACTTTGTGCAAGAAAGGCCTTTTGCCCAGAGAAAGGTCACGCCGGCGTTGGGTTGCGGTGGGGCGAGCCCCAGTCGCGGTTCGGGGTATAAGCGCCGGCAAGGAGCAGCAATTGGCGCAAGCATTCGATACCGATGTGATCGTGGGCGGAGGCGGCATGGTCGGCATGGCGCTGGCGCTGGCGCTCGCCCAGGGCGGGCTCGACGTTGTCGTGGCCGATCCCATGCCGGCATCGGCTGCCCTCGACATCGGCTTCGACGGTCGTGTCAGCGCGCTTTCCTATTCCTCCATCCGCATGCTCGAGGCCTTGGGGGTCTGGGACGAGCTGGCGCCCGGCGCGCAGCCCATTCTCGACATCCTCGTGACCGACGCGTCGCTGGGGCGCGCGCCCGCGCCGTTCTCATTGCATTTCGATCACCACGAGATCGGCCGGCCTATGGGCTGCATTGCCGAGAACCGTCACATCCGGCGCGCGCTTCACGGAACCGTCGCGCGATCGAAAAATATTTCACTGCGGACGCCGGCGGCATTGGTCGATCTTGCGGCGGACTCGTCCGGCATCACGGCGACCTTGACGGGCGACACGCACATTCGTGCGCGCCTCGCCGTAGCCGCCGACGGCCGTGAATCGCCGATGCGCGAACGGATGGGGCTTGGTGTCATCGCGTGGTCCTATCCGCAAATGGGTATTGTCGCGACGGTTCATCACGAGCGACCGCATAACGGCACGGCGTATGAGCACTTCCTGCCGTCGGGGCCGTTCGCGATTCTGCCGATGACGGGCAATCGCTCGTCGCTGGTGTGGACGGAGCGCGAAGATATCGCGCCCGAGATGCTGAAATTGCCGGAGGTTGCGTTCAACGCCGAGATCGCCCGGCGCTTCGGCGCGCATCTGGGCGCGACGCAGGCAGAAGGGCCGCGCTGGTCCTACCCGCTGCGGTTTCATCTTGCGCGAAGCTATGTCAAACCGCGCTTTGCGCTCGCGGGCGACGCCGCACACGGCATCCACCCGATCGCGGGACAAGGATTGAATCTCGGTTTCAAGGACGCGGCCGCGCTGGCCGAAGTCGCGATCGATGCGGCACGTCTGGGTCTCGATATCGGCGGGCTCGATGTGCTGAAGCGCTACGAGCGCTGGCGGCGTTTCGATTCGTTCACGCTCGCCGCTTCGACCGACGCGCTCAATCGCCTGTTCTCCAACGACATTGCGCCGCTGCGCATCGCGCGCGACATGGGCATGGGGCTGGTGGATGGGATCGGACCACTGCGCCGCTTCTTCATGCGCCACGCCGGCGGCGATATCGGAAGACTGCCGCGACTGCTCAAAGGCGAAGCGGCCTAGCGACGAAATCGGAGTCGAAGCGAACCGGCTCGCTTCGACCCCGATCAATCACGTTCGAATGCCTACACCAGCCGAAGCTATTCCGTCGTCCTGGCGCCCGCGATCGTTCCCGTGTTGTTGATCGTGACGCCGTTCGCATTGAGCAGCCCGCCGTCGGGCGCAAACGTGCCATTGCCACCCGAAAGATTGATGGTGCCGGAATTGGCAATCGTCGGCGCATCGATCATCAGAACACCGCCCGAACCCTCGCCGCCATTGGGGCCGTCGACCAGCCTCTGGCTGCCGCAGGCCGATACGGGCACTTTGTACGCGCCGCCCGCACCGCCATGGACCAAGATCTGGCCGGCATTCGTGAGGCCGCCCTTCGCGAAAAACCACTGATCCCCGGCCGCGCCGCCGCCGGAATTGCCGGGATTGCCGCTTCCGTCGTTTGTTCCGCCGGCCAGGCCGCTGGCATCGAGTACACCCGAACTCGTGATTGTGATGGTTCCGGCGGTCGAGAAGACCACCGCGCCCCCACCATTTCCGCCCGCTACACCACCCCAATATTCGCCGTTGGCGTTTCCGCCGCCCGGAGCGCCGCCGCCGCCACCACCCTGGAGTCTCGCCGCGTTCTCGCGGCGCCCAGGCAGGCCGCCGGGATAATCAACCTGATTTCCCGCGTCACTCGGTTCGTAGTTTTTCAGGCCGTGTCCTCCGGTGGAGTAGTTGCCGCCGCCGCCGCCACCGCTGCCGGTGAACGAGACGCTGACACAGGCCGAGGCCCCGCCGCCGGGACCCTCGCCGCCGCCGCCGCCGCCCTGGCCGGCGCCTTCGCCGCCGTCATAATTGCCGTTTTGCCCGGTGCTGATCGTTCCGCCTGCAATGGGCGTGTTCGCAAATTTGAACTGGCCGGCAATATTCATGTTGCCTTGCGACAGGAACACCGCGGGTGCTGTGCCCACAATGGTCAGGCTGACCGAAGGCTCGACATTGAAGCTGGAAAATTCGTAAGCGGGCATTGACTGGCCATTGTAGGTGATCGTCTTGTGGGGAATGGTGAAAGCGACAGTGTCCCCGCCGCCAATGTATTCGACGACGTTTCCGTTATCGGTATCGAACGACACCATGTACTCGCCATTGCCGAACTGGGCGTCGAAACTGCCGGAGCTGCCGTCGCTTTTGGGCGGCGCCTTCAGCGCCGCCGCGAGGATGGGAGAAGCTCCCAGGGTTGTCGTGAGGAGCGATGCGGTCAGTAGGCGCAAGCCAATGCGCAGAGTCTTCGTCATGGTTGTAGTCTCCCAAATATCTGACGGATTACGGCTTCCGGCGCCCGAGCTACCCAAGCCGCTCCTGTTCGACTAAAGTGCCTGATCGGCAGGATTTCCCCGACGGGCGTCTGCGTGCATCCGCGCGCATCTGCGGGAAAAGCGGGCGTGTCGGGGACCATGCAGGCGGGCAGCGAACACCAGAACCGGCGTCTCGGCTCCTGGAAGGAAATTGCCGCCTTCTTCGATTCGGACGAGAGCACCGTCCGCCGCTGGGAGAAGGACCGCGGCCTGCCCGTGCATCGGGTGCCGGGCGGCGCCGGCGCAAAGGTGTTCGCCTATACCGACGAGCTGGCACGCTGGCTCAAGCGATCGACTGACGAGCTGGTCGAGCCCAAGCCTGAGCCGGTCGAGCCTGCCATTGGCGCGGCCGAGGCGCGCGCCGACACCGGAGCCGCCACGACTCCCGACGCTGCCTGGCGGAAATGGCGCGTGCCTGCGGCCGCATTAGTCGCGTTGGTGCTGCTCGGGACGGCGCTTCTGCTTTTCGCACCGGGGGGTGATCACATGCCCATCCGCGCCATTGCGGTGTTGCCGCTCCACAACATCACCGGCGACAAGACGCAGGATTATCTCGCGCAGGGCATGACGGACGAGCTCATCACGGATCTCGCCCGCATAAGTTCCCTACGGGTCGTCTCGCATACGTCGGTTCAGCAATACGCCGACACCAGAAAATCCCTGTCGACGATCGCCGCCGAACTCGATGTGGACGCCATTGTGGAAGGCTCGGTTATGCGGACGCCGAACGGCATCCGTGTCAACGTGCAGCTCCTGGATGCGCGGCATGACCGGCATATCTGGGCTGACGTCCTCGAACGCAACATGGGCGACGCCACATCCATGCAACAGGAACTGGCGGAAGAGATCGCCGCCCAGATCGGCGTGCAATTGACGCCTTTCGAAAAGCAGTATTTCGCGGGTCGACACGCGGTATCGCCGGAGTCGTTCGAAGATTATCTGCAAGGGCGCTACTACTGGAACAAACGAACCCCGGACGGACTGAGCAAGGCCGAAACGTATTTCAAGGCCGCGGTGACAGCCGATACGGCCAATCCGCTGGCCTATGCGGGTCTCGCCGATACCTATCTGTTGGACAGCCTTTACAGCAGCACGGCCGATTCCGGCACGCTCGAAAAGGCGCGCTCGGCGGCGGCACATGCGCTCGCGCTGGATGAGCAACTGGCGGAAGCGCATTGCTCAATGGCGTATGTTCTGTTCCTGAAGGACTGGAATTTTGCGGGTGCGGAGCGCGAATTTCACCGCGCGCTGGTCCTCAATCCGAATTTCGCGACTGCGCATCAATGGTATGCGGAAGTGCTTTCGGTGACAGGACGGCACGAAGCGGCGATTGCGGAAGTGAGAAAGGCCGAGGAGCTCGACCCCTTCTCCATGATCATCCATCACCAGGCTGGACAGATTCTGCAGAATGCGCGCGACTATCGAAAGGCCATCGACGAATACACGAAGGCCGAAGCCATCGATCCGGCCTTTTCGCAGCCGCATGATGCAGCGGCCATGGCCTGGCGCAGGCTCGGCGTCTACGACAAAGCCATCGCGGAATTGCGCATCGCAGCCCGGCTTGACGATCGCTTTTTCGGACCCGCCGCCGTCGACCAGATCGCAGACGCCTACGCGCGCTCTGGCCCACGCGGCTTCCTGGAAGAGACGCTCGCGGAGCGCCGCTTTTACCCGCAACCCGCATATTCCTCAGCGCTCGATCAGGCGGCGCTCGGCCGGTGGGATGCGGCTTTTGCTTCGCTGCAAGAGGCCTACCGCGGGCACAACCTCGACACGCTGTCCATCCTGTGCTCGCCGGAGTTCGACCGCATGCGCTCCGATCCGCGATATACAAGCTTGCTGCACAGTATCGGCTTGCGACGAGCGACGTGAATGCAAATTCCGTCTCTCCCATCGGGAGAAAGGGAATTTAATTCAGCTTGTCCTTGCCGCGTGCGGCCAGCGCGGCCGGTAACTCCATATAGAACTCGCGCGCCTTGGCGACGATCTTTTCGTTGCGCACGGCTTCCGCCTCGTCGCGCGACGCGAAGGTTTCGCCTTCGAACAGAAACCGCGTGACGGGATTGCCGGTCCGTTCGTCCGCCACTTTGATTTCGGCGATTTCCTCGACCTGCTCTTCGGCCAGCTGCAGTGTGTGTTTGTAATGGGCAAAGCGATCGCGGCGATCTTCCATGTCCTGACGCTGGCGCGCGATGTTGCGCTGGTCGAAGCGGCGCAGCCGATCGAGAATCCGGTAACGAAATCCGTAGATCAGAAGGCCGCCGAGAACGAGCGCACTGACCTGATAAAGACCGTTCATGTGGCCTTACTGCGTTTGCCGCGACCGCGCTTAAGGTAGGCGCGCCCCTGCATCTCGACAAGGCGGGATGCCGTGCGCCGGAACGCATCCGCGCCATCGCCATCGGTGTAGAGCTTGTCGGGGGGAGAAGCCGCCGAGCAGACGAGCTTCACGCCTTCGTCGTAAAGC
>Ga0302325_10009277_pt1 | contig 21496 bp, 19 predicted proteins | sample Palsa_T0_2_FD_201948 | JGI IMG/M metagenome (GOLD analysis project Ga0302325, IMG submission 201948) | Peat permafrost microbial communities from Stordalen Mire near Abisko, Sweden - Palsa_T0_2 | ecosystem: Environmental > Terrestrial > Soil > Palsa > Peat permafrost | place: Sweden: Abisko...
GACAACGTCGACGGCTGGCATTACCGCCGGTGGAGCAAGACCCGAGTGCCACGAAGACCGTGCCGGTGCCCGATTCCCATTCCCGTGCAAATCCAGAAGTGCAAACCCACAAGAGGCAGCTGGTTGCAGAGCGGTGGCGGGCCAAGAAAAAGCTGTTTGCGCGGATCCGAGCCCTGCATTTAAGCGGCCGGACCGCCAGTGCCATTGTGCGTGAGACGGGAGTCGGACGCCGACGCGTCGACAAGTGGATCCGCTGCACGCAACTACCCACGAGAAACGAGATGGAGCCGAAACCAACCTCGCCAAGATTCTTTGCAGCTCACCTGCAACGTCGGTGGGCGGAAGGCTGTCACGAAGGCCCTCGATTGCTGACAGAAATCCGCGGACTCGGTTATAGCGGATGTTATTCGAGCTTAGCGAAATTTCTTGCTCGCTGGCGAGACCATGAACTCGATTCGAAACGCAAGTCGCGGCCACCAGCTTCGGTTAGCCTGCGCCAGCAACCGGGCAGGCATCCTAGATCTCCGGGCAGATCTCTCCACTGGTCGCCGCAGCGCTGTTGAGCAAGCCCCGGCATCTACTCACAGGATGGCAGGCGGCGAAGGTGGAGGCTCTCAAGAAAGTCTGCCCGGATTTCGCGCGGATGCGTAGCTTGGTGATGAGCTTTCGCGGCATTCTGCAAGCCGGGAAGGTTGCAACGCTGATGCGCTGGATGAAGAAAGCCGTCGGTTCCGGGATTTATGGGATGAAGCGTTTCGTGCGGAAGTTAAATCACGATCTGGCCGCGGTGAAGAACGCGCTCAGTGAAAGTTGGAGCAACGGTCCCGTGGAGGGTCACATCAATCGGTTGAAGACGCTCAAGCGCCAGATGTATGGTCGAGCCGGCTTCGAACTTTTACGAGCCCGATTACTGCCGATGTCTCGTGGCTCCCCACTGCACCGAAATTGAGGAAGAACCTTAATAAGGAAAAACGACGACCGGGGTCGGTGTGATGTCGCCTAGAACGTTGGGCACATCCACAGTCTTCTTTCCGTCCGAAGCTACCCAGGTCGCCGTTACCCGATACGACAGGTCGAGCGGGAAAAATACTGGGCCGCGATAATTCTTGGCCGCGTCGCTGTCGACGTCTTTCAGCCGGATGCCAATACGTTGGCCCCGCACAATCACGTTCATGCGCAAACTTCCCAGCTCCACGACGGTCGGATTGCCCGAAGTATCGGGTTGCAGCTTAGCTGCAGTAACCGGCTTGCCGCCGATAGTAGCGTGCGCTACGGGAAAGAATTTCACCGTGACGTCCGTGCCCTGCAGGTCGAAAACGCCTGCGCGCACCGGGCCTTTAGGAAATAAGATGACACTGCCCGCATCGGTGCCGAAAGCATTCTCGCCGGGTTTGAGCCAGAATGAGCCTGCCAAGGACAACCAATTCTCCTTGAGGTCGTCGACCAGTTCGGTTTGCCACTTATCGAACGACTGAACGTAGGCCGCATCAGGCACGGAAGGCGAGACGGGATTGTCCGCCGGAGCCGTGCCGGCCAGCAGCGGGGCTGCGATCGCAAGCACAAGCAAAGGGTTCCGTTTTAGTTTCATAGGAGGTCAGGTCCTCTTATCCGAGATCTCCTTTTTGTTTAATGAAGGCACTGATGATACACCTATCCTTCTGTTCGCCGACAGGTGTGAAATAATTTCTATACGGACCGCTCCCGCTATGTGGATAGCCGGATGGTAAATCACCTATTGGCAGGGGAGAATGGTTATGAGACGAAAGATGTGGCTTTTATTTATTGGAGCTGTTGTTGCTTTCTTCCTGTCGTTAGCGGTAATAAGTACAGGAGTAGGGGCGAATGCAGCAGCCCTTGAAGATCATCACTACCGCGCTTTGGTCTGTCTTGCGTTTCTCTATTGGGGATTTCTCTATTCAGCTTTGAACAAGGGTTTGTGGAAAGTAAACGTCAGAGGAACTGCACGGTTGACGAGCGCCGCGATTGGTGAGGTTCTCAATCGTGTGTGCGACGTGGTCATTTGGTCGATGAGCGCAAACGCGATATTTCAGCAACAGCCCGCTTTGTTTGCAGAGGATTGCGCTACAATTCGTGGAGAGCCGATGAAAAAAGCCCCAGCTGGAGCAGCGTTGGCCGCGACAATATTAGTTGCTTTCACCAGTCTGGCTTCTCAATCTACGCAACACGATTCCGGTCAACCCGACGCGTCGAAGGTTGGAACGTCGAACCCAGATAGAAAGCCGCTGAAGGTCTACCACGTCGGTGGGAACGTCAAAGCTCCGCGCCCAATCTCATCGCCTCAACCATCCCTAGACGAGCAACAAGTCAAAGACCAGAGTAGCGGCAAGAAGACAGTGATGGCGGGATCAGTGATAGTGAAGATTGTTGTGGGGGACGACGGAACGGTAATCAGCGCCAACGTTGTACAGAGCTTGAACCGGGACTTGGACGCAAGAGCACTCAATGCGGTCAAGCAGTGGAAATTTGAACCTGCTCAGAAGAAGGGCGTTCCGGTCGCTGTTGAACTAGCAGTTCAAGTTGATTTCCATTTATACAAGTGCCTAACGCTCCGCGTAGTACCGCAGCCTTGCTCCAAAGCTCCGATCTTAGCGTTGGCGCTATCAGGACATTACACTCAGCACCTCTGCGTTACCATCGCTGTGGGTGTAAGGGTGTGTGGAAAGCGTCTTTGGGATAGTGCAGATAGCAGCGGGCATTTGGGTCATTTGGCATCAACTCGGGAAAATCGGCATGTCGTGGACGACAGACAATTTCGAGAGATGGACGTTTGTGGGACATCCCGAGCGTCCAGATTTACAACGCGTTCACCGGGAGGCCATTCGAGTAGCTCTTTGGAACTTGTAGCAACTTGTAGCAAGCCCCCCGCTCCGGCAGCTTAGTTCCGCTCATTGCAGTTTGGCATACTCCGCCTTGGCCTGCTTCAGGATGGGGATGTCGAGATCGGCGTCTTTCCAGAGAGTGAGGAATTCTTGGTATGCACTCTTCGCTTTGCCGGTGTCCCCTGCTATGGCGTACGCACGGCCGATTTGCAGATGCGCCAGCACTCCAAGTGGGAAATTCAGTGCGATCCCGGGACGGTCAAGCAGTTTCTGGAACTCGGCAGCTGCAGCAGCGCCGTTGTGCGCCAATAGATAGGTCTGGCCGCGCAGATAGGCGGGGTAGAGTGTTCCCAGTGGACTGGGCGAGGGCTCTCCCAGTTCATAGGGCGAAGCCACTTCTAGCAACACCAGTGCTTGGGATGAATGGGCTTTGTTGAGTTCAAGGGCCGCTTTGATGCTCGGAAGCCGATAGAGTCTTAGCACTGTATTCGTTGGGTAGCTTTTCTCTAGTCCCTTGACCAACTTCTCGGCTCGGGCGGTTTCGCCAATTCGAGCCAGAGCGAGCGCTGCAAAGACCTTCACGTTTCGACCCGGGGCGAGTGTTAAGGCTTCTGTGACGTCTTGCTTCGCCACTGCGATTTCTCCGAACTCCGCCTCGCGCAGCGCAGCATTCACTTGCCACAGAGCCCCCGCCTCTTTGTTGTCGGATCGGATTGCCGAATCCACGGCTCTGCGTGTGAAGTCCCGCGCCTTGTTCAGCCGTCCGTAGAAGGCCTCTGTATCGGACTGAGCCGACAGCAGCGGGTCTTCGTCTCCGGGCTTCCCTGCACCCCATGCTAACTGTTCTTTCATCTGCGCGGAATCTCCACGGAGGAACGCAAGATAGAACATCATCCAGCGCAGTCCGCCGCTGTCCAGCTTGCGGGCTAGCGCCTGATCGAAGGTAGTCTTGGCTTCATCCAGCCGGTTCAAAGCCATGTAGATTTCGCCCAGGTTTTCATACGTCGCGACCACTTCCGGTTCAAGCCGCAGTGCGACCTGCCATTCCCCGAGCGCTTTCTCGTATTGCCCCATGAAGACGTAATTCGCACCTAAGCTGCCGTACGGGATGGAATCGCGAGGATAGTCTGCCCTCCATAGCTCGAAGGTCTCCGCCTGCTTCTCCAGTTCTCCAGTTAGGCGGAAGTAACGCGCAGATATAAGCAACCTCTCATGCTCCGTGACCTGGTCCCGCAACTCGTATGCTTTGGTCGCATATTCAAGGGCGAGCGACGGTTGGTTGAGATTGCTGTAACGTCCGGCCAACCCGGCATAGGCCATCGAGAAATTGGGGTCGAGTTCAATCGCTCGCTTGAAAAACGGGATGCTCGGTATTTCCCCCTGCTCCTGCAATATTCTGAGACCTATGCTGTAGTTCTTGAGGGCTTCAAGGGAGACCGTCGTCGCCTCGACGGGAACATCGAATTTCTGTATCGAGCGAAGCGGTTCTCCCAGCTTGGCACGAAGACTGGAGGCGGCTCGGCTTAAGGCCTTTAGAACATCTTCCTTGGTCGCGGCCTCGACCTGTTCGTTGGCCAAGGTGTCCCCGCTACTGCACGCGACAGCGTTCACGTCCACCAAGTAATGGCTGCCCAGGGTTGAGATTGCTCCGCCCAGCAGCGCCTTACTTCCTGTACGCAGACAGAGGTCCCGGCCTACATCGACTGTCACCCGCTGGTTGGCAGGACGGCCCATCAGGTGCAAGGTCTCGCTGGTCCTTTTGTCGGACAGCACATTCAAGAAGGGAGATTGTCCCAGTTCCACGGCAAGCGCCTGCCTTAGAGCATCGTCAAACACTGGGTCGCCCGTGGCATTGTTGAAGTCCGCCAGCACGAGGGTATCTTTCTCGGTGAGTTTCGGAGGCCTATGAATATAGAAGATAACGCCTACCGTGAGAATCGCAATTGCCGACAGCCCCGCAATTATGGGCACTGCGGTTTTCCTGATCAAGCGAGGCTCGGCGTTGCGGAGAACAGGCAAGGGCACAACGTGAATGTCCAGGCGGGAATGGAACTCGGCACCGCCTTGGGCGGCCATCTTCGGCTGCTCAACGGAAACGGGTGTCTGCGGTACGGGCGGCTGGGCAAAAAGGCTGGCGAGTTTTGTTGGGCGGGTAATCGTGCTGGAAGCTATAAAACGATACCCACGACGCGGCAGCGTCTCAATATAACGAGGATTCTCCGCATCGTCCGCCAGCGCAGCGCGAATTTGGTTCACGCAGAAGTTGATGCCGCGGTCGAAGTCCACGAACGTGTTCTTGCCCCAGAGACAATGCCGAATTTCCTCCCTGGTTACGATTTGTCCGGGCCGTTCTGTCAGCAGTAGGAGGACGCGAAAAGGCTGAGGATGTATTTTTAGCGAAAGTCCGCCCTTGCGCAGTTCGCCACTGGCGGCGTCCAACTCAAAGGCGCCGAAGCGAATCACCGAAGGCTGGCCAGCTGGCGAAGCCACCGAAACTCCAGTGGAACAAATGGTAGTGATTCTACCACCCTTCCTTAAACCGGATGCACCTGGCGACCACGTCCGCCCCCTAAACCCTGAAGATTCCGAACGATAGGCTCTAACACGATTCTAAGATCTCCTGTCATTGCGGCTATCGAATCGTGCAGCTACCTTAGCCGTTCATGTGAAGCTCTTCGCTCACGCGGATTCCATTGGTCACTAGTCTCGGCCAGCTCACTCGGAGCGTTAACGGGAGGACACCATGAAATTCAGGATTATCGCGCTCGTCTTTTCATTGAGCGCATTGACTGCGCTGACAACGTCCGTCCGGTCGTCCGCACAGCAGGAACAAGATCAGCACCGCTATAGTCACGAGACTAAACTCATTGAGTTCGATGCTCCGCGCGCTGCCACGGTATCTTCGCCCGCGTGCGCGCCGCTTTGCGGTACGGTCGCTTATGCCAACAATGCGGAGGGAGCGATCGTGGGTTCGTACACGGACTCAAAGGTTGTGCCTCACGGCTTCTTGCGCACTCCCGACGGCCAAGTCATTTCTTTTGATGCCCCAGGGGCGGGCCTGGGACACGGCCTCAACCAAGGGACGGCCGCTTACAGCATCAACGATCTGGGGGTCATCGTGGGACAGTTCCAGGACCCCAGCTATTTGTTTCACGGCTTTGTGCGCCACACCGACGGCTCCTTCACCGCGTTCGACGCTCCGGGTGCGGGCACGGGCGCTTTCCAGGGCACCTTGGCATATGACGTAAATCTGGAAGGAGTTACCGCGGGGATCTACGTTGACGGGAGCAACGTGCAACACGGCTTTGTACGCTCGCGTAGTGGCGAGACTACGCCCTTCGACCCGACTGGCTCGATTTACACCATGGTTTGCGAGGAGACGTGCCTCAGCCCGAAGGGTGCGATCACCGGATTCTATTCCGATGCGAGTGGTATCATTCACGGCTTCCTGCGCGAGCCGGATGGCAATATTACGACGCTCGACGCGCCCGGCGCCATCCCGCTCACCATTTGTGCAAGCATCAATCTGGAGGGCGCGATCACGGGATACTTCCTCGACGCGAGCAACGTGGCTCATGGCTTCGTGCGCACTCCCGGCGGCAGCTTCACCACGTTCGATGTTCCGAGCGATACGGGCGCCGTGGAAACCGCCGCCTTCTCGATCAATTTGCTCGGGACGGTCACGGGAGAGTTCCTGGATGCGAGTAATGTGATGCACGGCTTCTCCCGTTCTCCTGGCGGCACTTTCGCTACATTCGACGCTCCGGGCGCTGGCGCTGCCGTCGGCCAAGGTACGCGGCCATCGACCAACAACCTGGAAAACACGGTCGCCGGCTGGTGGGTTGACGGAACCGGCCTGAATCATGGCTTCGTGTGGATTCCGGGCGACGGGTGCTCGGAGAATATTGCTTTGGGGGGTAGTGAATTGAACGCTTCCCATCGCTGAAAAGTTTTGCATGGGGGCGGAGACGGTAGCTGGTTGGTTGCGTGCCCCCGAGTTTCCGGAGCGACGAATCCGGAGCGACCGGCGGCGAGATCGAGCACGTTTTCTCCAGAACCAGGAGCGGGGTTTGCATCCGGCCCTCACTCGAACCCATTTCTCCGCCGGTCGGATTGTCGCTCTGCTGCTGAAACCATCCCGCGACATGTCGGCGGTGCAGCAGAGATACCGTGACAGCTTTCTGCGCTTCTGTCCCGGCGCCTATCGAGTCCGCAAACTTGCCCTGCAGTTTCGTGCGATGTTGCGCTGGGGGCGCTCGAGCCGGCTGGCACAATGGATTGCGACGGCGACAAGCTCGGAATTCTTTTTCCTGGCGCAGTTCGCCAGAACCCTGCGCCGCGATCTTGGTGCGGTGGAGTTGGCATCGAAACGCCCTGGAACAATGGACCGATCGAGGGCCAGATCAACCGACTCCTTATCAAGCGTCAGATGTACGGGCGTGCTGGCTTCGAGCTTCTGAAAGCTCGGGTGCCGCCCTTGTCGGTCTGACTCTTGCTGACCTGCATGGCGGTTCAGGTCATGCGGCGCGTTTGATTAGGGGAGAGGATTTGTTCGCCGATAGGCGCCACTGCTCCTTGATTAGTCGCGAAGAGCAAATCCTCGCTCGCGACGGGATACACAATAATAACAATGATGATGATGATGATGACATCTCGACTCAGCCGTTGCCATCAGACACCCCGGCTGGTGGCGGCCAATGTTTCTTTTCAAGCGAGCCCGGTGTGTCTCCGTTATGGTGCGCGCGTAAAACTTCATCCGCCGGTTCGCAATTACGCCGATGATCGCCATCTGGATGCCACGAAGCAGTTGCTGGCCTTCTTCGAGGGTAAGCCCGATTTGCTCCGGCGACAGATCGGCAATCGGTCGCGTGATCGTGCCGACGTCGCGAGTGGTGGGCCCATTGTCGTCGTCCAGAGTGACCTCTATCCGAATCGTCCATTTCACGGCATTCCCTCCTTCGAAAAGCAGGGTCCAATCTTATGCCAGCGCCCCCACATACGTTCCACTTCCCTCATTAGCGCCCAGACGATGCTAAAAGGTGTGCCAATCTACTCAAGAAGGAATAACGACACCGCTGGTTGCCGGCTTGGGGCAGGCCCTGGTCGCCGCTTACCGTGGTCTGGATCCTGATCCGATGTGGCTCGGCCCGCTTCAGGCAATCACGTTTCTCTCGGTCATTGACGACCTGACTTGGCTCTTCCTCGGCGCGAATCTTCGCTACGGACCCCCACTGATCGACGAGTACGCCCCCGTCACGTACTCCGAAATCGACTCGCTTGGACGATGGTCCTGGCATCGCCCGCTCAATCTCTTATCCCTCTGTCATCGAGAGATTGTCGTGGCAGCCATCGCACTCGCTCTTCTCGGCAGCAGGATCGTCGAACGATTTGATCTTCCGGTTCGACTGCCCCTGCCCGTCAGCGCCCTCGATTCTTATCCTTTCTCATCGATTTGGTGGCCGATCCCGCGTGACAGCCGTACTGACATCGCGGAGAGAATTGGAAGATGGCCAGCCATCATCAAAGAACGCGCTCTCCGCCACTTACCACCGGCCTGAACGCCGCCGGTTCGTAGCCCAGACGCAGTTGAATCTATGTTGTCTACAGGTTAAGTACAATATTATTGTCTACAAGTTAAGTGCAGGACTTTGGACATCCAGTCTACAAGTTAAGTACACCAAATCGCCGTTGTCTACAGGTCAAGTGCAGCTCGACAAGTATCCCCGCTCCGAACGCTGACCGTCACCCCTCACCCTGCCTCGGCCGCCACACCGCCGGGTCAGGGATCGGCAGCAGAATCGAACCGGAAAGCGGGGCTAATCCGACACGGATCATGCCAGGAATCGGCAGCGTTACCGCAGCAAGGTATTCCAAAAATGTCAGCCGGTGCATTTGCACCAGCCAAATATATCTGTACTGATCGTGATTCGTAGGCGCTTGCGATTGAGAAGGCGTACCCGGGAAAGAACTGGTTGTGCGACCAAAACTCTGGGTTTGTCCTGAAGAACCACGTCGCTCCGGAGGCATCGAGCACCTATTTTGGCCCAGTCGTCGGGAAAATCCGAGTACTGGTTTGAAGGCCCAACGGTTAGAACCATTACGGTCGCTACCGGCGCCTGTTACAACGCGATCCTGTCTGTCAGCTGTTAAGTCGTCGCAAATACTGATTAACGCCAATCTGAAAATGTCGGCATCCAGTTTCAAGCGGCGCCCCGCGTTTCTCTGCGGGGAAGGCTTGACACTTGCTTCTTAGCCTCTTACCCTTAGGCGCATGGAAGTACGTTTGACGCCCGACCAGGAAGCATTCGTTCGCCAAGCCATCGAGTCCGGCCGGTTTCACCGTGCCGAGGATGCGGTAGAGGAGGCATGGTTGCTGTGGGAAGAGCGCGAGCGCAAGCGAGCGGAATTCTTGGCAACCCTAGCTGATGCCAAAGCCTCTCTTGCGCGCGGCGAAGGACGCAACATCACACAGGAATCCATGCTCGATCTTGCTGAGGAAGTGAAACAGCGCGGCCAAGTTCGTCTCGCCGCTGAGCAGTCTTCGCCCCGCTGATGGCGCACCGCGTATCGCCACAAGCGGCAGCCGACCTCGATGATATCTGGTATTACGTCGCCAAAGAGAGCGGTAGCGTTGCAGTCGCTAACCATTCTGATTGATTCCATCACCGATCGGTTTTTCCTGCTTGCCGGCCATCCCTACTTGGGGCGTTCTCGCGACGACGATTTTGGTGTCGGCTCGCGCAGTTTTCCCGTTAATGAGTACGTCATAATTAATTTATTGTGTCAAGGATAAGGACGTTTCAATTCTTCGCGTGGTACACGGTCGCCGCGACATGGAAGCGCTTTTCGGCGACTAATCACAAGATGTGGCAGCTTGCAAAGTGTGTTCAGCCGATCCAGTCCGACTTCGGCGACCATCGCTCGTCGCAACATCTGGGTCAGTCGATTTCGTTTCTCGTGCCTGCCGGGCGGTGACCCCGGGCAATCGCTCCGCAAAGATCTTGCCTACCCGACAAATCCGAACAGTCGGATCGACTGATCGACCCAAGCATACTGAGCGCTGGCGGACCGCTTGGAAACTTTTGTGGCGGTAGCTTGAATTGCGGCTATTGGAACAACTTCAGCGCGACAGGCTAGCTCAGATGACTGCAGGCAGAGGAAGAGCGTCCGAAGGTAGCTATCTTCTATTAGAGCGCCCTCACTGCAGCTTGGCGTATTCCGCTTTGGCTTGCGTCAGGATGGGGATATCGGGGTCGGCATCGCCCAGAGCGTGAGGAAATCTTTCTATGCGGCATGTGCCCGGACGCGCGCAGCATCGGCATCCGCCCCCTGCGAGGTTTTCACGAATCCAGACGACGCTCCGGCTGATTGGTTGCGCCTAATGCCACTGAACACCCGTCGAACCCGGCGGTAAGCCTCATTTCCCAGGCAACAACTTCGCGTATTGCTCTGCAAATAAACCTCTTAGCGCGTCACACACACTTCACTTGACCCCGCTTCATATTTCAGGGCATATTCCGTGCCGCGTTTGCCGCGTTTCGCAACCCTTGACCGCGATGCGTACTGCCGCCGAAGGGCAGCGAGGCTAAGCAGGCGAGGGCGGCGGAGAAGCGCCAGTCACTGCTCCGCGCTGATCGGCGTCGGGAAATCGGCTAACACAGTCCGGGGTGTCCGCTGCTGTGGTTCTCCCTCAGCAGTTAGGTTGCGGGGGTACAAAAATTTAGGAGGATTTTGCCATGTCTGTCAGCCGGTTCGCCTGCATTTGCCTCGTATGCCTCGGAATGCTTCTGCCGCTTGCGGCTCACACCACCAGTACCAACGCGAGCGCGACAGTTCAGGTGCCGCGACTCATATTTGTAGTAAGCCCCGCCTCCTGGGTCGTTTGGTGCGAGAACGGCGCTACTTCTGATATCCACGGCGCCGTCTATGGAACCAGCGCGAGCGATTCTGGTATTGGCGTTAAGGGCCTGACTCAGCCACCGGCACTTTTGCTACCGCCGTGTTCGGTGAGGCCCTCGCCAGCACTGGTCTCTTGTTATGAGGAATGGTAGGAAGCTTTCGGAAAAGTCTCGAAGAATACTCAGTGTACCTCCATTTTTCGGTTCGGTGGATAAGGAGATGAGTCTATGTATTGCAAACCGAGGCCCTTTCTGCCGGCAGCATGTCTGATTTGCCTGCTGGCTACACTTAGCGGCGCCGCCTTTGCCGGCTCCGACGCCCCCACGCTCGACTGGCTGAACTCGACGGTGACGGTCTCATCGCGCGTCATCGCCGCCTCCGATGACAAACAACTCGTCACTTTGCAAGGCAATCTGCACCCGCTGGCGCGTTCGCAGTACGATGCCGGGCGGGTAAACGATGCCATGGAATTGAAAAAGATTATGCTGCTGCTGCAGCGCAGCCCGGAACAGGAAGCCATGCTGGAAGCTGTGATTGACGGGCAGCACAATCCCAAGTCTCCCCTGTTTCACCACTGGATGACGCCGGAACAGTTCGGCGAACACTTTGGGCCGTCCGACGATGACATTGCCGCGGTCACGGGCTGGCTGCAGAGGCAAGGATTCACCATTGACGAAGTCAGTAAAGGGCGCACGGTCATATTTTTCAGCGGCACGGCCGGCCAGGTGCGCCAGGCCTTCCATACGGAGATCCATAACCTTAAAGTGAACGGCGAAAGCCACATCGCCAACATGTCGGAACCGCAGATTCCGGCGGCGCTGGCGCCCGTCATTGCGGGTTTTCCGTCGCTCAACGACTTCTTCCCCAAACCGCAGTATGAACTCAAGGGCTACGGCAGGCGGGATCCAATCACACGCAAGGTTTATGCGGCAGGACCGATGCCCCAGTTTACGGATTCAGCCGACGGCTTCGCTCTCGTGGGCCCGCAGGATTTTTATGTGATCTACAACGAAAAACCGCTGTTGACCGCCACCACGCCGATTAACGGCGCAAGGGTAACGGTTGCCGTGGTCGAGCAGACTGAAGTGTGCGCCGGGCAATCCGCGTGCAGCGGGAACAACGACGACAACACCTTCCGCGCGGCATTTGCTCTTCCCACGTATCCGGCAAGTCCCAACGCGACTCAGGGCGGCGTCAACTACATGTTCGGCGTCAGCGGCTCCAGCACCTGCAGCGATCCCGGCATCAACGGCAACATTGGCGAGGCTAGCCTCGACCTGCAGTGGGCCGGGGCAGTGGCGCCCAACGCCACCATCGACTTCGTGGCCTGCGCCTCCTCCAGCACCTTACCAGGCACAGTCTTTTCCTTCGAATACATTCTCGACAGCCTGTCTTCGACGGTTGCCTCATTCAGCCTGAGCTACGGCAACTGCGAACTCAACTCAACCTCGTCGTTTAATTCGGGCATCGTTGCATTTTGGCAGCAAGCCGCGGGACAGGGACAAACGGTCGTTGTTTCCTCCGGGGATGGGGGGTCTACCCTGTGCGACCTGAATACCGGGAAAGATTATGCCACCCACAACGTCTCTGTAAACGTGCTCGGAAGCACCGCCTACAATGTCTCGGCCGGCGGCACAGACTTCAGCGATTATTATCAGACGAATGGCTATAGTTCTAGCCGGGGGGGCGACGTCTGGTGGGATACCTCTCAGTCCACGGCTTCCAATGGTTATTTGTCGGCATTGTCCTACATTCCGGAGATTACCTGGGGCGGCACTTGCTCCAGTCCCCTGGTTGCGTCGTATCTGGAAAATGCCGGCTTGACGGGTTTCGGCACCACCTATACGCCGGAAGGGATATGCAACAATGCCGTCGCGCAGGAGAAAGGCTACCTCTCGGTGTCCGGCGGAACCGGTGGGGTGAGCATATTTAATTCGATTCCTTCCTGGCAGTCCGTCTATGGCATCGGGCTGAACAACACCTCCACCAAGTTCCGCAACGTCCCGGACGTCTCTTTGTTTGCCTCAACCGAAGTCCACGTATGGGGGCACGCGCTGACGTTTTGTAACTCTTATGAGGGCGCCGATACGTGCGATTTCGCGGGCGCGTCCAGCGGTAACTTCCCGCTTGTTGGTGGCACTTCGTTCGTAGCGCCGATGCTCAACGGCGTTATGGCGCTGATCGTTCAGGCGCAGGCGGGTGCGTACCAAGGGAACGCGAACACCGTGTTCTATTCACTCGCGGCGGGCGAATATGGCGCTCAGGGCGGGACCTTCACCGGGTCTTCCTGCAGCGGTTCCGGCCTAGGCGCGAGCGTGGGCTCGAGTTGTATTTTCCGCGACATCGCCGGTGACACGCCCAACCCGGGTGGCGGCACCATCCCCAGTGACAACGCTCAACCCTGCCTGCCCAGCAGCACCGATACTACCTGCTATTTGAGCGTTAGCACTGATACCTATGGAATCACCTCCCTCTCCAGCAGCAGCTTCGTTGATGCCTATCGAGTGGGCCAGGGATATGACTCGGGCACCGGCTTGGGAAGCGTTAACATCGCTAACCTCGTAAAGGCCTGGCCAACCACCAATTCCCTGCCTAACCTCGCAGTATCCTGCTCAACTTGTTCCGCCTCCGTTGTCGCCGGCAGCTCAGCAACCTTTACCTTCTCCGTCAACTCCAGTTCTTCTACATTCAGCGGCACTGCATCCTTGGTTTGCAGCAACCTTCCCACGGGTGGAAGCTGCTCGTTCTCACCCAGTTCGGTTACCGCCTATCCCACCACCGTTACTGTGACGGTCAGCACCACATCCACCACCACCGCCGGCAGCTCCACCTTTCAGGTGTCCGCGACCACCAGCGGCGCTTACGAAGGGACCCAAAGCGCTACGCTAACGGTCACATCCACCACCCCACCGTCACTCTCGCTGACACCGTCCGCGAGTTCAACCACAATCGTCGGCGGCAGTAGCGGGACCGTTACGCTTTCTCTGAACGGCACTAGCGTCTCGTCCGCGACTGTAACCTGCTCGGGTAACTTGCCTGCGGATGCAACTTGTACGCCGTCACCCTTAACCGTGACGAGCTTCCCGGCAACGATAACCATGACCGTCACGACCACCTCGGCAGATGCGCAGTTGCGCAAGCTGGGACATTGGTCCTGGGCTGCTTTTGCCATGCTGTTGCCTGGATTGCTATGGCTGAGCGACGGCAGAATCAGGCGGCGGCTCGCAGGGATGGCTGCAGTTCTGGTCCTGTTGGCGGTCGGCTTTGTGGGGTGCGGCGGCGGCAGTTCCTCGGCGTCAAGCCAGACCTCTCCGTCAAGCCAGACCTATACCGAAACTGTGACCGCTACTGGAAGTGGCAGCACCAGTTCGGCAACGATCACAGTGACCGTAACGAAGTAGGAACGCCTGCTCAAAGCGCGGCAGGCAGTGATTGCATTTGCGCACTCCGCCTGCCGCGTTGCCACATTGATTCCGCTCGCGGGATGCGTACGCTGTCGGCCTCGTATCGTGGCTGCTGAAGGTAAACCTAACGGCACCTTTTTTGTGGCGCTAATATATAGAAATGCGTGTATCGCCCTCCGCAGTCTGCCACGCCGATTCCGGCAGCTTCCTCGCCCGCGGCTGGGTGCTGCGAATCTGGTCCAGTTGGCGTTGTAAGTGCGCGATTGGCTCGGGAATCACAGCTGTGCTCTCACGGTTCGCCCTCGGCCGCTCATCGGCGGCTGCCCTTGCTGAACAAGTGCTGACACCAACCGCCGGTGCCGTTGCTTTTCAGATCAACGATGATGTAAGCACAAGAGTATTTACCCCGTAAACTGGCATCCTGCAACGAGTCGCTTAGCGGAAAGTTCAATCGTTCTAGCACTTCACCCATCCCAATCAAGACACACGTTTGGACGAATTGGAGGCGCAAAGAGCAATGGCATGATTCAGAATCCTTATTCAAAGCGGTCAAAAGACGCACTACTCGTTGCTTTGAAATTTCTTGACTCGCGCAAAGATGCGATCGTTCACGGCATTCACAATGTCTTGCTCACCGCCGAGGTATTTTTCAGTGGTCTGGATCGAGGAGTGCCCCAGCAGAAATTGGATCTGTTCGAGATCCCCGCTGGACTTGCGGCACAGTTTCGCGCATGTGCGCCTCAAATCGTGGGGCGCCAGGTGCTCGATGCCGACTTCGCGCGCGTAATGCAGCACGATCTTCCAAACCGCCGTGGTGCTGAGGGATGCTCCCGATACCTTGTCATTCTTTCTGACCGCCCGAAATATCTTCCCCTCCGTGATCTTCGCCGCTTGCGTCCAGAGATCGAGCCGGTCTTTTACCCAGCCCGGAACCGGCACCAGGCGAAGCTTCTTGCGCTTGCCGACGAGATCTGGAATCACCCAGCGATCGTCGCGCATTTGGATCTTGTCGACCTCGAGTGAAACTAACTCCGCCCGCCGCAGGGCGCAGCAGACCAGGAGCCCGAGCAGGGCACCGTCCCGTTTTCCCTTGCGCGTGTTTTCATCGGGCGCGAGGAGCAAGTCCTTCGCCTGTTCGGGCGTCAACCAATTCCCTACCCTCACCCCGCCCGAACGGCTGTTGTCGACGCCGGCGGCGGCTTCCGCCTTTCCCCAATCGATGAGTCCCGCCTCCGCCGCCTTGCGAAACAGGCGGCGCAGCGCCGCCAGCTCAACATTCGTCGACGACGGCGCGGCGCCCGAGGACTCCGACGACGTCCGGTAGTCGAAGAGCACCTGGCGCGAGAGTTCTGTGTAGCCTCGGGCGTCGTACCAGGGCAGGAATTTCTCGAGCGCGCGGCTATACGCCCGCCGGGTGTGTTCATTGCTCACGCCATTGAGCAAGACGCGTTCGAGCGTCTGATTGCGATCCTCGATGTCCGCCGAAGTGTTCCCGGTCGTAATGCTGGCGTGCCAAACAGCGATGGCACATGCCGCGGGCGACGACATCGAGCGAGCCACAGGCGCAAAGGAATACCGCCTGAATTCTCTGGCCGCGAGGCCCGGAGGTGAGGTGGGCAAGTGGGGTATTACTCATCGCGAATCTCTCAATTTTGCAAGCTCCAACTGGGGTGTCGCCCTAGAAACCAGACCGGCCAAAAGCCGGGATTTCTCAATCTTTAGCACTCTTCCCCCGAAAAACACGCGGTCGGAGGGCACGCACGACGCCCGAGGTGCGGTTCCTCTTCGCGAGCGCTCCCGATTGAAGCCTTTCTGCCGCATTCGTGCACACGCTCAACGGAAGTATCGTCCGGAGGGCACAATTCCGTGATGTCACGTCCTCGGGATGCGGCTTGCCTTGCCGCTTCGAAGTAATAACTGCGAGGATTCCACTTACCTTGCCCCGACACGACGAGCGTACAGATTCCACCTTTTTGCATGTTGCTAAATAGCACGTTCCCAAGATCATCCAGTTGACTCGGCATAAAAGTGAGGATTTGCTTACGTTCGTCACTTTGGAGTTTTGAGAGATTGCTCCTCGAAGCTTGTCGAAGGGCATCGAAAAGGCGCGGGCTTGGTATCGTGGGAGCAGACATCGTTCAGCCTTGGGAAAAGTGATTCTAGAGGCGTCTGCGACCAGGCGCACTAGAGAATGGTCGTTGCATGTTCTAAAACCGTGCCAACTGGAGGAGACACAAAACTCTATTCCGAGGTCACGTGAAAAGCAAGGACGATGGGAAGGTCGGGTGCAATTAAAAGTGCGAGTCAGTTATGCCGCTTCCTGCAACCCCCTGCGATCTTGAGCCGGTTGTCGTTCTTCCTTAACGAGTAGACTGCGGTTAGCCTCGTTAGAGTGTCTGCAGGTTGCTGTCGTTATTCCTTAGAATGATTAGACTGGTACGCTTTCCGCCATTGAGGAACCGTTTCGATGTTGGTGGCGGCGGTCTGTCACAGGCCGGGCAGGTTCGAATGCCACGGGCATCTGACGGAATCGCGGATACCATTCTCGAAACCGAGTATCGAGCCGATTATCCAGCATTGCGCACACACTGGGAATTCTTTGCATCGACTTGTAAATTTAGTCTCATTTCAGAGCCCATTCTCGGGTCGCTGGAGAATGCCTTGGAAAGCCTGCCGGAACAGAAAAAAGATGCCCTACTCGCTGTTGCTCTGAAATTTCTTGACTCGCGCAAAGATCCGATCGTTCACGGCGTTCGCTATGTCTTGCTCGCCTCCGAGGTATTTTTCCGTGGTCTGGATGGAAGAATGCCCCAGCAGAAATTGTATCTGTTCGAGATCGCCGCCGGACTTCCGGCACAGTTTCGCGCACGTGCGCCTCAAATCGTGGGGCGCCAAGCGCTCGATGCCGACAAGGTGCGCATAATGCAGTACGATCTTCCACACCGCGGTGGTGCTAAGAGAGGTGCCCGACACCTTGTCATTTTTTCGCACCGCCCGAAATATCTTCCCCTCCGTGATCTTCGCCGCTTCGGTCCAGAGATCGAGTCGGTCCTTCACCCAGCCCGGAACCGGCACCAGGCGAAGCTTCTTGCGCTTGCCGACAAGATCTGGAATCACCCAGCGATCGTCGCGCATTTGGATCTTGTCGACGACGAGTGAAACTAACTCCGACCGCCGCAGGGCGCAGCCGACCAAGAGCCCGAGAAGGGCACCATCCCGTTTTCCCTTGCGGGTGTTTTCATCGGGCGCGAGGAGCAAGGATTTCGCCTGCTCGCGCGTCAGCCAATTCCCTACCCTGACGCCGCCCGAACGGCTGTTGTCGACGCCGGCCGCGGCTTCCGCCTTTCCCCAATCCACGAGTCCCGCCTCCGCCGCCTTGCGGAACAGGCGCCGCAGCGCCGCCAGTTCAACATTGGTGGAGGAGGGCGCGGCGCCCGAGGCCTCCGACCACGTCCGGTAGTCGTAGAGCACCTGGCGCGACAGTTCCGCGTAGCCGCCAGCGTCGTACCAGGCCAGGAATTTCTCGAGCGCGCGGCGGTAGGCGCGCTGCGTGTGTTCATTGCTCACGCCATTGAGCAAGATGCGTTCGAGGACCTGGCTGCGATCTTCCTGTAGATCCGGCAGTGGAACCGAAACCAGGCTCATACGTCCAGCTCCACGACCTTCGGGTTGAACTGGGCATGGTTGGATCGAGCATGAAAAAGAGCGGGCCCGCCGACCGACCGCTGAGGCTCGAAGGATAAAGACAAGGGCAACTGATACGCTACGTCCCGGTGTTGCTCGCGCCACAAGATCAGAAGCTGCGGCGGCATCCAGATCCGCACCGCCTGCAGCCGCTCGACAATGGCGTGACAGGCGGCACAAAGCGAAATCATCAGCGCCGGCTTCGAAACCCCCGGCACGCGATGATGCACCACGATCCAATCGCGGTCTTCTTGCGCGGGACGATAGAAGCATCCCTGGCAGGTCCAATGGTCGCGCTTCAAAACCGCTTCTCGATGTCCGCCGAAGTGTTCCCGGTCGTAGTGCTGGCGTGTCAGACAGCGATGGCACATGCCGCGGGCGACGACATCGAGCGAGCCACAGGCGCAAAGGAATACCGCCTGAATTCTCTGGCCGCGAGGCCCCGAGGCGAGGTGGGCGAGTGGCGTACTCATCGCGAATCTCTTAATTTTGCAAGCTCCAAGTTGGGTGTCGCCCCAGAAACCAGACCGGCCAAAAGCCGGGATTTCTCAATCTTTAGCACTCTTCCTCCGAAAAACACGCGCTCGGAGGGCGTACAAGCGACGTTCTCGACTGTAGTCATACCTCAGTACCCCCCCCATTCTTGGGACTTGGCCCTCGCCGGCCCGACTATCGGAGCCCCGCCGACCGAATCCCGATGGCGAACCAGGTACACCGCACCCAGGGGGAGAGGGTTGATCCAAACGAAGTTCCCAGTTCGCAGGCGGAACCCCCAAAGCCGTCGTCGTCGACGTTCTTGTCTCTTTGTCCTCTCTGGTCTGGGCCCAAACGGCGGAATTCCGGCCAAGAGGACGGTGGCCAGGCTGGCAGGGAGGCGAGTGACCGATAAATTAAGGAGAGAGGCACATAGAATGAATACAAAAGTGGCGGAAAGGGGTCAAGAACAATACAACTTGATAATCGACATTATCGTAACCAATCGGACACCTGGTTTCTGCGCATACGCGCAGTTATTCCCTTCCCCTTTTTCGGCCCGCTCTCATCCTGTCGGAAGGTGAGGTTCCATCTGCCACATCTGCCACGACCCATCCCTTGGCATCCGCGCCTGACAGAAATTCGTCGCTCCAACGTCTACTGTAGCCTCACCTGACCTTTAAGCGGAAGGTCCCGCGAAGATCCACCCACTGCAAACACATAGTCTCCTGGTACAAGTTGCCAGGCATTGGCTTGCTCGTCGAAAATCTGCAGGTAGGTCGGATCGATCTCCACGGTTACATTGCGACTCTCGCCGGCGTTTAACTGCACCTTGGTCCATCCCACTAAACGCCTGGGTGGCTCTTCGGCCGAAGCAGGCAGCGTTACATATACCTCCGCGATCTCAGCCCCAGCACGATCTCCCGTGTTCTTGATAGCGAAACGAAGCGTGGTCTTCGCCCTGGCATTTGCACCGGGCGTGGTCTCGAGCGCCGAGTATTGGTAGGTCGTGTACGACAACCCATAACCAAACGGGAACAGAACAGCCTTGTTCTCAGCGTCGTACCACTTGTATCCAACTTTGAGGCCTTCGTCATAATGAACCGAGTAGTCCTGCCTCGCGGCCGCCGACTCAGCGGGGATAGGAGGGATCGTCGGGTGCGGAAGATCTCCCTCGCTCCTGGGAAACGTCACCGCAAGCTTGCCGGTCGGATTTACTTCGCCCAGAAGTACCCTCGCCACTGCCAAGTGACCCCGGCTACCCGCGTACCACGCCTCAACAACGCCCGCCACCTTGTCGATCCACGGCATAGTCACGGGTCCCCCGGTCTCCAACACGACGATGGTGCGCCGATTCGCAGCAGCTACTTCTACGATCAACGCATCCTGGTTGTCGGGGAGGGAGAGATTGGGCAGATCCCGGTCCTCAGTCTCCCATTGATAGGCGAACACGATTGCCACATCGGAGCTTCTGGCCAAGGCAGCCGCTGAGGCACGATCCTCGCCGGAACTGAATTCCACCTTAGCCCGAGGCAACTCGGCACGCAGCGCCTTAAGCGGTGAAGTAGGGAACCATATTGGCGTTTGCCATGTCGTCTCGCGCTTACCCGGAGGCGCAATCACGTTGCCTCCCGGAGGATCTACCTGTGCCGACCCTCCGCCTGAGATCATCCCGAGATCCGCATGAGCGCCGATGACGGCAACTGTGTGGACCGTTCCCGCGTCGAGTGGAAGGATTTTCCCTTCGTCCTTGAGCAGAACGATGCTCTGCTCCTCGACATGCTGGGCAACTTCAAAACCCTGCTCGACATCGACCACACTCGTTTTTACGGGGTCGTCCACAATTCCTGATGCGAATTCCGCACGCAGTATGCGGCGGGCGTGGTCATCAATCTCGGACATAGGCACTTTGCCAGACTCCGCGGCCTGTTTGAGAGCCGTGCCATAGAAATCGGCCAGTGGCTGTTCCTGATCCAAACCGGCTGCCGATGCTTTCTCCGTACTATGAGTCCCACCCCAGTCCGAAACGACGAAACCCTTGAATCCCCACTCACCTTTGAGCGCCTCCCGCAGTAGGTATGAGTTTTCACATGCATGATCCCCGTTGACGCGGTTGTAAGAGCACATCACTGCTCCAGCATCAGAAATGCGCAAAGCAATGTGGAACGTCATCAAGTCGCTTTCCTGCATAGCCCGTTTAGAGATGATGGCATTCACGAAGTCGCGGCCTGTCTCTTGATCGTTTACCGCGTAGTGCTTAACATTTCCGAGGACGTGCTGCGCTTGCACTCCCTTGAGCAAGTTGCCGCCAAGCGTTCCTGCCAGGATAGGGTCTTCCCCGAGATACTCGAAGGTGCGGCCATTGCGTGGTTCGCGCGTCAGGTTCATGCCGCCACCAAGGGAGTAATTGAAACCCTGCGCTCGCACCTCGCGCCCGATCAGAGCGCCGTAATTGTAAGCCAACTCCGGGTCCCAGCTCGACGCCATTCCCAGATCTGACGGCAGCGCCGTTGCGTAGCGTCCATTCGCCCCGCTTTCGCGAACGCCATAGGCCGCATCCGAGATGTAGAGAGGGGGAATTCCTAGTCTCGGCACTCCTTCCACGTATCCTGCGCCGCCGTTCGCCAAATATGTGAGCGGCATCTGCCAGTGCGCATCTGCGTGCGCCATCCCATTGCCGTGGAGCAACGCGATCTTCTCATCTAGCGTGAGTTGCTTGAGCACCATCTCCGCTCTCTCGTCGGGTGACAGGTTGGCGTTCATCCACGGCCCGGTGCTGGTTGTATTCTGCGCCATAGACGACCCACCTATGGCATATAGGCACGCGGCCAACACCGCAATTCGACTCGCTGTACCGCACCAACTAACGCGCATATCTTCCACCTTTCACGCACATTCGGCTAACTTAGACTTGGGGTGCAGCGATCGCAGTTTCAACCGGGACGGCCGAACCAGGCAATCGCGCGCCTGCATTACTTGTGGACCGAGGAGTGATCCGATCCTGAAGTCAGCGCGGGGGCTGATGCCGACGTCGGGGCATCTGGGACTAGCACCCTCTTCACGGACTCAGGGATTTCATTCGCGTGTGCGACGAGTTGGCTCACCTGCCACAGCTGAAGGTCGGTCAGTTTGGTCTTGAAGGCGGGCATCCCGGACATACGGATACCGTTCGCTGCCTTCCAATAGCTCTCTGAA
>Ga0302325_10009279_pt1 | contig 21492 bp, 19 predicted proteins | sample Palsa_T0_2_FD_201948 | JGI IMG/M metagenome (GOLD analysis project Ga0302325, IMG submission 201948) | Peat permafrost microbial communities from Stordalen Mire near Abisko, Sweden - Palsa_T0_2 | ecosystem: Environmental > Terrestrial > Soil > Palsa > Peat permafrost | place: Sweden: Abisko...
CCTGTACCAGCTGGCGTCCTTCATGATCATGCGGGACCCGACCACCTGGCGGTGGAGCCACACCCGGCACCACACCGACACCCTGGTGGTCGGGCGGGACCCGGAGATCGCGGTGATGCGCCCGGCCCGGCTGGCCAGGCTGCTGGCCAACCTCATCGGCCTGGTCGACGTGCCGGTGGCGTTCATGCTGATGTTCCGGCACGCGGCCGGGCGGCTCACGGCCGAGGAGGCCGACTACGTGCCCGCCTCCGAACGGCCCAAGATCTACCGAACGGCACGGGTTCACCTGGCCATCTACACCCTCACCATCGCCGCGGCGATCGGATTCCGGTCCTGGCTGCCGGTGGTGCTGATCGGCGGGCCGCGGTTTTACGGCGCCTGCCTGTTCTACGTCTACGGCTTCACCCAGCACGCCGGCCTGGGCGAGAACGTGCTCGACCACCGGCTCAACACCCGCACCGTGAAGATGTGCTTCGTGAACAGGTTCCTGTACTGGAACATGAACTACCACGTCGAGCACCACATGTTCCCGATGGTCCCGTACTACCGCCTGCCCGAGCTGCACGAGGACATCAAGCATGACTGCGCGGCCCCCTACCCGTCGCTGTGGGCGGCCTACAAAGAGATCATCCCCGCGATCGCGCGCCAGCTGAAAGACCAGGAATACTACGTGCGCCGCGAGCTGCTGCCCGGCGCCGCCCCGTTCAACGAGCCCGCGCCCATCAACGACGGCCGCGCGCGGCCGCTGGCCACCGCCACGGCGGCCTGAGGAGCCACCCGATGACCCAGTGGATTGCCGCCTGCGCGGCGGACGATATCGACCCCGAGGACGTCATCCCGTTCACCCACGGCGGCCAGGATTACGCGATCTACCGTTCACCCGACGACGTCTACTACGCCACAGACGGCCACTGCACCCACGAGAAGACGCTGCTGTGCGACGGCCTGGTCATGGACGGCGTCATCGAGTGCCCCAAGCACAACGGGCGCTTCGACTACACCAGCGGCAAGGCGCTCGGCGCCCCGGTGCTGACCGACATCGGCACGTACCCGGTCAAGGTCACGGACGGGACCGTCTATATCGACCTCGAGGGCTGACGGCGCCGACCCCGAGATATTGAACTCCTCGCGGGCACGTGATACAAGAAAGATGCGCGCCTTTTCATTGCCCTTCTTCACCTTGCTGGGGTGACTTGTGCGTATTTCCCGCGTCATTTTCGGCATTGCGGTTCTCGCTTCTCCGGCCGGCTTTATCGCGGCATCCCCAGCCGCTAACGCCGCGCCCGCGGTCCGTTATGTAGCGCTGGGTGATTCTTACAGCTCAGGCGTCGGCGCCGGGGATTACATCTCGTCGAGCGGAAGCTGTGACCGCAGCACGAATGCCTATCCGGAGCAGTGGGCCGACGCCAACTCCCCCGCCTCGTTCGTCTCGGCGGCATGCTCGGGCGCGACGACGGCGAACGTGCTGAGCAGCCAGGTGTCGGCGCTGAGCACCACCACGACGCTGGTCAGCATCACCATCGGAGGTAACGACGCGGGCTTCTCGACCGTCATGGAGACCTGCGTGCTCGCACCGACCAGCGTGTGCCTGAGCGCCGTAGCCGCCGCCGAGGCCTACGTCGCCGGCGAGCTGCCGGCCAGGCTCGAGGCGACCCTGCAGACCATCAGGGCGGACGCGCCCAGGGCGAAAATCGTCGTGCTCGGCTACCCCGACCTGTACGACCTGTCCGAGTCCAGTAGCTGCATCGGGCTGAGCACCGCGGACCGGACCGCGCTCAACCAGGGCGCCGGCGATCTCGACAGCGCCCTGGCCACCGCCGCGGCCACCGCGGGTGACACGTACGCCGATGTCCGCGGCGAGTTCGCCGGCCATGAGATATGCGACTCCGGCAGCTGGCTGCATTCGGTCGACATCTTCTCGCTAAGTTCGTCTTACCATCCCACCGCCGCGGGCCAGGAACTCGGTTACCTGCCGGCCTTCACGAGTGCCGCCGGGTGAGGGCGCGGCCGGCGTTCATCGGTGTGCGGGAACAGCACGGTAAATGCGAATGCCGGATCAGCGGGAAAGCCGGCCGATAGGAAAAGCCGTTATGGTTCCGGGCCGGCGCTAAGTGAGTCTATTGCAGACCGGTCCATTGCTCCGGGGTAGCCGGCGGCCGGGGTGGCTGGCTGGCCGGGGGCACGCGGCCGGCCCGTTCGGCTGAAAATGTCTTTTGACCTTGCGGTCAGCGGGGAACCGGGCCGCTGGATCCGCGAACTTCCAGGCGCGGTGGCAGCAGCTGAGTGCTGCCGGGGGCGTCGGGATGCTCGATGCGCCGCAGCAGGGTCCGGGCGGCCTGCTGGCCCATGGCGTAGGCGGTGCCGTCGACGCTGGTGAGCCACAGGGCTCGCAGCCGGGCGAAGACGGAGTTGTCGAAGCCGACCAGGGACAGCTCGCCGGGAACCGCCACGCGCAGGGCGGTGGCCGCGGACAGGGCTCCGACGCAGGTCAGGTCGTTCGCCGCGAAGATAGCGGTGGGGCGGTCGGGACGGCTGAGCAGCCGGACGGTGGCGCGGTAGCCGCCTTCCTCGCTCATGTCCCCGGCCTCGATGACGATGTTCGCGGCCAGGCGCGCGGCGCGCATGGTGGCCTCGTAGCCCTCCATGCGCAGACGGCCGGCCACGCTGGGCAGGCCGGAGATGTGCGCGATCCTGGTGTGCCCGAACTCGATCAGGTGCCGGACCGCGAGCGTCCCGCCGAGGTGGTTGTCGTTGGCGAGGACGTCGACGTGCGGCAGGTCGAGGTCCAGGCCGCGGCCGCCGACCGCGACGGTAGGGATCTTGCTGGCCACGTCGACGATGGCCTGCGACATCGGGATCGACCCGGCCAGCACCAGCCCGTCAACGCCGAGGTCCAGGAACGACCAGGTCAGGGTCTCGTCCATCTTCCGGTCGATGCGGCCGTCCCCGAGCAGGACGTGCTTGCCGCCGGCCTGCAGCGCCGGGGTCAGGCCGTCGAGCATGTCCGCGAACCAGGGCTGGCGCAGGTCGTTCAGCAGCACCCCGACGGTGCGTGACTGCCGCTCGGCGAGCAGCCGGGCGGCCACGTTGGGCCGGTAGCCGAGTTCGGCGACGGCTTGCAGCACGGCCTCGCGGCTGGACGGGCTGACCTTCGGCGAGTCGCGGAGCACCAGCGAGGCCAGCGACTTCGACACGCCGGCCCGGGCCGCGACGGTCTCCAGGGTCGGCCTGCGGCCGGCCCGGCTCTGGTCCGCGGCTGCCATCCCACTCCCCGTACCCTCGTGCTGTTGGAGCGTTCCAACCGTACGAGCATAGGAGAAAGCGTGTCAACGCGCCGCACCCGGACGTGGTGAGCCTGCGGGGGCCCAGTAACTCGGTCCGGCCGGTCCATTCGGCGAGCACGTCGCTGGTGTGCTCACCGGTTTCCGGCACGCCGCGGGCGGGACCTGATTCGGCGGCGCTGAACCGGTAGGGCATCCGTACCACCGACCGCTGCTCGCCGTCGCTGTCGGTGACCTCGATGATGGTGCCGCGGCCGGCGATCGCCGGGGAGGCCAGGACGTCGCCCGCGTGCCGTATCTCCGCCCAGGCCAGCCTGGCCGTCTCCAGGTCGCGCTTGAGGCAGTTGCGGTCGTCGTGACCGGCGAACCACGCCCCGATGATCGTCGCGCGGGCCCGGAGCCTTTCCTCCAGGGCCGCGTCCGGGTCCGGGTCGGGCAGGCCGAAGCAGGTCGCCAGCTGGCGCCAGAGGTGGCGGCGATCCGACGCGATGAGAATCGGGCCGCCGGGGGCGGGCCAGGTCTCGCCGCGGGCGGCCCAGATCGGGTGGTCATCGATGCTGTAGTGGGTGTAGTCGTCGGTGGCCAGCATCGCGTCGAGCATGCTGATGTCGATGTGCTGGCCGGTGCCGGTGCGGTCCCGCAGCCGCAGCGCCGCGAGGATCGCGATCGTGCCGTGCAGCCCGGCCAGCGAATCCGCCAGCGCGAGCGTGAGGTCGGCGGGCGCGGTGCCGTTGACGTCCGCCTGGCGGCCGATGAGCCCGGACTCGGCGTGGATGATCGGCGCGTACGCCGGCCGGCCGGCCTCCGGGCCGTCCTGGCCGAACCCCGAGATCGACAGCAGCACCAGCCGCTCATTGACCGCGGACAGCGCCGCCCAGCCGGCCCCGTATCCGTCGAGGATGCCGGGCCGGAAGTTTTCCACCACCACGTCGCAGGCGGCCGCCAGGTCGAGCAGCCGGTCAACATCGCAGGCTTGCCGCAGGTCCAGCACGACGGAGCGCTTGCCCACGTTGAGCTGGGCGTAGAGCCCGGAACGGCCGCGGGTCTTCTTGCCGTAGGTCTGGGCGATATCCGCCCCGGGCAGCTCGACCTTGACCACGTCGGCGCCGAGGTCGGCCAGGATCCGGCCGGCGAACGGACCCGAGAGCGCCCGCGAGAGGTCGAGCACGCGCAGGCCCGCCAGCGGGCGCTGAGCCGCCATCGGCTAGTACGACCTGGGCAGGCCGAGGACGTGCTCGGCGAGGTAGTTCAGGACCATCTCCTGCGGGATCGGGGCGATGCGCAGCAGCCGGGCTTCCCGCCAGTACCGTTCGACGTGGTACTCGCTGGCGTAGCCGAACCCGCCGTGCGTCTGCAGGGCCGCGTCCGCGGCTTGGAAGCCGGCCTCGGCGGCGAGGAACTTGGCCAGGTTGGCCTGCTCCCCGGCCGGCAGGCCGTTGTCGATGCGCCACGAGGCCTGCCTGATGGCGAGCTCGGCCGCGCCGAGCTGGGCGTGCGAGGAGGCCAGCGGGAACGAGATGCCCTGGTTCTTGCCGATCGGGCGGCCGAAGACGACGCGTTCCTTGGCGTAGCCGACCGCGCGGCGCAGCGCGGCCCGGCCGGTGCCGAGCGCCTCGGAGGCGACCAGGACGCGCTCGGCGTTCAGGCCGTCGAGCAGGTAGGTGAAGCCCCGGCCCTCTTCCCCTACCCGGTCGCGGGCCTCGACGTACAGGCCGTCGTAGCTGACCTCGCAGGAGGCGACCGCGTTGCGGCCGAGCTTGGGGATCGGCCGGATGGTGACGGCGGGGTCCTGCAGCCGGGCGACGAACAGGGTCATCCCGTCGGTGCGCTTGGCGCACTCCTCGATCGGCGTGGTGCGGGTCAGCAGCAGGACCCGCTCGGATTCCAGGGCCTTGGACGTCCAGACCTTCCGCCCGGTGACACGGTAACCCGCACCGTCGCGGACCGCCTTGGTGCGGATGGCCGTGGTGTCCAGGCCCGCGTCCGGCTCGGTGACGCCGAACGCGACGTGCAGGTCGCCGGTGGCCACCCGGGGCAGGAAACGCTGCCTGAGCTCATCGGAGCCGTGCTTGACGACCGGGTGCATGCCGAAGATCGACAGGTGGATGCTGCTGGCGCCGTTCATGCAGGCGCCGGACGCGGCGACCTCCTCGAGCACGATCGAGGCCTCGGTGATGCCGCAGCCCCCGCCGCCGAGCTCGGCCGGGATGGCGATGCCGATCCAGCCGCCCTTGGCCATGGCCTGGTAGAAGTCCCACGGGAAGGTGTGGCTGGCGTCGAGCTCGGCCCAGTACTCGTCGGGGAACCGGGCGCATGTCTCCCGGACCGCCTCGCGGATCAGCCGGTGGTCCGGGTTCTCGCTGAAGTCCACGCGACACTCCCGCCATACTCGCACGATCAATACTCTAGGAATAGAGTATCACCGCGCGGCCAGAGAGTTAGCTAGGGTTAGCCCGGAGGAAACCTGCTGGCTGGAAGGCGGACACGGTGGCATCGAGCCGGCACACTACCGGCCAGGCGGCGCTGACAGTGGGCGCGCTCGGCGTGGTCTTCGGGGACATCGGGACGAGCCCGCTGTATACCGTCCAGACCGTCTTCAGCCCGAGCGATCCGCACCCGGTGACGGTGTCCACCGAGCATGTTTTCGGGATCGTCTCGCTGATCTTCTGGTCGGTAACCATCATCGTCACCGTCACGTACGTCTTGCTCGTCATGCGGGCGGACAACGACGGCGAGGGCGGGATCATGGCGCTGATCGCCCTGATCCGGAGACGGGGAAGCGGCGGCGTAGGCCGGACCAAGGTGGTGCTGGCGGCGCTCGGGATCTTCGGCGCCTCGCTGTTCTTCGGCGACAGCATGATCACGCCGGCGATCTCGGTGCTTTCCGCGGTCGAGGGCGTCAAGGTGGCGGAACCGTCCGTGGCCGACCTGGTGATCCCGATCACGGTCGCGATCATCATCGTGCTGTTCCTGTTCCAGCGACTGGGCACGGGCGCGGTGGGACGCCTGTTCGGGCCGGTCATGGGCATCTGGTTCACCGTTCTCGCCGGGCTGGGCGTGCGCGGCATCGTGACGCATCCCGCGATCTTGAAGGCGCTGTCGCCCACCTACGCCATCGGCTTCCTGGCGGGCCACTTCGGGACCGCGTTCTTCTCGCTGACCGCTGTCGTCCTCGCGGTGACCGGAGCCGAGGCGCTGTACGCAGACATGGGGCACTTCGGCCGCGCCCCGATCAGGCGGGCCTGGCTAATCCTCGTCTTCCCCGCCTGCATCCTGAATTACCTGGGGCAGGGCGCGCTCATCCTCGGCAATCACGGCACCATCAGCAACCCGTTTTTCCTGCTGGCCCCGGGGTGGGCGCGGCTGCCGATGGTGTTCCTGGCCACCGTGGCGACCGTCATCGCCTCACAGGCCGTCATCACCGGCGCCTACTCGGTCGCGCACCAGGCCGCCGGGCTCGGCTACCTCCCGCGGCTGCGCATCAAGTACACCTCGGAAGAGACGATGGGCCAGATCTACATTCCGTGGATCAACTGGCTGCTGCTGGTCTCCGTCCTCACCCTTGTCCTCACCTTCAGGAGCTCAGACGCGCTGGCCTACGCCTACGGCACGGCCGTGACCGGCACGATCACGATTACTACCCTGCTGTTCTTCTACATCGCCCGCCAGCAATGGCGCATACCGCTCTGGATCGCCGTGGCGGGCGGCGGCGTGCTGCTCATCATCGACCTGCTCTTTTTCGCGGCCAACCTGACCAAGGTCGTCCACGGAGCGTGGCTGCCGCTGCTGATCGGCATCATCGTGTTCACCGTCTTCAGCACGTGGCAGAAGGGCCGCCATCTTGTCACCGCCCGCCGTCAGCATGATGAGGGGCCGCTCCGGGAGTTCATCGACCAGCTGCACGCCATGAACCCCCCGCTACCCCGGGTGCCCGGCACCGCGGTCTTTCTCAACCGCGGAAAGGAGACCGCCCCGCTGGCCCTGCGGGCGAACGTCGAGCACAACCACATCCTGCACGAGCACGTCCTGATCCTCTCCATGGAGATGAAGCCGGTACCGCACGTTCCCGACACGGAGCGGCTGGAACTCGACGACCTCGGCTACGCCGATGACCAGATCGTCTACGTCACCGCCCGCTTCGGCTACATGGACCCGCTTAACGTGCCCAGCCTGGTACCGCTGATCCGCGCGGCCGACACCGAAAGCGCCCGCGATGACGACACGCTGTCCTATTTCCTGTCGCGCATCGAGCTCGTCCAGGGCAACGCACCCGGCATGAGCCGCTGGCGCAAGCACCTGTTCATCGCGACATCGCGGATTACCGCGGACGCCGCCGAATCCTTCCACCTGCCCCGCGACGGGACCGTTGTCATGGGCTCGCGCATCGAGCTTTAGTTCTTGCCGTTGCGGCCGGGGTGGGCGCCGGCCCGGCCCAAGGTAGGGCATTGATCGCGTCCGGTTGCGGCCTTAGGGTGAATACCGGCCAGTAAGGGCTGAACCTGTCCGTCGGCACCCCGTGGCCCTGCCAGGGGCGACGTTCGGTGAGTGAGGCTGAGATGGATGAGAACCTGGCGGCGCAGGCCGAGCTGGCGCTCGAGGTGCAGGGCAACTACGACTCGCTGTTCTACCAGGGCCAGTGGCATACCAACGGACAGCTCGCCGAGCGCGCCGCCCGGCTCGCGGCCGGCTTCGCTGATCTCGGCGTCCGTCCGGGTGACCGGCTGCTCGTGCTGATGGCCAACTGCCCGGAGGTCCTGATCAGCTATACCGCGGCGTGGCGCGCCGGGGCGGTGGTGACCCCGCTGATCTTCCTCGTCAGCGAGGATGAGCTCAGGCACGCCCTGATTGATTCCGGTGCGGTCGGCGTCATCACCACGGTGGAGTTCTTGCCGAAGGTCGCCGCCGCCGCGGCCGGGGCGCCGGGCGTCCAGTTCGTCATCGTCCCCGGGAGTGGCACGGAAACGGCAGCCCCTGGCGTTCGGCTGCTCGACTTGGCCGAGGTTGCCTCGGCTGAGCCCGGGCCCATCACCAGCCGGTCCGGTACCGATCTGGCGGCGTTGCTCTACACCGGCGGCACGACCGGCAGGTCCAAGGGCGTTCCGCTGACCCATGCGAACCTGGGCTGGTGCGGACGGGCGGCGCATGAGTCATCGGTCCGCGCCCACGTGATGAGCTCGATCCTGCCGCTCCCCCTGGCCCACGCCTACGGCCTGCTGGTCCTCTGCGGCAGCATGCACCGGACCGACCAGGCCAAGACCATCCTCATGCGCTGGTTCGATCCGGCCGGCTGGGTGAAGCTGGCCGAGCAGCACCGGGTCCAGGGCAGCTCGCTGGTGCCCTCGATGATCCAGATGCTGCTCACCCAGCCGCTGGAAGAGGCCGACCTATCCGAGCTGATTACGATCTCGTCCGGGGCGGCGCCGCTGGCCGCCGACGTCCGCCGGGAGTTCGAGGCGCGGGTGCCTAACGCCACCGTCTACGAGGGATACGGATGTACCGAGGCGGCCACGTTCATTTCGGCCAATCCCTTCGGCGCGCGCCGCGCCGGCAGCGTCGGACTGCCCGTCCCCGGCTGCGAGGTGTCCATCCAGGACGACGCCGGCCAGGTGCTGCCGCCGGAGACGGACGGTGAGATCTGCGTGCGGTCGCCTGGCGTGATGACCGGCTACTGGCACACCCAGGACTCCGCGACGACGGTCCTCGCCGACGGCTGGCTGCACACCGGCGACATCGGCCATCTGGACTCCGGCGGATACCTGTACGTGGTGGACAGGAAGAAAGACCTGATCCTCCGCGGCGGCTTCAACGTGTACCCGCGCGATGTCGAAGACGTCCTGGTGGCCCATCCGGCGGTGGCCCAGGCCGGCGTGGTGGGCCGGCCGGACGCACGGCTCGGCGAGGAGATCGTCGCCTTCGTTTCGCTGCGGCCGGGCGCGGACGCCACCGTCAGCGCCCTCACCGAGCACGCCAAGGCGCATCTGGCCGCCAACAAGTACCCGCGGCAGATCACGATCGTTCCGGCCGTGCCGCTGACCAGCGTCGGCAAGCTCGACCGCAAGAAACTGCGGCAGTGGGCCGCGGACGCTGGTAGCTCCCCGCCGGTCAAGGCTTTAGCTGCTGATGGCCGGGAGGATATGGCCGGTGACCTCGCCGAATCCGATCCGGGCGCCGCTGGCGCCCGGGGCGGTGGCGGTGATCGTCACCTCGTCGGCGTCCAGCAGGAAGGTTCGGACAGATCCGTCGGCCAGGGTGACCGGTTCGGCGCCGCCCCAGCTCAGTTCGAGCAGGCAGCCGCGCTGGCTGCGGTCCGGGCCGCTGACGGTTCCTGAGGCGTACAGATCGCCGGTGCGGGTCGAGGCGCCGTTCACGGTCATGTGGGCCAGCATCTGCGCGGGCGTCCAGTACATGGTGGCGAACGGCGGGCGCGAGACCACGTGCCCGTTCAGCCTGACCTCAAGCGCGAGGTCGAGACCCCACTTGTCGATGTCGGCCAGGTAAGGCAGCAGCTCCGGGTCGCGGGGCGGCGGGCTGATCCGCGCGTGCTCCAGCGCGTCGAGCGGCACGATCCAGGGCGAGATCGACGTGGCGAACGACTTGGCCAGGAACGGGCCGAGCGGTTGCGACTCCCAGGATTGCAGGTCGCGGGCGGACCAGTCGTTCAGCAGGAATGCCCCGAACACATGGTCGGCGAACTCGCCCACGGCCACCGGCGTGCCCAGCGGTGAGCCCGTGCCGAGCACGAATCCGACCTCGGCCTCGAAGTCGATCCGCCGCGATGGCCCGAACTCCGGGGTGCTGCCCTGCGGTCCCTTACGCTGGCCCCGGGGCCGGGTGACCGGCGTGCCGGACACCACGATGGTGCCCGAGCGGCCGTGGTAGCCGACGGGCAGGTACTTCCAGTTGGGTGCGAGCGGCTCGGCACCGGGCCGGAGAATCCGCCCGGCGTTGGCCGCGTGGTACTCGTTGCCGAAAAAGTCCGCGTAGTCCCCCGGCGCGAACGGCAGGTGCAGCCGTACTCCGGAAAGCGGGTAGAGCGCCGCTTCCACGACGCGGCGGTGCCGTTCGGCGGTCAGCAGCTCGGTGATCCGGGCCCGGATCTCGCTCCACCGGGTCCGGCCCTGCGCCATGAAGGCGTTGAGCGACGGCTCGCCGAACACCGGATCATCCAGGACCTGGGCGAGATCCAGCACCGAATCACCGACGCGGACCCCGACCCGGGAACCCCGGGGAACCCGGGAACCGGGCTGAGGCCGGTCGCCGGCCGAGAACACGCCGTAGGGCAGGCTGGATATCCCGAACAGCGAATCAGACGGCAGGTCCAGCCAGGTCATCGCCGGTCTCCGGCGAACGCACCCATGGCCGTCAGTCGTCCTCGTCCTCCAGGTGGCGCAGGGTCTCGCCGACGTAGAGCTGCCGTGGCCGGGCGATCTTCTGCTCCGGGTCGCTGGAACCCTCCTGCCACTGAGCCAGCCAGCCCGGCATCCGGCCGATCGCGAACAGCACGGGGAACATCGCCACAGGGAAACCCATCGCCTGGTAGATGATGCCCGAGTAGAAGTCCACGTTCGGGTACAGCTTGTGGCTGACGAAGTAGTCGTCCTCGAGCGCGATCCGCTCCAGCTCGAGCGCGATGTCCAGCAGCGGGTTGCGCCCGGTCACTTCGAACACCTCGTCGGCGACGCCCTTGATGATCGTCGCGCGCGGGTCGAAGTTCTTGTACACCCGGTGGCCGAAACCCATCAGCCGCAGTTCGCCGGTCTTGACTCGCTCGATGTAGCCGGGAACGTTCGCGACCGAACCGACTTCCCTGAGCATGTTGAGCACCTGCTCGTTCGCGCCGCCGTGCAGCGGGCCGTACAGTGCGGCCGCGGCCGCGGCCGCCGCCGAGTACGGGTCGACCCCGGAGCTGGCCACGCCGCGCATCGCGTTGGTGGAGCAGTTCTGCTCGTGATCGGCATGCAGGGTGAGCAGCACGTCGATGGCGCGCTCGAGCACCGGGTCGGGACTGTACTTGGGCTCGGTCATCTTCCGCATCATGTTGAGGAAGTTGCCCGCGTAGGACAGATCGTCGTCGGGATAGGCGTACGGCAGGCCCCGTGCGTGCCGGTAGGCGAAGGCCGCGAGCGTGGGCATCTTGGCGATGAGCCGGACGATCTGCTCGTCCTGGTTCTCCCGGTCGTGGACCGCTTTGGCCTCGGGATAGAAGGTCGACAGCGCGGCCAGGGTGCTGACCAGGATGCCCATCGGGTGAGCGTCGTGGTGGAAGCCGTCGATGAACTTCTTGACGTTCTCGTGCACGTAGGTGTGATGGGCGATCTGGTGGGCCCATGTCGCCGACTCACTCTTGTCCGGCAAGTCGCCGCGCAGCAGCAGCCAGGCCACGTCCAGGAAGGAGGAGTTGCTGGCCAGTTCGTCGATCGGGTAGCCGCGGTAGAGCAGGATGCCCTTGTCCCCGTCGATGAAGGTGATCGCGCTGCGACAGCTCGCGGTGTTCTGGAAGGCCGGGTCGTAGGAGAGCAAGCCGAAGTCGTCTTCGGACGTCTTGATCTGCCGTAGGTCAATCGCGCGGATAGCGCCGTCGACGATAGGGAGTTCGTAGCTGCGGCCGGTCCGTGAGTCGGTAACTCGCAGCGTGTCATTCATGGTCATGTCTAGACCATAGGCCGTCGCGGCGGGTGCTAAACAGACCCCTAAGATCATTTGCCTCCGCAAAGCAGTTTCTCCGGCGATTTACCCGGAACCGGACGTGAGATAGGTCTCACCCCGGCATCCGGCGGCTGCGGGTGGCCTCGTGCTAGCCGTCCCGGGCCGTGGGCCTTACGCTGGGCATGCGGTGGAAGGAGGGACGCGCCGGACCATGGGCGAGGGCACTGTGGTGATCGGGCTGGACCCTGGCACGGAACCGGAGGGGATGACGACGTGGCCGTCGTCGAGTTCTCTCCCGCTCGGCGCCCTGGTGACGGCGACGCCCTGCGCCCGGCTGCACACCCGCGCCGTGCTGGCCGAGTGGGGACTTAACGACCTGGCCGAAGCGGCCGAGCTCATCGTCAGCGAGCTGGTCACGAACGCCGTCCGGGCATCGACCGGCCCCGACGGTCACCCCCGCTATGACGGGGCCGGGCTGCCGGTCGTGGTGGTGCGGCTGGGCACCGACCACACGCGCGTCCTGATCGAGGTCTGGGACGTCATCGCGGGGGCGCCGGTCGCCGAGCAGGCCGGCCCGGATGACGAGAGCGGTCGCGGGCTGGTCCTGGTCGACGCGGTGTGCGAGCGGTGGAGCTGGCAGAGCGTCCCCGGCTGGCCCGGCAAGGTCGTGTGGGCCGAATTGCGCGTTCACTAACTGCCCTCCTCCCGCGGTAGCTTCCGCGCGGAACGCGGAACGCGGAACGCGGACGTGTCAGCGGGATGTCAGGGCCGTCAGCGGGATATCGCTGACGTGTCAGGGGCGGGCGGCACGAGCCGTTCGCGGCCGGCGTCCGCCGGGCCGCGGGGCGGCCTGCCGCACCGTCAGCAGCGACTTGTCCACCAGCGCGGTTGGCGCATTGACCTCGGTGAGCTCGAAGCCGGGAAGCACGGCGCGGGCTCGCTGGATCAGCAGGCTAACCGAGGCGTAGGCGTCGATACCGGGGGCGCCCCGGCTGGCCTGGGGGCAAGCGGACCGGCCCGTTCGGCATCATCGGACGATACGGCGGGGTCCGGTGGCAGCGTCAGCGGGCCTACGGTCCACAGCGCCTCCCCCGTGATGTTCAGCGACTCGCGGCGCGGGCGGCCTCGACGGCCAGCCGGGTCTTGCCCGCCCCGCCGGGGCCGGTGAGGGTGACCAGGCGGTGAGCGGAGAGGAGTTCGGCGACGCGGGCGAGCTCATTGTCCCGGCCGACGAAGCTGGTGAGCTCGGCGCGCAGGATGGCCAGGTGCAGCGCGGCCAGCTCGGCGGAGGGCTCTATTCCTAGTTGGTCGACGAGCCGCTCCTTGGTCTGCTCGTAGACCGCGGCGCCGCGGCGCCCGCAGGCGTGCAGCGCGCGCATCAGCCGGGCGGCCAGCGGCTCACGCATCGGATGTGCCACCACGAGGCCCTCGAGCTCGGCGACGAGGGTGGCGGTGACACCGGTCCGCAGGTCGGCGTCGATGCGGTTCTCGGTGGCGAGCAGGCGGAGCTCGTCCAGGCGGGCAGCGCCAGCATGATCAGCAGCGCGCGCAGCCGGGATCCGCCGACGTCGAGCATGATCCCCGAGTCGTCATCGGTGCGGACCTCAAGCGGCCCGAGCATGGCGACGTGCACAGCTTAATTGTGCCCGACCCGGCGAGATCGGCCCGCGTGGCTCGTTCGCGGTGGCTATGCGAGACGATGCGGGTATGACTCAGGTGGAGCCGGCAGAGGCGTTGCGGCAGATCGCGTTCCAGCTGGAGCGGGGCGGAGCGCCCACGTACCGCGTCCGGGCGTTCCGGAATGCCGCGGCGGTCCTCGACGGGCTGGCGCCTGGCGAGCTCGACCGCCGGATCGCCGCGGGCACGCTGGAGGCCCTGAAGGGGATCGGCGCGACCACCGCCGAGGTGATCACGCAGGCCGCGGCCGGCCAGCAGCCCGCCTACCTGGCCCGGCTGCTGGCCGAGCAGCCGCCGGCCGCGGAGCGGACGGGGCTGCGGACGGCGCTGCGCGGCGACTGCCACACGCACTCGGACTGGTCAGATGGCGGCAGCCCGCCCCGGGAGATGGCCGAGGCGGCCCGCGCGCTCGGGCACGACTGGGTCGCGCTCACCGACCATTCACCGCGGCTGACGGTGGCGAACGGGCTGTCCGCCGAACGGCTCATCGATCAGCTCAAGCTCATCGATCAGCTCAACACCGAGCTGGCCCCGTTCCGCATCCTGACCGGGATCGAGGTCGACATCCTGGACGACGGCTCGCTGGACCAGCGCGAGGACCTGCTGGACCGGCTGGACGTCGTGGTGGCCAGCGTGCACTCCAAGCTGCGGATGCCCGCCGGGCCGATGACCAAGCGGATGGTCGCCGCGGTACGCAACCCGCACGTGGACGTGCTCGGGCACTGCACCGGACGGCTGCTGGGCGGCGGGCGCGGCCGCAGGCCTGAATCGGCGTTCGACCCCGAGGCGGTGTTCGGGGCCTGCCAGGCCGAAGGTGTCGCCGTCGAGATCAACTGCCGGCCGGAGCGCCGGGACCCGCCGACCCGGCTGCTGCGGATGGCCGCGGCGGCGGGCTGCGTCTTCGCCATCGACACCGACGCGCACGCGCCCGGCCAGCTGGACTGGCTGGGCAACGGCACCACCCGGGCCGAAGAGGCCGGCCTCACCGCGGACCGGATCATCAACGCCAGTAGCGCGGACGAGCTCATCGCCCGGCGGTCACGCGCTTAACTGCCGTTGAGGATCCAGGCGGTGGTGTCGGCGGGGAGCTGGTTACCCTCGACCGGCGCGCTGGTGACGATGACGATGCCGTGCGGCAGCGGAACGGGCCCGGGGCCGAAGTTCGTCATCGACCGCCAGCCGCCCGGGCGGGTGAAGTGCAGCACCTGGCTGCCGGTGCCTGGCATCCAGTCCATGGACTCCGAAGTCTGCAGCTTGTGCCGCCAGCTCAGCGCCTGGCGGTACATCGACAACGTGGACGCCGGGTCGTGTTTCTGCGCTTCCACGCTGAACGAGGAGAACCAGTCCGGCTGGGGCAAGTGGGCGCGTCCGGGCCCGAAGCCGAACGACGGGCCGTCCTCCGTCCACGGCAGCGGGACCCGGCAGCCGTCCCGGCCCTTCTCCGCGAGCTGACGTACTTCTGCAGGCCTGAGACGAGCGGGCTGGTCTGCGGCGGAGCGTTCACCAGCGGTGAGAAGGCGAGATTGGCCTGGTTGTAGGCATTCATGACACTCGGCTGCATGAGGTAACCGAGGAACTTGGGCCGTTCCTAGTCCTACCGTCTTCATCATTGCCCGCCGGGTCAGCGGTATCGCGCCAGCCTCTGTGCCAGGTTCGGGCGCCTCCCGGCGCCTGCCTGACCGCACGTCTTTGTGTTGCTGCATGCCGGCTCCCCCGACAGAGAACGTCGTGCTATCGAGACGAACTGGGATTCAGCTGGCTGATAGAACGATCTACCACATGGAAGCGCTGCGCTGATGACCTGTCAAGGGGTGAATTGCACCGGCGGTAAAGTAGCAAGGTGACAGGGGCTCGATCAGGCCAGACCAGGCTCGCGACCACGCGCCAGGTAACGATCCAGGACGTGGCTCAAGCCGCCCGGGTGTCCAGGCAAACGGTCTCGAACGTGCTCAACGGCAGCGGCCGGGTGGGCGAGGCAGCCAAAGCCAGGGTGCGGGACGCGGTGGCTGCCCTCGGGTACCAGCCGCATCACGGCGCGCGGAGCCTGCGTTCCCGCCGGACACGGCAGATCGCCTACGTCATGCCGCGGGTCCAGTTGCTGCCCGACAACTACATCATGCAGCAGTTCCTCCAGGCCCTGGCGGCAGCCAGCGCACGCCGGAGTTACAGCATGGTGATAGCCGTCTCCGACCGGGACCCGCGTGAGGAGATCCGGCGCCTGGTGGCCAGTCGGAGCGTGGATGCCTTCCTGCTGTCCGAGCTGCAGCCAGCCGATCCGCGCGTGGTCATGCTGGCCGAGGCCGGGATGCCGTTCGCCTGCTTTGGCCGCACCGGCCCCTCACTGCCGCAGCACTGGGTCGACATCGACAACCGCGAAGCGACGGCGGCGGCCGTCGAGCACGTCCTGAACAGGGGCTTTGGCCGGATCGCGTTCCTGGGTTACCGGTCGGGGAATCACTGGGACGCGGAGCGTGTCGCTGGCTTCAAGGCGGGGCTGACCCGGTCCGGGATCGACGCCGAGCATGCGGACGTGCTGCTCGTGAACGACGCAAGCGCTCGCAGGAAGGTCAGGTCGCTGCTCGCTCCCGCTCATCCGGCTGCCCGCCCGGACGCGATCGTGACCAGCAGCGACCGCCTCGCCGCGGTCGTTTACGGTGTCGCCGCGGAACTGCGGCTGCGGATCGGCCATGATCTGGCCGTCACCGGTTTCGACGGGAGCGTGGCGGCGGGCCTGATGCATCCGCAGCTGACCAGCGTGGCCATTCCCGTCGATGACATCGCCCAGCGGGTGGTCGCCCGGGCCGTGCGGCAGATCGACCACGGACCGGATCAACGCCCGGGTGAGGTCGTGCCCGCCGCGCTGCGGCTGGGTGAGAGCACCGGCGCCCAGCAGCGCGCGAAACTGAGCCTTGACGGCCACCCGGCCCGGGATCAGGATGGTAGTCCCGGTATCGGATGGAAGCGTTTCCAAGGAGGGGCCACTTCGGCAGGGCCGGGGCTGCCGCGGGGCGAATCCATCCCCGGGAGCTCCGGGGTCCGCCGGGTCACGATCGCCGATGTGGCCGCCGATGCGGGCGTCGGCGTCGGCACGGTGTCACGGGTGGTCAACGGGAGCGAGCAGGTCCGGGCCGCCACCCACCGCGCGGTGCTGGATTCCATCGACCGGCTGGGATACCGGCCCAGTCACGCGGCGGCGGCCCTGGTCCGCGGCACGCCGCACACCGTCGCGATTATGGTCGCTCACCTGACCCGGCCGTCCGCCGTGGTCCGGGTGGCCAGCGCGCTCGCGGCCCTTGAAGAGCAGGGCTACGACACGATCGTCTGCAACGTGGACACCCCGCTGGAGCGGGACCGGCACCTGGAGTCCCTGCTACCCACTCACCGGGCCGACGGGGTTCTGGCGATCTGCCTGCCGTTTTCCCGCGAGCAGCTCGACCAGTTCTCCAGGGCCGGAGTCGCGCTTGTCACCGTCGACGCGGCCAATCCGGGGGTGCCCCAGACGGTCATCGACAACGTCCTCGGCGGCAGGCTGGCGACCGAGCATCTGATTGGCCTCGGCCACCGGCGAATCGGCTTCGTCGGGGACAGAACGTTCAGCAAGCCCCCGGCGGGCCTGGGGTTCACCTCCTCGGCCCACCGGCTGCGCGGTTATAAGCACGCCCTGGCCGCCGCGGGCATAGAAGCCGAGGACGACCTGATCCAGCGGGGTCCGCACGATGCCGCCTGGGCGGCGGAGCACGCCGGCCAGCTGCTGAAGTCACCTGATCCGCCATCGGCAATCTTCGCTGCGTCCGATACTCAGGCCATTGGCGTCCTGGCTGTGGCGGAACGGCTGGGCGTGCCGGTGCCCGGCCAGTTGTCGGTCATCGGCTTCGATGACATCGAGTCCGCGGCCTTTCTCCAGCTCAGCACCATCCGGCAGCCGCTTTCCCTGAGCGGCGCCGAGGGAGCGCGGCGGCTGTGCGCTCTGCTCCGCGGCGAGCGAATTCGCCCGCTCCGGCAGGAACTGCCCATCGAGCTGATCGCGCGGGGCAGTTCGGCGAGCCTCCGCTAGGGCGGTGCTACCCCTAACGATCTTCAATAGCGGGTGTTACCGGGTCCGGTCATCTGGCAGGCAAGAGCGGACAGGGCGTTCTGCGATCGCTGGCTGAGGTGTGTGTGCGTCCCGGCACTAGCCGGCGCCTCCGGGGGGAGGCGTGTGCCGAGCTTGCGCAGCAGGTCCCTGTGCTGCCGGGTGTTCTTTACCATCTCGGCCCGGGTCGGCGCTTCGGTGCCAAGGCCCCACGCCGCCAGCCCGGAGCCGGCCGCGCAGGCCCACGCGGCCAGGGCCCGCTGCCGGCGGCCGGCGGCCCAGTGCCCGGCCCCGACGGCGGCCTGGGTCAGGGCGGGGGCGACTGCGGATACCCATTCGAGCGTCCCCGAGGGCCTGGTCCCGTCAAGGGCCAAAAGGACCAGCTGCAGCCGCAACCGGGCCCTGCTGTTATCACGAGCCATCCTGGCATTGTCGCCCCGGCGGCGGGAGTGCGCCAAGCTCCCGGGCTGCCGCCACCCGGACGCTGCCGCCCGGCGGGGCCAGGGCGCCGGTACCCGGGCCCGGCCGCATCCGCGCTAGTGCCCGTCGCTCATCTGCGCAAGCGGCATCTCCTGGCAGGGCCGCGGGGCCCGCGTCACCTCCTGCCCCCGTGCGGAAGTACCCGCCCGGGGACTCAGGCCCGGACCTTGGTGATCCCATCGGGTACGAGTTCACTGGGTATGCCGGAGGCATGAGGTATCCCAATGGCGGCGGCCTGGACGCGGCGGAGCGGGCCCGCCGGGAGAAGGTGCGGCTGGCCGCGGCGGAGATGACCGGGGCCGGGGCCAGTGACCGGGAGATCGCCAGGCGGTTCCGGGTCTCGCGGATGAGCGTGAACCGATGGCGGCGGGCGCTGGCGGCGGGCGGGCGGGAGGCACTGGCGTCCAAGGGGGCGGGCGGAGCGAAGTGCAAGCTCACCAAGGCGCAGGTCGCCGGGCTGGAAGAAGTCCCCGATGCCGGGCCGGCGGCGTGCGGCTATACAGATCAGTGTTGGACCCTGGCAAGGGTGGCAGAGCAGGTGTGGCGGCGGTTCGGGGTGGAGAAGGCCCGCGCGTGGACGGCAGTCTTCCAGCTGCCGGCGTATGCCCCGGAGCTGAACCCGGTCGAACCGGTCTGGCCGGACCTGAAACGATCGCTGGCCAACCTAGTCAAGCACGACATCAGCCAGCTGACTGTGCTGGTGAAGACCCGGCTCCGGCGGATGCAGTACCAGCCCGGCCTCCTCGAGGGCTTCCTCGCCAAGCCCAGACTCGACCTCCCGCCCCTTCAGTAACTTCCAGAATTGAAGATCGTTAGTGGCCGCGGACGAAATGCCCCTGGCCGGGCACGCTAACGATCTTGCCTTCACCCTTCAGGATCGACAGGGCGCGGGCCGCGGTGCGGTGCGAGACACGGTGATGTGCGCTGATCGTATGGATCGAAGGGATCCGCCCGTCGAGGGTTCCCTGCGCGATTTCGTCTCGCAGCATCTTCGCGACTTGCTCGTATGGCGGCACCGCCGAGTCAGTGTCAATCACATGGGCCAGCTTTCTCCGTGACAACCTCGTTGGCAAATCAGTCCCGCTGGGACGGCCGACCGGGGCTTGGTCGGCCCGGCCTGGTCGTGGGCCGGGCCGAATGACACAGCGGCCTGACTTACTTAAGCTGAGCTGATGGACGCCGCACAGCGCCAGCTGAATGAGCAGATCGACCAGGCCACCCAGCGCCTGCTCGACGTGGCCCGCGTGATCACCGAGCCGGACCTCCGCGCGCCGTCCCTGCTGCCGGGGTGGACGCGGGCGCATGTTCTCGCCCACGTCGCCCGGAACGCCGACGCGATGCGTAACCTGCTGGTCGGGGCCCGGTCGGGACAGAACCGCCCGGCGTACGCCAGCGCCGAGGCACGCGAGGCCGGCATTGAGACCGGCGCGCGAATGAACGCCAAGGACCTCGCCGATGACCTGGCCGACGCGGCGATGGCGTTTCGTACCGTGGTCACGCAGTTGCCCGATGACGCGTGGCGGTTCGAGGTGCGGATGCTGGACTCCGGGCCGTTTCCGGCCGCCGACCTGCTGACCCGCCGGCTGGTGGAGGTCGAACTGCATCACTGTGACCTCGGCGCCGGGTACGGCCCGGCCGACTGGCCGGCCGCCTTCGCCGAGCTAGACCTCGCCGAGCCGATGCGGTCGCAGCGCGAAGACCGGCTTAAGTATCCGCAGCCGTCCGAGCTGCCGGCGCTGCGGGCACCACGGCCTCCGGCTCCCTACAAACCTAATCAACGGCTGCCTGGGAGCTGGCTCGGAACAAGGTGATGCGCAGACTATTACCAGGGACCGGCGAAACGCCATGGCCCCGTAAGACGGGCCAGACCACGGGAAACAACGGATGATCCATGGCCGCACCGGCGGGCAGCTCGGTTTCGAGGTCATCGAAGGGGGGTGAGGTGCGCCAGCCGCGTGGTGCGTGCCGGGCGCCGACGGAGAGGTACCGCAGCGACAGGATCCGCCGCCGGCTCGGATAGCGGAATCCGGGCGCTCCGTGCACGGTCAGGAAGTCGAAGAAGATGGCGTCACCCGGCTGCAAGTCGAATCGCCGGATGTCGAACGCGTCCCGGTCGGCCTCGATCTCAGGCAGCTCCGCCAGGCTCCCCTCGGGAAACCAGCGTGCCTGCCGGTGCAGGAACGTCCGGGGCATGAGCCAGGGGCCGCGGTGGGAGCCAGCCAGCAATTCCAGGCATCCATCCTCGGGTACCGGGTCCACCGCGATCCACGCGCTCACGCCGCGACCGTCGACGTTGTAATAGGGCTGGTCCTGGTGCCATGGCGTGTGCTGCCTGGTCCGGCTTTCCTTCACCAGGACGTGGTCATGGTAGAAGCGGACCTGCGGCGTGGCCATCAAAGCGGCAGCGAGAGCGGGAACCCGTGAGTACCGCGCCAGCTGCTCGATCTGGGGTATATCCCGCCAGCGGCAGAAGTCCTCAAGGAACGCGCCCGGGTCATCGGGCCCGCTGGCCACCTGCGCCAGCAGGCCCGGCGTGGCCAGTACCGCATCGATCGCGGCGGCGGCGGCAGCGACCTCCCCTGCGTCCAGGACCGAACGCAGGCATGCGACGCCGTCCCGGGCGAAGGCCGCCACCACGTCGTCATCGGCGAGCACCGGTGCCATGACCGTCACTCCGGCCCGCTGGCCGCGGCCGGCAGCGGGACGATCACGTCGCTGACCGGCGTGCGGATCCGATGCCGGGCACCGAGCCGGCGCACCACCTCGTTCCGGGCCTCCCATTCCAGCCGTCGGCCCGCTTCCCGGTCGAACAGGATCGACGAGCCCAGGTCAGGCGGCATCTCAGCAAATGCCTGACGATCGCATCGGAGGTGTTCTCGGCCAGCTGGGCGCCCTCGGCCCGGGCCACGGCCAGGCACTCGATGGCAAGATCGCGGGTGAGCGCAGCACCGCTGCTCCCCCGGCTAGCGGCACGACGCGGTCCCGATGCTCGACGCCGTTTTGCAGCGGGACCCTCCGTCGTCACGGGATCGGTGAGAACCGGCGCGTTGAGGACGACGGGATCGTGCCCGTCGGGGTCCACCACGATCTAGATCGGGTAGACGGTGGGGGTGGTGGTGTGGGTGCGGCCGGCCGGGGTTCGCCATCGCATGACACCTGGCTCGCTTTGTTCCAGCCACCAGCCCTGGGCCTGTTTGCACCTGTGATGATGACGACACAGAGGCGCGATGTTACAGGGACAGGTGAGGCCGCCGTGGTGCCAGGGGGTGGTGTGGTCCAGGTCGCAGCGGGCGGCGGGCTGCCCGCAGCCGGGCGCGGTGCACGTGGCGTTGCGGG
>Ga0302325_10009281_pt1 | contig 21491 bp, 21 predicted proteins | sample Palsa_T0_2_FD_201948 | JGI IMG/M metagenome (GOLD analysis project Ga0302325, IMG submission 201948) | Peat permafrost microbial communities from Stordalen Mire near Abisko, Sweden - Palsa_T0_2 | ecosystem: Environmental > Terrestrial > Soil > Palsa > Peat permafrost | place: Sweden: Abisko...
AACCCGATCGAATACGAAGGCACCTTCCCGCTCCCCGAAGCCCAACTCGACCGCTTCTTCGTCCGCACCAGCCTCGGCTACCCCGGCGAAGCCGACGAGCTCCTCATCATCCGCGAACAACGCCACCGCCACCCACTCGAAACCCTCACCGCCGTCGTCACCGCCGCCGACGTCGCCGCCCTCCGCCGCACAAGCGAAGACGTCTACGTCGACGCGCTCCTCGAACACTGGATCGTCGCGCTCACCCGCGCCACCCGCACCCTCCCCGAAATCGAGGTCGGCGCCTCCGTCCGCGGCTCACTCGCACTCATCAAAACCGCCTGCGCCTGGGCGCTCCTCCACGGCCGCATGTACGTCACCCCCGAAGACATCCAGCTCCTCTTCATCCCCGTCCTCGGCCACCGCCTCCTCCTCGCCCCCACCTACCTCGCCGAAACACGCACCCTCACCCGCCAACAAACACTCCAACAAATCCAACAACACTGCCTCCAACAAGCCCCCCCACCAACCCCCGACTGGACAAACCAAAACACCCACAACACCTGGGCCAACCGCCCAACCACCAACCCCTAAACCACCCACCCATGCGCCCGCGGAACCATCGATCGTGCGTTTCCGGAGCGGGTCTGGCGGCCGCGCGATCTGCGTCGGCGGCGGTGCATCTCGTTGGCTTCGTGGTCGTTCTCGGCGCCCTGATCGTCGGTGCCTGCGCTCGGGGAGTCGTCGGGGCGGCGGCGGCGGGAGGAGCGGGAAGCGGCTCGGGGTCGCTGGTCGTCTCGACGTCTGTAGGTTCGAATCCGGTCTTCTTCGGTGACCTGGTCGTGGCCGAGGTAACCGTCGATTTCGACGTGCGCTCGGTGGCTTCGCGGAGCGTGGCGCTCGATCCGGATTTCGTTCCCTACGGCGAGGTGGGTGCGGTGAGCGTGAGCCGTTCACGGGCTGGTACCGAGCAGACCGATGTCTTTCGCTATGTCGTCCAGTGCGTGAGCGACGGTTGCCTTCCGGGCACCTCGCCGCTGCGAGTCCAGTTTCCGCGGGTGCTGGTGAGTGCGCTCGCTGGAAAGGCGCGGGTATCGGCCTCGGCGGAGTGGCCGCCGGTCTACGTCGTCTCGCGGCTCGAGAAGTCCGATCTTGCGAGCGGCGCGCCCCCGTTTCGCTTCCCGTCGCGGATGCCACCTGTTGCCTACGGGGTGAGGCCGGGGCTCCTGGGCTGGGTGCTGGTCGGGTTGGGCGTCGTCCTCGCGGGTGCGGGTCTTGTTTTCGTCGGGCTGGAGCTGCTTGCGCTGCGCGCGCGTGCGCGTCGTCGCGCCGCGGGGACGCTGAGCCCGGTCGAGGCGGCCATCGCGTATACGCGGGAGGCGGCCGGGCGGGCCGACGCGGGCGACCGGCGTAAGGCGATCGGGTTGCTCGCTCGTGCGTTGGCGGCGGAGGGTCATGACGGGCTCGCGGATTCGACGAATGGCGCCGCGTGGTCCGTCGTTGCGCCGTCGCCGTCGAGTGCGCGTGTGGTCGCCGACGAGGTCGAGGCGGCGCTGGCGGTGAGCGAGAGGTGACGCCGAGGTGACGCTGATCCCCTACGTGGGGGCGGGGACGTTCCGACGAGCGGCGAGGGGCACGCTGCTGGCGCGGGTGCTGGTCGCGCTCGTGCTCGTCGTGCTGGTCCTGGCTGCCGCCGCCGCGGCGCGGGCGCCGGGTACGAGCGAGCCGCCGCTCCTCCCCGCTGGGGCGAACGGGATCGTCGTGCTCGATCTCTCGGCGAGCATCACCTCCGATACCTACTCACGCATCGCCGAGACGCTGCGTGAGCTCGTTTCGCGGGGTGGGCGCTACGGGCTCGTGGTCTTCTCGGATGACGCCTATGAGGCCTACCCGCCCGGCACGCCGGCTTCCGCGCTGGCCCCGCTGATCCGCTACTTCAGCCTGCCGGACACCCCGACGGTCGGGGAGCAGCCCAGTTTCCCGATCAACCCGTGGACGAACTCGTTCACGAGCGGCACCCAGATCTCTGCGGGCCTCGCGCTGGCGCAGTCGATCGAGCAGGCAGAGGGGATCCGCCACCCAGCGGTGCTGCTCATCAGCGACCTCGCCGACGACCAGAGCGACATCCAGCGGCTGATCAGCGTCCTCACGGGTTTCAAGACCGACGGTGTGACGCTGCGTGTGGTCGCGCTGAACGCGGCCCCGAACGACCAGGCCTTCTTCGCGGGTCTGATCGGGAGCGCCACGGCGATCATTCCCGCGCAGCTCTCCGGCCCGCGCCCGAAGGCGCCGGCGCCGCCGGCGAGCAGTTTTCCGAGCCTGCTCGTGGCGATCGCTGCTGCCGCCGCCGCCCTGCTCGGCATCTACGAGCTCAGGAACGCCAAGCTCCGCTTCACCGAACGTCCGGCGGAGGTGGCAGGGTGAGGCTCGCCCGGCTCACCTTCGCGGTCGTGCTGTTCGTGCTCGCCGCGTTCGCGATCGCTCTCGCGCTCGATCTGCGCGCCTGGCAGGGGGCCGTCCGCTCGGGCGACACCCGCTTCCTCCAGGCCCCCGGCACGGCGACCTGGACGACGTCGACCGTCGTCCCGTTCAGGCTCGCCGAGCGGATCCTGGCGCTCCCCGCCCAGCTCGCGTTCCGTCGTGCCGCTCAGAGCTTCGTGCTGGTGAAGGTGGCCGGCAACGGGGTAGACAACGGCTACAGCGAGTCGCGCACGCGCGGCGAGCTCGAGGCGCAGCTGGCCCAGCTCGCCCAGGGCCCGAGCCATCTGCGCGACTCGGAGGCCGACAACCTGCTCGGGGTGCTGGCCTTTCTCGACTCCCAGGAAAACGGGCCGAGCGGTGCCGCACCCGTCAATCGCAGCGTCGGCGACTTCCAGGCCGCGGTGCAGCTCGACCCCGCCAACGAGGACGCGAAGTTCAACCTCGAATGGCTCCTGCGCGAGCTGATCGCCCACGGCGAGCGCGCCGGCTCGAACGCCACCAGCGCAGGCCCCACCAAGGGCCACACCGGCGCCGGCGGCGGCACCCCGGGGAAAGGGTACTGAGCCGTGGTCGCGACGATCGTCTTCCTCACGCCCGTCGCCGGCCTCGTCGCCTGCGCGCTCGTGCTTCCGCTCGGCGCGCTCGCCCTCGCCGCGCGCCGCGAGCGGAGCGCGCGACAGACCCTCCAGCTCGCCGCCCCGCCGCGGGCGCGCCGGCTGCCGCGGATACTCGCAATCAGTGCCGTCCCCGCGCTGCTCGCCCTCGCTGCGACCCAGCCAGCCCTCCGCTCACAGAGATCGCTGCGCGTGCGCACCGACGCCCAGATCCTCTACGTCATCGACACCTCGCGCTCGATGCTCGCCTCCAAGAGCCCCACGGCGCCCACCAGGATCGCGATCGCCAAGAGCGATGCGATCGCCATCCGTGACGCACTGCCGCAGTTCCCGTCCGGCGTCGCGACCTTCACCAACCGCATCCTGCCGGACCTCTTCCCGAACGACGACCCCGCCGTCTTCGACGACACGGTCCTCCACGCGGTCTCGATCGAGGAGCCCCCGCCCACCACCCAGAGCGTCGTCGCGACCTCGCTCGCCGCGCTGGAGGCGGTCGCCACCCAGAACTTCTTCCCGCCAACGATCAAGAAACGCCTGGTCGTCCTCTTCACAGATGGCGAATCGAACCCGTACAACACGGAGGCCGTCGCCCACGCCCTCGCCGCCCGGCCGCCCACCAAGCTCATCCTCATCCATACCTCGGCGCCAGGCGAATCCGTCTACGACCAGGGCCACCTCGAAACCGGGTATCACGAGGACAACACGAGCGGCAACATCCTCGCGGCCCTCGCGACCGCCACCCACGCCCACCTCGACGGCGAACACGCCCTCTCGGACGTGATCGACCAGGCCAAAGCCGACCTCGGCCAGGGACCCACGACCAGCCAAGGCCAGACCCGGGAAACACACACACTCGCTCCCTACGCCGCCCTCGCAGCCCTCCTGCCCCTCCTTTTCATCATCTGGCCCGCACCGCGCAGAACCAGGAGCGCTCGATTCACGGCCAGGAATCCGCGCCCCAACCAGAATCCCCGGAACACAACTCCGACAAACTCACCGGCGTAAGCCACCCGCTCCGTAGCCGGCAGCGTCCGTAACCGGCAGCGTCCGTAACCGGCAGCGTCCGCAACCGGCAGCGTCCATCCCCTCCGGACACCTCGACGCGCGAAGACCCGTTCGACCCGGCACCCAGAGTCAGCAGGCCCAGGTCGAGAGCGAACGGCTTCCGGCGAAAGCGGCTGTGGGCGCTCGGCGCGTGCCGGGCCGCATGGCTGCGCACGTCCGTCGCGACCGACCCCGCCGGATGTGCGTCGCTCGATCTCGTGCCCGCAGCCGGTACCGACGTGGTCGTCCAGTGGCTCTCTATCCGTATCGGCCCCGGCCCAAGCGGAATGGATAGGGTCGGCCTGCTCCGAACGACCGGCGATCCGCTCGCGCCACGGCCGCCGCTCGGCGAAACGGGACGGAGAGCGCGGCGCGAGGCTTCGACAACGAGGACGAGACGATGGTTGCAGAAGCTGCGGGTGGCCCCGGATTTAACGCTCGCGAGCGACACCGGTGAGCCGGTCACGCTGAGCTCCTCCCGGGGTCGGCCTGTCGTCCTCCCCTTTTATCCGAAGGACAACTCGCGATCGGGCCTGCGATGACGATCGCCGTCTCGGAGAGGTCGGCGCCCCCACCCCGACGAGCGCGGAGGAACCGATCTTGCCGAGGAACTCGTCGCGCTCCGGCTCGTCGAAGAAGCTCGCGAGCAACGCCGAGGTATCGACGATCAATGCGCGCGAGACTCGTACCCGAGGATCGCGTCCTGCTCGCTCGGAGAGGGTGCGTGTCCCCGCATCTCGGGCGGCAGCGACGGCCAGATCTCCTGTTCGAGGAGCGCAGGCATCGCACCTTCGCGATCGCCGGCGGCGTGCTGAAGCGCCAATCTCTGCTTGCACTCGCGTAAGGACGTCCGGATTGCGCCGGTCTTCGTCTCCCCCGTGAGAGCAGCTACCTCGCGCGCCAAGCGCTCGGTCTCAGCATCCTTGATGTTCAGCGCCATGGTGCAATATTGTCATAATGGTGTAATTAGGCCGTCATCCGCCGGTCGCTCGTGCGGAGGTGCTGCGCGCTCGAGTTCGGCGCCGCGAGCCAGTTTGCCACGACCGCGCCGGTAGCATTGGCGTCGGCCCTGGAACGAAGCGACGCAAAGGACGGCCCATCATTCGAGAAGCTGTCGGCCAGCGCGGGCGGTTAGACGGGCTTCATCGCCTGGGGCGACTGTACTTCAGCCGAATCGAGTCAGGCTGGTGGTCGGGGATGGTGTTTGCGGGTGTGTTGCGCGAGCTTGAGTCTGCCGTGTTCGACGCCGGCTGCCGCGGCGCGGAACGCGGGCACGAGTTCGCTGGTGACGAGGCCGGTCGCGGATGTTGCTTGGTCGACGATCGGCCAGAGTCGCTGGATCTCTTCGGGCCTGTCGATGATGACGGTGACGACGGGGACGTGGCGGCGAAGAGAGAAGAGACGGTCTCCGTGGGGGCGGTGGTCGCCGTGGTAGCCCCAGATTCCGCGAAGGGCGGTGGCGCCGGAGGCGTTGGTTTGGCGGAGCCTGCGGATCAGCTCAACGTAGAGCGGGTGGCCGTGGCCGTTGAAGCGGGCTTGCTCGCTGGCGTAGATCATCAGCTTCTGCCAGAGCTGGAGCCCTTCTTCGTCCCGCTCCGGGACGTGGTCGAGGTCCGCGAGCTGTTCGCCGTCGCGTTTGAGAACGCGGATCGATTCGAGGGTGAAAAGTGGGCGGTCGAGCAGGCTGCCGATCTTCGGAAGCGCCTCGGTGACGGTGTCGCCGGTACCGACGGAGACGATCATGAGCGGCACGTCGACGTTGCGGGAGAAGAAGCGCGCTCGTTGTCGCAGGCCGTGGGTCATACCGTCGACGCCGAGGAACACGGTGGCGCCGGTGACTCCTTGCCGTTGGAGGAGGTCGACGATGGCGCCTGCGGCGGATTTCCCGTAGACGCGTTCGGCGCGACCACAGTAGATGGTGAGCTTGGTTGCTTCGTGCAGGTCGTGAGGCAACTCGACGGCGCCGATCCGACCGGTGAGCATCCGGCTGCGCTCGACGGTGAGCAGGCCGTTGTGGAAGCGCTGCCGGATCTCGTCGATGATCGGCTCGACGCGGGAACGGGAGTCGACGCCGATCGCGACGAGCGGGAGATCCTCGGAGAGGCTGAGGAGGCGCTGGGTTTGGAGACGATGCTTGATCCCGAACCCTTCGGCGCCGCGAAGCAGGATGCTCGCCTGGAGCGCGTTGCGCTCGAAGAGGTCGAGGAGTTCGTCGGCGAGGTAGCGGCCGTTTTCGCGGTCCCGCTCTCCGAAGTAGGTCGTTACTTTCAGACAGTCTTCGTTCATAGCGTCCTTCCGAGGAGGCGGCCGACCGCGGCGGCGGCGAGGCCGATGACGAGGCTTGCGGAAAGGTAGGCAAGGAGCGGTCGGCGGTCGTCGTCGTCGCCGAGCCGGCGTGCCTCGAGCATCCAGGTGGAGAAGGTCGTAGAGGAGCCGACGGAGGCGGTGCCGGCGAGCAGATAGGTCGTGCCGGTCGCGCCGGCGCCGAAGAGAGCCCCGAGCATGAAGCTGCCGCTGATATTGATAGCGAAGGTCGCCCACGGGAACTCGGTGGCGGCGCGAGCCGAGATCACGCCATCGACAAGGAAAGGGACCAAGGAGAAGCTGCCGCCGAGCACCGCGACGGCGAGCCAGACCCACGGCGACATCACGGCGTCCTCACTCGGCGGACGGCCGCGGTTGCGAGGCCGACGGCAGCGAAGCCGGCGCTGATCGAAGCGGCGGCGTAGCCGACGGCGAGCCCGACCTGGTCAGCGTCGATCATCTTGAGCAGCTCGACTTGGAACGTCGAGAAGGTCGTGAGGCCGCCGCAGAGTCCGGTGCCGAGCAATGGGCGGCGGTACGCGGAGAGCGGCAGTCGTTCCTGAAGCCGGGTAGCGAAGTAGCCGAGCAGGAACGCCCCGACGATGTTGACGGCGAAGGTCGGCCACGGCCACGCACCCGGTGCGACGGTGATCGCGCGTGCGACATCGACCCGCGCGAGCGCCCCAGCCGCGCCGCCGACGAAGACGGCAGCGATCTCGCGCGGGTCAATCCTCGGCAACGACGACTCCCGCGACTGATACGCGCAGAGAAACGTGTTTGGTGACCGGGCGCAAACGGGGCTCCTGACGAGTCAGACCGGAACGTGCGTAGTTTCGCCAGAACCCGGCAGCCCCCGCGGGGGCGGTTACGGCGAGCCTCATCGCCTCACCCCAGACGAGCCCGAACGAATCCCGGAACGGAACCTGACCGTCGTGCGCGACGGGGTGACGAGGTAAGCTTCGGCCACGCCAATGAAGCTTGGCGGGAAGCTCGTGCCTCCGAACCGCCGTCCGACGGCTGATGGCTTCTACCCCGCCGAAACAAGCGACGAGGGAGACCGTCGGGACGATGCCACAGCTGAATGACGGGCTGATCCAACTTCTCCAGGTCGGAACGATCCTGCTGCTCTCGCCGCTTGTGACCGGCGTGATCGCGCGCGCCGAAGCGATCGTGCAGATGCGTCACGGCCCGCGACTCCTCCAGCCCTACTACGACATCGCGAAGCTGTTTCGGAAGGAGACGGTGTTGCCGCGTGGGGCAGGCCCGATCTTCCGCGTCGCCCCGTACCTTGCGTTCGCGTGCTTCTGCATCGTGCCGTTGCTGATACCGGTGCTCACGAGCTACCCGCCCGAGGGGTCGTTCATGGGCGACATTCTTGGGGGCGGCCTGATTTTGGGCCTGGCGAGTTATGCGATCTCGCTCGCGGCGATCGATAGCGGCAGCCCGTACGCGCAGCTGGGCTCGAGCCGGTTGCGGACATTCGGAGGGCTTGGCGAGCCGACGATCTTGTTCGTGGTCTTTACGGTTGCGTTGATTACGCGGACCGATTTGCCGTACGTATTTGCGGCGACGTTGAAGTCGTCGTCGGCGGAGATCGTTCGTCCTTCGCATCTGCTCGCTGCGGCTGCGTTCTTCATGGTCGTGCTGTCCGAGACCGGACGGATCCCTCTTGAAAATCATGGGGCCACGCTCGAGTTCGGGATGATCGAGGAGGCGCGGACGCTCGAGCACTCCGGACCCGGTCTCGCTCTGTTGCGCTGGGGATCGTCGATGAAGCAGCTAATCCTCTATGTGATCCTTGTCAACGTGCTGCTGGTGCCGTGGGGGCTCGCGGGCACCCATCGCCTAGATGACGTGCTCTTCGCGATCGCGCTTCTCTTCGTCAAGGCGCTCGGTGTCGGGGCCGTAATCGTCGTGATCGAATCGTCGTTTGCGAAGCTACGGCTCTACAAGATCCCGGAGTTCACGGTCGCGAGCTTCCTGTTGGCGGTGTTCGCGGTCGTCATCTTCATTCTCGAACGCGATTACGGCGAGACGCGGATCACGGTGTTCGGCGGGATCGCCACCGTCGTCGCGGTGATCGTGCTGTTGGTCGAGTTCATGCTGCTTCGCTCGCAGGACGTCTGGGAGCAGCTGAGGCTCTACGGCTTTGGCTCCGCCGCGGTCGCTGTGGTCGCGTTTACTGCTGCGGTGAAGGTCGGCGGCAGCAGCCTTTGGGTGATCGGGGCGATCACGATCGGCTTCAAGGCGCTGCTGATCCCGGTCGCTGTCGGGGCGATCATCCGCAACCTTGACGTCCCGACGCGGGTGCCGTCCGTGGTGCGCGTCCCGACCGCGGTGCTGATCGGGGTCGTTCTCTCCAGCTTCGCGTTCCTCGCAGTCTCACGTCTGCGGGTTGGAAGCGACGGCGTGCTGCCGCTGCAGGCGCTTGGGATCGCGGTCGCGGTCGTGTTGGTCGCGTTGCTGCTCATGATCCTCCGGCCCTACGCGCCGTCGCAGCTGATCGGGTTTTTGGTGCTCGAGAACGGCGTCACGCTCGCGAGTCTCGTGATCGCGCCACGCTTGCCGCTGATCCTGGCGCTGCTTCTGCTGTTCGACGTGTTCATCGGCTTGCTCGTGTTCGTGCTGCTGGTGCAGTACTTCGGTGTCCAGCGCACCGCCGTGACCACAGACGTCCTGAACCGGTTGCGAGGCTGACCGTGTCGGATCTCCTGATCGTTGTGCTCACGGTGCCGCTCGTCGCGACCGTCTGCTCGATCGGGAAGTCGACGCGGCTCGCGCAGGCGGCGACGCTTGCCTCGGGCCTCGCCTGTGCCGCGCTGGTTGTCGCGCTCGCTGTTTCCGTCCGCCACGGCGGTGATCTGACGACGCTGCGGCATTGGCTGCACATGGACTCCCTCAGCGCGGTCTTCCTGCTGGCGACAGGGCTTCTCTACGCCGCAGGATCACTCTTCTCGATCGGCTATCTCCGCGCGGGTCAGGACCGGGCCGGGTACAAGCGGTACGCGCGCCGCTATTACGCATTTCTGAACCTGTTTGGCTGGACGATGCTGGTCGTCCCGTTGATGAACGACTTCGCGACCCTCTGGGTGGCGATCGAGCTGACGACGATCGTCTCGGTGCTGCTGGTGGCGCTCGACCGCACCGATGCGGCACTGGAAGCGGCCTGGAAGTACGTCTTGATCGCTTCCGTCGGGCTAGGGATCGCGCTACTGGGGGTCATCGTGCTCTACGCAGCCGGCAGGCATCCCCTCGGCGCCGCGTACCTGCCGCGGTTCGCGAGCTACCTGGCTGCCGGCCGCAACCTGCCGAAGGTGCCGGTCCAGTTTGCCTTCCTGCTCGCCGTCGTCGGCTTCGGAACGAAGGTCGGCTTCGCACCGCTCCACACGTGGCTACCCGACGCCCACAGCGAGGCGCCAAGCCCCGTGTCCGCGTTGCTCTCCGGAGCGCTGCTCTCGAATGCGTTCTACGCGATCCTGCGCTTCTATCAAGTCACCGTCGAAGCTGGCGGCAGCAACTTCCCGCGTCATGTCCTGCTCGTCTTCGGCACCGTGTCGCTGCTCGTCGCAGCGCTGTTTGTGTTGCGGCAGGAGAACTACAAGCGGCTGCTCGCCTACTCGACGATCGAACACATGGGCGTGATCGCGCTCGGGATCGGCTTCGGAGTGCAGCTCGCGGTCGCCGGCGCGCTCCTCCATGTGATCAATCACGCGGCGGCGAAGGGGCTTGCCTTCTTCGGCAGCGGCTCGCTGCTGCGCCGCTACGACACCAAAGAGATCGACGGCATCCGCGGCGCCGGCAGCGTGCTCCCGTTCAGCGGCCCGATGTTCCTGATCGCCGCGCTCGCACTCGCCGGCCTTCCGGTCTCGGGTGTGTTCCGGAGCGAGTTCCAGATCGTCAGCGGCGGCTTCTCCCGCCCGCCCTACGTCTGGGTCGCGCTCCTGCTCGTGCTCGTGAACGTCGCCTTCTTCGGGGTGATCTGGCATGCCGGCCGGATGGTGCTGACCGCGCCCGGCGACACGACGGAGCGTGGCGAAACAAGCTGGTGGATGGTCGCAGCGATGGCCGTCTGCCTCGTCGTTGTCGTCGGTCTCGGATTCCATCTGCCAAGCGATCTGGCTTCGCTGCTCCGCCACGCCGCCGACTCGCTCGGAGGCACGAAGTGAAGCCCGAGCCGGTCAGACGGCTCGAGGATCCCCACGAGCTGCTGAGCCAGCCGCGGCTCGCCGCCGTCGTCGAACCTGCGCCGGCCGGAGAGCGGCGACTCAAACTACCGCTCGCGCGGCTCGACGCGGCAGCCGAGATTCTGATCGAACGGCACGGCCGACTTATCGGACTCTTTCGCATCGACCGCCCGGAACCGTCGCTGCTCGTCGCGATCGCCTTCCGCGGCGAGCTGATCGAGCTGCGCGCACCACTCGAGGGCCAGGTCGAGTTTCCGTCCCTCGCGCGCTACTGTCCCGCCGCGCTGCTGCTTGAGCGCGAGCTGCACGACCGCGACGGGCTCATCCCCGTCGGCCATCCCGACCTCAAGCCGGCCCTTCGCCCCGACCCCGACCAGTTGCCGCGACGGCAGGTGACCGGAGACGGGACGTTCGTGATCCCCTACGGGCCGATCCGCTCCGGCGTTTTCGAGTCGATCCAGTACGTGATCGAAACCGGCGGCGAGGACATCCTCGCTCTCCAGGTTCGCCCATTCTTCAAACGGCGCGGCCTCGAGCAACGGTTCAACGGTCTCGGCTACGAGCACGGCGTGCAGCTCGCCGAGCGTGTCGCCGGCATCGCCGCCGTCGCTCATGCGCTCGCGTTCTCGCAGGCACTCGAACGCGCTCTTGGTGTGGAACCGACGCGTCGGGCGCAGCGCTGGCGTGTCGTGCACGCGGAGCTGGAACGGATCGCGAACCACCTCGACGTCGCGATGCGTCTCGCAGACGACGCGGCACTGTCGGTCGGAGCCGCCCGCTTCGGGATCCTCAAAGAGGAGATCATGCGGCTGCGGGCGAGGCTGTGCGGCAGCCGCTTCGGCCGCGGCGTCGTCGTCCCCGGGGGGATCGGCGCGCCGCCGCTGCTCTCGCCGGCGCAGGTGCTCGCTGACCTCGAGCGGTTCGAGCGCGACCTTCGCCGTGACCGACGGCTTCTGCTCGCGACGACCTCCTTCACCGACCGGCTGATCGGTAGCGGCCGCCTCGATCCAGAGACCGTCGAAGCGTACGCGGGCATCGGCCCGGTCGCGCGCGCCTCCGGCGTCGCCACCGACGCCCGCTTCGAGCGTCCCTACGGCGCCTATGTGCGGCTCGGCGCTCGGCTCGCGACAGCCGAGGAGGGCGACGCGATGGCCCGCCTGCGCGTCCGGTTCGGCGAAATCGATGAAGGCCTGCACCTGATCCGGCAAGCGTTCGAGCGCCTCGACAGATACGACAGCCAGCTGCGCGCCGCGCCGCTGCCCGGCGACGGAGCCGCGTTCGGCTGGGCTGAGGCACCGATGGGCGAGGTCGTCTACTGGGTCGAAACACGCGGTGGCAGGCTCGGCACGGTACGCATCGCGTCTCCGTCACTTCGCAACTGGCCCCTGTTTGTCGAGAGCTTCCGCGGCGACGTGCTGACCGACTTCTCCTTCATCGAGCACAGCTTCGGGCTGACCCAGGCGGGAGCTGACCGGTAGATGTTCGAGTGGGTCGCCCGCGGACTGCACAAAGGGATCGTCACCAGCCGTTATCCGCGCCGCTCCGAACCGGCGCCGGCCGGATACCGCGGCCGCGTCGTCGTTCTTGACGCTCACGACGGCTCCGGCGACCTCGAGGCGATCTGCCCGACCGACGCGATCTCCGTCCGCGACGGAGAGGTAGCGCTCGACCGCGGCCGCTGCATCCTGTGCGGCCTCTGCGTCGCCGCTGACCCGGCCCGCTTCGCCTTCGTCGAGGAGTACTCAGGTGGGACGCGCAGCCGCTGGGGGCTCATTGTCGGCGAGCCGCCCGTCGCGCCGCTCGGCGCCGTCCGAGCCGCGCTCGGCGACCAGACGCGGACGCTGCGACGGTCGATCCACATCCGTCACGTCGACGCCGGATCCGACGGGGCCGAAGAGTGGGAGATCTCCGCGCTCACCAATCCCTACTACGACATGCAGCGCCTCGGCCTGTACATCACGCTCTCCCCGCGTCACGCAGATGTACTGCTGGTCACCGGGGGCGTGACGCCGTCGATGCGCGCGCCGCTCGAACGAGCCTACGAGGTGATGCCGCATCCCAAAGCCGTCGTCGCTGCCGGCACCGACGCCTGCTCCGGTGGTTTCGCCGCGGCCGTCGGCGAGGTCGCAGGCGGCGTCGACCAGCTGCTGCCCGTCGACGTCTATGTGCCGGGGTCGCCGCCGAGCCCGATCGCGCTCCTCCACGGCCTCCTGCTCGCCGCCGGCATCGTCACCGACGAGGCCACCAGGGTATGAGCGTCGTCTTCGACGTCGGGCTGATCGCCCTCGCCGTCGCCGTGCTGCTGCCGCTGCTCTCACGCCGGCTCGCGCTTGCCGCGGCCCTCGCCGGGTCGGTGCTACTCACGATCGTCGGATTCGGTAGCGCCGCCGGCTGGACACACGCGACCGTCGAGCTCGGCTCCTGGCTCGGATTCGGCCAATCCGCGCTCGTCTGCGACCGGCTCGCCGGCATCTTCCTCACCCTCACGGGCGCTACCGGAGCAGCCGTCTCGCTGGCGCTTCTCGAGCGGCCACCCTCGCGGCTCGTCGCTGGGCTCCATTCGCTGATCCTGCTCGCGGTCGCGGTGGTGATCGGCGCCGACCAGGCTTTCGTGTTCCTGCTCGCCTGGGAGACGATCACGCTCTCGCTCTACCTGATCGGAAGCGCAGACCGCGACCGGCCCGGCAACCTCATCGCCGCCTACTTCGGCGCCGGGCTGAGCAAGCTCGGAGGCGCCTGCATCCTTGCCGCTTTTGCGCTTCTCTACGGCCGCACCGGCAGCTTCGCGTTCAACGCGTGGGCGCACGCCGGGCCGCACCTCGGGAACGCACGCAGCGTCGCGTTCGTGCTGCTGCTCGTCGGCTTCGGATCGAAAGTTGGGATGCTGCCATTGCAGGGCGCGCTGCCACCGCTCTATGCGGCCGCGCCGGCTGCAGCCGCCGCGACGGTGTCGGTTGCCTTCAACGCAGGCTTCTACGGCCTCTGGCGACTCGTCTACCAGACGCTCGGCCCCGGGCCAGCCTGGTGGGGCGAGCTGCTGATCGTGCTCGGAGCCCTGGGCGCGCTCGTCGGGATCCTCTACGCCGTCGCCCAAGACGAGATCAAACGCTTCCTCGGCTTCTCAACCGTCGAGAACGGCGGCATCATCCTGCTCGGCTTCGGCGTCGCCCTGCTCGGCCAAGCAGCGCACAAGCCGCAACTGGCAGCCGTCGGACTGCTCGCGGCGACGCTGCACCTGATCATGCATGGGATCGCGAAGACGCTCGCATTCCTCGCCGCCGCGCGTATCCAGGATGGCGCCGGCTCGGCGACGATGCTGCCGCTGGGCGGACTCGGTGCACGGATGCCGCGCACCGCGGTCGGCTTCGGCCTTGCCGTGTTGACCCTGGCGGCGATGCCGCCGTTCGGCGGCTTCGTCAGCGAGTGGTTCACCTTCGAGGCGCTCCTGCAAGGGTTCCGGCTCGACGGCACGCTCGAGCGGCTCGCGATGGCGCTCGGCGCCGCCATCCTCGCCCTCACCGCCGGGATCGGCCTGCTCGCCTTCGCGAAACTCTTCGGCGGCATCTTCCTCGGCCGCGCCCGCTCGGCCCTCGAACACGCCAAGGAACCGGCAGGGCCAGCCTCCGGCTTCGCTCTGCTCACCGCCGCTCTCCTTTGTCTCGGCCCGGCCGCCCCGTGGGAGATCCGGTGGCTCGGCCGCGGACTCGTTGACTTGCTCGGCTTCAACCTGTCCAAGACGACGATCAAGTTCCCTCTCGTTCTCGGACCGGTCTACCGCAACTTCTCGGTGCTCTCCCCGACATGGCTCGCGGTCGGGATCCCGACCTTCCTGATCGTCACCTCCGTCCTCGTGCGCGTCGTTCTGCGGCCGCCCGTCCGCAGAGCTCCCGTCTGGGTCTCCGGCACCGCCGTCGACATCGCGCTTGTCCAGTACACACCCGAGGCGTACGCGAACCCGATCCGGGTCGTTCTCGCAGGCCTCTACGGGTTCCGGCGCACGCTCCGGCCAGTCGACGGCGACGCGTGCGGGCGCCAACGTGTCCTCACAACACGGGTCGTCCCCGGCTTCGAGCAGTATCTCTACAGGCCCATCGCCTTGGGAAGCCTCTGGCTCTCGACGCGCGCGCGCCGTCTGCAATCGGGACGGCTCAGCTTCTATCTCCTCTATGTCCTGATCGTGTTGATCGCGATCCTTGCCCTCATCCCCGCCCTGAAGGACTGACCGATGCTGCAGCAGATCCTCGTCGCCTGGGACGGCTCCCGCCCCGCCCGCCGCGCCTACGAGTTCGCGCTCGACCTCGCCCGCCGATACGACGCGGAACTGACCGTCATTTCCGTCGCGCACTCACCCGCACACGCCGAAACCGAAGCTGACCGGGCCGAGTCGGTCGACGCCGCACGCCAATATCTCGCTGAGACCTTCGCAGCCGTCCGTGGTCAGGCCGAGCGTGTCGGCGTCAACCTCGACCACCTGATCATCGAAGGCGACAACCCCGCAGCAGACATCCTCCGCCACGCGCACGAGCACGGATTCGACCTCGTTGTGATCGGTCACCACCGCAACCGCCGCACCGGCCGCTTCCTCCTCCACGGACTCGCCGAGCGAATGATCGCCGACGCGCCGATGCCGGTCCTGGTTGTCGCCAACGATCCCGACCGATGACCGTCTCGCCCTAAAGACCGAGCGCCCGCAGCCCCGGAACGGTGGTGCAGACCTGGGCCGGGCGTGACAACCTCGCGGGCGCAGGTAGAGACCGAGCCTGGCCGCCTGAGCCGCACAGGGGCGAAGCCGTGACCGACTGGGTAGGCTGGACGAGGGCCGTCTCGGCGACCCAGTCGCGCTGTCGCTTGATCCCGCTCACCGGCTGAGAGGAAGAGCCGCCAGTTCACGCGGTCCTACCCCCCGGCTTACGCTTGCCAAGCTCGAAGCGTTCTCGACCGGGCCGCGCGCCGCCTACTCGGCGCGTGTGTGCACGGTGATCCGCTCGGGCCCGCGGCCGGGACGAACTTCGGTGCGGTCAATGACGGCCACGACCAGAGCCCGCCGCTCCTCTTGCGTCAGGAGGTCCCAGTCGCCGACGTCGGTCGTAAGCGCCGCCGCTGCCCCGGCCTGTAGATCATTCAGCCGGTCGCGCGCCTGTTCGCGGCGTTCGCGCAGCCCGAGGAGACGCTCGCGGGCCGCGGGGACGTCCTCAAGACCTGTGAAAGCTTGGATCGCGGCCGTGAGCTCGCGATCGGCTTCCTCGAACTCGCGTTCGGCATCTTCGGCGCCGCCGACGAGGCTTGCGTTCCCGCGGACGTCAGCAAGAAGGTTCTTGACGACATCGACGACAATCCGCTCGACGAGCTGGGCGCTGACGGTCACGCGGCGCGAGCAGTCGCCGACCGGAGGACAGCGGTAGAACGGATAGTCGCGACCTTGCTGCGTCTGTGTCCCGATCACCATCCGAGCGCCACACGAGCCACAGCGCAGAACACCCAGCCGCGCGAGCAGCCGGTCCGACTTCGCGCGTCGACCCCGACTCGCCCTCGTCCGCTGGACGGCCTGCCATACATCCGGCTCGACAATCGCGGCGTGCGAGGTCGGATTAACCATGTCGCCGAACCGGAGCTCGCCGAGCACCACTCTCGACCCGAGCAGAGACTGCGTTCCATGGAAGGAGCGTTGGATTCCGTGTGCGCGAAGGTAGTCGCGGACTTGAACTACCGTCGCCCCTCGCGCGCGAAGCCTGAAAGCCTCGGCGACGATCGGCGCCTGGTCGGGATGGGGCTCTATCCTCCCGTCCGTGCCACGCCGATAGCCGGGAGGAACGTTCGGGAACGGCGGCACGCCGCGTGCCACGGCGCGGCGCTTCGCGTCCTGCGTCCGTTCCGCGGTGACCCTGCGGTGATATTCGGCGACCATTCCGAGCATCGTCGAGGAGAGCCAACGTGAGGCGGTGTCGGCGCGGAGCTCGCCGACCTCGACAGCGACAATCGCTCCGCCAGCGTTCTCGATCCGCTCCACGACCTCACGCTGCATCGCAAGCGAGCGAACGAGTCGGTCGAAGGAGGCGACGACGACGACCTCGGCCGCGTGAGCCTCGAGGAGTTCGACGGCGCGGCGGAGCCCCGATCGCTTCTCAAGAGCTGTCCCACCCGGCACGTCGAGCTCCTCGACGAGGTCGATGAGCTCGAGCCCGTCGTGCTCGCAGGCGGAACGGATACGCTCCGCTTGTTCGGAAGGGCTGACGAACCGTTCGCCGTCTCGGTCGCCGACCCGCGAGACGCGGACGACGCCGACAGCGCGACGCTTCGACGAGGAGGACGAGACGATGGTTTCAGAGGGAGACGCCGCCCCCGACTTCACGTTGCCCAGCGACACCGGGGAGCCCGTGACGCTCAGTTCCTTCCTGGGACGACCCGTCATACTGTATTTTTACCCTAAAGACAACACCCCGGGCTGCACCACGCAGGCTTGCGGCATCCGTGATGCCTGGGGCGAGTTCGTGGCCGCCGACGCGGTCGTGCTCGGCGTCTCACCCGACGGCGTCGCCTCGCACGCAAAGTTCAAGGGGTCGTACGAGCTTCCCTTCGCGCTCCTCGCAGACCCCGACCACGCGGTCGCCGAGGCCTACGGGGTCTGGGTGGAGAAGTCGCGCTACGGGCGCACCTACATGGGCATCCTGCGCTCGACCTTCGTGATCGATGCGGACGGGAAGGTCGCCAAGGCGCTGGCGAACGTGCAGCCGGCCACGCACGCCGACGACGTGCTGGCCGTGCTCGCCGGCTAGCGCCGTACCGCTTCCTCGACGAGCGTGACCACGCTCTCGCTGCGCGTGCTCCGGTAATCGTCTCCCAGCCGGTCGAGGAGCGTCTGCTCGAGCTCGCCGGAGCGCTCGAGGTCCTCGACGATGTCTGCGCCCCCGACCAGCTCACCCTTGATGAACACCTGCGGAATCGTCGGCCAGCCGGAGATGGCTGAGAGATCCTCGCGAATCTCCATGTCGGCGAGGACGTCGACGGCGGTGATCGGAGCCCGCGCCCGACGCAAGGCCCCGAGCGCCCGCTCGGAGTTGCCACACATGATCGCCTGCGGGGTGCCCTTCATGAAAAGGGCAACGTCCGCTCCGTCGATGATCTCCTGAATCTTTTCGCTGTAGGTCACGTTGTCGTCCCTTTCGTGTTGATCCGCAGTTCGTGGATGCTACCGTCCGTCCACGGCTCGTCGAGCGCGGCGTAGATCAGCTTGTGCGCAGCGACGGGCGACAAGCCGTTGAACGCGGGCGCCGTCACCCGCACCTCGAAGTGGTCATCACCGCCGCGGTCAATGACGCGAAGCTCGGCGGCGTCCGGGAACGCGCCCTCGAGCAGCGCCTGGATGCGTTCCTTGGTCACCACGAACGGGATGGTAGCCGCTCGGGCTGTCGAGGCAGGCTCGTCGCGGCGGCGGCGCGCGCACAGCCGCAGGGCAAGCGGTCGGCCCAGGGCGCTAGACTGGGCGACTCGCGGATGTGGCGGAATTGGTAGACGCGCACGGTTCAGGTCCGTGTGTCCCAAGGGACGTGGAGGTTCAAGTCCTCTCATCCGCACTCTGAGATCGCTCATCCTCCTCACGACCGCCAGCGCGGCGGCTCTCGTCTTCTCGGCGAGCGACTACGCTGCGGCGCCGGTGCCCATGAGCGAGGTCGTCGTCACCCTTCAGGCGCCCGCGTTGACGGCGTTCGGCCGCACGCTCACCTCGGCCAGCCACGAGAGCTACGCGGCGGAACTCACCGCCGCCCAGGCGCAGGCACAGGCGAACATCACGGCCGCGATCCCGACTGCTCGGGTGCGATGGCGCTACCGACTGGTCGCAGACGGATTCGCACTCGTCCTGCCGACCGAGGCGGTCGACCTGCTCGCCCATATTCGCGGCATCGCCGAGGTCTGGCCGACGATCACCTACCACTCCTTGCAGACGGTGACCACCGCCATCCCCCGCAGCACGGTCGTCGCCCAGGGGCCCGCCGTTGTCCAGGCCGAATCGCTCTGGGGCCCCTCGCTGCAGACAGCGGGGAACGGGATCAAGATCGCGATCATCGACGATGGGCTCGAGGCCAGCCACCCGTACTTCGATGCGGCCGGGCTCACCTATCCGCCCGGATTTCCGAAGGGGTTGACGGGCGCGACGACGCCCAAGGTCATCGTCGCGCGCACCTTTCCTCCTCCCTCGCCGGCATACCGCTATGCCGCCGCCCCGTTCGATCCCTCCGAGAACGGCTCCTTCCACGCGACCCACGTCGCGGGGATCGCCGCCGGCGACCACGACACCCCCGACGGGACGACCCTTCTCTCCGGGATCGCGCCCATGGCCTACCTCGGGAATTACAAGGCGCTGACGATCCCCACGCCCGGCTTCGGCCTTGACGGCAACTCGCCCGAGATCACGGCAGCCATCGAGGCTGCCGTCGCGGACGGCATGAACGTGCTCAACCTCTCCCTCGGCGAGCCCGAGGTCGATCCCGCACGCGACATCGTCGTGCAGGCGCTCGACGCCGCTGCACGCGCCGGCGTCGTTCCGGTCGTCGCCGCCGACAACCAGTTCCAGCAGTACGGGTACGGGTCGATCAGCTCGCCCGGGAACGCCCCCGATGCGATCACCGTTGCCGCGACGACTGACTCGGACGTGATCGCAAATTTCTCCTCCGGGGGTCCCACACCCGTCTCGCTCCTCCTCAAACCCGACGTGAGCGCCCCCGGCGTGGCGATCACCTCCTCGCTGCCGGTCAACCAGGGCGGCCCCTACGGCGAGCTCTCCGGGACGAGCATGGCGACCCCCGAGGTCTCCGGAGGCGTCGCGCTGCTCAAACAGCAGCATCCGAGCTGGACGGTCGAGGAGATCAAGTCGGCGCTCGTGCAAACCGGGCTCCCGGTGCACGGGACGAACGGGCGGGAGGTATCGGTCCTCCGCGAGGGGGGCGGCCTGATCGACCTCGCGCGCGCCAACGACCCGTTGCTTTTCGCGGCGCCGACGTCGATCACGTTTCCGGCCGATGGCGGGACAGAGCCGGTCACACTCACCGACGCGGGCGGAGGGGCAGGGCTCTGGCGCGTCTCGGTCAGGCTGCAGGATCCGCGCCCCGGGGTCTCGGTCGAGGCTGACCCGACCGTCTCCGTCCCCGGCACGCTCATGGTCACGGCGACCGTCAGCGCCTCGGCAGCGAGCGGGGATGTCACAGGGTTCGTCGTCCTGAACCGCCCGGGCGCGACTCGCCGGATCCCGTTGTGGGTCGAAGTCGACCACCCTGTGCTCGGCACCGAGCCCGCGCTGACGCTCACGCATACCGGTACCTACACGGCAAACACGAGTACGGGTGAGAGCAAGGTCTCGCGCTACCGCTACCCGACGGCGGGGGATGGCTCCTACCCGGGGCCCGAGACCGTGTTCCGCGTGCATCTGGCTCAGGCGGTGGCGAACTTCGGTGTCGCCGTCCTCTCGGGAACCGCGGTCCCGCACATCGTCTTCGCCGGTGACGAGGATCATCTGGCCGGATTCTCCGCACTGCCCGGGAACCTCAACCCCTACCTCAGCAGCTTCGGCGAGTACAGACCCGTGGCCGCGGCCGTGCTGCCCGGGCCGGGCGACTACGAGATCGTCTTTGACACCCGCTCGGCGGCGAGCGCCGGCCCGTTTACCTTCCGCTACTGGGTCAATGACACGACGCCACCCGTGATCCGCGTCGTCTCGACGGGCGCGGGGGCGATCACGCTGTCGATCTCCGACGCCGGTTCAGGCGTCGACCCCGAGTCGATCACGGCGACGATCGACGGCAACACGGTGACCTCGACCTTCAGGGACGGTCTGCTCGTCGTGAACGCGACGCCGGGCACTCATCAGCTGGTCGTCACCGCGTCCGACTACGAGGAACTGAAGAACATGGAGGACGTCGGCCCGATTCTCCCCAACACCGCGACGCTCAGCCGAACGGTGAGCGTCAGCTAGCGCGCCGAGCCTAGCGGCGCTTGACGTCGTGCTCGTCGATCGTGGGGAGCGCGGCCAGATCGCGCTCGACCGAGCGTGCGAACTCCTCAGACTCGGGGCGGACGATCTCGAGCTTCGGCTTCCCCCGGCCACGACGGCGACCGCGGAACCTCGCGCCACTTGCGGCCGTGCGCGACGAGTGCGACGAGCGCGCGACCGGACGGCGGAGGCGTGCCGACTCGGCGGCTACGAGCAGCACCGCCGCCGCGACGAGGAGGACGATCGCCACCGGGCTCATCCCCCAAGGATACTCACCGACGCACGGTTCGCCAGTCCCTGATCGCGCCGCGTGTCCGAGAGCGCCAGGGACGGCGAGGGAGCGAACGCTTGAGGCCGCCAACGCTGGCCGCGACGGGGCACGCGGCCAGCCGGGCTACAATGCCGCCCGAGCGATCCCCGGTAGCTCAATTGGCAGAGCATTCGGCTGTTAACCGAAGGGTTGTTGGTTCGAGTCCAACCCGGGGAGCTGCCGTTTTCCTCGCTCCCATGCGGGAAAGGCGACGCCGATCACGGTGACGTGGAACATTCGTGTGCCCATACGCTGCGTACGCGGCCGCTCACCGGCAACCAGAGGCGAGCCGCCGCCGCTGCGAAAGCCCGCCGTCATCCGAGAAGCGCGTCAGCGTCGGTCGGGCCATCAAGCTCCCGCCAGTCGGGAACGGATACCCGGCCCAAGCCCGTCGAGCGAGGCACGCACCTGACCGGCGCGTGCCTCGGCGGTGTAATCGGCGACACGCGTCGCGCGATCGTCGCCGTGGCCGAGCCGCTGCGCGATGATCTCGACCGGTCGTGCGCTGCGCGGAGCCACGAGACGGCGGTGCGGCGCGGGGCGTGCAGCGCGGCTGCTCGTTGATCGCACTAGGCGCCACCTGACGAGCTCCG
>Ga0302325_10009283_pt1 | contig 21490 bp, 21 predicted proteins | sample Palsa_T0_2_FD_201948 | JGI IMG/M metagenome (GOLD analysis project Ga0302325, IMG submission 201948) | Peat permafrost microbial communities from Stordalen Mire near Abisko, Sweden - Palsa_T0_2 | ecosystem: Environmental > Terrestrial > Soil > Palsa > Peat permafrost | place: Sweden: Abisko...
AACGCCAGCACGGTCTCGCGGGGCAGCTCGCCGACGGTGTCGACGCCGGCGCTCTGCAGCTCCATCGACAGCTCCCTCCAGGCCCGCGCGATCGGAGCCACTTTTGCGGTCGGGCCCCATCCCACCGTCGCCTTCAGCTCGGCGCCGCGAAACTGGGCGTCCTCGCGCGTCACCTCGCCGAATGGCCGGTTGGCCCCGCGAATGAACACGGTCTGTTTGATCACATAAGTCAGCCGATCTTCGGGCTCGGACATCTGGCACTCAGCTCCTTTGATTCGCAAGGTGCGCCATCCGCGTCGCCGCGACGGCGACCTGACCATAGGCGATCCCGCCGTCATTGCACGGCAGGCGCTCGGGCACGAGCACGCGCAGACCCGCGGCTCGCAGGCCGGTCGCGGTCTCGGTCAGCAGACGGCGATTCTGGAACACGCCACCGGAGAGAATCACTTGGTCGGCGCCGTGCTCCGAAGCGGCGCGCGCGCAGGCCGCCACCGCGGCGCCGGCGACGGCGCCGTGGAAGCGCGTGGCGACAGCCCCGACCCGGACACCGGCGGCGATGTCGGCGAGCACCGCTTCGATCGTCTCGCGCGGATCGAGCACCAGCAGCTCACGGGTTCCCGTCAGCGGCAACGGATAGCGTCCGCGCTCGGCGCCATCGCACGCGGCCTCGAGCTCGATCGCGGCCTGGCCCTCGTAGTTGACTTCGGCCCGGAGCCCGCAGAGCGCTGCGACCGCGTCGAACAGCCGTCCCATGCTGGTGGTCAGCGGCGAGGCGACGCCGGTCCGGGCGAGCTCTGACACCTGCTCCCAGGCGCGCGCGGGTACGCGGCCCTCGAGCGCGGATGGCAACGCCGGCGCGGCGTTGCCGGCGACCGCCAGCCACGCACAGGCCATCCGCCACGGCTGGCGGATCGCCCGCTCTCCGCCTGGAAGCCTGACCGGTAGCAGCATCCCGACCCGGCGGAAACCCGAGAGGTCACCGAGCAGCAGCTCGCCGCCCCACACCGTCCCGTCCTCGCCATAGCCGGTCCCGTCGAAGATCGCCCCGAGCGCCGGGCCGGTCTCGCCGTGCTCGGCCAGGCAGGCCGCCAGGTGGGCGTGATGGTGCTGGACGGCGACGAGCTCGACCCCCTCACGCTCGGTCGCGTACTTGGTCGAGAGATACTCGGGATGCAGGTCGTGGGCGATCACCTCGGGCGTGACCGCGAACAGACGCTCGAAGTGCGCGACGCCCTCCTGGAACGAGCGCAGCGTCTCGTAATTCTTCAGATCGCCGATGTGGTGGCCGACCCAGGCACGTTCGCGCTTGGCCAGGCAGAACGTGCTCTTGAGCTCTGCGCCGCACCCGAGCACCGCGCGCGCCGTCCCGCCGGGCAACGCGATGCTCGCCGGCACGTAGCCGCGCGAGCGCCGCAGGAAGGTAGTGCGGCCGTCGAGCACCCGCAGCACCGAGTCGTCGGTGCGAGTCTGGATCGGGCGATCGTGGAGCAGGAACAGGTCGGCGATGCCGTCGAGCCGAGACCTCGCGTCGTCGTCGCCGTAGGCGATCGGCTCGTCGGAGACGTTGCCGCTGGTCATCACGAGCGTGGTCCCTGAGTCAGCCACCAGGAGATGGTGCAGCGGCGAGTAGGGGAGCATCACGCCGAGCTCGGGCGACCCCGGCGCGACCGCCCGCGCGACCGGCGCGTCCGGTCGGCGCTGCGCGAGCACGATCGGACTCTCGGGCCCGCGCAGGCAGGCCTCCGCCTTGGGGTCGAGCACGACGAGTGAGTGCGCCGTCTCGAGGTCGGCGGCCATCAACGCGAACGGCTTGTCCTCGCGGTGCTTGCGTGCGCGCAGGAGCGCCACCGCGTCCTCGTCGTCGGCGCGGCAGGCGAGGTGGAACCCGCCGATCCCTTTCAATGCCAGGATCTTTCCGGCGCGCAGCGCCGCAGCGGCCGCCGCCACCGCGTCGCACGCGTCGCCGAGCGGGACCGGATCGCCCTCGGCGTCGATCAGCGACACCGACGGCCCGCAGTCGGGGCAGGCGTTCGGCTGGGCGTGGAAGCGCCGGTCGCCGGGGTCGTCGTACTCGGCTTGGCAGCGCTCGCACATCGTGAACTGCGCCATCGTCGTGAACGGCCGGTCGTAGGGCACTCCGCGCACGATCGTGAAGCGCGGACCGCAATTGGTGCAGTTGGTGAACGGGTAGCGGAAGCGCCGGTCCGCGGGGTCGGTGAGCTCGGCCAGGCAGTCGGCGCAGGTCGCGCTGTCAGGCGTGACCGGCGCGTCCGGCACGCCACCGCGCGGGCTCTCGCGGATCGCGAAGCCTGCTGCACCCGTCGGCTCGCGACCAGCGGCGGTGACGCGCTCGACCCTCGCCAGGGGCGGCGCCTCGATCGCCAGGCGCGAGAGCAGCTCCTCCACGCACGCGGAGCTTCCCTCGACCTCGATCAGCACGCCGTGGGCGTCGTTGAGTACGAATCCGTCGAGCCCGAGCTCGCCCGCCAGGCGATACACATAGGGGCGGAAGCCAACGCCTTGCACCGTCCCCTCGACTCGAACATGCATCCGGATCGGCGCCGCCACAGCCGGACCCGCCGGCGCCTTCACGGCGCGCCCTCACCGACCAGCTCCACCAGCTCTCGCAGCGCGTGGTAGGCGCTCGCCTGCGCTTCCTGAATCCGGGGGATGTTCTCAGACCGGGTAACGACCACGTGGTCGGCGAGCTGGTCGCCCGCGACCTGCCCGCCGTCGTAGCCGACCATGGCGATGGTCAGCAGGCCTCGGCGCCTTGCCTCGGCGAGCGCCTCGATGATGTTGCGGGAGTTGCCCGAGGTCGAGAGCGCGAGCAGCGCATCGCCGGGACGCCCGTAGGCGATCACCTGGCGCGAGAAGATCAGCTCGGTCCCGACGTCGTTGGCGATCGCGGTCAGGATCCCTGCGTCCTCGCACAGGTCGAGCGCCGGTCGCGGCGGCCACTCGGGCAAGTCGGGCCGGGTGGCCCGGGTGGGCCGGGGCGGAATCCGGAAGTCGGCGACCGCATCCATCGAGTCGGTCGCGGAGCCACCGTTGCCGAGCGCGAGCACCCTCCCACCCTGGTCGAACCGAGCACGCAGTCCCCGCGCCGCGGCCATCAGCACTTCGCGATTATCGGTCAGCGTCTGCGCGCGCAGCTCGGAGATCTCCTGCGCCTTCATCAGCACCGAGCGCCGGACGTCGTCGACGACCGGCTCCAGCTCGTTGTCACGCTCGCCGAGGAACGGATACAGGAAGCTCGAGGCGCCGGCGTCATGGGTGCGGCGCTCGTCTCGGCCGCGCAGCAGTCCGCGGTGGTCGAAGAATACGTGCACGAGCTCCCAGAGGACGTGATAGAGCGTCTCGATCAGCTCTTGACGCACGTACGGATCCGTTGCCGGCGGGATCGGCTCCCACTCGGCCCCGGCCGGAGAGAAGGCGATCGTCAGACACCCGCGCTCGCGCGCGAGCTCGATCGCGCTTGCCGCCTCGCCCCCGTCCTCGTCGGTGCCGAAACCGATCACGATGTCCTCCGGCCCCGCCACCAGCGCAAGCTGCGCGCGCAGGTCGCCACCTTCGCCCGCGAGTCCGATCGCGGGCAGCGCGCGCTTGCCGACGATTACGGGGTGCACGAACTCGACGGCGACATGACGGGCATCCGAGCGAGCGGCCGGGGAGCGACCGAGAGCGATCAGCGTCCCACCGCGCGAGAAGCGCTCCGCCATCCGGTGGCATAGACGCGCGAGCGGCTCCGCCTCGGCCGCGAAGAAGCTCTGGCTCGCATCGATACGCTCGCGCAGCTGCTCGTCGAGCCGCGCGGATATCTCGCCGGCGAGCGCGGCCTCCCTCATCCCGCTGCGATTGCCCCCTCGCGAGCCGCGAGCCGGAGCAGCCACTCGCGCCAGGTATCGATCCCCTCGCCGGTACGGGCGCTGACTAGGATCGTCTCGACATCGGGATGGACCTGGTCGATGTTGTAGAGCAGCCGCTCTACGTCGAAGTCGATATGGGGCAGAAGGTCGATCTTGTTGATCAGCACGAGCTCGCAGGCGCGGAACATGAGCGGGTACTTGAGCGGCTTTTCCTCGCCCTCGGTTACCGAGGTGACCATCACCCGCGTGTCCTCGCCGACCTTGAACTCGGCCGGACAGACCAGGTTGCCGACGTTCTCGATCACGAGCAGGTCGATCTCGTCCAGCGGCAGCGAGGGGACCGCGGAGCGGACCATGTTGGCGTCGAGGTGGCACTCGCCGCCGAAGCTCGGATCGGTGTTCAGCTGGATCACCGGGATGTGCAGGCTCGCGAGCCGATCGGCGTCCATCGAGCCCTGGACGTCGCCCTCGAGCACGCCGACGCGCACGCCGGGAAGGTCGGCCACAACCCGCTCGAGGAGTGTCGTCTTGCCGGCACCCGGGGCGCTCATGAAGTTGATGACCTTGACGCCGGCGCGGTCGAAGTCCGACCGGTTCGCCGCGGCGATCGTGTTGTTCGCGTCGAGTGCCTCTTCGACGACCTTCACCTTGGTGCGATGCATTCGGCCTCCTCGATCTCTATGGATTCGACCTCGAACTCGTTCCCGCTGGCCACCTCGACATCACTCCCGCCGCAGGTCGGGCAGCGGAACGCGGGGATCTCGATGCCCCACTCCGTCGCGCAGGGATTGCAGTGCAGCCTCGCGTCGATGATCTCGTACTCGAGCCGAGCGCCGTCGCAGACGGTGTCGCGTGCGACGAAGCCGAAGTAGAACTCGAGCGTCTCGGGCACCACTTGGCGCAGGCGCCCGATGCGCAGGCTGACCAACTCGACGCGACGGCCTTCGGCGTGCTTGACGGCGGTGTTGACGACCGCCGAGCTCAGCGACAGCTCGTGCATGGCGTCACTGCGCCGGATCCGCCTGATAGGCGGCGTCGGTCTGCAGCTCCGCGATCGTCTCGAGCACGAGCGCGACCGCTGGTTCAACCGCGCCGGCCACCGACTCGCTCAGCTTGAAGCCGATCTCCTCGACCACTTGCGGCTCGCAGGCGATCACCACGACCTTGCCCGGCCAGGCGCCGATCGACTTGACGAAGCGCAGCATCGTCTTCGGGTCCATCCCGTGGGGGTTGATCGCCGTACCGTCGTCGATGCTCCCGTCGATCGACTCCTCGTCTGCCTCGATCACGTACAGGGTGCCGGGCGTGCCGCCCTGCTGGCTGATGTCGAGGATCATCAGCGCGTCGTAGCCGCGCATCACCTCGTAGGCCAGGTTCAGGCCACCGGTTCCGAAGTCCATCACGGCAACTCCGTGGGGAAGGTCGATCTCGCCGAGCCTGCCGACGACTTCGCTGCCGAAGCCGTCGTCGCCCATCCAGGCGTTTCCGACCCCGGCCACGAGGATTTTCCTTACGCGCTCCGCGTCCGGCGCCGGAGGGTCGAGGAAGTTCAGCTCCACCTGCTGTGAGGAGAGCTCCGAGGCCGTCTGCTGGAAAGCGTGCTTCGGCGTCGAATCCTCGGGGGGCTGGTCCTGCTCGCGCGGCCGTTCGGGATTCTGTTCAGAGCTCATGTGTCGACCACCTCTACCTCGGGCGCGAAGAAGAACAGGTATCTGCCGGTCTCCCGCATCAGCTCCTGACCGGGATCGTCGTCGACGGTGACGCCCAGGTGCATCTTGCCATCGTAGTCAGTGAAGATCCGCTCGATCGTCGCCGTGCGCCCATCGAGCATCCGGGCGTGCAGGTCCGCGTCGGGCTTCGGACGGATCACCACCTTGCCTCCCCGACGGAACGTCTTTCCGTCGATCACGGCCTCGTCCTGGCCGGCGCGGGGATCCTCGAGCCCGGGCGGCTCGGTCGGTGGAGCATCGGTCTGCGGATCACGGAAGGTCTCAGGGGCGGGGTCGCGGATCGTCACGCGCCCGTGCAGCGCCATGATGTCCTCCGAGGTGGCGGCGGACGCGCGATTGATCATCTCCATCAGCGTGGGGTCGCCCTGCGCCTCGATGTCCGCCCGTTCGTCGTCGGTCAGCACCTGCACGTGGAGGAGCAGCGCTTCCTCGATCTCGGTCGAGTCGAACAGCCCGCCCCGGCTCTCGGGAGCGATCTGCGGATGGTCGGGGAGCACAATCGCCGCGCCGATCACGGCATCGTCGGTCGCGGTCGCGAGCACCGGGTAGGTGTTGACGCTGGCGCTCAGGCGCTCGAGCGGCGAGATGAAGCGCCCGCCGCTCACCCGCGCGACCGGATGCGTCGAGAGTATCGAATAGGTGAGCGCCGCCGCGCGATCGAGGCCCTCCGGGCATTCGGTCAGGTTCTCGACGCGGACGATGACCTCGAAGCTGCGGTCACGGAGCGGGCGCGTCGCCAGGCTGACGCCGATCACGAGCTCGATCCCACCCTCCCCGGCGATCCGCTTCTCGAGCTCGATCGGGGCGTCTTCAAGCGCGCCGACCATCTTGCCCGAGAGATCGATCCGATGCTCGACGGCCTTGTGGCGGTCACCGCCGGCGGCTAGGAACCGGACCTCAGCGGCGAGCGCCGCATCGGCCGGTGCCTCGAGCACGCAGCGCATCTCGAGGTGGTCGAAGGTGCTCGTCAGCGTGGCTGCGTAGACCTTTGGATAGACGATCCCGAAGGGCGTGGGCGTGGAGTTCTTGGTCGCGCCCGGCGTATATGGATACAGCGCGTAACCCTCGAACAGAAGCGAGTCGACGAGCTGCTCGAGCATCTCGGGCATCAGCGGTCGCTCTCTTCCAGCAATTGCATGATGCATGCGTCCGCGGTAGCCAGCCCGCGATTGACCTGCGCCTTCTGAAGCGCGTCGATCGTGGCGCCGTTGAGCGCCACCCAGGCCGTGTTCGGGTAGTACATCTCGATCAGGTCTCGCCACGTCGCCACTGGCATCCGATAGTCGCACGACTGGGTCCAGGGCACGAGCACCATCTGCATCTGACCGTCGTAGTCCTTGTAGTAGATCGTGCCGTTGAAGTGGAAGGCAAGCGGCGCCTCGCCATCGGGAAGCGAGTGGAAGTACTTGGCGGCGGCCACCTCGAGCTCGTAGGAGCAGGTGATCGGAACGGAAACGGTGGTCGAGCCGGTGAACGCGGGGATGACCACGTCGACCTGGGCCCACACCAGGCTGCGTGTCGTCACCGCCCACCGCTCGGGATCGCCGAACAGTCCCTTGAGCCGCTCGCGCGTCGCGTCGTCGTAGATGCGACGCGCCGGTTCGATCATCACCTGGATCGTCAGCGCGATCATGTAGACCTGCCGTCCGCTCGACTCCGAGACGTGCAGATCGAAGGTCAGCATCGGCGCAGCGGCGTACTTGACCGCGGTCACGCCGAGGACGGAGAAGTCTGGCTCCGGCCACTCGCCGGCATTCATCGACGCGACGGCAGCCGCCGCGACGGACGCGCGGCTGCCGGGGCCCGGGGTGCCGTTGCCTGCCTTGGCGGCGACGCCGTTTCCGGGCTTGGCGGCGGCGCCGTTTGCAGGCGGGGTCGCGGCACTGCCGCCGGGCGGAGTCGCTGCGCTGTCGCCCGGACCGCCCTCGACGCCCTCCTCGGGGGCGCTCACTGCGACCTCGTATGGAGGTCCGCGAAGAAGGTAGCCACCGCTTCGTCGACGCCCGTCCCGCCCGAGATGCCACTCCAGTTCGCCTTGATGGCGCCGGTCAGCTCGTAGCAGCGGTCGATCGGCGCGATCGCGTAGAGCGGCGGATCAGCCATCCGGTTGGCGATCAGCCCCTCGATGTCGGCATCGATCTTGAAACCGGGATTCAGCTCGACGAGCCGATTCCATGTATCGAAGTGCAGCTCGCTCTCGGTCGCGCCGGCGGGACTCGGGTACATCGCCACCACGCACTCCGAGGTGGTCGAGTACATGAAGAACGCAAGCCCGATGGGGATCTGAAACCCGGCCCAGACATCGTCGGGCATGTTCAGGTCGGGCAGCCAGACGGTGCGGCTCCCGACCGGCCGGAACTCGGCGTCGCCGGAGCGAAGCGCCCAGCAGCTCTCGCAGGTGCAGACGATCCGCCGCTCCTCGATGTTGAGCATGTGGCGGTGGTCGACCGGAATCGTGGTGGTGCAGAGGTCGCAGTATTCGTCGGTCTGAGCCGCCTTGCCGTTCGGCGCCGCGCTCGCACCGTTACCCGGGGTGGTGACGCTGCTCGGTGGCCTGGACGCGAGGCCGCGCAGCCCGGTGACCATCTGAGAGCGCCGCCGCGCCGCGACGGCGTCGGCGATCGGCCGGCGCTCGCGCCGGGGAAAGCCATTTCCATTTCCGGTCATAGCGCCAAGGCTACCCGAATGCGGCCCTGCTCCTGCAGCAGCGGAATCGGCTCGAGCTGTAGGTCGTCTCCGTCGAGGGAGCGACCGGCGCGCGGCAGGAAGTAGGAGCGTCCGCACGCCGGGCAGGCAAGGGCGCCGGCGGTGAGCTCACCGCGGTCGAGCTCCTCGCCGCCGCAGGCAGCGCAGCGGTTGTGGTAGGCGAGCAGCGTGCCGTCGACGTTGGCAATCACGAGTCCGTTGCCCTCGACGTCGGTCGCGACGATCTGCTCAAGCCCGAGCCCGGTAACGCCATCGACGTCGTACCAGGACGGCGGACGCGGAGGCGCAGCGGCCGGCCCGTCGGCCATCGGGAGGCTCGCGCCCGCCGCGGGCCCAACATTGAAGACTGGAAGTTCGAATCCGGTCGGGGCGGCGGCATCTGCCATCGGCAACGGCATCCCGGTCGTCGGATCCTCGTTGATCCCCTCGACCTCGAGGCCCCAGAGATCGGGGGCTGCTTCCTCGAGTGCCTGCTTGATCGCCAGCTCGAGCGTCGCCGAGGAGGCCTTGCAGTCGCTGCAGCTCCCCTCCAGGCGAATCCGCGCCACACCGTCCTCGAGGCTGATCAGCTCGACGTTGCCGCCGTGAGACTCCATGTAAGGACGAACCTTCTCGAGCGCGTCGGCGATCCGGGTCTCGAGCGGGACAGGGTGGAGGTCGTGGATCAGCAGCAGGCTGGCGACCTCCGGGTCCTCGGCGAGGCCGGCGGCAATCCGCTCACCGGCCTCACCGTCCGAGGCGAGGGCCCTGAAGATCGTCTCCAGGCCCGCGCCATACAACTGGACGACCGTCGCCACGAGCTCCTCGGCCACCTCTCGGGTGGCCGAGTCGTCCGCGGCATCCAGCCGCGACTGCAACTCCTGCACACGGGCGACCAGATCCTCACCGGACCCGGGGCTGATCGTGCTTGGCTGCTGTGCGGCTGTCTCGGTCATCGGGTCCTCTACGCCATCGCCGTCGGCGTGTGCTGCTGCTTGGTGACGCGTCCGTTGCCGGTGTACATGTGCACGCCACAGGGCAGGCACGGGTCGAACGAACGGACGGCACGCATGATGTCGACGCCCTTGAAGTTCTCCGGGCCGTTCTCCTCGAAGATCGGCGTGTTCTGCACCGCATCCTCGTAGGGGCCAGGAGTTCCGTAGACGTCCCGCGGGCTTGCGTTCCACGGGGTCGGCGGGTACGGCTGGTAGTTGGCGACCTTGCCGTCACGGATCACCATGTGGTGCGAGAGCACCCCACGGGCCGCCTCGTGGAAGCCGCAGCTGACTGCGGTGTCCGGGACCTTGAACTTGTTCCAGCTCTTGGTCCGCCCAGCCTGGACTTCCTTCATCGCACGCTCGATGTTGTGCATGCAGATGAGGGCGCCGTAGGCCTGGTGATAGGTCCGCGCACGGTCACGCTCGACCGCGTTGGACTTCTCCGGCACCTTCCACTCGAGTTCCATCTCGGGCATCGTGGGCGAGCGCGGCAGGACCATCTGGAGCGAGTGGCCCGTCGCCTTGACGTAGCCGAAGTCGACCAGACCGGCCTTCGCCGTGCACCACTGGCGGGCGAAGGGACCGCCGCCCGTGTCGCAGCACACGTGCGTGTCGGTGCGCTTGTCGTAGATCCGCGGCGAGACGACCCAGGTGTACTTGTCGGTGAAGTCGCGCTTCTGCGGCTTCGGGAGGGTCACCTTGTTCCACGGGTGGTTCTTGTCGACGGGGTTACCCAGCGGGTCGCGATCGACGAATGTCGGCTCGTTCTCCCAGCCGTCGAAGTACGACGAGCCGAGCAGGATCCGGATCATCAGGTTGATCTCGACCAGGTCCGTCGTGACGAGCTCGCCGTTGATGGCGATACCCGGCGTGATGTACCGCTTGCGACCCCACTCGGTCATGTTGCGGTAGTCGTAGTCAACGTAGTCGGGGTCATCGAAGCAGCCCCAGTTGACCAGGTTGGTGGCGCGGTATCCGACGTCGTCGTACCCGGGCAACTCCGTGAGGAAGAAGTCGTACAGGTCGTCGTGCATCGGAACGCTGCGCTTCACGTAGTCCATGTACCGCATCAGGCGCACGTAGAAGTCCGTGCAGGTCTGGTGCGTGATGTCCGCGCTGCAACCACCCGGCATGATCGTCGAGGGATGCGTGTGACGGCCGCCGAACAGGCAGTACATCTCGCGCGTGTAACGGGCGACGTGGAGCGTCTCGAGGTAGAACTCGCCCGTGAACGGGTTGAGCGACCTCATGATGTCCGCGATCGTCTTGTAGCCGTGGATGTCTCCACCCGGGGCAGCGGTGTTCTCCGCCTTGGCTAGCAGCGACGGGTTGGTCTCCTTGACCATCTGCTCGCAGAAGTCCACATTCGCCATGCAATCGTTGAAGATCGCGTGGTCGAAGATGTAGTCCGCTGCCTCGGCGCAGTTGAACGCCAGGTCGCCTAGCGGCGGCGGCTTGACGCCGTACGCCATGTTCTGGTTCAGACACGATGCGGTGCAGTGGTTGTCGCCGCAGATTCCGCAGATACGGCTGGTGATGAAGTGCGTATCACGCGGGTCGATGCCCCGCATGAAGATGTCGAATCCCCGGAAGATCATCGACGTGCTGTAGCACTTCAGCACTGACTGGTTGGAAAAGTCGATCTCGGTGTGGATACCGAGGCTGCCTACGATCCGGGTGATCGGATCCCAGGACATCTCCTTGACCATGACCCTGTTCGGCGCAGTAGTCGCCATCTAGTTTAGCTCCTCTTTTTCGCTTGAAGTCATAGGGAAATCGGCAGACGTTCTGGTCCCGATTACCACCTCTTGACGTAGCCGGTGGTCAGCGCGCGGCCCTTCTGGCGCCACTCCGGCTCCTTGTCGTACTTGCTGTTGATGTTCTTGTGACGGAAGTACCGCACCATCGGACCGAACGCGAAGCGCTCGAAGTTGGCGGCTGCGGCGCCCCACTTGTCCTCGTCCATGAACGGCATGTACTTGTCGGGGAATCCCGGCATCGTGCAGGCCATGCAGATACCGCCGACGTTCGGGCAACCGCCGATGCCGTTGACCCAGCCGCGGACCGGGACGTTGCACTTAACAACCGGGCCCTTGCATCCGAGCTTCACCAGGCAGCGGTTGTCCGAGCCGTACTCGGTCGCGAAGTCGCCCTGCTCGGCGAACCCGGCGCGGTTGCAGCTCTCGCGCACTGTCCGTCCGAACAGCCACTTCGGCCGCAGGCAGTCGTCGAGCTCCGGCACGGGCGCCAGCCCCGCGAGATGCAGCGCGAGGTACAGCAGCACCTCGGTCATGTTGTCCGGCTGAGCGGGACAACCGGGGATGCAGACAACCGGCAGGCCGGCCTTGGACTTCCAGTTCCAGCCGAGGTAGTCCGGGACGCCCATCGCGCCCGTGGCGTTGCCCTTCATCGCCGGGATGCCGCCGTACGTGGCGCAGGTCCCGATCGCGACGACGGCCGCGGCCTTGGGAGCAAGACGATCGAGCCACTCGTTCATCGTGATCGGCTGACCGTCAGGGTTCGAGGAGAAGCCGGTCCAGTGACCGTCTCCGTTGATCTCCTCGTTACCGATCGAGCCCTCCATACAGAGCACGAACGGGTCGAGCTTGCCTTGCTCGGCGTCGAACCAGGCCTGAGCGAATTCATCGCCGACTGTGTAGTCGATCACCTGGTTGTGGACTACGACCTTCGGCATCCCGGGGATGGCCTGGAGGATGATGTCCTCCAAACTCGGATTCGTGGCCGAGGTCATGGCCACCGAATCGCCCTCGCAGCTCAGTCCCGTCGTCATCCAGAGGACGTGAGCCGTAACCGCCTCTGTTGCTCTATGACCTGCAAACGGACTTGCCATCCCGTCTCCTCTCGCTCTCAACAGATACGTGGTAGGGGGTCGCCCACAAGCTGATCCATTACTCGCCGGCCGCCGAAGCTTGTCTCGACCAGCACCATCCCTGGCGGCTCCGTCCGCACCTCGCCGATCTCGGCCGCGTCCTCGCAGCCGTCCACCTTGCGCAGCGTCTCTAGGGCTTCGTCCGCCGCCTCGGGGGCGACGAATGCGACGAACTTGCCTTCGTTGGCCACGTACATCGGGTCGATTCCGAGGATCTCGGACGCACCCGCAACAGCCGGATCGACCGGGACCGCTCCTTCGCGCACGATCATCGCCACTGATGAAGCCCGGGCGAGCTCGTTGAGCACCGATGCCACCCCGCCCCGAGTTGCATCCCTCAGGCAGCGCAGATCGGGACCGACGGCCTCGAGCAACGCATCAACCGCCGGCCACAAGGAGCGTGTGTCCGATTCGATCGAAGCGTCGAGGTCGAAGAGATTGCGGGCGAGCATGATCGCCGTACCGTGCTCGCCGATCGAGCCGGAGAGCAGGATGCGGTCGCCCGGCCGCAGCGACGACGGCGACAGCCGCGCGCGCGGATCGCGATGACCGATCCCGGTTGTGCACACGTACATTCCGTCGCAGTGCCCGCGCTCGACCACCTTGGTGTCGCCGGCGACGATCTCGACGCCGGCCTCACGGGCGGTGCGGGCGATCGCCTCGACCTCGGCCTTGAGCGTGTCCGAGTCGAGGCCTTCCTCGAGCACCAGTGACAGGGTCAGCGCGATCGGACGCGCTCCCGACACGGCGAGGTCGTTGCACGTTCCGTTGACGGCGAGCTCGCCGATCGAGCCACCGGGGAATGTGAGTGGCTTGACGACGTAGGAGTCGGTCGTCATCGCCAGTTCGACGCCCGCGATCGTGACCGCTCCCGCGTCACCCATCTCGCTCAGCGTCTCGCCGCCGAAAGCGGGTACGAGCACGCCCTCGATCAGGCCTTGGGTCGCCTTGCCCCCGGCACCGTGCGACATGTTGATCTTCTGGTCGCGGAACTTGGCCCGCTTGCCGCGCGCGGTCTCGATGATCCCGAGGATCTTCGCCTCGCGATCAGAGACGGCAGTCTGGTCTGCCATCAGACGACTTCCCTCTCACGGGCGAAGCGGCCGTAGTTGTAATACGCGGCGCATGCTCCCTCGGAGGAGACCATACACGTTCCGATCGGACGCTCGGGGGTACACGCGGTGCCGAACACCTTGCATTCCCAGGGCTTGATGACGCCCTTGAGCACCTCGCCGCACTGGCATGCCTTCGGGTCGGCGACGCGGACGCCCGGGACGCTGAAGCGCTTCTCGGCGTCGAGGTCGGCGTAGGCCTCCGACAGCTTGAGCCCGCTGTGCGAGATGAAGCCCAGTCCGCGCCATTCGAAGTGGGGGCGCAGCTCGAATACCTCGGCCATCACCTCGAGCGCGCGCTGGTTGCCCTCGTAGGGCACCACGCGGCTGTACTGGTTCTCGACCTCGCACCGGTTCTCGTTGAGCTGGCGCAGGATCATCGTGATCGCGTGGAGGATGTCGAGCGGCTCGAAGCCGGCGACCACGATCGGCTTGCCGTAGTCGGCGGGGATGAACTCGAACGGCCTCGCGCCGACGACCGTCGCGACGTGACCGGGGCCGACGAAGCCGTCGAGCCGCAGATCCGGTGACTCGAGCAGCGCCCGCAGCGGCGGCACGATCGTGACGTGGCTGCACATGACCGAGAAGTTGGGCACGCCTTCGGCGCGCGCCCGCTTGAGCGTCAGCGCCGTCGAAGGCGCAGTCGTCTCGAAGCCGATCGCGAAGAACACGACCTCGCGGTCGGGGTTCTGCTTCGCGATCCGCAGCGCGTCGAGCGGCGAGTAGACCATCCGGATGTCCGCGCCGGCGGCGTTCGCCTCGAGCAGGCTGCCTTCGGAGCCCGGCACCCGCATCATGTCGCCGAAGCAGGTGAAGATGACGCCTTCCTCGTGGGCGAGCGCGATGCCGTCGTCGACGCGGCCCATCGGGATCACGCACACCGGGCACCCCGGGCCGTGAACGAGCTCGACATTGGCGGGCAGCAGGTCGTCGACCCCGTACTTGTAGATCGAATGCGTGTGCCCGCCGCACACTTCCATGAACTTGTAGTGGCGTCCCGGCTCGACCAGCGAGAGGATCTCTCCGGAGAGAGCGCGCCCGAGGTCGGCGTCACGATATTCGTCGACGTACTTCACGCTGTCGCCGTCCTTTCGTCGCTCTGATCCGGGGCGAGCGCCGCGATTGCGGTGCCGGCATGTACGAGAATCCGGTCGCCGGCGCTTACGGGCTCCACCAGCGCTGTCTCGACGGTGTGTCGCGCGCCGGTTTCGTCCGCGCACAACGCCAGCCGTCGATCATCATCCACACGCACCACCGTCATCGGGTCTCCGTCATCACCGCAAGTGATGCAGTGGTACTCGTCGCAGGCCGGAGCCGATGCTCGCTCGGCGATCACTCGATCACGCTGGCCTTCAGCTCCTCGAGCTCCTGCTCGTAGTCGGCGCCCATCCGCTCGAGCAGGTCGCGCGTTGCGCGTGCCTCCTCCTCGTCCACCTGCGAGATTGCGAAACCGACGTGGATCAGGACCCAATCGCCGGGGCCGACCCCGGTGCCGTCGGAGTCCAAAAGTCCGATGTTGACGTTTCGGCGTACGCCCGCCACGTCGACCTTCGCCAACCTGTTCTCGTCATCGACTATCTCGACGACCTGACCTGGGATAGCCAAGCACATACGGTTCTTGTATCTCCTCTCGGAACCTCTCCTGCCAAGGACCTGCCGCGCCACCCTACTACCAAGAGGTCGCGCACAGGCAAAAGCCGAAGGCGGTTCTACCACGGCAGTGGTGGTTCTACCAGGCCGCGGGAGGCGTATGTTGAAATTCGGTAATGCCCGTTACGTCGGAGTCCAATACTTAGGGAACCCTTCTGTACGCAGGGTTACAGGCCGTGCAAACTCCGTGGGTCCCGATCCCGGGCACGTAGGCGTAGACTGCACCCCGACGTTCCGGTGTCCAGAGGGGTTCGGGAGAGCAGCGCCATATCTACTGAAGACCGAGAGTCCACCCCGAGACGCGCGTCTCAGTGGTCAGGACATCCACATCTCGGGCGACGCAAGCCGCTGTCGCCCTCGCTCTACACATATCTGCTCGACGCCGATGACGACCTCGCGCAGGTGTTCGACGTCCGCATGCGCCTCGCGGCGCGCCAGGTCGCGACCGCGCGCGTGCTCGATGCGGAGATTGGCGAGTGCGATCTCTCAGCCTGGTTCGAGGCGGTCGGCAGCGGGCTCGGCCTGCTGGTGCTCGACGGGCTGATCGCGATCGATGCCCGTGTCGGCAACCGGACCGCGACCGAGCTGGTCGGCCCAGGTGACCTACTCCAGCCCGGCCGGCCACTGGCCGAGGATCTGCTCGAGCGCACCGATTCCTGGCGGGCGCTGAGCGCGACGCGCTTCGCCCTGCTCGATGCCGAGTTCGCCGAACGCGTCCGGCCATGGCCCCAGATCGTCAACACGCTGCTGATGCGCGCGGGGAGACGCATCGCCGATCTCGATGTGCTCCGAGCGATCACCTCGCAGCCTCGGCTCGAGGCTCGGCTCGTGCTGCTGCTCTGGCACCTGGCGGCGCGCTGGGGCCGCGTCGAGCCGACCGGCATTCGCGTCTCGCTGCCGCTCGGGCGCCTCGCGCAGGCGGGCGTGGTCACCGGGACTGCCGGCGACTGGCACCTTCACGGCACGGTCGCCGATCACCTCGAGTCGCTGCTCGAGCGCCCAAGCCGGCTCGAGGAGCCGGCCGCCCCGACCCGCCGGTCGGCGCGCCGAAAGCTGGCGTCGGGCGCATGAGCACGCCACCTTCGCCTGAGCGTAACGAGCACTGACTGTGCCGGGGGAGCCGACAGCGGGGGCAGATGCCCGTCGGAAGGCCAACCCCGTACGCGTGATTTGGATGACCAGTGGGCTCGGTTGTGACGGCGACACGGTGTCGATGACGGCGGCGACGAACCCGAGCCTCGAGGATCTGCTGCGCGGCGCGCTTCCAGGGATCCCGCCGGTGATCATCTACAACCCGTTCTTCGCCTACGAGACCGGCGAAGAGTTCATGCGTGCCTGGGTCGATGCGGCCGCGGGCAAGCTCGATCCCTACATCCTCGTGCTCGAGGGCGCGGTGCCGAACGAAGAGGTCAACGGCGAGGGCCACTGGGCGGCGTTCGGCGTCGACCCCGCCACCGGGCAGCCGATTACCACCTGCACCTGGATCGACCGCCTCGCCCCCAAGGCGGCCGCCGTGCTCGCCCTCGGCACGTGCGCCGCTTATGGGGGAATCCCCGCGATGCGCAACAACCCGACTGGAGCGATGGGCCTGCGCGACTACCTGGGCTGGGACTGGGTCTCGCGTCTCGAGCTCCCGATCGTGAACCTCCCCGGCTGTCCGGCCCAGCCGGACAACATCACCGAGACATTGCTCTACCTCGTGCTGCACCTGACCGGGATGGGGCCCCCGATCGAGCTCGACGAGCAGGGACGGCCGCGGCGGATCTTCGCGCGGACAGTCCACGAGAGCTGCGACCGCGTCGGTTATGCCGAGCAAGGCCGGTTCGCCAACAGCCCCGGCGACGGTGGCTGCCTGGTCAAGCTCGGCTGTAAGGGCCCCGTGGTCAAATGCAACGTCCCGATCCGCGGCTGGGTGAACGGGATCGGTGGCTGCCCCAACGTCGGCGGGCTGTGCATGGCCTGCACGATGCCCGGCTTCCCCGACAAGTACATGCCCTTCTCCGAGACCACCGGGCTTGTGCCGCTCTACACGAACGCCGCCCGTTTCACCTACGGGCCGGTGCTCAAGTACTTCCGCGATCGCGCGATCAGGCGCAACTACGATGTCGAGCCGGCGTGGCGAAGGCGCGCGACCGAGCTGAGCAGCGGTTATCGAATGCGCTGGTAGCGAGCGAGCTTTAGTTAGCTCTATGCCATAGTCTCCAAAGACAGGGGCATGGCTATAACTGTAACCCAGCTCACGGCGTTCCTCGCCGTCGTGCGTGGCGGCTCGGTCACCGCCGCCGCCGACGAGCTGATCGTCACGCAGCCATCCGTGTCCGCGGCGATCGCGGCGCTTTCCCGCGAGCTCGGCTCCGAGCTGTTCGAGCGTGCCGGGCGCGGGATCCGGCCGACCGACGCCGGGATCGCCTTCGCGCCCTACGCGGAGGACGTGATGGGGCTGCTCGAACAGGGGCGCCGGTCCGCCCGCGAGGCGGCTGCGGTCGCCGCGAGCAAGCTCAAGATCGCCGCCGTGACGACCGCCGCGGAGTCGTTCGTCCCGCCACTGATGCGCGCCTTCGGCCAGGAGCATCCAGGTCTCGAGCTCGCGCTCGACGTCGGCAACCGCCAGCGCGTGCTCGAGCGCGTGCTCGCGCACGCGGCCGACGTGGCGATCACCGGCCGGCCTCCGGCCGACGATCGTCTGATTGCGATGCCGATCATGGACAACCAGATCGTCTGCATCACCTCGCCCGAGGACGAGCTCGTGGGCCGCGGCCCGGTCAGGGCGAGCGTGCTGGCCGACCGCGCCTGGCTGCTGCGCGAGCAGGGCTCGGGCACGCGCGCGCTGGTCGAGCAGTACCTCGCCGATCGCGACCTCTCGCCGGTGACCTTGACGCTCGGGTCCAACGGGGCGATCAAGCAGGCGGCCCGCGTCGGCCTCGGCATCTCGTTGCTGTCCCGCGCCGCCGTTCAGGCCGAGCTCGCCGCCGGCCTGATCGGCGAGGTTCTGCTCGAAGACTCGCCGCCACCGCGCCCATGGTTCGTCCTGCATTCGGGCGTCGGTCCGGTGAGAGCTCCGGTGGCCGCGTTCGTGAGCTTCGTCAGGACCGCCGTGGCGGAGCGGTAGCGGGGCGGCTCGCGAGGATGGTGCGGAGCCGCGCGGCCTCCTCAGCCGGCGTCTCCTCGATCCGCTCCCACGTGATCCGAACGGTCGCGTACGCCGCCGCGAGAGTGTCGGCGTCCCGTTCGCGATCGGTCTCGAATGCGCCGCGATCCGAGTGGAACTCCCAGCTGTCGAGCTCGACGATCAGCTTCTCGGCCTCGAACAGCGCGTCGACGGTGTAGCCGCATACCCTCGCGGCCATCCGCGGGCGCGGCAGGCCGAAGCGGGCGCAGAACGCGGGGAACGCGTCCTCCCAGCCCGAGCGGGTCGGACCGTCGCGACCGCTCAGGAAGCGGGCGAGGCGCGCGGCGCCGGGGTGGGCTGGGCAGCGCTCGAGGACATCGGCGAGGGCCCCGAGCTTCAGGTAGCTCGAATGGCGGGCGTCGTTGACGGCACGGGTGAGCTCGTTGTCGGTAAGCCGTGGCGCGCAGTCGAGCACCGTCCGCGCCGGCGTGGTCACGCGAATCCCGAGCTGCCGGGTCAGGTCGCGCTTCGAGAGGGTGTTCGAACGGTGAACTCTGATGCCGCGGGGCCGTCGGTTTCGGAGCACGATCACCTCGAAGGGCGTCTCCCAGCGCTTGGTGAAGCCCCACAGGGTCATCGCCGATCCGTGGCTGAGCGCGGCACCCGGCCCGCACGCCAGGACGGCGGCGGCAGCGCGTTCCAGCGGCGTGATCGGCGGACAGCCGACGGAGAAGACCCCGTGGTAGACCCGGTACAGGCGGCCAGTCTTGACCCGGTAGCTGATGCGGCTATCGTCGAGGCCGATCGCCACGAGCTGCAGCCGCGTGATCTGGCGCTGCTGTCGGACCGCAACGGCAGCGATGGCCACGTCCCACGCTGCCGTGGCACCGTGGCACATTTCTTGGGCTCTGGCCAAGTTATCTGCCACGCCCCTCTAAGCGCCAAGCGGCCCACACCCACCCCCCCGTCACGGAGGGTTCACGCGCCAGGCTCTACACGCGCTGGTCCACCCGCGCGCCGGGACCGCCGAGCGCCACCGCCGCCCGCGCGGTGACGAGCTGGTACAGGATCAGCACCTGGACGATCGCGAGGGACTCCGAGCGGTGTAGCTGGGTGCCGACGGTGAACTCGGCCAAGCGGTCGCCGCGCAGATGGCTCGCGAAGTGCATCCGATCCCAGACCGCCTCTTCGATCGCAGCGGCCCGGTTGGGGGCGATGGTGCCGGGGATGTGGAGGTGGATCTCCGACCGCTGCTGCGTGAGCGTGATCCCCGCCCCGTCCTCGTCCACGAAGGGAGAAAGGTCAGGATGCGGCAATCCGGGACGCATCTTGACGTTCGCATCGAGGCGGTCCTGATCGCCGTTCTCGCCCGGCGCGAACGAGACCACGATGTCCGCGTAGCGCTGCTGGGGCCGGATGAAGACCTCGGCGTCACCCTCGCGCTTGTCGAGCTCGGCGAGCACCTCATCGGTCGTGTACCCGCGGCGCGAGCAGTCGCGCTGCACCTTCCAGTGGCGGCGGAGATCCTCCGGCGGGGCGAGGTAGACGCGGACGTCGTAGGCGTCTCGCATCGCCGCGGTGTGGAACCCGAGTATCCCCTCGACGATCGTGAACTGGGCCGGGCGCACGTAGTGCGACGGCAGGAAGGTGCCGTCCTGGTGGCGGTAGATCGGCTTGAGGATCGCCTGGCCCGCGCGCAGGTGGGCGAGGTGCTGCTGGAGGATGTCGAGGTAGTTGCCGGCCGGATCGAGCGGCGTGACGCCGTGCTCTACCCGCTGGCGTCGGTCGTAGCGGTGGTAATCGTCGGAAGCGACCCGTGTCACCTGCGCCTCCCCGAGGATGCGCACGAGCCCGCGCGTCAGCGTCGTCTTGCCCGCGCCGGAGTCACCGACGATGCCCAGCATGATCGGACGCGGCGGCACCGGAAACCTCCCGTCGTTTAACTGCTCGGCTGCGGCTCGGTCGCACGGACCGAGCGCGGGTTCGTGCTCTCCCTCACGGCCTCGACGTTACCTCCTAAGTCAACTGTCCCGCCGTGGCCGACGACGATCGCCAGTCCGGGCCGCGTCCGCTCGACCCGCGGCACGACGCGGAGCACCGACTCGCGCGCGCAGAAATCGATGTCGTCGCCGAGCCCCGCCGCGATCAGGGACTGGGCGTTGGCGCTCGCGGCGAGCACGTCGTAGGCGCTCGGATGGGCACGCGCCACGGCCTCAGCCACGAGCGCCGCGTCGGTGCGCGCGCCGGCGAGTCCGGCGCACAGTCTCCCGGCGACGTAGACGTCCTCGAGCGCCGCCGCCCCGTCGGTACCGGAGCAGACGATCTGAAGGTCGCCGACGCCCGAGAGTGCCGAGCACACGGCATCGAGGTTCATCAGGCAGGCGAGCAGGACCAGCGGCGCGCGGTGCGATGCAAGGACGATCGTCGGGGCGCCGTTCGTGGTGGCGAGCACAAGCTCCTCCGCGCAGTCATGAGCGACGTCGGCCGGGGAGTTGCCGAGGTCGAATCCCGGCGGCATCTTGCCTTGCTGCTCACCCGCCAGCACACGGCCGCGGGCGCGCATCCGCAGCGCCCGCTCGAGACTGTCGACGCACAGCACGCGGTGGTAACCGGAAGCGAGCGCCTGCGTCGCGGTGGTGGTGGCCCGCAGCACGTCGATAACCACCGCGACGTCGGTTGCTTTGGCGTCCGCCGGCGTGAAGGCGACGTCGATCACCCGGAAAGCTCGATCACTGCGGACTCGATCACCGCGGACGCTGTCTCGCGTGCGGGATCCGCGGCGGCGCGGTGCACTGACCGGGTCCGCCCACGCGAGCATAATCAGTCTGCTCGAGCGGCTGGTCTATGGACACGAGCGGCATGAAGCTCTCCTGCATCGGGAGTCGCGCGGACGACGGTTCGGCCCTAGGTGCGAATGCGCAACGTCAGGCCGCTAGACATCAAGCTATCACACAGATTCACGTGCAAACCCTTGCCCAAGACCTATGAGTCACGGGCCGCCGGGCGGGCCCATGCGCATCGCATATTCGCCCGGGCGAACGGTGGTGAACGGCACCGCCACGCCAACGCTTCACCGGAAAATAGATAGTGCAAACTCAATAGTTAGCTGAAAAATCATTACTTGACATTTATGGCCGCCAGGTCTAGGTTCCTGAACGAGAGCTACAGGAAGGTTTCAAGATGTCCACCGCGATGACCGAGAGCAAGGACCAGTGATGGCAGCCACCACCGACACAAAGAAGGACCGCTGGGCCTCCGGCGTCACCCCCTATGCAGAGATGGGGTACTACGACGCCGACTACGTGCCCAAGGACACCGACGTCCTCTGCGCCTTCCGGATCACGCCGCAGCCGGGCGTCGACCATATCGAAGCCGCTGCGGCGGTTGCCGGCGAGTCGTCCACCGCGACGTGGACCGTCGTCTGGACCGACCGGCTCACGGCACACG
>Ga0302325_10009284_pt1 | contig 21490 bp, 26 predicted proteins | sample Palsa_T0_2_FD_201948 | JGI IMG/M metagenome (GOLD analysis project Ga0302325, IMG submission 201948) | Peat permafrost microbial communities from Stordalen Mire near Abisko, Sweden - Palsa_T0_2 | ecosystem: Environmental > Terrestrial > Soil > Palsa > Peat permafrost | place: Sweden: Abisko...
AATCAGTCATCAAGTCGATGTCATTACTACCAAAAAGTTTCGTCCTTTCTCTCCCAAGTTCTTGGCAGTGATACGTGTCGATTGGGACATTTTAGGCGCTTTTGTGTCGGGACTTAACCCTACTGAAACCGAACGAGAATTGCCAGTGTCCTCCCTTCTCCTCTGGGTTGAGGGAAACAACTGCGCTGTTGGGTTCCCCCAAGTTTTGGACTTTCTTTTGCCTGCGTTCTCAATGCATAAAATCATGACAAGATCTTTTCCTCTTTTCTCACCTTCAACTTTATTCTCAACTCTAGCTAAAACTTCCATGATGACAAATAAGTCCATCACCGCTGCTGTAAACGCTAATAAGTGCTGAGACAAAGAACAATGAGAAGTCTGCTAAGTTCTTAGCTGTTGTTGGTATGGCAGGAATAATAGTCATTTTCATAATCCTCCACTAGACACAGGCACTTTACAAACGTTACGGGGCGCGTAAAGGCTACAGCCCTAACGTTCTTAGAGTTCCTATAGCGCTCACCAGGCAAGACCTTTATAGTTGAATCTTTGATACTGAATAATGCTTATACACAGAACAGAGTCTTCCGGAGGTTGCTTATCCGGAAAGTTCCTGGGTTCGTCTCCGCAGGTCATGCTCTAGTAGTTCTGGGCTACTTGACAACTTATCTAGCCAATTCATTTATCAATATTGACTGGTCGACATTGAACGGATTTGCGAAACGAATAGGATGATACCGTTCCTGCTAACAAAGCTTTGCCTCACAACTAACATTTCTTCAAGTTCGCAGTTGCCAACACAGCATTCATCACATTTCTCGCCTTGAAGAATACGCCTCTTGGCTTCCTCACAGCCTGCTCCTATGAACTTCTCAATGTTCTACATCAAATAGCAGGCTACGCAACAATAGCCTATGCCATGGCCCACGCCATGGTCTACATCGTTGCTGTAAGTTTTGTAAAACATCTGCAATGGGCGACGCGGTCTCTTCCAAAGCCCCTGATTCTTACTGACTACCATTCTCAGTGGTCCAAGTCAGCTACTCTCCACGAACTTCTCTACACATTCCAGATTGTCGGTATTACCGCTGGTTTTGCCATGCTATTCATATTCGCAAGCGCCTTGCTCCTCCGAAAGCTCCAATACGAAACCTTCCATGCCATTCAAATCCTTATGGTTGCTCCCATCCTAGTCACAGTTGGCATGCACAGGTCAAATACCACTTAAAAGGCGATCTTCATTATAATCTTCGTGGCGACAATTTGGTTTGCAGATCGAATCTTGAGATTTCTCAAGTTCGCGGTATATAGTATTAAAAATACTGCTATTACCACACCACTTATTCAAGGCGGAACCCGTATTGTACTACGCAAAACACCGATTAGAGCTGTGCCTGATACCCATTGCTTCCTCTGGATTCCAGGCATTCGAGCAACAGAGTCACACCCATTTACGACCGCTGCTACAAATTCTCTTGAGCTTGTCGTCGCTGCTTATGACCGCTTTACCCGCAACCTATATGAACAGGCTTTGAAGAATTCAGACCAAGCCCTTAAGGCATCAGTGGATGGGCCCTATTGGTCTGTGCCTGGCTTCATACATTTTGACAAGATCATCTTCGTCGTTGATGGAAGTGGTGCATCCTTCACCTGCAGAGCTGCTGTGGATCTTCTCCACAAGTTGGGAGACTCAACTAGGACTATTATTGACTTCATCTGGGTTGTGAGAGGACAAGGTAAGTCTGTCACATTGAAATGTTGACGGCACAAATCATTCTTAACAGAAACGATCGAATGGTTCGCGAAAGAGCTAGAACAACTCCATCCCTCTACTCTCGTGAATCTGCACATCCAAAGCACACGCGGCTCGCCATCGTCAACGATACGCAGCTCCTCGCTATCTCTTGAAGATGGAAAAAAGAAGTCAGGGGTCTCCGGATCTTTCTCATGTCTCCACGGTTTCCGAGGATGCCGAATCTAGAGAAGGAGCCTTCTTCCTCATCATTATCTCTATACCCGTCTCTCACGATTAATCAAGGGAGACCAGACATTGCCTCTATCATCGAGGATATTGTCACGAAGGCTGATCAGTACGATAGGATAGCTGTAGCTGCTTGCGATCTAGACAGTATGATACAAGTAGCTAGGAAGTAGGCGACGAAGAATATCAGGGTTGATGGACTGAGCTTGGAGTTGCATTTTGAGCAGTTTGGTTGGTAGATTTTTGGATAAAAAACATGACTCGAGGCAATATTTTTAGATCTAGTCTCTGGATGTTCGTTAATGCATTGTTTTGAAAGAAATTATATGGTTATGCTTGGGTCACGCGCTGCAGGCAAGTTTTAGTTAGAATATGAGGTAGAATAATGATATTTCCATTCGTACTTTGTTGTTTGAATACTCCTGTTGAGCAGGACCATCCAGCCGAACCAGCCCATGATCACCGATACACTTTCGATAACCTTTGTTTCGTCCATATTTCTTGCAGCTACAAATGAATTTTCATCTAACTCTTTTCTTGTAAAATGTTTAAAGCACAGCGAAATTCCTTGGGCGTTGCATTCGCGAGAGGCGCACTTACCTCTCTCGAAGTCCACTGATGCCTCTGTTCACTTCAGCCTTCTGTTCAATGCTCAAGTGACCCTAGTGCTTTCACTAATCAAGTCTTCACCTAGCTTTGAAACGCGGCCGAGCTGCTCGAGGAGTGAATATATTTCGTAGCTAGCCCCTTTTCTAAGCGAGATGTTCAGCGAGACGTCCCCAAAAAAGTTATATATAAATATATATTGAACCAAAAATAAGGTAAAAAAAGTGATAAAACCTCTGAAGGAGACCCCTCAGGTCGCCCCTGTAGAAAATTCTCCTAGGAAGGGATTTTTGAAGCCGCAAATTTGTCGCATAAGTTGTTTTTTTATTGTTAGTTGTCGAATTACTCAATCGATTTACTCCCTCAGTTCGTGCTGACCAAACTGCCTAGTAGTTGTCTAGCTACCCCTAAGATTGCGAGAATTTCTTGCTTGTATACATCAACACCAACTAAATCCCGCGCTAAACATGTAACATGACCTCAAAGTTTCCACCATAGCAATGCGAAAGCCCTTGACCATCTCCGCATATTTCTTTCACGTGCAGGGCCAGAGAGGTGCATTCACATGAGATGTTTTGTCACATTTCGCGTTTTTAGCAGTCATCGGTTTATCAATTTTTGAATAAGTAAAGACCCAGTATTCATAACATCTCTGAGAAGTAGATGTATATCTTGGGCCCTCATCTTCTGTACAATTTCTCTTTCGTCTTTCAGATTTTCAGATCTTTAAATCAAAAAAGTTAATGCAAGACGCCTCCGCCCTCACTATCATACCCAGATACCGTCTATGCCCACAGAAACCAACAAAACACCATCATGAGTGTCAGCAGACCGCCCCCAGGCGGCAGGGGACAACCCCAATCCTTTCACGCCCCCGGGATCCAAATCAACCTCTGGCTCCAAGATAACTGAACTAGTCGTTCAACCTTATGGTCAAAATGAAAAACCTCTCATCTTGACCATCAAACAAGCCAAAGATATTGTTCACTAGGAACATAACGATAAGGATTAGTTAGAACAGCTGTGTTATGCGACGCAAAGAGTGTTGGCTAGGTTTATTCGGTGGCCGGAACTTTTCGAGCTCACGCCAGAGTTATTTGAGCACTTGGGCAAGGGTGGTGAGAAGTGGTGTCTAAGGATGGAATATGAGAAAGGTGTGATGGAACTCATGGATGATAATATATGGCTTTCTCAAATCCCACCAGTTGGCACATCAGAGTTTGTCTCCGAGAACGGTGTTGAGAAATGTTCGAAAGAGCTTTCTACGAATTTGCTTGCGCTGCTGTATGCTGTATACATGATTAAGGGGGCAAATCTTTCGCCCGAGCCATTCCGAGAATATTGTACAATCTACCAAAACGCCTGGTATACCACTTGCAATTAGACTCCCTGCACAACTGCCTTACACCAAATTGCACATCAATGTGTATGATCTTGGGAAGTAGCTCCGGATTTTGTACCCAGCCAGATAGTCGACCGATTCCCTAAGGCTGGCAATCTGTTTGATGGGTTTGAAATTCTCGTCTTCCATCCGCGCCCTCTCAATTAGTTCCATCAGAAGAGTATCAATCTTCAATTCAAAATAACAGCGTTTCTCGCTGTATTCCTCAGTAGACCAGCCGTAAGCTGGCTCGCAGGTCTCTTTCCTCGGATATGAACATTCTCCGAGATAAACCACGAGATCAATAGCCGGAAGAAGACCTTCTACCATCTTGCTAAGCTTCTTGATGTCCCCAAGAAATTCGAGCATCTTCGCTCCGAGCCAGTCTGCCGTTGGCCTTTTCTGATCTAATCTGTAGATCTCCAATCTCTTCTCAAGTATTCTGTGTGCCTTCGAGATTTTACCCTTGATTTCGTCCCGAATCTCTCCCGCGTATGCTTTTGCTGCTTCTGGCAACCAGCTAGAAAGCAACTTGAATGATTTAGGGAAATACGAGTGTATGTCGTTCTCTGCCAGGAATTCGATTTCATATCTCAGCGAATCAACAGCGTACTTTGGTTTGAAGTCCGGGTCATCCTCCTTGATAGCCGTTGCCAGCTGCATAAGCAGATTGTCCATTTCCATGTCCAGCGGGCGATTTGAAGGTGATCCATAATTGTCGGGTGACTCGAGATAAGAATGCCTGCCCAAGTAGAGCACCAAATCAAACGCCAACTCTGAACCTGTTGATGCCATCCGTCCCAGTCTTTGAATCCTGGGTACGTAATCCTCCATTCTCTCGCCAATGCTATGATAGTCCCTCTCGTATCTTTTGCCTTTTTCGGCAAGTATGTTTTCATAAGTGGAAGAGATCTCTGATTTCAGGTCATCGTGGAACTCTCGTACTGCTTCAAGACCCCCTACCCAGCTCCACATCAGATCATATGAATTTGGAAAATAGGTTTTCACCCCCTTGGCTTTCAATTGTTCAATCTTGCTTTGGAGCAGAGCGACCACCGTGGTTGGCATAAATGTAGGATACTTCTTCTTCATTCTCTTCGCTAACTTCAGAAGTAGCGCATCAGCTGGCTTATCTGAAGGCCGATAGCTGTAGAAATCCCTAGTATCGTCTTGATCATATGATTTTTCTCCAAGGAACAGAATAAGATTAAATGCGCGTTCCAGCCCCTCCGGCATCTCTGCAAGTTGCTCGATCTCGGCCATATATTTCTGCACAAGGCAACTTGCTACCTCCGAGTGGTCAGTGCTTCCCTTAGATTTCTCGTAGGCAGTGATGATCCAAGCTCTGATAGCACTTTCGAATCTCTTGGCAGTACCTGGGTGATTCTGTATCTGTTCGCGGATTTTAGGAGGGGCTTCTGTAACTCAAGGTCAATTCTTAAGCTCGTACAGTGAGTCTATGGCCGCTTACTCATCATCATGTGCTCCTGGATGATGAATTGGTGCAGCTCTACAAGCTGGGCATCAAGCTCCTTGATCCTTGCATCTTTTGGATCTAATCTTGCTGCTTTATTTGGTGTAATCTGCACGAAGTCCTCTATATCCGAGCCAGAACGTTTGATGGATGGCATGGCGATCGATTGATGTTCAATGCAATAATAGATAATGAATCTGAAAGAAGGCGATTAAAGCCAGTCTCGGAAGACGTGTCGTGAGACGCGATTTGATCTGCGTGCACGGTTCACCACTTTCGAGCTCTTTCCTCAACACTCCCATTTCCTCTGGATGCAATTTTCAATATTCAGTATAAGAACTTTCTTATTTGAATCAATTTACCATCGATTGGCAATTGCGTATTTCAATACTTCTACCATGCAGTCACTCTCTTAACCACTTTGACATTTGCTTAATTGAAATAGGAAATGAAGTCTTGATGCCAAAGGCTATAAGATTTCTAGCTTGGGCTTTCAAATTAGTAATGTTGGTACATCCCCCTGATTTATCTGGGTGATGATTTCGGCGTTAGTCACATTTTACCCAGATGAAAGTTTTTTATGGAGAGGCTTCTTCTGCGTATATATATGTGCAATGAAAAAGATAGCGGCTCGCATATGATTCCAGAGTATTGCAACAGAACCGCAAAGAATCTGTGCCGAAGTTTGATTTGCAAGCGAAATTTCTTGTAAGACTCAAACTCGCTCGAACTAGGCCTTGGAAAGCAAGCACCCAATGGTGTTCCATGTGGCCTGGTCCCAGGGAAGGGGGTGCCTGACATCAGACCATTTCAGCTTTTTCTATTCACTGGCCTATCCTACATTTCTATCTTGGAAATTTAACTCGAGCCGGCTTTCAAGTTATGCTAATGTTTTCAAAGCAATCAAGCTGTCGTCAGAAGCAGGTCCCAGTCAGACGACAACCAGAGAGATGCTTGACGATATATCTCACCCATCTTCAGGACCTCCTTACTCCTCTCTTCCAAGCCTCATTGACTTATAGATATAGCATCTATCCAAAGAGTTCGGGCGTACTTATTGAGCCGCAAATACCTTAGTGCAGAGGCAAGATTTTGTCCCATTTCGAGCATGACGCACTTACCCTCCGGACGTGACAAGGTACCAGTCGAGGCCCTGATCTTGTCTTTGAGTCTCGAGACTAAGACAAAGACCTTCTCAAGACTCTTTTACTCCACAGTGGAGCGCACTTTAATAGAAACAGGATCTTTTTGAGATCTCCAGACGTATGACAGCACTTCCTAGGTTGGGAATATAGATTCTTCCTTGGAGAAGAGGCGATGCGTAATCGAAAGTTAGATCCAATCTGAGAAATTCCCAGGAAGGAGCATCAAGAGTCTGATCGTTTTGCGGTCTTCAGGCAGTGGAAAGTACTTGTAGGGAGCCATGGGGCTGTGTGGCTGCGAACAGGCTGCGAACAGGCTGCGACACATGAAAGTTCAAAAGTGACCTCTTGTCGGGATCCGAGTGCTGATCAAAGCACGGCGATATGCAGCAATGCAGACATGCAGACTAGACAAGAGGGCGGAGTGCAGCAGTGAAATTGACTATAGAATGTAGGTGCGGCGGATATTGATGTGTTGGCGATGAAGCGAACGGTTTACGGGGAAGCCACATGGCGAAGGACCTGGCTGAAATTGCTCAGATTGGTCCAATAAACGGACTTCCCCAACTGTTTCTTCCTCTCCCTTTTTGACATGAAAAAACAACTTGAATAATCGAACTTCTGGCTAACCATCATCGGACTTAACTTATATTGCTTTATGATTGGACTGTGTGGTACATTCTGAAATACGCTCAGCAAGGACTGTGCTCATTGATCACTTAGTCATATCGCGAGTTACCAATTGTTCAACAGAAAGTGGAAGCTCTCTTTATCCTTCCTTAGCCGCTCATTATTTTTTCCTCACGACTTTCTCGCCATCCTTACCCGCCTTACCCTCCAGTCTCTCAGCCTCTGCCGCGGGAACCTCAAACAACTTGCCCAAAGCCTCAACACTAATATTTCCTCCACTAAACACAACTCCCAAATCCCAGCCGTCCTCCCTACCTTCTCGCTCCACTAGTCTCCTGAAATCTTCATTGTACAATGCAGTCGCCAGTCCCACGACTGCACTCGGTTCAACAACCATTTTCATCCTTTCCAGAACCAGTTTAAACGTACTCAGGATCTGCTCCTCCGTGACACTAAACATTTGCCTGACCAGCTTCCTCTCATAAATCACCGACCAAGGATATGCACCCACAGGTGTTCTCAACCCATCAGCAATTGTAAGTGTTTTCACAGTTTTAATCCTCTTTCCCTGCTCAATCCCCCGTTTGCAATCATCCCCGCCTTCAAACGATGGCTCAGCCCCAAACACTAGGATTCCCGTACCCTCACAGCTCAACGCTGTTCCAGAGAGCATCCCACCACCACCACACGGTGCAATAATAGCATCTAACCCCTTCTTGCCTTCTCTCTTCCCCCCTATAGCAGAACTACATTTTGCCTGACCTTCCCCACCCTCAGAAATCATCCTCTCAACCTGTTCCTGCAGCTCAATTCCCAGTGTTCCTTGTCCAAGCATGATATCCGGATGATCATATGGAGGAACCAATGTCGCCCCGGTTGCCTTAATCACATCTGCCACCATTGCTTCCCGTTCTGTACTTGTGCTCCCACTGAATATTATTTTCGCGCCGTAGCCTTTTGTAGCTGCTATTTTGGAGGGTGTTGATATAGTTGGCATAACAATGTGGGCTGGGATTCCAATGGTACGAGCTGCGAGGGCAAGAGCTTGTGCATGGTTACCTGTTGAAGACTCAGATCAGTACAATGTCCCATTTCCCAGACAGACAAGAGAGTACAGAAGACAAAACAAACCAGAACTATGCGTAACCACTCCCCTTTCCCGCCCACCACCAGTTTCCCACCCATCCTCCGCCATCAACCTCGTCAATGCATGGAATGCTCCCCTAACCTTAAATGCCCCGACTTTCTGCAGATTCTCGCACTTGAACCACAATCGTATCTTCGGCCCTGCAGGTTCTTGGCCTGCCCACGGTGTATCTGCTAATGCGTCGGCGGATTGGGGTGTTGATGCAAGACTAGTGAGGGTAGCATTTGTAAGAACTGGTGTATAGTGGATGTATCTTTTGATGAGAGAATGGGCGGCAATAACTGAGTCACGGGTGAGAGGAGGGGATTTCGTTGGATCTGCCATAATTACTTCCGAATTCTGTGGTTAATTGAAATGTACGAAAAGTTATTAGCAACAGGAAATAGCGTAATTGAGGTAATCCCTGGACCGTTAGTACTTCGGTGATATTTTTTGCCGATTGCGGAGAAATCGAGTCATGGAGCACGTGCTAAGAGAAATGTCAACATGGTTGAAACGAATAAGAAGGTATAAACTTTTTGATTTCGCAGTTCCAAATACCATAGTTCCCGTGTGGGCAAAGGAGTATAGTACAGCACGCCAGATTTTTGCTTCCCAATTCAGAAATAACAGCCCCCGGTATTGTTCAAGCGTAACCTTACTTCTGGTTCTCTGGTCGGAGAGAGCTGTGCCTGTTAGCATAACGTGTAAAAGAATGGCCACATAATATCTTACCGAACAGCTTTTCCTGCCCTCCAGATCTCCAAATCACGGATCTCCTGCATCTCCTTCTCATACTTCTCACGGTAATCGGGTTGCGAGTTGAAGGTAAGCGATCGCTCGGTCTCCTTTCCAGTCTTGACAGAGTCATAGAGATCATTGAAGACAGGCTTCAACGCATCCTTGAATCGTCCACTCCAGTCAATGGCACCACGACGGGCAGTGGTAGAGCAAGCCTCGTACATCCAGTCCATACCGTTTGCACCAATCAATGGGTACAAGCTCTGGGTAGCCTCTTCGACGGTTTCGTTGAAGGCCTCGCTGGGGCTGTGCCCTTGCTCACGGAGAACCTCGTATTGTGCGAGGAACATACCGTGGATACCACCCATCAAGCAACCACGCTCACCGTACAAGTCAGAGTAAACCTCCTTCTCGAAGGTGGTCTCATACAAGTATCCACTGCCAACTCCGACGCCGAGAGCAATTGCCTTCTCCTTGGCGTGGCCAGTCACATCTTGGTAGACAGCGATAGAGGAGTTGATACCACGCCCCTCACGGAAGAGAGTTCGAACAGTTCGGCCAGATCCCTTGGGGGCAACGAGGATGACATCGACGTCAGTTGGGACATCGACCTTGGTTTGGTTCTTGAATACGGGAGAAAAACCGTGCGAGAAGTAGAGGGTCTGAAGAATTAGCCAAGATCAATAAAGTCAGGAATGATGAAGCTTACCTTCCCCTTCGTGATCTGCGGCTTGATTGCTGGCCAGGTCTCACTTTGAGCAGCATCGCTGAGCAAGTTCATGATGATGGTGCCCTTGGAAATAGCTTCATCAACATCGAAAAGGTTCTTTCCTGGGACCCAGCCATCCTGTTGGGCATCCTTCCATGATTGACCATTCTTTCGAACGCCGACGACAACATTGAGACCCTGATCCCGCATATTCAACGATTGAGCGTGACCCTGCGAGCCATATCCGATGATTGCCATCGTGTCATTCTTGAAGTAATCCTGACCCAATTGTCAGCATGTTGATCGAAATTGCGGTGAGGGTTGAAATACTTGGAGCTTCGCAGCAGGCCAGTCAGCTCTCTCTGTAGATAATGTCAGTTTGCAATTATATAGTAGAAGCTTCTACTGCTCACCGTAAACCTGTTCCTTGGTGCCGGCAAAGTCAATTGTCTTCACGCCTCGGACCTGCTGAGCTGACGCAGCAGCAGCACGGGTAGCAGTAGGTCTAGCTGACGCATTGAGGGCAGAAACAAAAGTGCGACGAGCTGGAACACTTAATTGCTTTGCCAATGGTGAGCGGAGGGCTCTGGAAAATGTGCGGGAGGCCATTTTGAATGATTGAGTGGAGTGGTTGTGAAAATGGAAAGGACTTGTGATTATTTTGTGGAGGGTGACTCTTTAGCAAAATTTCGAGCTTCGGAGCCGATCACGGACCGAGCCAAATCAAGCTTGGCCTGGTGGCCCTTGTTTCTGCAATCTGGAGGCAAGCTGGGATTATGCCACGAGGGGTTACAACTCTTCAATGCAAATGGAAAATAAGTAGGTCTGCAACTGAAACAGATTTAATGGCGCTCTCAAAACTTAAGGAATGCTGTGCATGCTGAGATCAAATTTCTCCTACGCTTTTCCCGAAGGCACGAGACCAGCCTGTATTTACTCCCAGGTCCTCCAAATATGAACGCCTCATTATGCCATGAAGTTCGTATGGCCGTGTAAGTCTAGATGATATGGTTCCCAAGTACCATTAGCCCCCCTATTTGCTCACGTCTTCAAAACCCGCTCGAATGTTTGGTTCTTGACAGCCCCGCCTCCCATAGCTGACCGAACGTTGCGCTTGAAGCCTTCTCTGTTGGACCGCAAATCCTCCGCAGCTTCTTTGTTTAGGGGATCTGATGCGTTTGGTTCGAGGAAAAGGAACTAGGATATCAAAATCAGCACGCATGTTTCGACAACCTAAGTCTACCACGCGTGACATACCTGCAACCCAACAATAACGGCTTGTAGATTCAGCACCGGCTTCCAGTCTTCTCTCAGAATGTTCAGGCACACGTTGCCCTCCAAGTCGATGTTTGGGTGGTATATCTTCTGCGTACACTTGACCTTCGGGGCCTCGTGGGGGAACGCTTGGCTGATCGCGAATGTGAAGTGGAATCTGCCGCCCTTGTACATACCCTCATCAGGTTCGATAGTAAGTGTGAAGTTAAGAGTATCATCGGGGTCTGGGAAGTCGGTTTTCATGGTGCTTGGTAAGGAGAGCTCGGAGAGATCTGCGCGTAAAGGTTAGCGGGAGGTGGCTAAGGCGGAAGCAAGAGCAACCAGATGAAACATACCTTTCTGGACTCGAAGTTGCGCAGCGGTGACCTTCTTTCTCTTGGTGCCTGCAGCAGCATCTGCGTTAGCATCCTGCTGCTGCTTCTGCTTCTGCGGGGAATCGTCAGCATCTTTCCATGGCAGGAAGCAGCATGAACACGACCGAAGTCTGATCGCGCTGGAAGAATTCTTACCATCGACCAAATCTTCAACATCTTGATGGCTGGGTATCAAATGTCCAAGGAAAGGTGATGTTGTGTTGTGCAAAGAAATGTCGAAGCACAGCAGGTGGCCAAGCGATCTAGAAGTTTTGAGATGTTCCTTGGTGGGCTGTGGAATGAATCACAGTCATGCAAAACCACGTCACACCCCACGCTCTACACAGAAAGTAAAATAGAGGCAAAAGAAAATGTTGAGGCTGAGTAGTACTTCGGGGATTAATTTAAGAAGATGGAGGGGGGGTCAAGCGAGAATGAAGCTTTCGGGATTCTCTTTGGGTATCGCAGCCTGCCTAATGGGGACGCAAGGTAACACTAAACCAGAACCGGCGGAACGACACCTCACAAAGCTAATATTCAGACGAATCATTTAAACATCAGAAAGATACGAGCTTCAAAGAATTAGGATTCAGTTTTTCATTCTGTCTTCGCATGTCACTCGTAGCCGGAGGAGTTGATTCCCTCTTCAACGAAGCAGATTATAAGTATCATTTACTGCCTTCATAGCATCTTATTGCTTGCCATTGCTGTATCTGCACTGAAACGTTTGTTCCTCCACTATTTGAACCCCCTATTGAGGAAGGGAAGTTTTCACTCTTCATCATATTAGGCTTTAGCAATTGCTTCATTAATAATGCCACTGTCAAGTTATGATTCGTGAGTCCTTTGCTCAAACAATCGTACAGATAATCTTCCCCTTCGTTATGTTCGCAGCCATCAGCTTATGGGCGTCAACTATCTGCTCCCAGGGAAGGACTTTGTCTATGAAGATCTTAAATGTCCCGTCCTCGAAATTGGGCAAATATTCTTTCAACACATCGCGCAACTTCCCCTGGTACTCCGGGTCTCTGCTTCTCAAACTGCTGCCTTCATATCGAATTCGCTTCCGCACGAAGGCACCGATGTCAACTCCAGCTGGTAGCTTGGTACCGGACATCGCTCCGAGGCTGACAATATGCCCATCTCGGGCTGCTACGTCGAGGTTCCCCTGGAAGTAGCTCTGTCCCACGAAATCAATGACTAGATCTACTCCCTCGTCGTCTGTGGCCTTGAGAACTTCTTTTGCCCAATCCTGCGTTTTGTAGTTGAATCCCGCAGTAGCGCCAAGTTCCTTGACACAAAATTCGATCTTATCTTGACTTCCGGCAGTTACATAAATCTTGCTCGCACCGCCAACGTTTGAGAGTTGGATGCCAGCAATTGATACGCTAGAAGCGCCAGCATGCCACAAGATGCTCTTTCCCTTTTCAAAGCCGCCAACCAGGTACATAGCCTGAGTTGCCGTAATCCAAGTCTACAACCTCGTCAGTAAAGTATTCATTCCTTTTTACAAAAGACCAAGGATCGTCTCACCTCAGGTACGCCTGCCGCCTCTTCCCAACTCAAATGAGCTGGCTTATGTAGTAGCATATGCGTACTCACGGCAATAAATTCCGCATAAGCCCCACCATATGCCAAGCCAAAAACCTCATCACCCTCCTTAAAGCCATCTTTACAGCCCTCTCCCAAGCTCTCGATCGTCCCGCTGAATTCTACGCCGAGAATGGGGCCGGCTTGAGGCGGAACGGGATACTTGCCTTCCCTCTGTAAAAGATCCATGCGGTTCAAGCCGAAAGCCTTGATTTTAACAATCGCTTGGCCTGTGGAGGGGGTGGGCCTGGGGACTGTGGTAATGTGAAGAGCCTCCGCTGGGCCGGTGCCTCCTTTGATGTCTGAGCATGTATGAGTTACCCGGAACATATTGCAGAATTTAGATGGGGATCTTACCGACTGCTCGCATTGTGTCACCCATCTTTGCTCGCACTTCGAATTGGGGAGAGGCAAATTGAATGCCGCCGAGTGATGAAGAGAGAAAAAGTTGTGTAGCAGGATATGCGAATGTGGGGCACTGAACTAAGCCTTTAAAAGAACCGTGCTGAGTTCAGTTGAAGATTCTGGGAAAGGGGGGACTTTATAGTTGTTGCACAAGATTTATCGGCTTGTCGGGAAGAGCGGAGATATTTACATTGACATTGCGAGCATACCTCTTTCTATTGATCAATTTCGATTGGGGGCTTCGGATATGACGACAGCGGGGTATTTTTCCTGCTTACAAATCTATTTTATGGAGGGGTGGTGGCCGAAGTCCCGCTAAAATGAGGGGCAGAGCTGGTGGAGGGCGCCACAAAAGAAACTTCTTACATCGCAGATATAAATCTTTTCAACTGTGTTCAAGATGCTCTCTATTCCGTTATTGAGGAACGACTTTATCTTAGGGCCATACCTGCAAGCCTTTTAATAGACCACAACGCCCCCAGATGCAACCAGCGACAGAACCCAATGATAACAGTTTACATTTGCCCTTGAGCCTTTGCCTGTCTTTCAACTTCGTATGTGAAGTCAAAATAACCTTTGTCGAACTGGTGAACTCTAACATAGCCATCTTCTCCTCCACTTGCGTAGCCTTTTCCGTTCGGGTCAACAGCAACGGTATCTGTGGACCAATTAGACTTTGTTCATGCGGGTTTGAGATTGGAAAAACATACTCAACGGGCCGAAATGTCCTCTGACGCGACCGATCTCCTCCTCGAAAATCTTGTGATAGAATCTGGCTTCGAATTTGCCTTGTCGAGCTATTTTCGAGGATGTTAGCACCGGCTTTGACCGAAAACGGAGAAGTTGCGAAAAGGAGCTCTTTAGAACAGACGACATCTCCCAAGAAAGAAGCGGGCGTACTCGGAACGCAGAACGGAATTATATAGCTTCATAATACATACCTGAGGTTGTGGTCACATCCATCGCTGCTTGACCACCACCAAGAATAACAAATTCTTTCTTGGGTGTAATTGAAGCGCTGTTCAGAGGAGTATCAGTCACATAGGTCTTCATGACTTCAAGATCTTGTGCATTGATGAGCTGTGAGGTGAGGATTAGTATAATCTTTCTACATCATCACTTTGATTGCACATTACCTTCGCGGTCTTGTCCTTCGACGAGGTGATGAAGTAAGTCCTGTCAGCAGACCACTGGAGGTCCGTGATTATTGCATCCACATCATGAACCTGGACATTGTCAAGTTGTTCTCCAGTCTAGCTGAAGTCAGCGAAATATCCATCAAATACAGCGCCACGGCAAAGTCATACCTTTGCATCATATTGGGAGACGGTTCCGTCCTCGTGTCCTGCAATGATGTACTTCGACATATAACTCCATCCAGCGACAGTAGCTTTAGCCTCCTCGCAAGTGATAGTCAACACCTTCTCATCAGACTGCTCTGCCTCGGGGTCTAGATTGATATCCAGTACTTCGATTGTGCCCAGGAAACCCATTCGCTTTTCTGTAACGGCCAAAAGTTGTGAACCATCCTCATTGAACTCGACCCTCTTGACCGCGGTGTTGAATTCCCAAACCTTTAAGCACTTTCCGGATTTGATATCCCATAACCGTACCGTATTGTCTGCCGCACCGCTTGCGATTAATGTGCTTGTCGGGTCAACATCCACCGTCCACAAGGCTCCTTGGTGGCCATGATATGTCCCCAGTCTCTCGCCGTTGTGTGCAAACCAGGCGCAGATATGTTGATCCTTCGCCGTCGAGAAGATGATATCGCCGTCTCTGTTGTATCTACATACTCATCAGTATGAAGCCTTTGCGGCGAGAATTTAAGATGATTGTGCGCACTTGATCTGAGTCAAAGCTCGCTCCTGTATGGTTTGTTAGAACATTACGGCTATCAATAGCGGGTGGCAGTTCTTACATGTCCTTGCAACAATATTGGTCTCATGTTTGCGACTCAATATTCTCCCAGGTGCTGGTGTTGTCACAATAAGAAAAATGCCGTGGGATTTCTGAACAAAGCTCGCGTTCGACGCTCTGGTCTTGTGTGTTTAGTAGGCCAATCAGAGAAGATTTGGCGAGCTTTCCAGATTATTTCCCTTAGTGGCCGTTTTTCTTTGCCTGGTGATGGAAGGAATTTGTGAGTCATGAATGGCTCATATTCCCTCTTGTACAGTCACATAGTCGCGCTATTTTTCTTTCCTGGTTGTTCTCGACGGCGCAGGTCATTCAACTGAAGTCATCCAATTGCGTTGCCCGCGCCGTCAGCACTCGGTGTCACTCTCTCGCTGAGGGCCAACAGCACAGCCCATGCCGCGGCGTTGTTGCAGCTCACTGTTGCGGTCACGCTCCTCCCATATGCAATCCCTTGCTCGCCCTCCTCAAATCTCCTTGTCCGCTTCAAAAGGAATCATACTACCTCGGCCGCCATACGCCCGGAACCCCTCAAGATCTTTTCATATTGGCTCAGCCTCGTCTGGTGTGGCTGCCAGGTACACCGTAAAATCGCGGGGTCGAATTCTGCGTCGATCAACTCTCATCCAGCCCACTGGTATCACAGCTTCTTTCTCCTCTCTCTACTCCGGATATACCTTCCAACAACGAGCTTTCTCTAGCTCTCCAGTCGCAATGACGGCCACCAAAATTGATGGCACTGCCATTGCGAAGAAGATTCGTGAGAGACTTCACAGCGAAATCGTGACCCAGCAGAAGACCAATCCCAGATATAAGCCGTCTCTCAAGATCATTCAGGGTAACCTCTGCTCATCTACCCTTTGGAGTACTATCACTAATGAATGAGTTCACAGTTGGCGACAGATCAGACTCGAGTAAGTTTTCTTCTTCGATTTTGAAAGCCCATTATCGGGCTGACCGCAACTAGCAACCTATGTTCGCATGAAGTTAAAGGCAGCTGAAGAGGTCAGTAATTCATCTTTATGAAAATTTCACTCTTATACTAACAACATTTACAGGCAAGTATCGACTGCGAACTTCTCCATTATCCTGATACCGTCACCGAAGCCGAACTTGTGGAAGAGATCACCCGCCTGAACTACGACCCAACGGTTCATGGCATTCTGGTCCAACTCCCAATTCCTGGCCATCTTTCTGAATATGAAGTGACTTCGGCCGTTGCGGATGAGAAGGATGTTGATGGGTTCGGTGCGAACAACATTGGAGAGCTTGCAAAGCGTGGAGGTCGTCCACTCTTCACCCCATGTACTCCCAAGGGTGTCATGGTCTTGTTACAAGAAAGTGGTGTTGATCTTAAAGGCAAGAATGCTGTAGTCCTCGGACGCAGCGACATTGTAGGAAGCCCAGTGAGCTATCTCCTCAAGAACGCAGATGCTACAGTCACTGTATGCCACTCAAGAACGGAGGGTCTTGAGGACTATGTCAAGCGAGCAGACGTCATTGTGGCAGCGATTGGGAAGCCAAACTTTGTCAAGGGAGAGTGGTTGAAGCCAGGAGCTGTTGTTATCGATGTCGGGACCAATTACATTCCAGACGCAACCAAGAAGTCAGGCCAAAGACTTGTTGGCGATGTAGATTTTGCATCCGCTTCCGAAGTCGCCTCTCAAATCACTCCTGTCCCAGGTGGAGTTGGGCCAATGACTGTTGCCATGCTTCTGCAAAATGTTGTAGACTCAGCTACGATGTACTTTGAACGACAAAAGGCGAGGGCCATTCTGCCATTACCTCTTAAATTGAAGAGCCCCGTCCCTTCAGATATTGCCATCTCCCGTGCTCAACACCCGAAGCAAATTACTCGTGTTGCTAAGGAAGTTGGAATTGCTGGTCATGAGCTTGAGCCATATGGTGCTTACAAGGCTAAGGTTGATTTGAGCCTTCTCAAACGTCTTGAGCACCGCCGCAACGGGCGATATGTCGTTGTCACTGGTATTACTCCAACACCGCTCGGTGAGGGAAAGTCGACAACGACCGTGGGTATTACACAAGCTATCGGGGGTCACTTGAACCGAATTGCATTTGCAAATGTTCGCCAGCCAAGTCAAGGACCAACCTTTGGCATTAAGGGAGGCGCCGCTGGTGGTGGCTACAGCCAAGTCATTCCCATGGACGAATTTAATCTCCATCTTACAGGTGATATCCATGCTATCACCGCTGCAAATAATCTTTTGGCTGCTGCTATCGAAACCAGAATGTTTCACGAGAACACGCAGAAAGATGCTGCTCTGTACAAACGTCTTGTGCCAGTAAAGAAGGGCAAACGTGAATTTCAGCCTATCATGTTCCGACGTCTGAAGAAGCTCGGGATCACGAAGACGGATCCCGATAAGCTCACAGAGGATGAGATTCATAGATTTGCCAGATTAGACATCGATCCATCCACCATTACCTGGAGACGAGTTCTCGATGTCAATGATCGCCATTTGAGGGGTATCACTGTTGGTACTGCTCCTACTGAGAAGGGACAGAGTCGTGAGACCGGGTTTGACATTTCTGTGGCCAGCGAGTGTATGGCCATTCTTGCCCTTAGCAATGATCTTAACGATATGAGAGAACGCTTAGGCAGAATGGTTATTGGATCTTCCAAGAACGGTGATCCCGTCACCTGCGACGACCTTGGAGCTGGTGGCGCTCTTACAGCTTTAATGAAGGATGCCATCAAGCCCAATCTTATGCAAACTTTGGAAGGCACGCCCGTGTTCGTTCACGCTGGTCCTTTTGCAAACATTAGTATCGGTGCCAGCTCAGTGCTAGCTGACAAGCTTGCTTTGAAACTTGCTGGTACCGAGGCTGACGAAGATCACAACGAAAAGGCTGGTTTTGTAATTACTGAAGCTGGATTTGATTTCACCATGGGAGGAGAACGATTCTTCAATATCAAGTGCAGGGCCTCAGGACTCATCCCTGATGTTGTCGTTATTGTGGCCACCGTCCGAGCATTGAAGGTTCATGGTGGAGGACCCCCCATATCCCCCGGCGCAGCACTCGATAAAGTTTACCGGGAAGAGAATGTTGAGATCCTCCGAAAGGGCTGCGTTAATCTAAGAAAGCACATCTCAAATGCCAGATCCTTTGGCGTCCCAGTTGTTGTTGCTATCAACAAGTTTGAGACTGACACTGCTGCCGAGATTGAAGTCATCCGAGAGGAGGCTATCGCTGCCGGTGCTGAAGATGCCATCCCAGCAAATCACTGGGCTGAAGGTGGAAAGGGAGCTGTTAACCTCGCCAAAGGTGTCATTGCCGCAAGCGAGAAAGAGAAGAACTTCAAACTTCTATATAACCTGGATGGAGACGTCCAGACTCGTATCGAAGCTATTGGAAAGCAGATGTATGGAGCTGAGAAGGTTGAATTCAGCGAGATTGCCCAGAAGAAGGTGGATACATATACGAAACAGGGCTTTGGCAACTTGCCAATTTGCATTGCCAAGACGCAATACTCACTATCTCACGACCCTGACCTCAAGGGAGCCCCAACAGGCTTCACTGTTCCGATCAGAGATGTGCGACTGGCTGCTGGTGCTGGTTATCTGTAAGCCAACTCCATCCCCTATTTTGAAAGTTATCTAACATCTGACAGTTACGCTTTGGCGGCTGATATCCAGACCATCCCAGGTCTACCCACAGCTCCAGGCTATCTCAACGTCGATGTCGACACGGAGACTGGAGAAATTGACGGTCTCTTCTAGACGACGGTCTAAATACTTTCCGTGTATCTACATATTTGGCTCAGCGTTGCTTTTATTTTCAACTATTCAATAGCATTTGGCGGGAGAAAAGTACCTTCAACATGCGTCTATGCACCTTCCAACAGCGCCGTTACAGATAATTGGCGGCAAGTCAAAATTTTACAGAGATATCCAGCCCTGATCAACCCAAGGCTTTAGAGCAAAATGAAACGAAACAAGTTGATTTTGATTCCAAGTCTTAGTCACTAAATCGCTAGACTTTCTCTTTCTACAGTTTTAAACCAAAGGAAATCTTTCATCTCAAGCCTTCGTCCTCTTTTCAATCTCAATGAACTCCACAACTTGATCATGAATACAAGTGTGCAGGTTCCTGAACTCCATCCCCAGCTCTCTCTTCGCCTTGCTGTTATCAACCTTGTACACATCCGGGAACGGCGCTCCTGGTTTCCCCTCCGGAACCAAGCTCTTCTTCTCAGGAAAGTCTTTCCTAATGAGATCACAGATCTGTTGATACGTAAACCCACCAGCAGTACATAAGTATCTCTGTCCCGCCGCCTCAAGCAACTCATACGCCCTCGCATGCGCCTCACCCACATCTCTCACGTCACAAAACCCGTAGAAAGCCGTCTCAGGAACCTCCTTCTCAGAACCATTCATCAATCGATAAATATCCGCTGACGAAGTATTCAGATGGTCAAGACTAGTTATCGTGTGCAGGGCGGGACCATACACCATGGGAGGACAGATAGTGCTGAGTGTGAAATTTGGCTTGTTTTTCTCAACAAACTCGAAGGCGGCTTTCTCTGCGAAGGTTTTAGAAGCGCAGTACGCGATGCCTCCGTCGGTTTTTGGGTCAGAGGCTGTGGCATAGGTAACTGGGTTCCAGTCTTTCTCAGTGTAAGTGTATCCGGGCCGTACTCCTTTGTCCATGTCAATGATTGAGGCGAAGGAGGAGGTGATGACTACGCGCTTGACGTTCGGGGCGTGCTTTTGGATGGAGGTTAGGACTGAGGTTGTCCCGTCAATGGCGGGTCTGAGGAGGTCACGCTCGTTGTCTTCTACGTTCATGACGAACGGAGATGCTGTGTGCACTACCTGAACATGTCAGTATTAGTTTGTGGTTACGGGAATTGGAGAGGATGGAAACATACTCCATCAACGCCTTTTACGGCTTCATCATGTCCGCCCGGTGTTGCTACATCAGGCACAATGGCGAAGGAGAGTTGAGAGAGATATTTGGCATGTGACTTCTTTACTTTCTCGGCAGTTTGTTCACTGCGGACTGTGGTTCTGACATTGTAGCCGCGCGAGAGGAAAGCATTGAGGACGTGTGCAGCTATGAAGCCCGATCCGCCAGTGATTAGGATTGTTTTGTCATTTCCAGAGGCGGTTCTATGGTTGCCATTGACGTGGCCTTGGGCTTTGGTTTTGAGAGTTTCCATCTTGCTAACTTGTTGAACTCTCAATTGATGCGGAATAATGAATTTTCAGATACTCTTGATATTGTATAAAGAAGCTGGTTCAATGCAGAATCCACAGCAACGAGGAAACTTCTTTGGTTCTTATCAGAATTCAGGAAGTCGATTTTATGCGATGACTTCATCGACGTAGATGCATTTGGAATCCATGTGGAATTTTGTTTGGCAAGGCTACAAGCGGATAGATCCAGCTATCAGGGTTGTTTTTGCCACTTCGGATATCATGCAGTCGCTTTTCGGAGATGACTCGATCCAATCGGCAGTCTCGGACTGCAAGCTAACTGTTTTGTCAGCCTTCTACTGGTTTCTTGGAGTTTATGGTGGAGAAAAAGATCCTTTGAGTAGTCTTTTTAGGTTGTGTGGTGTGTGGTGGACTGATAGTGAACTGACGGGGAGGTATATCTGCATGCTGCGTGTTGATGACAAAGGTGGAAACCTCAGTGCGCGGAAAACGAGTCATCGGAATGTCTTATGGTTATGTAGGAAAGGAAGCGAATGAACGTTCAGGGTCCCTATCTACCTTCTTGATCTTGAGATTTCTCCAAGGGTCACTACCCGATGCTCAGCAATGCTCGACGAAGAATTCACAGGAATCATTTATTAGAGGGTGTCTGTCCATCCATTTCCCATCACTGTTTATTGGAGTCAAAAACTTATTCACACTATACAGAGGCACAAGGGCCACAGAATGCAAGCGTCAAATCAAAGGACGCCCCTCCGAATGGAAGCTAGCCATCAAGCCAAAACACTAAGGACACAACCCTTGATCAATATGAACAATAACACTAACTCATAACTTCTCATTCTCCTCGTCCTTTGTAGTTACCCATCTTCTCGATTGAGCTCATAATACCGCTTCGATATCCCAAACCACTCCCTGGCCTTCCACCCTGAGCGCTGCCACTCCTGCTCCTCTCATGGCTGCTTCCTGCAGGGGCACCAAAG
>Ga0302325_10009285_pt1 | contig 21489 bp, 21 predicted proteins | sample Palsa_T0_2_FD_201948 | JGI IMG/M metagenome (GOLD analysis project Ga0302325, IMG submission 201948) | Peat permafrost microbial communities from Stordalen Mire near Abisko, Sweden - Palsa_T0_2 | ecosystem: Environmental > Terrestrial > Soil > Palsa > Peat permafrost | place: Sweden: Abisko...
TTGAGCCTCAGGCTAGGCGCGACGACGAGTCGGGTCTGGTAAAACGACCCTCCGAGGAGGAGCAACGACGCAGGAGGCTCAAATGGCGGCGACCCTTCGGGTTGCGTCCAAACGGGTCGTTCGCGTCGTCATCACTCCTCGGAGGGTCTATGTTAGACCCGCCTCGTCGTTCTTCCTAGCGTCCGACCCGTTTGGACGCAACGCAGACGCTACAGGTGAATTGAGAAGGCTCTAACGAGCCGGCACCGGCTCAAGGACAAATAACTTCCCCGTCCCATTTTCCGCTTTTAGTTGCCCGTGCTTAAAAGTGGCCTGGCCGAAATCCAATATATACAGGCTTCCATCCGGACCAAACTTCAGGTCCACCGGGCGTTCCATTCCTTCGCCACGGCCTTCGCTGTGCTCGCTGGCTGGACCCCCTTGGGTATTGAAGAGGAAATCCGTAACCTGGCCCTGGCCGTTGCGGCTGTTCAAATCGACCCGCACGACCCGGTATCCGGGGAGCGGATCCCCAATGGGCCGTCCGTTGGTCGAAAACGGGGCTCGGTCTCCCCACAAGGCCACCAGAACCTGCCCCTCGAATCTCGGGGTGTGGAACGGCCCCCATCGAGGAAAGAATGCCATTTTTCCGGCCCCGGATTGCCAGGGAAATGTCGCCCGCAGCAAATCGCGATCAGGCGGCGATAATTTGCTCGCCTCATGATCGATTACAAACCGCACGTTTGGATACCCCGTGGGGATCACCATCCAGCGGGGAGGCTGAAATTGCTCCTTATAAATCGGCTCCAGACTCCGCGAATAATCCGGCCAACCCAGCCACGAACCGCGCAGGGTCAATTGAAACAGCGCATCCGGATCATTGTCGACGGGCCGGGTTCCGCGCAGTTCCATCCCGCGGTCGGTCAGGTAAATGGAACCGAAATCGTCGAGCGCCAGCCCTTCCGGATCGCGCACGCCCCAGGCTTCAACCTTCAAATCGCCGCCGTCCAGCCCGACGCTGAAGATCGCGCCCGTCGGTTTTTGCAAGGGAAATTCCACGCCGGGAATCTGCGTGACGTCGCTGGTTCCCAGCGGCGCATACGGAACCGTCACCAGCGAGTTGGGCGAAAACAGACTTGCCTCGGGATTGACCACGTCGAAACGGAATCCCAGGAGACTCAGCGCCTGGTACGCCAGATCGCAGGCTTCACGATGGTCGCGGGCCCATCCTTCCTCCCAGTTATCCAGCCCGACGACCCCGCTGTTGGTCGCGGCGCCGACGCCGAAATAAAGTCTCGGCTCCACGGGCACCGGGGGGATCGCCAGATCGGTCACGCCGAAATCTCCCTGAGCGGGAAGATCGGCGACGATCGTTTTATGATCTCCGGCGTAGGTGAAGGCCGTAATGACGCCCTTGTCGTGCGAATCGCGATGGCTGACGTAGATCGCTCCTTTGTACTCCACGATTCCGCCGACGGGGCCGTAGATCCTGAATCCTGGCTTCACAATCGGAATTCGCGTCTCCACCGGATAGATGCTGACCTGAGTTCCATCCGGCCTGAGCACGAAGATATGGGGATCGCGTCCGTCGATCCCACCTTCGGCAATGATCTTATTTCCCGAATCATCAAAGCAAAACGCGGTTGGACAGGTCAGGTTGGTCATGACCGTTTTGAGTTCAAAGCCGTCCGGATATTCCATGATGCGCCGGTCGATCGTGCGGCGCGATCCCGCAGGAACGAACACGGGACGCGTGGCGCAACCGCCGGCCAGCAAACAGCCGGTCAATACAACCCGCCACCAACGCGACACGGATTTAAGGTGATTTTCAAACACGGACTTATATGTATAACCCACCGCCCCGGCTCTGTCACTTCGGCTTTGCCCGTCCGATAAACAGGTCAAATCCTGACCGCTTTTACGAGTTCCTTCACATGTTCCACGCTGGTTTTGAACATTTGGCGTTCGGCATCATCCAGTTCAATTTCAATGACCCTGTCAACCCCTTCCGAACCCAGGACGCAGGGCACGCCTACGAAATATCCTCCGATGCCATATTCCCGGTCACAGTATGCGGCGCACGGCAGGATGCGTTTTTTGTCGCGGAGGATGGATTCCGCCATTGCGATGGTTGACGCGGCGGGGGCGTAATAGGCGCTGCCCGTTTTCAGCAAACCGACGATCTCAGCCCCCCCGCCGCGGGTGCGCTTGACGATCTCTTCGAGCCGCTGGGGGCTAATGAGCTGGGAAACCGGAATCCCGCCGGCGAATGAATACCGCAGCAGGGGAACCATGTCGTCCCCATGGCCTCCCAGCAGAAGCGCATGCACATCTTCCACGCTGCATCCTATCTCCATCGCCAAAAACGCGCGAAACCTCGCGGCATCCAAAACGCCGGCCTGTCCGAGAATTTTTTTGGTGGGAAACCCGCTCGCCTTCCATGCGACATAGACCATCGCATCCAGCGGATTGCTCACAACAATCATGACTGCGTTGGGCGAGAATTTCGCGACGTTTTCCGCCACTTGTTTCACGATTCCGGTATTGATGCTGATCAGGTCGTCCCGGCTCATGCCGGGCTTGCGCGCGACGCCGGCGGTGACGATGACAACATCGCTGCCCACAGTCGGTTCATAGCTGGTGGCGCCGACTATCTTCGCATCAAAACCTTCCACGGGAGAAGCCTGGAGCAAATCCAGCGCTTTTCCCTGAGGCATTCCCTCCACTTGGGGGACATCCACGAGGACGATGTCTCCCAATTCCTTGGCGGCCGCCCAATGGGCCGCGGTCGCCCCGACGTTTCCCGCGCCAATAATGCTGATCTTCGCTCGTCGCATGAAATATTCCTTTCCGCGCTAGAGCGAGGAATTATGGATAAACCGACCGAACATTCAAACCAATGCACCCATCCGTGTTCATTGAGCAAATATTGCACATGCGGACGGGGGTCTGAACACCGACCGTGAGTCAGCGATTTTCGTTGAGCCGTTTGGCGATCGCGGCGGTGGCCCGGCGAGGGATAAACCGAGTTCCGAACGCGGAGAGCTTGTTGGAAAATCCGGTTACGATCGACCGTTTCCCGGCCATCATCGCATCATATCCAAGCCCGGCGGCCTTGGCGGAATTCATGGCTCCCATCCGAAACAGCGGCGCATCGGCGATTCCGGCGCGGATCTGAAATTCCGTCTTCGTCGGACCCGGACACAACGCCGTCACGGTCACGCCGCTGCCCGCCAATTCACTGGCGAGCGCTTCCGAAAATGAAAGCACATAGGCTTTGGTCGCATAATAGACGGCCATCAGCGGGCCGGGCAGAAACGCAGCCACCGATGCGACGTTCATGATGCGGCCACCGCCGCGTTTCAGCATCCCCGGCAAAAACAAGCGCGTCAAATGCGTCAGAGCCGCGATGTTCACCTGCAACATCGCCAGTTGGCTCGGAATGTCCGACTCGGCGAACGGCCCATGCGTGCCAAAGCCGGCGTTGTTCACGAGATAATCAATCGATTTGGATTGCAACTGCTCGAAAATCCTCTGTGCGGCTCCGGCAGCGGAAAGATCCTGCACGATCACTTCGACGTTCACATGATATTGATCGCGCAGCGTCGCGGCCAATTCCTGAAGTTGCGCTTCATTTCGCGCGGTGAGCACCAGATGATGCCCATCGCGGGCGAACAACTCCGCCAGATCACGGCCGATGCCCACCGATGCGCCGGTGATGAGCGCGGTTTTTCCGGGAGAATCGTTCAAGGTTGGAGCCGCCTGATTTGCCATGAGCCATCGGGCTCTCGCTCGTAAACGATGCGGTCATGCAACCGCCCCGGCCTGCCCTGCCAGAATTCGATTAAAGATGGAATCAGCCGATATCCGCCCCAGAAATCCGGCAGGGGGACCGGTTTGCCGGCGTATTTCGCCTCGATTTCTGATTCACGCTTTTCCAGTTCCGCACGAGACGGAACGATCTGGCTCTGCTGGGACGCCCATGCGCCGATCTGACTTTCGCGCGGCCGGGCGTGGAAATATTTCTCGCTGTCCTCCCGGCTGTTCCGCTGGACGCGGCCCTCGATACGGACCTGCCGTTCCAGCTGCTCCCAGAGGAAAACCATAGCCGCCCGCGGATTGGCGTCCAACGCCGTGCCTTTGCGGCTCCCGTAGTTCGTGTAAAACACAAACGCCCCATCGTGAACTTCCTTGAGAAGCATCGCCCGCGCCGACGGCGACCCGGATGCATCCGCCGTCGCCAGCACCATCGCGTTAGGCTCGCGTACCCCCTCCGCCTGGGCATCGGCAAACCACCGTGCGAATTGCGCGAACGGATCGCGCAGGATATCGGATTCCAATAGCTTCCCGCGCCGATAATCCCGGCGTAGATTGGAAGGGTCTATATTATTTGATTCACTCACGGAAGGTTCTCAACGTCCGCGCCGACGGGACAGATGCCGCGGGAAATCCAAATTGTTGCAGGGCGTGCGACACCTTTTCAGCATTATGTGGGTCCACAGCAATCCAAAGATCTATGTCCGCCGTGTTGCGATGGTAACCGTGAAAGTTAACGGCATATCCTCCGAGCACCAGGAACTTAACCTCGCCGGAGTTCAACAGCTTCAACAACTCTTTGAAATTTGGGTCGAGACTTAGCATCGGAATTATAGCCCCATGCCATTCCACGAATCCGTTCCAGTGCCTGCATTCTCTCCAGGGGCGTCTTGGATAGCCAATATCTACGGTCCGCTTCATCCGCCTCGGCTAAGCTATTGAAGATTTCCAGCTCCCATCCGGGTCGCTTTTTCGAGTTGATCTTTCGGCGATTCATTTTACTGGCTTCCGGTATGATTTTAAGCCACCTTCGCCTTCCTGTAAAAGCCCGGCATCGGTTTGCCGAGCTTTTCCCAGCGCTGATTGATCGCATCGGCGTGGCCGGCGCTGTTCAGGACGTGCAGCTTGCGCTGAACCATCTTGGTGATCGCGTCGCGGGCCGGGCCCAGATAATTCCGAGGATCGAACTCCGCCGGCTTGGTGGCGAAAATCTCGCGGATTTTGGCGGTCATGGCCAATCGCAGGTCGGTGTCGATGTTCACCTTGCAGACCCCGTAATTCCGCACGGCCATGGAAATCTGGTCCTCGGGCACGCCGCGCGCGTTCGGCATCGCGCCGCCATATTTGTTCACCAGATCGATGAACTCCTGCGGAACGCTGGAGCTGCCGTGCATCACCAGCGGCAATCCCGGACACGTTTTCATGATCTGCTCGATCCGATTAAACGCCAGCTTCGCCTCGTGCTTGAATTTGTAAGCCCCATGGCTCGTTCCGATCGCCACGGCCACGCTATCGATGCCCGTTTTCTCGGAGAAATCCGAGGCCTGCTGCGGATCGGTCAGAAATTTCTCCACGTTCTTTTCATATTCCTCCGCATCCAGCCCGACAACATCTTCTTCGATGCCGCCCAGCATCCCCAGTTCCGCTTCCACCACCACCCCGGCGGCATGGGCGAGCTTCACCGCCTCGGCGGTGAGCTTCACGTTTTCATCGTATGGATGATGACTGGCATCAATCATAACACTGGTGTAGCCGTCGTTAACGCATGTCTGGATCAGCTCGAGCGTGTCTCCGTGATCGCAATGGATGGCAATCGGCAACTCCGGATGCTCCTCCACGGCCGCGTCGATGATGTGTTTGAGGTAGCGGATATTGGCGTACTTCCTCGCTCCCTTGCTGATCTGCAGAATCAGCGGTGATTTTTCCTTCGCGCACGCATCAATGATCGACTGCGCCAGTTCCATGTTGTTGACATTGAAAGCGCCAACCGCGAACCCCCCGCCGTAAGCGAGATCGAACATCGGCCTGGTAGTCATTAACGGCATAAAACATATTCCTCTCAAAAGAGGCCTGCCGACTTCAGCCGGCAGGTCCATCGGACTCATATATCGTTTATACGGAACATAATGCGGGAAAACGATCGGTGCAGCGAACGGTCAGGAAATAAACCGTGTTGTCGCGATACCAGTGCTCCAGGCGATGGCGGCCTTTGAAGAATTCGTTCTTGGAAGACGAGCCTTTGGTGAATGATGCAGACATGAAAATACCCAGCCGACTAAAGTCGGCTGGCCGCGCTAGGCGATGGTTATTCCGGGTTCGAGATAGACGTCCTGAATCACGTTCAGCAGCTTCACGCCGTCTCCCATGGGACGCTGGAAGGCTTTTCTTCCGCTGATAAGGCCCATGCCGCCGGCGCGCTTGTTGATCACGGCGGTGCGCACGGCATCGGCGAAATCGTGCTCGCCGCTGGCGCCCCCGCTGTTAATGAGCGGACTGCGGCCCATGTAGCAGTTGGCCACCTGATAGCGGCATAGCTCAATCGGATGATCGCCAGGCGTCAGTTCGCTGTAGACTCTCTTGTCCGTCTTGCCGAACTTCAGGGCGTTATATCCGCCGTTGTTTTCCGGCAGTTTCTGCTTGATGATGTCCGCCTGGATCGTGACGCCGAGATGATTGGCCTGGCCGGTGAGGTCGGCGGCCAGACTGTAATCCTTGTCGCCCTGCTTGAACGCCGAGTTGCGCAGATAGCACCAGAGCACCGTCACCAGTCCAAGCTCATGGGCCTGGGCGAAGAGGCGTGATACTTCCACGATCTGGCGATCCGACTCGGCCGAGCCGAAATAAATCGTCGCGCCCACGGCCACCGCGCCCATGTCGAACGCCTGTTTCACGCTGGCGAATTGAATCTGGTCGTACTTGTTCGGATAAGAGAGAATTTCATTGTGGTTCAGCTTTACGAGAAATGGAATTCGATGCGCATATTTCCGCGAGCACGCGCCCAGCACGCCCAGCGTCGAAGCGACCGCGTTGCAGCCGCCTTCAATCGCCAGCTTCACGATATTTTCGGGATCGAAATAGATCGGGTTGGCGGCAAAGCTCGCGCCGGCGGAATGTTCAATTCCCTGATCCACCGGGAGGATCGATACATAACCGGTTCTGGCCAGCCTGCCCGTGTTGAGAATCTGATTAAAATTCCGCAGCACGCTGCAGGAGCGGTCCGTCGCGCTCATCACGCGGTCCACGAAATCGCCCCCGGGAAGATGGAGCGTATCCCGCTTAAAACCTTTGGCGGTATATCCGAGCAAACTGTCGGCATCGGAACCCAGAAGATCGATCAATTGGCGATTTGTCACCGGCATATAAAACTCCTTGGATAAACTGGCCACGAGTGTATGAACGAAGGCAGCCGATGCAATGGGAAAATCATCCGATTAACCATTTACACGGATTGACGGATTACGGAATCATGGCGTTCCACCCTTGAGTAAATCGGGCAAGACCGTCACAAATCGGCTTCTCGCCAGCACTTGGTCGAGGCCGGCGGACCGGGCCTGCGAAATCGCTTCAGAATCCGCATGCGATACAAAACCGACCACGGTGCCGCTGGTTCGGCGTCGCCAATCAGCCGCGGCCTGGATCGCTCCCGGAAGATTCAAATCCGCGATCATCAGAGAAGAATCCGTGTTCTCCAGTTTCGCGATTGCCGCCGGATCGCGGATGACCTTCACGGCCACCCCGGCGGCGCGCGCCTCGGCCAGAATTCGGCCCGAAAACATCAGGTCGCGCACCAGCACTAAAATCGGAGCGGGATCGGCTTGCGGCATTTACTTCTTCTCCAGATTGCCCTGGGATTTGACGACGGGATAAAACTCGCCCTGATAATCCTTTGGCCCTTCCGCCGCTTTGGGCTGAGGCGTTTCCGCCGGGCCACCGGCAAGTTTTTTCACCGCAGGCGCGGGTGCGGGCGATTTTTCGATCGCGGACGCCGCCGTCGTGGACGCGGATGTTTTCAGTGTTTCCGCCATGGAGGCCTCGAGATCGCGGAGTTTGTCCATGTCGCTTTGCGTCACTCGAGCGTTGGAGGTTTTGGGCATTGTCGCCGAATCTGGTCCACCTTTGAACCGGCTCAAGTCGTATTCCTCAGTGGTCGTTTTGCCCAGGCCGTACCGAAGCATCACGCTCAGCAGAGTCGGCCAGATCACGCCGACGATCAGAAACGTCCCGATCATCCAGATTTCATATCCGTATTTGGAGGACTCCCACCAATGATAATGGATCGAAATGGGTATGGCTGATGCGCCCTGAATATGCTTGTTGAAATTGTCGGCCGCGAGCAGAAAATCGCTGACGCTGTGCCCATCCGCGGGGTTCCACGGAATCCAATAAATGTGACCGGGCCTAATCCGCAGATTTGCCGATCCGCGTGCCGCCCGCAGAGGCGGATTGGCAGTGATGATCGCCCTGACTCCCTGGATGGAATCCTTCGGGTAGAACCGAGCGGCAAGTGATTGAAGAGTATCGCCCGCCATCGCGAAATACGGGTTGGCGGCGGGATAGGCGATCTGGAACAGGCCAGGGCCTCGGCCGGGGGTCGGCTCATAGGGAAACGGCGCCCAGAAATATTCCGTGACCGTGGTTCCGGACGGATGCTCCGAAGTCGGCGCCAGGAATTGCGTGTAGCTGACGAGCTGACGTTTGATCGTTTGGCTGCCGGCGCGCAGGTCCTCCATCGGATGCACGACGAAGTCGCTCATCCACGCAATCCGGTGATTTGGATTGTTCGGGTCCGCCCAAGGCCTCGACATCAGTCCCGTTTCAAACACGACGTTCGAAACTGAACTATTAGTGACGGATGTATCGGCCGGCCCGGAATTCAAATAGGCCAGCAACGCGCCGAGCAAAAGACTGAGCGCTACCCACTGCCACCATTTCATCCGTTCGACGAAGCTCATGGGTTTCCCGCCAATATCATCCCATAATGAACGAGCGACGCCAGATTCTGTTGCTGGAAGAACGGGCTATGCCACCGCACAATCCCCTTATTGCCGCCGCGGTTTTCTCGACGATTTCTTCGCCGTGAACTTATTCTTACGGTTCTCCAGCTTGCGAATCCGCTCGACGATCTCCGGAAGCTGGGCCAGCAGCATCAGACCCTTTCGTCCGTGCGGCGCGGGCGTCGCGGGAGCACCGTATAACACGGTCCCATCCGGCACATCCCCCACCACGCCGCCCCGCGCGGCAATCGTCACCCGATCGCCGATGACCAGGTGCCCCGCGACACCCGCTTGCCCGCCGATCGTCGCGTGATGGCCGATTTTCGTGCTGCCGGCGATCCCGACCAGGGAAACCAGCAATCCGTGTTCGCCAATGTTCGCCCCATGCCCGATGGCGGCCAGATCGCTGATCTTGGTTCCAGCCCCGATCACCGTTTTTCCCAGCGTCGCGCGCTGGATGGTCACGTTGGCTCCGATCTCGACGTGGTCGTGCAATTCCACGATCCCCACCTGCGGGATTTTGTGGTGTACGCCCCCGTGCGTGGCATAGCCGAATCCATCCTGTCCAATCACCGCGCCGGCGTGGAGAATCACACCATCGTGCAGCACGCATTCATCGTACACCACCGCATTTGGATAAAGGATGCACTCGTTTCCCAACGACGCCCTCGGCCCAACGTACGCCCCGGGATAAATCACGCATCCGTTGCCCAATTTGGCGGTCGGATCAACATGTGCCAGCGGATGCACCCCCACATGTGGATGCTTCCGATGCCCATGGAGCAGCACCATCGCCCGCATGAACGCGAAATAGGGATCTTCGCAGCGCAGAATTGTCACGCGATTGCCGCGCGTTGTCTTCGACGCGATCACCGCCGACGCCCGCGTTTCGCCCAATAGCTTTTCATATTTGGGATTTGAAAGAAAACTAACCTGACCGGGCCCCGCCTCTTCCAGCGATGCAATTGAAGAAACCTTGGCGATCCCGTCGCCGACGACGATCGCGCCAATCTTCTCAGCAAGTTCGGAAACGGTTATTGTCATGAATCGATGGCCATTTGTTATCCGCAATCTTTGCAAATGACAAATGGACAAAGGCGATTGAACCGCCAAGACGCCAAGATCGCCAAGGGAAAACGATCTTGGCGTCTTGGCGGTTCAATCCATCTTCTATAAGGATCGACCCCATGCCCCATCTTCTCGGCATCGACATCGGCACCAGCGGAACCAAAACCCTCATCTGCAACGAAAAAGGCAAAGTCCTGGCAACGGCCATGGCCGAGCATCCGATCTCCTCTCCCAAACCCGGCTGGTCGGAGCAAAACCCGCTCGACTGGTGGAAAGCGACCATCAATGCGACGCGCGCCGTGCGAAAGCGCGCTGGAATCAAACCGGGTGACATCAAAGGCATCGGCCTTTCAGGCCAGATGCACGGCAGCGTGTTTCTGGCCGATGGACCAAAGCCGCTGCGGCCGGCGCTGCTTTGGAACGATCAGCGAACGGCCGAGCAATGCGCCTGGATCGAATCGCGCGCCGGAGGCCGCGCTGCTCTCATCGAACTGGTTGCCAATCCCGCCCTCACCGGATTCACGGCTCCGAAAATACTCTGGGTGCGCCAGCATGAACCGAAGATTTACGAAAAAACCAAACACATTCTTTTGCCGAAGGATTACATCCGCTATCGGCTCACCGGCGATTATGCGACGGAAGTCAGCGATGCCAGCGGGACGTTACTGTTGGATGTGGTCAATCGACGGTGGTCGGATAGCCTGCTTGCGCTGCTCGAAATCGATAAGACTCTTTTGCCGCGATTGCAGGAATCCCCGGAAGTCACGGGAACCCTCACCCCCGCGGCGGCGGCGGAACTCGGCCTTGCAGCCGGGACGCCGGTGGTCGGCGGCGGCGGAGACCAGGCCGCCGGCGCGGTGGGCAATGGCATCGTCTCCACGGGAATCGTCAGCGCCACGCTCGGCACCAGCGGCGTTGTTTTCGCGCACAGCGATCAGCCCACACGCGACCCGCTGGGGCGGGTTCATACGATGTGTCACGCCGTCCCCGGAAAATGGTGCGTATTCGGATGCATGCTCTCGGCGGGCGGATCATTCCAGTGGTTCCGCAACAATCTCGCCGCCGCCGAAATCGCCGAAGCTAAAAGGAAGAAAATCGACCCGTACACCCTCCTCATTAAACAGGCAGAGCAAGCTCCGCCCGGCAGTGAAGGGCTGCAATTTCTCCCGTACCTCACCGGCGAGCGATGCCCGTATCCCGACCCCAACGCCCGCGGCGGATGGATCGGCCTGACCTCACGCACAACGCGCCCCATGCTCATCCGCGCCCTGCTCGAAGGCGTCACCTTCGGCATGCGGGACGCCCTGGCCATCATGCAATCCATGAACATCCCCATCACCCAAATCCGCGCCAGCGGCGGCGGCGCCCGCAGCAAATTCTGGCGGCAACTCCAAGCCGACATCTATCGCCAACCCATCGTCACGACGAATGCCACCGAAGGCCCCGCCTACGGCGTAGCCCTATTGGCCGGCGTCGGCACCGGTGTTTGGAGCAGCGTCGAACAGGCCTGCTGCTGCATGAAGGAAACCGAAAAGCTGACTCCCCGCACAAAATCGGCGGACCTGTATGATCGGTCCTATGCGGTCTATTCAAAACTTTATGGCGATTTGAAGGATCGGTTTCCGGAGATGACGGGCGGATAGACCTATGGAACCTATAGCTGCGGACTCTTTCTCATGCCCGGCGTGCGGAAAACGTTACAGATTGAAACCGACGTTGGCTGGCAAGACCGTTCGTTGCGCCTGCGGTTCCACCTTTCGTGTCCCGAATTCCGCGCCTCAGGAACCTATTGATCCAGAAGAGTTTATCCCCACCGATCTCCCGCCGGAGAATGCTGATTCCCAAGCGTCTGTCATTGGTTACGTTGCGAATCGGGACCCTCCGTTGAATAACGATGCCGATCCTATTCACGACATTTACCTGCCGACGGGTTTGCTCGTCATCGGACTTTTGGCAAGTTTGGCTTGGATCGTTCATCAGGGAAAGTGGGGAGCAAGAGAATCCATCGTCATCTTCCAACTGACGGGCACAGCGATCCTGATAAAGGTCGCAATTCTAAGTTTTGTGGCTTGGCTATTTGCTCGCAAATCCGGGGGGAGTTTCGGCACTCCCTCTACAACGATCCTGAAAATTGGTGCCCTCATCGTCTTCCTCGACGCCATCTTTCTATGGTTAAGAGCCGGAATGATCGACACGGGGATGACATCCGCATCGGGAAGGGGACCGCGTGGCACGATCATGCTCCAGCTTTTGGTTCTCGTCTTTACCGCACTGTTCGTGGCCCGCTTCATCTACAAATTAGATGATGACGAAGCGACGACATTCGGCTGCTTGATGGCGATCGGGAACTTGGTTGTGAACGTGCTTCTGGTGATCACCGTGACAGCGGCTATTCATCTTGCCATTGCTCGATCCAAAAATGCCGCCAAACCAGCGTCCCTAGCACCCAGCAATGTCAATTCTTCCGTGACGACAAAAACAATAGCTATAGGAATTGTGCCGACGGATGCGGACCGCGAGATTGCTCATCGCATCTCTCATGGGACATTGTTCGAGGGCCGGGAGTGGAAGCAAACCACCTTTTTGCGAGATCGCGACAAGCCGATAAGCGCTTTGGTCGATCGGATGTATTCGGCGGGTGCCCTTAAGGTCTACGTTGACATGATCGGCGACCGCACGGACCAACAAGCGTTGGCAGCCGATGGCGCGGCGAAGGTATATGTTGAGCTTCTCTCGGATCAGGCGCAGAGAACCGCATGCGTGGAGATTGCTTGGAACTATTGCCGCGCCAATGGAATGAATGCTTTGTTCGCGACTCCGTACACACGGCAGTTTTTGTCCATTGATTTAAGGCCGTAACAATTATTGCCAGTCTGTCGACGCGAGAATATGATTTCGATTGGAGAGTCATTATGCGCTATACGGTCGTTTTGGAAAATGAAGAAGACGGCGGTTACGTCGCCAGCGTGCCGGCGCTGCCGGGGTGCGTCAGCCAAGGGAACAACCGTGCCGCAGCGCTGGCCAACATCCGCGAAGCCATTGAACTTTATGTAGAGGACTGCAAGGAGGCCGGCGACCCGGTTCCCACGGAGGCCGGCAAAGAATTCGTGGAAGTCGAGGCCGCGTAAGCGGCGGTTTCGCCTACAGCAAGGAATCGTCGCGCGTGGCCAAGCTCCCCACCGACGTGTCCGGTCGTGAAGTCCGAAGCGCACTGGAACGCGCCGGCTTCGTGTTCCGCCGCCAGACCGGAAGCCACATGATCCTGCGTCGTGACGAGCCTCATGCCAGGGTCATCGTACCCGATCACAAGCAGGTCCGATCCGGTACCCTCCGCCGTATCATCGCCGACGCCGGCATGACTGTTGATCAGTTCCTGCAACTCCTTGGACGATGAACGACGGCCCGGCAGCTAAACGCTTCACACCACCAGCGCTTTCCCGCAATGCTTCTCCAAAACCCTCAGAGGGCATCGTTCTGGCGTCACCATTGCTTTGACAGGAATAATGAACGTCTGTTCCGTCATGAACTGTCCCGACATCGCGGCATGCGGGACCTGATCCGTGTACACCATCCATGTGCTGCCGGCGGGGAATTCCATGCGAATTTTGGGCCATTTGGTTTGGTACTCGGTGCTCTCTTTCAGATAGTCGTGGAACTTCAGCATGAAGCGGTCGTAGGCGCTTCGATCCATTCCCTTGACGCCGACGGCTTTGAAGACCGGGGCGAATGTTTTCCTGATTTTCTCGCCGGCTGAGCCGGATTCTCTCGCAAACGTCGGAAGTCCCGCATCGTCGGCGAATGTTTTTACCAGCATTGGAAATTTATCGGTTGTTTCCCAAACCCGGGGCCGAGAGGGGTTGATGTTGGTGAAGACGCGAAGGATTCTTCCGCCGAACGTCGGGCGGCTGGGAAAAGCATCCACATGCATCAGATCGTTGCGCTTATGAACGGGCAGATCGCGGCCCTGCTCCTCCAGCGGGCGATAGCTGGCAAAATCCAGTGTCCAGTGCGGCGCGTAGGGGGCAAGAAATCGGCTCAGGAATTTCGTCACCTGTGTGGAATATCGCCGCATGATGTCGTGCAGGCGCTGGTTGTCCTCGGGGGTTTCGCAGGCCTCGCCGCGGAGAATGTCTTCCCTGGGGCGATAGGAGACATTTTTATGGACCTTGAGTCCGCTTTGTTTTTGCGAGAGGAGAAAATCTCGATCTTCTTTTGAGAATTCGAAGGGGGTTGATTCGAAAACAACGATGTCGCCGTCCTCGATTCGTTCGCAATATTTGCGGGAAAGCTCATCGGCCCGGTTTGGGTCGGTCCACCCCAGCGGAAAACAATAATCGGTCACAGTGACAGATGCCATGGGCTTCGGCCTCCGTAAAAAATAGACGTCCCTGTCCATCAAGCGCCCGGGGCCTCCAGCCCCGCATGGCCGGTGGATTTTAGCAGAAAACCGGGCGTTGGCCATCCCCCGGTGTTCGGACGTATATTACTTCCATGCTTCGAAACCTCGCGGCTTGTCTGGTTTGCATCGCCTGGGCACTTTGGTTCGGCGGGCTGGGCGCGCTGTTTCTGTTCGTCACGCGATTGTTCAATCAGGATCGACAAACCGCTCTCAAAGCCGCACCGGTTTTGTTCCTTGTTTTCGAGCGATATCAATTGCCGCTGGCGGCGGCGGCGCTGGTGGGCACGGTCTCCTGGCGGATTCTGGGGTCTTCGGCGCGCGTGACCGTTCTTTTTGCGCTTCTTGCGGCGGCCACCGTTCCGGCGGCGCTCAGTCCGATTCTGATCACCTCGCGCATGGAGCGGCTCCGCTTGCAAGGCCAATCGTCTTCTGAACAATTCAAAAAGTTACACGGGATTTCGATGATCGTTTACAGTGGCCAGACGCTGATACTTCTGGCGGCCGGCCTGACGCTGCCGTGGGCCCTTCGCGAGGAAAATCAATCCGATGCAGCCAACCCTGGATGAACAACTTGAAGCGGCGCTTCGCCTTCACCGCGAAGGCCGGCTTGAAGAGGCGATGAAACTCTACCGAGGAATCCTCGACCAGGATCCCGACGATGTGGATGCCCTGCATCTTCTGGGCGCGGTCGTTGCCCAGCAGGGTGATGCCAAGGCGGGCCTGGAGTTGATCGATCGGGCCATCACGCTCGATCCGGCATGCGCCGATTTTCACAACAACAGAGGATTGATCCTCGCCGGCCTTGGCCGGGTTGACGAGGCCATTGCCGACCATCGCAGGGCGATTGAGCTCAATGCGGATTTTGCCGAAGCGCACAATAATCTTGGCAATGCCCTGGTGAGGACCGGCCAGGTCGCCGAAGCGGAGGCGGCGTTTCGTCGGACGCTTGATCTTCGCCCGGATTACGCCAACGCCCACAGCAACCTTGGTGTCGTGCTGCACCGGCAGGATAAATTCGACCAAGCCATCGCCGCTTATCGCGCGGCCCTGCGCCTGTCGCCCCGCCATGCCGAGGCCCAGAGCAATCTCGGCGCTGCACTACGCGAAATCGGTGAGGTGAATAAAGCGATCGATGCCTATCGCGCCGCCATCGCGATCGACGACACCTGCGCGGACGCCCATGCCAACCTGGGCGGAGCGCTGCACGACCTTGGATATTTTGACGAGGCGGTTGCCTCCCTCGAACGCGCGATTCAGCTCAATCCGCAACTCAGTTTTCCGCACTACAACCTGGCCTTGGCGCTTCTGCGGGACGGCAACTATGAACGGGGACTTCTGGAATTCGAATATCGCGCCCACGCCGTCGCGGCGCGACATCGGTTTGCGACACCGATGTGGGATGGCAAGGACCTCTGGTCAAAGAGAATTCTTCTCCATGGGGAGGGCGGATTTGGCGATGTCATCCAGTTCGCGCGGTTCATCCCGATGGTCAAAGCCCGCGGTGGAATTCCGATACTCCAGGTTCAGCCTGAACTGGTCCGTCTTTTTTCCACGCTCGATGGCGGTGCGGTCGTCGTTCCCAAAACAGAAGACCCGCCTCCATTCGACTTCCATTGCCCACTGCTTAGCCTGCCGAGGATTTTTCATATGACGGTCAACTGCATCCCATGGAAGCCGTATCTCTCCGCCGATCCGTCAGCGTCGGCGCTGTGGTCGGCCAAGCTTGGACATGACAAAAGGCACAAAATCGGCCTGGCCTGGGCGGGCAACCCGAAAAATCGCAATGACAGGACCCGGTCGATTCCTATCGGGTTCCTGACGCCGCTGGCCGAGATCGCGGATGCCCGTTTCGTGAACCTTCAGCAGGATCAGCCTGGGGTGCGGCCGCCCGGCATGGAATTGCTGGATTGGTGCGAGGATCTGCATGACTTCGCCGACACGGCGGGATTGATCGAAAACCTCGATCTGGTGATCAGCGTCGATACCGCGGCCGCTCATCTGGCCGGGGCCATGGGAAAGAGGGTGTACCTGCTTTTGCCGCATGTGAGTCATTGGCGCTGGCTGCGCGACCGCGACGACAGCCCGTGGTATCCCACCGCACGTCTGTTTCGCCAACCCGGCGCCGGGGATTGGGCTTCGGTAGTGGCCGATGTTGCCGATGCGCTGAAATCCGAGTTCTCGTCGCCACGATAAAAGAACCGCTGATGGCGATCTGGAAGCAACCAACCACCTATGTTCTTTGCGGTCTATTGTGCGTCGGGGCGTTTCTTCGCTTTGATCGCATTTCCAAAGAAAATCTGTGGGTCGATGAATATTGGGCGCTGTACCTGGCGACTGGGCGCGGAAATACGATCTTCGATATCCCGCTGAACACAGTCATCCGCTCTGCGCCGGCCGCAAATTTCGCGGACGCGCCCCATTGGTGGCACATCTGGAACGGGCTGGCCACCACGCCGCATCCACCTCTTTACCATCTGATGCTCCGCGGCTGGGTTGATCTTTTCGGCGACGGCGATCGGGCCACGCGCGCCATGTCCGCGATGTTCGGATTGGCCGGGATTCTTCTCATTTTCGATCTCGGCCGCGCGCTTCACGGCAAACTCGCCGGAATTTTCGCCGCCGGGATAATGACGTTCGCCCCCGCCCAGATCGATTTCAGCCAGCAAGTCAGGCCATACACCATGCTGGCGTTCATCGGTTTGATTCTGTGGAGGTCATTGATTCTGATCGAGCAAAAAGGCCCGTCGCGAATTCGGCTGCTGGTATTGGCGCTGGGCGTGGCGGGCGCGGCGCTGACGCATTATTTTTCGCTGGGCGTCATCGCCGCGGCGGCGTGCTATGCGGGCTTTCGGTTTCGGGGGGAAAAGCGCAAATCCGTCCTTCTGGCGATCGTCGCGAGCCTGTTGTTGGCCGCGATGATTTGGTCGCCCTTTGCCTGGAAGACCCATTATCAGTACATCGTTGGTCCCGATTTCGGCAAAATGGGCGTCGCGCTCACGGCGGCCGTGATTGATGCTCCGAGAAAGCTGGTCTTCGGCACAATGGACAATCCAGTGGCAAAAACCGTGATGGGCTGGGCACTTGCGGTGATCGTTTATTTTTCGCCCGCATTTCGAATCCGTAGAGATCCCCGGCTATTGCCCGCATGGCTTTGGACGGTCGGGGGCATTGGCTTTGTCCTCGCGATCGATCTAATAGGTGATACCCAGTTTGTGGATCTTCCCAAATACATTTTTGTCTCCTCGCCGGCTATCTACCTTATCCTGGCCGCGCCATGGGGAAACGGCGTTGGCCGGTTGCTTCCGCCGGCATTGCTCCTGGCAACAATCCTGTATGGAGTGGACCGATGGCAGGCAGGTCCGCAGTTCTCGGAAAGCACCGCCGTTCTCGCACGATTGATCGAGCAAAAAGTTGGGGCGGATGATGCGGTAATCATCACCGGTCAGTTCGATTCCGAGCCGGCATTCAGGTACTTCATCATCTCCCATTATGCCGGCGATTGGCGGCACCCTGTCGTCCTTCTCACCCAACCGCTGGATGGAAAGACCGGCCTGGAATTGGCAACATTCCATCGAGTTTGGGTCGTCGGCCGGGATTCCAGCGAGATGGAGCGGTTCCTGCCCGGCTGGCGGATAACCGATTATCATGGCATCGCCCCCGGATTCAGCTTCTGGGCCATCCAGCCGGCAAAGTAACGCCGCGCACTTTTCATGGGTACAAATAGGGTTACAATTGTCGGCCTCGATGAACAAGCGCGTAGCAATTCTTGGGTCCACCGGGTCAATCGGATGCAGCACGCTGGATGTCCTTCGACATCTGGGTCCGCCCTACCGCGCGGTGGCGCTGGGCGCTCATCGCCAGGTGGAAAAGCTGGCCGAACAGGCGAAGGAATTCTCGCCCCATTCCATTTCGCTCACGGATGAGTCCCGTTTGGATCAATTGAAGGATCTTCTGGGATCTCGCGGCCCACGAATTTTTCCCGGAGAAAGCGGGCTGGTCGATCTCGCACGACATGAGGAGGTGGACATCGTCGTCGCCGCGGTCGTGGGCGCGGCGGGTCTGCCTGCGGCACTGGCCGCCGTTCGCGCGGGAAAAACGCTGGCGCTGGCGAACAAGGAAGCCCTCGTCGTCGCCGGATGCCTGCTGATTCCCGAAGCCCGTAAACGGGGCGTCCGCGTCCTTCCCGTCGATTCCGAGCACTCCGCTATTTTTCAAGCCATGGCCAGCGGCCGATCGGGGGAAGTCCGGCGCGTTATCCTCACCGCCAGCGGCGGTCCGTTCCGGCGCGCTTCCCTGGAAGAAATCCGCAGCGCCACGCTGGCCGACGCCCTCAATCACCCGACCTGGCGCATGGGCAACAAAATCACGATCGACTCCGCGACCATGTTCAATAAGGCGCTGGAGCTGATCGAAGCCTGCTGGCTTTTCGATCTTCGTCCCGAGCAGGTGCAGATCGTGATCCATCCGGAATCGATCATTCATTCAATGGTGGAATTCGTGGACGGCTCGGTAATCGCGCAGCTTTCGCCGCCGGACATGCGTACTCCGATTCAATATGCTCTGACGTATCCCGATCGTGCCGGCGGATGCTCGCGGCGGATGGATTGGACCCAGTGTCAGGCGTTCCATTTCGAGCCACCTGATTTTGAACGGTTTCCCGCTTTGAAGCTGGCGTACGAGGTCGCCGAGGCCGGTGGAACTGCTGGTGCGGTGTTAAACGCGGCAAACGAGGTCGCCGTTGCGGCCTTTATGGACGGAAAAATCCCCTTTGGCGAGATTTGTGCCCTCGTCGAACTTACAATTTCCAGCCATCGTATTCAGACGGCCCCGGCTCTGGACGATTTGCTTCAAGCGGACAGATGGGCCCGGCAGGCCGCGGAGGCGGCGATTGTTTCCCGCGCATGCGCTCCCTTGGCGTGAGAACTCAGCGAGGCACGAGGTAACGGAATCAACATGGTTGTCTTTTTTCATCAGGTATTCGATTATTCTCTTCTGGCGCTGGGTCTGGGATTTGTCATCTTTTTTCACGAGTTGGGTCATTTCCTCGCGGCCAAGTATTGTGATGTGAGGGTGGAGCAATTCGCCGTGGGGTTCGGCCCCGCCATCGTCGCCTGGAGAAAGGGAATCGGTTTCCGCTGGGGAACGACGGCGCCGGCATACAACAAGCGGGTGGAAGAGAGTTTCGCGGACGATCAGAAACGCGAGGGCGCGGAAAGAACGGATCCGACCCTCGACTATGCCGCATCGGCAGCCAAAACTCTGGGCCTTGGCGAAACGGAATATCGCCTGAATTGGATCCCTCTCGGGGGGTATGTGAAGATGCTGGGTCAGGACGATCTGCGTCCGGGCGTCACGGCGGAAGACCCGCGCGCTTACAACAAGAAATCCGTCGGGGCGAGAATGCTGATCGTTTCCGCCGGCGTCATCATGAACGTCATCCTTGCCGCGGTGGGGTTCATGATCGTGTTCATGATCGGATATCCCGTCCCGCCCGCCACCGTGGGGAGCGTGATCGCCAACAGTCCCGCCGCTCGCGCAGCCACCGCCGATGGAAGCATCGTCGGGCTTCAGCCGGGCGATATCATCGTTTCCTACGATGGCAAGGAAATGGGGGGCGATTTCAGCCGGATTCCGTTGAATGTCGCTCTCACGCCGGATGGCACGCGCGTCGCCATCGTCGTTCAATATGTGGATGGAACGCAGCAGACGCTCTACGCCACACCGGAGCGGCCGGGGAGCGATGGCAAAGGTCTGCTTCAGCTTGGCGTCGGCCAGCCGTTTGCACTGGCCGGGCCGGAGCCGTTTACTCCGGACGATGACGACAGCGCTGTCCTGGCCAAAACTGATCTGCCGGATGTCCTTTCGCTTCAGCCGGGGGATTCGATCACGCAAATCGCCGGTCAGAACGTTAGTTCAAACGGCGATGCGGCCATCGCTGAACTGTATGCGGCCATGGCCGCCTCCAACGGCAAGCCCGTGCCGTTGACCGTCAAATCCGCCGAAGGCCAAATCCGCCATACGACGGTCTCGCCGCATTTTGCCGATCCATTTTCCGGGTCTGATCTCAGCTTTCTGGGCATGGTGCCGCGCGCCAGCGTGATGGGATTGCTCGACACGTCGCCCGCACTGGACAAACTCAAACCGGGCGACGCGATTCTCGCTGTCGATGCGGGGACCGATCATTTGCTGAATCCGACCTGCCAGCAGATCCGCGCCACGCTTTCGGCGTCGGGAGATCGGCAGCTCAAAGTCTCCCTTACCGTAATCGATCTGAATAAAACGACGCCCCGGAACGTGGAAGACCTCACTCCATATCACCTTCCGCAAGGGGGCGGGCACATCGGGCTGGGAATTTCCCTCGGAACCGATGAACAACATCTCGTCGTCGCCGAGACGCTGCCCAACACTCCCGCGGCCGGGAAAATTCCCGCCGGAGCAACGCTCACCGCCGTGAATGGCAAGCCGATCACCAATTGGTTTGAGATTCGCAGCATCATCGCCGCCGCCAAACCTGGAGATAAGCTGGCCATCTCGTTCATTCCCCCGGATACGGATGGAAAGCCGTCCGTCGCCGTTATCAGCCTCACGCGTGATGACATCGATTCCATCAGGGAGATTACGCTGACCCAGTATCTGCCGCTGCATCCGATGATCAGCGCCCTGCACACGCATAATCCGTTCGTCGCCCTGGCCCGCGGCGTCGGTGAAACCCGCGATCTTATTCTCCAGTTCTACGTCACCCTCCAGCGCATGCTGACCGGCGATGTCGGCCTTTCCAACGTAATGGGACCGGTGGGAATGGCCCACGAGGGCGCGCAGGTCGCCAGCCGCGGAATCAGTTGGCTCCTCTGGTTCCTCTGCCTGATCAGCGCGAATCTGGCCGTGGTGAATTTCCTGCCCCTCCCGATTGTGGACGGCGGACTCTTCACGTTGCTCATCCTGGAAAAAATCCAGGGCAAGCCCCTCTCACCCGATGCCCAGCGGATTGTGCAGATGGTGGGATTGGTGCTGATCCTCGGCGTGTTTCTGCTGGTGACATATCAAGATATCGCACGGATGGCGGGGTATTGATCCGGGCCGGTTCGGGGGGAACCCCCGCGGAGCGGGGGGCTAGAGCATTTTTCATTTTAATGTAGCGCCCTTGATATCAATGCGTTATGCTGCGGCGATACGAAAGGAGTCGCGGCATGGAAGCCATTCCCGTTCCCGTTCGAAGGCGAATCATTGAACTTT
>Ga0302325_10009286_pt1 | contig 21483 bp, 18 predicted proteins | sample Palsa_T0_2_FD_201948 | JGI IMG/M metagenome (GOLD analysis project Ga0302325, IMG submission 201948) | Peat permafrost microbial communities from Stordalen Mire near Abisko, Sweden - Palsa_T0_2 | ecosystem: Environmental > Terrestrial > Soil > Palsa > Peat permafrost | place: Sweden: Abisko...
CGCCTGACGCACCCCACTTACTTGCCTACTGCAATAAATGCATTACGACTCTATCAGCTACTGCATCTTACGCCCGCACGGCGGAACCCCGTGACCGGACGAGCCGCCGCGAGCGAGCCAGCGCGGGACACCCGCCCGGTCAGGAGGATGGGCAGCGATGTCAGTTGCCGGCTGGTTGCCGGTGGCCCGGCTGCACCCGGCGGAGGACAGTGCGCAGCATTGGCAGCGGGGGCCGCCGCGTCAGCGGGCGGCGATCACCACCTCGGAGGTTGGTCCCCAGGTGCTGACCAGGGCGCAGTGCTCGACGTGACCTCTGGCATGACCGGCCAGGATAGGCGTCATTTGGGGATTAACCTGGATGTGCACGACGAACTACTACGCGGGAGCACCCATCCTCCGCTTCCCCGCGAGATGCCGGGAAGGGGTATCGGTATGCGGCCGCCGGGCAGACCTCTCCTGGGCGGCGGCACTGACGAGCGCCGCGCCGTCACGTTGGCGCCTCCGGCCCTGGCCGGCCAGCATCTGGCTGGCGGCTGCCGGGGAGCAGGTGTGGCGGGGCGATGACGGCCGCGTGGCTGCTGCTGTTTGTTGCGGGCGTGGTGGTGAGCCTGTCCGCCAGCTGGCTGCTCGTCTCACGGCTTGAGCGGCTCGGGGACCGCGCCGGTCTTTCTGAGGCCTGGCTGGGGCTGGTGGCAGCGCTGGCCGCCGATGCGCCGGAGATCACCTCGGCGGTGACCGCACTGGCCCGCGGCCAGCCCAGCATCGGGGCCGGGGTGGTGATCGGCTCGAACGTGTTCAACCTGGCGGCGCTGCTGGGGCTGAGTGCGGTGGTGGCGGGGCAGGTCGCGTTCCATCGCCGGGTGATGCTACTGGCCGGCCTGCCGGGCGTGTGGGTCGCCGCAGTGTGCCTGCTGACGGTGACCGCTGTGGTATCCCCTGTGGCCGGGCTCACGCTGGCCCTGGCGGTGTTGGCGCCGTATGTGGCGCTGTCGGGTATGCGCCGGGAGCGGATGGAACGCCTCCGGCTCCCGCCCGGGTGGGCGCGCTGGCTGACCGCAGCGGTCCATGAGGAGGAGGCCGAGCTGGCCGAGGCGATCAGGCCCCGCCCGGGAACCTGGCGGGACGGGCTCACCGCCGCGGTGGCCCTGGTCGCCGTGGTCGGGGCGAGCATCACCATGGAACAGGCGGCCACCGCCCTCGGCCGCCGCTACGCGGTCGCCGACATCATCGTGGGCGCGCTGGTCCTGGCCGTGGTCACCAGCCTGCCAAACGCGGTGACGGCCGTCTACCTCGCCAGGCGGGGCCGTGGCGCCGCGGTGCTGAGCACCGCCCTGAACAGCAACGCGATCAACGTCATCGCCGGGTTGCTGGTCCCGGCCAGCCTGACCGGGCTCGGGCCCCGCTCCGGGCAGGCCATCCTGGTGGCGGCGTGGTATGCAGGCCTGACCGTGTTCGCGCTGGCCTTGGCCTACCACGACCGCGGCCTGGGCCGGATATCGGGCATAGCGATCATCGCGGGATATCTGGCGTTCGTGACCGCACTGCTCATCAGCGTGGCGCAGGGAAAGGTCAGCCCGGCGGTCGCCGCGCTTCCCGCCGTCGATATGGCAGCTGCCGGTGCCCTGCTGCTGAGACGCTCGCCCGCCCGGGGGCTGTGCTGGCACGGCATTATGTCCAGCTCGCATGGATGGCGGCGCGAATCGCTGCTGCCCGGATGGAGCATCGGTCGTCTGTGGAAGCTCAGCTTCATCCTGTGTTCCGCTGTCGCGGCCTGTGACGCTGCCAGCGGGCCCCGCCTGATCCTGATCGGCCTGCTGATCGTCGGCCCGTGCTGCGCGCTGCTGACCGGCCGCTGGGCCCTCACCGCCGCCGCCAGCTGTTTCGCCTTCGCACTAGGCGTCGTGCTCGGCGTGCCTGACCAGATCTTCGCCACCGTCACCCAGTACGCGTTCTTGGCCGGCATCGCAGCCGTCAGCATGACCGCCACCGTCAGCGCGGTAATCCTCCAGCGTCAGCGTCCGTGAACATCGGTGCTTTCCGCGAGGCTGCATGGACGGTCCGCTTCCGGCAGGCGACGGCCGCGATCTTCCGGCGCAACGCGGATGGCCAGCGGGCTGCTGTCGGCTTTCCGATCGCCTCTCCCGTTGCGGGTGCTGTGTCCGGGGGCATCCTGCACTTCCTGGAGCACGGCCTGGCACCCGAGGAGAAGGTGGCCCGCCTGCAGAAACCGGCTCACACCGCTGTAGCGCCGTGCCTTCGGGGGCTGCCACCTCGACCGGCCCATCGACCAGCTCGTGGCCAGCACCGGCTTGAACTGACCCGGATAAAGGCCTACTACCTGAGTTCCCGCGTGCGGTTATCGCAAGGGCCGAGCGCGATTTCGCGCCGCAGGCGCCATGGCTGGTTCCGCGGTGATAGCCCTCGGCATGCGCCTGCTCTTGCTGATGGGTGCGGGCTCCTCAACGCGGCAGGACGCGGCCTGCATGCTCGTGCTGGGCATGCGCATCGGCGTGTCATGCAGGTGCTGGTCATCATTGCGCAGAACGGTGTGCCGCACAGCGAACTGGGCCGGCAACCTTGGTACGACACCGGCTATGGTCCGTTTACGACCGGTCCTTGGCCGGGAAATCCCTACTGAACCATTACCAATTGGTCATATCGGTTGATGTCGGCGAGTGCGTGTGCTCTGCTGTCCTCGGTTGCCGCAGCGTCAAGCGCGGCTGGGGGACGAACGTGAGCTTGGATAACCGCGGTTCTGCATCGCCCGGGAGCATCCTCCCGGACCGCCCCGATGTGCGCGATAGCGCCCCCGAGCGGCTCACAGAAGCCGGCTGGTAACGTGACGAAACGAGCCAGTAACGGTGTGCATCCTACGTCGGTCTCCTGCAACCCGACGGTAGATGCCGCCGCGGCGCCTGCCAAGGCGGAGCCATCGTGGGGCCGGGTCCTGGCCACCACCATCAAGCTGGCCACGTCGCGGCGGCTACGTTCCGCCGGATTCGGGTCCCCAGCTATAGCCAGACGACGAGGCCGGAACTGGTTCCGCCGGGGTCGCGGGCACCTGTACCAGCTGGCCGCCCGGCGCTGGCGCCTGACGGGCCTCCTCCTCCTGGCTCTGGCGGTCGTCGCGTCAGGCGCCGTTCAGTTCACCGGCGTCATCGCCGGCACCGCCTCGCCGACCGCGCGAACGCCGGCCTCTAGCAATCCGCCCGCAGGCAGCGCCGATCCCGCAGGCGGTCCCGCCATGCCCGCCTTGGCTGCCCGGGCGGCCGTACGGTCCCGGGCCGCGGCCTGGATCGCGGCCCAGGTGAGCGGCTACGCGATGGTTGCGTGCGATCCCGGCATGTGTGCCGCGCTGCAGGCGCAGGGCATCCCGGCCGGCCGGCTCCTGCTCTGGACCGGGGCGGCCAGCCCGCTCGGCGCCAGCCTGGTGGCGACCTCCCCGCCGGTCCGCAGCCAGCCCGCTGATCAGTACGCGCCCGCGCTCATCGCGGGCTTCGGTTCGGGTGCCACCCGGATCGAGGTCCGCGCGACCGAACCCGGCGGAGCGGCCGCATACCAGTCCGCGCTGCGGGCCGATCTCGCCGCCCGCAAGGCCGCGGGCTCTCAGCTGCTGCGAAACTGGCATATCCAGTTCACCGCGCCAGATACCGGGCAGCTGCGAGCCGGTCAAGTGGATTCCCGTCTGCTGGCGACGCTCGCGGCGCTGGCGTCCCAGTACTCATTTCGGGTGGCCACGTTCGGCGACACATCCCCCGGCGCTCCAGTGCTGTTCCGGGAAGTAAGCATCACCAGTGCCGGGCGCGGGGACGGAACGGGCCGCCTGGCGGCGGCTCTCGCCATGGTGCGTGCGCAGGCACTTCCGTACCTGCCCGCTCATGCGGCGATCGGCCACCTGGCCGACGGCCAGGCCGCGCTGACCATCGAGTTCGCTGCGCCGAGCCCGCTGGGACTGCTCACACCGGTCCTGGAAGCCGACCTTCAGCCCGCGCCAGCGCGCGACCGCGAATCGCTGGTGCGTCCCGCTGGGGAGGGCTCAATCAGATGAGAGGTAAGTAACCATGCGGCTGCTCCGGCATCTTGCCCTGCTGGCTATGATCACCACGCTTTTCGGGGGCACGGCCGCCCTCGTCGCGGCCACATCAGCCGCCGCGGCCACTGCTCCCGCAGGATCAGCGGCCGCGCAGCACGGATGGGTCCGGATTGCCCATCTGTCACCTGAGGCCCCCGCCATGGACATCTACCTGTATCCGTTCGGCAGTCCCGGGCACCCGACCGTCCTGAGGGACGTCAGGTACGGCAACGTCTCCGCCTACATGGCGGTCCCCCCCGGCCAGTACACGGTGGCGATGCGGGGCTTCGGCGCGCCCGCATCGAGCACTCCCGTAATGGACTCCAGTTTCATGGTGAGCGCGCGGACGGCCTACACTGTGGCGGCCCTCGGGCCCGACCCGGGACTACGGGTGGAGGTACTGAAGGACCAGATGTCGCCCCCGGCGGGGAAGGCGCTGGTCCGGATCCTGCAAGCGTCGCTCAAGGAACACCAGGTGACGGTCAGCTACGGGCCGGACATTCTCGCGCGGCAGCTGGCCTTCGGCGTGGCGACGTCGTACGCGACCGTTTCGCCTGGCGTGCGGACGGTGCAGTTCACCGCGTCCGGTGCGCACACCGCCATGCCAGTGCCGCTTGCCGCCAACACGGTTCACACCATCGTGGTGCTTGATGACCCCTCCGGGCTGAAGATCGACGCCGTCATGGACGCGGCGGGCAGCCAGATCATGCCGAAGGGCGGCACCTCAACCGGCCTGGGCGGAATGGCGTCAAGCCCGGCCCCAGATCCCGCGCCGTGGCTGCTGACGACGGCGGCCGGCGCGCTGCTGGCCGCGGCGGGCTTCGCCGGCCTGCGCCGCTCGCGCCACGCCGCAGCCGCGGGCCATAAATTGTGAGGCGACTCGCATGCCGCCGCGAAGCCAGGAGATTGTGCACACGTAATATCCCAGCACCGGGGAGGTGGCCAGCGTCGCCGGCGGGCCCCAGGGGGTAGCCGAGCAGGGCCTGGGCGACCGCGAGACAGACGAGCTCGGAGTCGCTGAGCAGGGCCGTCCCATCCGTCGCCTTCCTCCGATCTCGTCGTCGATCTTCACCTAGAGTGCGGTCAAGAGGGTGTTCAGGTCGGTCGTCACAAACCGATCTTGGACACACCCTTGGGGTTGGCGGGACGGAACTGGTGAATCAGCGCCCGGGTCGGCGAGTCCGCGTAAGGTAGCTGGCGATCAGGGCAACTCGACGATGAAGGCCGTGCCGCATAGGGTCGTGGGCGTGGCATCGCGTGCCGGTCACCGTCCGGGTGAGGAACGAGTTGAATCATACGATCGTTCACGCCCGGAACAACCGGGAATCCGCCGAGTTCCTGACGGGGATCCTGGACCTTGAGGTCGGGGACGAGTGGGGCCCGTTCATCCCCGTCGCCACCAGCAACGGCGTCACCCTGGACTTCGCCAGCATCCCTGTCGAGTCGATCACCATGCAGCACTACGCCCTCCTCATCTCCGAGGATGAGTTCGACGCGGCATTCGAGCGGATCCAGCAGGCCGGGATCACGTCCTACGCCGACCCGCACATGAAGCAGCCAGGCGAAATCAACCACCACCACGGCGGGCGCGGGCTGTACTTCCTGGATCCCGTCGGCCACGGCATGGAGATCATCACCCGTCCCTATGACCCGACTTGGCTCACGATCATGAACTTGCGGCAGGATTGTTGCGCTGACCAGCGGGTTCGCAGCTCGTGACGGGCGAAGTTGCGCACTAATTCCGAATCCCGTAGGGCGGCCTGGTATCCCGTGCGGGCGGACGGTAAAGACCCGGGCGGTCGTGACGGGGGAGCAGATCGTTTACTTAGCGGCCGGGCGCCGGGCATCGAGCACATCGGGTCGGCGCACCACGACGCCGGGCTGGAAGTTCTGAGGGCGGCTGCGCGGCAGCGATCTGCCCGCCGACCGACACCGACGAAGGTGCCATGGCCATCAGAGAGTGTGACCGATTCCTCGGGGTGTTACGCCGCGAGTCCGCTGCCGAATCTGGTTCGCGTGTTCATTTGGTGATTCAGTACCAGCGAGGTTGCCAGATTGCCTGCTATGCGCGGCGTTGACCTGGGCAGAGGCCTGGTCAAGAGACTCGCGCGTCAACGGCGGTTCGGGCCGCCGTTGAGCTGATGGTCGGGACTGCGGCCCTGATAGCTGCGTACCGAGGACTTAGTCGCCTGCGCTAGCCGGTGCTGGCTGACGGATTGGGTGCTTACGCGGGCTTGCTGGCCGGGATGGCTGGTTGCAGACTTGCGTGGTGGGCCAGCTCAGGGGCGATCGGTGAGCCAGGGGCCGCGGGATGAGCCAGTCATCCGGACTCCTGACCGGCGTCTGCGGGTGTTCGTGAGTTCCACGCTGGGCGAGCTAGCCGACGAGCGGCGGGCCGTCTCGCGCGCGATCGAAGCGCTGCGCCTGACCCCGGTGATGTTTGAGCTCGGGGCCCGGCCGTACCCGCCGCGGGAGGTGTACCAGCAGTACCTGGCGCAAAGCGACGTGTTCATCGGGCTGTACTGGCAGCGGTACGGGCAGCCCGCCCCGGGCATGCAGGTCTCCGGCTTGGAGGAGGAGTTCGACCTGTCCGGTGCGCTGCCCCGGCTGCTGTACGTCAAGGCGCCGGCGGCCGGCCGCGACCCTCGCCTGGGCGATCTGCTGGCCCGCATCCAGGATGACGCCTCGGCGTCTTACCGGCATTTCCGCCCCCCCCCGAGCTGGGCCGGCTGGTGCGTGATGACCTGGCGGTGCTGCTGAGTGAGCGGTTCGCCGCCGCTGCCGGCCAGGCCGCGGCCGCGGTGCCGTCGCCGGCCGGCGCCCGCGGCCCCCGCCCGCTGCCGGTGAGCACGACGTCGCTGCTGGGGCGGGATCGGGCCGTCGACGAGGTGGCCGGGCTGCTCGAGCGTCCTGAGGTGCGGCTGGTGACGCTGACTGGGCCGGGCGGGGTCGGCAAGACCCGGCTGGCGGTGGCGGTGGGCGAGCGGCTGCGAGACCGGTTCGGCGCGGGGACCGCCTTCGTGCCGCTGGATTCGGTCACCGACTCGGGGCAGGTCCTGGCCGCCATCGGCCGGGCCGCGGGCGCTGACCTCGCCGGCGCCGGGGCGCCGCTGGAGGCGCTGGCCGAGACGTTCGGCGACGGCGCGTGGCTGCTGGTCCTGGACAACCTGGAGCAGGTGGTCCAGGTTGCCCCCGATGGTTAGGACGGGGCGGATTCCAGCCATCGTCGCAACACGGCGTGTAATGAGCTGGATGTTATCGGTAAACGGAGAGCGGTGCGGGCCAGGTCGATGAGCGGCGTTCCGGTGTGCCGGGACCAGGCCTGGAGTGCGGCGGCGAGAGTGAGGGCGCTGCCGTAGAGGACGTGCCGGCCGCCTTGCCGGGCGATGAGCGAGTCGAGGGAGGCGAAGGCGCGGCCCTTGCGGGCCAGGGTAAGGATGTCGCGTGCCGCGCGTTCGCCGGTCCAGTGCCCGGCGGGAAGGCGGGTCAGCGGGGCCAGGCTAGCTGGGGCGCCGCTGTCGTGCCCGGCCAGCCACTGGTCGAGCAGGCCCAAGGCGACGCCGATGCAGCTTGCGACGGTGGCCGCGGAGCCGTCAGGGGATTCGGGCTGGGCCTGATCCAGGACCGCGGTGGCGAGCCGGCTGTTCCCGTCGCTGATGGCTTCGGCCGCGAGCCGCATGGTGACGGCAGCGAGTTCGCGGGCGTGCCCGACCGGGGTGAACATGGCCATGTTGTGCCGCTCGGCAGCGCGGTTGAGTGCCTGCTGCAGGGTGTCAAGATCGGGCACGTCGATGTCGTTGACGTTGATGCCTTCTTCGGCCAGCAGCGGCGCCAGCTCTTGCAGCAGCTCATTGGCCATCCCTGGCTTGAACTGGATCTGCGGCGGCCCGGCGGGCGGTTCGGGGGTGCGGCGTCGCATGTCTGGCACGCCGGCCATCATTCCAGCTTCGGCCCGCCGGCAGGGCGGTAAGGGGACGAGCTCACAAGCCGAGCCGCCGGGCGGGCGTGTCCCAGCCGAGCGTCTTACGCGGCCGGGCGTTCAGCTCTGCGGCGACGGCGACCAGGTCCTGCTGGCTGTGCGCACGCAGGTCGCTGCCCTTGGGGAAGTACTGACGGAGAAGCCCGTTGGTGTTCTCGTTCGATGGCCGCTGCCACGGGCTGGCCTTGTCGCAGAAGTACACCGGCATGCTCAGCGCGGCGCTGATCTCGGCGTGCAGCGCCAGTTCCTTGCCCTGATCCCAGGTCAGCGAGCGGCGCAGTGATGGCGGCAGCTGGGACATGGCCGCGAGCAGCACGTCGCGGACCGCCTCGGCGGTATGCCGCCCGGGCAGGTGCAGCAAAATCGTGAATCGCGATGCCCGGTCCACCACGGTGCCGATCGCGGACCGGTTGGACGCCCCGGTGATCAGGTCGCCTTCCCAGTGCCCGGCCTGGCTGCGGCCGGCCGCCTCGGCAGGCCGCTGGTCAAGCATGGTCATGGCGATGATCCCATTCGCCCGCCGCTCGCCAGGCCGCCGGTGCGGCCTTCGCCGCCGCCGGCGAGTCCGCAGCACCCGGGCTGGCAGCTCACGCGGCAGGCCACCGAGCTCGGGGCGGTACACCGCCTGGTAGATCGTCTCGTGCACGACATGCCGTGCCGCATCGTCCGGGAACTCGCGGCGCAGCGCCTGGCAGATCTGCTCCGGGCTCCACCGTTTCTCCAGCCGCTCCTGCACGAAGTACCGCAGTACCTCATCGGCGGCGATCTTGCCCGGCCGTGGCCGGGCACGCCGCTGCACGGCCAGCTTGTGCGCGGTGAACGGCCGGTACTGGCCGCTATCCGGATCCCGGTTCCGCCGCAGCTCCCGGCTGATCGCCGACGGGCTGCGGCCGGTCTTCTCCGCGATCGCCCGCACCCCGGCACCAGCTTTGCGCAGGTCAGCAATCCGTACCCGCTCATCTTCGGACATGTACCGATCCGAGATCTGCCGCCGGGCCACCTTCCCCCGAGTGACCACGGGAGCATAATGCAGTCTCCTGCCGTCCCTGGTGGTGACCGTGCGGCCGTGTCGCCACCTTTCCCCGGTCCGCGGATTGATCCCAACGATCCGGCACGCCTCCAGACTGCTGAACCCCTGCGCGATCAGCCGCGCATACCGCTCACGCTTCTCCGCCTGCGGCAACGCGCCCGGCCCCCGCCGTCCCATCGCAACCCCCGAACCCATCGAGTGTTGCGACGATCGCTAGAAACCGCCCCGTCATGGTGGGGCCAATCGGAGCCGTCATAGCCACTAAGACCAAGCGCGGGAACTGGGCCGACGTGCTCACCCAGATGGACGCCTTCACCGGGGCGATCCTGGACAAGCTCGAGGAGCTCAGCGTGTCCGACGACACCATCGTCGTGTGGGCCTCCGACAACGGCGCCGATTCCACCTACCGGTTCCCTGCTATCGACCCCGATCCGGCCGACGGGCAGTGGAACGGTTTCTCCGGGCCGTGGCGGGGCGGCTACTTCACCTCGCTGGAGGGCTCGAACCGGGCGCCGTGCATCGTCCGCTGGCCGGGCAAGGTCCCGGCGGGCAAGGTGAGCAACGAACTGGTGCACCAGGTCGACATGTTCCCCACGCTCGTGCGCGCAGGCGGCGGCGCTGTGCCGGCCGATCGTCAGATCGACGGCATGGACATGCGCGATTTCCTGCTCGGCGACGCCGCCGAGTCCGGCCGCGACACGGTGCTGTGCATCCAGGGCAACCGGCTGCAGGCGGTGAAGTGGCGCCAGTGGAAGGCCCACCTGTTCCAGCAGGACGAATTCCTGTCCACCTGGACCGGGTACAACATGCCGCACATCCACAACCTGGAGTGGGACCCGCGCGAGGAGCACCCAGTCGACTTCCCGCACGCCTGGGTGATGCACCCGATGGCGGCCGCCATCAGCGCGTTCTTGATGACGCTGGCCAAGGAGCCCCCGATCGAAGAGGGCACGCCTGACCCCTACACCCCGCCTGCGCCCGGCGAATGGCAGCCGCAAACCCACATCAACCTCGGCCCCATCACCCAGTTCGTCACCTCCCTCGTGAAGACCCACGACGAGCCGCAGCAACCGCCATCCGGGATGGAGCACCATGCCGGGTAACCGGCCTGAACACAAGCACCGTGTGACCCAGGCTGGGAGAACCTGTCCGGTACCAAAACTCCTGCCTGGCCTGGGGCGATAGACAGGGTGCAGCCGTGGGCGTGAGGGCCAGCTGCGTCCCTCCGCCTGCTCCACCGCCACCAAGGGGCAGCAGCTGTCAGATGCGGTTGCTTGCGGCGTCTGTGGTGCTCAGTCGCGTTTCATTATCGCGATGGTTTCTTTCTCGAAGTCGACGTAAGGCTCACCGGACACGTCGATGGCGACCTGGAGGATCTTGCCGCCGGTGAATATCCATGGCCGGTCTCCGGGATAGTCCAGGGTGACGGGCGCGCCGCCATCGCGGCCGATATTCAGTCCCTCGCCGCAGAGATTGAACTTTCCGAGCTGGGTCTGGACGTTCTTGAGCTCGCCGACGCTCTTGGTGTCAATGTAGAGGTTCAGCGTTCCGATGGTTGCCTGCGCGGTCGCGTCCTCCTTGGTGAGCTCCACGCCGAGGGTGTGCTTGCCGGCTGGCACGGTCATATCGGATACAACGGTCTGGGCGCCCATGCCAAGGTAGTCGTAGACATACTTGAGCTTGACATCCCGCTCCCCGAGGACCTCGGCGATCGTCGCCGTTTCGAACGGGATGTGCCCGTTCGACCCGGGGAACCCCGTGGTGGCCTCCGCGATGCAGGCCATGCCGACGGTGGTGTGGTTCCGGCCGGTCAGCACCGACAGCATCCGCCCCCGGTCCGGCCGCGTGCTTGCCCGGACCGTCCTTCCAGCTCACAGGCACGTTGCCTGTCATGCCTTGGTCCTTCCGCCAACAGCACCGAAGCAGCTCCGCCATCAGGACCGCAGGCCATCACCTCGTCTTCCCCTTCGCGAGGGACCGGGGCCGGACCTCGGTCGTCCTCGCACTGCAGCGCAACGTCGGCCCCCAGGCCTAGGGCGTGTCCCGTAGATCTTCACGGGTCATTTCGGCTTGGATTGCGCCATGGGTGATGACCGGCTGAAGCGGCATGATCTCAGTGATGCGGAGTGGATGCAGCTGGAGCCTTTGCTGCCGGGTCATCCGCGGCAGGGGCACCGGTGGAATGATCACCGGCTGGTGATCGACGGAGTGTTCTGCCGGGTCCGGACGGGGTGCCCGTGGCGGGATCTGCCGGAGCGGTTCGGGGGAAGGCTGATTCGTAATCCTCCCGGGTGAGGTCGATCTGGGCCAGATCCCAGGTGGCTGCGGCTATCCCGTCAAGGTCGCCGAGCTGTTTGTTGACTTCCAGCCGCTTGTGCTGCAGCTCAGCTGCCTCGTCGAGCTCGCCGCTCTGGTAGGCGATGTCGGCGATCTGGCCCCAGGTGACGGCGGCCGAGCGGGTGTCGCCGAGCCGCTCAAGGGCCGGCAGCTCGATCTCGCGTTGGATGCGGAGGGCTTCGTCGAGCTCGCCCCGCCGGTAGGCGATGTCGGCGATCTGGCCCCAGGTGACGGCGGCCGAGCGGGTGTCGCCGAGCCGCTCAAGGGCCGGCAGCTCGATCTCGCGGCGGATGCGGAGGGCTTCGTCGAGCTCACCGCGATCGTACGCGATGTCGGCGATTATCCCCATCACCGTCGCCGCCTCGTCTTCGGCTCCGGCGGTGGTGGACAGCTGGTGGGCTTGCTGGTGGGCTTGCTGGAGTGCCTGTTCGGCTTGTGCGGGTTCGCCGCGGGTGATCAGGTGGCGGGCTTGTTCGGTGATGACCCGGGCCCGGTCGAGCGGGCTGGTTCCTTCCTCGTTCCCGGCTTCGGCTTGCCGCATCGCCCGGTCCAGGAGTTCCTGGCCTGCATCGCCTGCCAGCACGGGCACGCGGGCCATGTCATAGCAGACAGTTCATAGCGAAACTTTCATGGCCAGAATTTCGTGGCTGGTCGACACCACCACCGGCAGCGGCGCGCCTGGCGTTCAGGGCCCCTGATGGAGCTGCAACCGGCCTGCAATCAAAAGCAAACCGGGAGGCACAGGTGCAGGCCCTTCCATCAAAGAGTCATCACCGAAGCAAGCCCCTGGCCCGGCGCACTCCAGCAGCCACATTCTTCACGGGAAGAAATCAAAATGAAGCTCACACTCGCAAACAAGGTGAAGTTCATATCTGCCGGGCGGCGGTCGGTACCACGAGCCGGTATGGATTCACGGAGAATCTGATGAAGTGGAAGAGAATTGCAGCTATCGGTGTCGTTGTCCCGCTGCTCGCGTTTACCGGCGCGGCGGCCATGGCCCCTGCTGCTACGAAGACCGCTGCGCCTGTTGTGACGACATTGGCCGCGTCCAATGTGACGTCGACCACGGCCACGCTCAACGGCAGCGTCAATCCGGGGGGCCTGGCAACCACCACCTGGTTCCAGTGGAATCCTCCCGATGGGAACACCAACACGGTTAAGTCGGTCGCCGCCGGGACGGCAGTCGTGCCGCTCTCTGTGACAATCACCGGGCTCCAGCCCAGTACGTCCTACACGTACGCGGCATACGCCTGGAACAGCAAGGGGCAGAAGAATGGGCTGACCATCTCCTTCAAGACCCCTGTGTCAACGACCCCGACTCCTACCCCGACTCCGACACCTACTCCAACCCCGACACCGACGCAGACCAAGACCATCTACCTGACGTTCGATGACGGCCCGACACCAGGGTATGACGCCAACATCCTGACCGCACTGCAGGCGGCCGGTGCCCGTGCCACGTTCTTCCAGATCGGCCAGAGCACCTACAGCGAGTCGGGCATGTGCCCGCCGTCCAACCAATGGCCAGCGGCACCCGTGCCCAGCTACGCCACCTGCCTCGCCAACGCGAGCACTACCAGCAACTACGGCAACTACGCGCTGGTGCGGCAGATTCTGGCCGACGGCAACCAGATTGGCACCCACTCGTGGGACCACCCGGACTTCCAGAGCCCACTCCTGAACCCGACGCAGACTGCGGCCGAGATCTCTCAGGCGCGGGCACTCCAGGTCGCCATTACCGGCATTGACACCAAGATATTCCGGTACCCGTACTTCGATGCCACTGCCAACGGCGACGCTTACCTGACCAGTCAGGGAATGGTGGCCGAAGGCGACACCATTGACCCGAGCGACTGGGACACCTCGGTCACCGACGCGCAAGTCACCGCGTACGTCATGAAGTACGCCGCTGATGGTGCTGTGGTGGACCTGCACGATGGGCAGGACGTCATAGCCCGCGACCAGCCGGTAATCGGCAACGGGGCACTGCCGCTTTACTCCACAGGTGGAACGCCCGGATTCCTGCCGTCACTGCTGTCACAACTGAAGGCCGCCGGATTCAGTTTCGGCGTGCTGAGCACCGGTTACTCGCCGGTTACCCAGGCTCAGGCAGGCATGAAGGCTGCCGCCCAGAACGCCGCCAAGCCTACCGGCCACATCAACGTCCCGGTCACTTCAGGTCACGGAGGCTGACCAGCATATGGCGGCGGGTAATCACGATCACGGCTGCCCGCCGCCACCCTACTTCCCGCAAATGAACGGAGCATGAGGGTTATTCACAGTAGCCGAACTTTACGTCTGTCCGGCGTGTTGACATAAACGACGGCTCGTTTATTGAGAGAATTGAGTTACCACACAAAAAACTCACAAAAACGAGCCGCCTGACATGTATTCTACCACTGGCCTTTCCAGGGAACACGTCGTGGACCTCTGCGCGATGATCCACAGTGAAACAATGACCGGCCAGCGGCCGTGGCCTCCTATTCTCGGATTGTTCAGGTCTGTGACCGTCGCCCTGACATACATGCGCCGCAACCGGGTCCAGGCAGAACTGGCCGAGACATGCGGAGTTTCCCAGCCGACAATCAGCCGTGCGATCACGGGAGTGACACCATTGCTGGGCAAGGTGCTTAAAGAATATGTTCCGGCGGCTGATGACCTGGACGGGCGGACGCAGTACATCGTGGACGGCACGCTGCTTCCCTGCTGGTCGTGGGCCTCGTATCCGGACCTGTACTCCGGCAAGCACAAGACCACCGGCATGAACGTGCAAGTTGCCTGCACCCTGGACGGACGGCTCGCGTGGATTTCCGACGCGGTCAGCGGGAACCGCCATGACACTTACTGCCTGGGTGAATCGGGGGTCCTTCTGACACTTGATCCCGGCAACTGGATAGGTGACAAAGGTTACGTCGGAAACGACATGATCACTCCCATTAAGAAGCCCGCGTGCCGCGATCTCCTGGACTGGGAGAAAGAATTCAATAACCAGGTCAACAAGATCCGCTACGTAATCGAGCAAGTCATCGCCAACTTTAAGACCTGGCGTGTCATGCACACAGATTACCGTCGGCCGCTCGCAACATTCGCCACGACCATCTCAACTGTAATTGCCCTACACTTCTATGCAGCAAGCTGAATAAGCCTCCATGATGGCGTATGTCTTTGAGGATGAGTTTAATTAATGGGCCGTATGGTGCGGCCCCGGACCCATCAAAATGGACCTACGATCTCGGCCGATGGACCGACAACAATGAACTGGAGACCTGGCCCAGGTCGGTGCGCACCCCCAGGGTCAGCTTCATGACTTATAAGGGAACCACGGCCGAGCGGTCGGCCGGGGGCGCCCGGGCTGCAGCCGCGCGGCCCGGCTCCCGCGAACGCACGGCTGCGGCGCGAGAGACTGGGCTCGGGACCACGATTTTGCGGAGGCACTGACTGATGACGGAACAACCGCACCCAGAGTGGGACGCCAGCTACACGGCCGACGCGCCGGCCCCGTGGGACATCGGCAGGCCGCAGCCGACTTTTGCCCGGCTCGCTGACGAGGGCCGCCTGACCGGGCGCCTTCTCGACGCTGGCTGCGGCACCGGCGAGAACGCGCTGCTCGCAGCCAGTCGTGGCGCCGATGTCACCGGCATCGACGTTGCGCCGACCGCGATCGCGCGGGCGCGGGCGAAAGCGTCCGAGCGCAGGCTGGCCGCGCGGTTCGAAGTCGCAGACGCCCTCGGCCTCGGCCGCCTCAGCCTCAGCCTCGACACCGTGATCGATAGCGGGGTGTTCCACGTATTCGGCGACGACGACCGGGCCCGGTACGTCGCCAGCCTCGCGGCTGTGCTGAGACCAGCCGGCGCTTGCTACCTCATGTGCTTCAGCGATCGGCAGCCAGGGACCTGGGGCCCGCGCCGCGTCCGCGCGGACGAGTTGCGCGCGGCGTTCAGCGACGGCTGGGCCGTCGAGTCGATTACCGCCGACACCTTCGATATCAACCCGATGGACGGCACGACGCAGGTCCAGGCCTGGCTAGCCGCGATCAGGCGTAACTAACCAGCCGGCCCCGCACGGGCCCGGTGCCGCTAGCGTGCAGTTGCTAACGCCCAGCCCTTGCGCAGCCAGGCGATCGCACAGATCACGAAGAGCACAACCAGGTCCATCTTCGTGTCACTTCACTTCCCCGATCATTGACCCGCTGCCCAGGCCCGGCGCCTTTGCATCACACGCAGTAACGGCCACCACCCAGGCGCCGATTCGGCGCCCGGACTTCGGAGCCGCGGACGTTTCTCACTACATCGCGTGATCGGCGTTCGTCTCGAGGAACGCGCACATTCCCGCCGATCTGCCCGTACCGCCGACCGTCGCAGACGCATAGGACGCCTGGGCGGCTGCAGCTCGGCGGGGCTCGCCGTGGGAGTAGCTTCGTGTGTGGATTCGCCGTCCTCGGCGGACCATACGAGAGCCGGTCAAGGGTGAACCTGCCCGAGGGCCTGGCCGCTTTGCTGCACCAGCCCTGCCCCTGCTTCCTCACTACCTTGATGCCCGACGGCTCACCCCAGCGGCGGCCGGGTGAGGGCCGTAGGGTGGAGGCAATGGACGTGCGGTTGTTCGGCCAGCTCGAGGCGGCGGACGGGGGCGTGGCGCTCGCTGTCCGCGGCGCCAAGCAGCGGGCCCTGCTAGCTTTGCTGGCGCTGCATCGCGGCGAGCCGGTGAGTGCCGACCGGCTGATCGACGCGCTGTGGGATGACGGGCAGGCGGCGAAACCGGCTAACGCCCTGCAGGCCCAGATCGGCCAGCTGCGCCGTACCCTCGGGGCGGGCGCGATCGTCACCACCGAAGCCGGCTATGCCCTCGCGGTCGGTCCCGATGAGGTCGACGTCGTCCGCTTCGAGCAGCTGGTGGCGAAGGGACGGCGCCTGGCGGAGGCGGGCGAGATGGCGCAGGCGTCTGCCGCGCTGGGCGAGGCGCTTGGCCTGCGGCGGGGCGAGCCGCTGGCCGAGTTCGCCTATTCCGGCTTCGCTGACACCGAACGGGCGCAGCTGGACGAGCTGACCCTCGTGGCGATCGAAACCCGGGCCGGAGCGGACCTGGCGCTGGGCCGCCACGGGGACCTCGCCGGCGAGCTGGAGGCGCGCTGCCGGCAGCACCCGCTGCGCGAGCGCCTGTGGGAGCTGCTCATCCTGGCCCTGTACCGGGCCGGACGGCAGGCCGACGCCCTGCGCGCCTATACCGAAGTCCGCGACCGCCTGGTCGACGAGCTGGGCATCGTCCCCGGGCCGGCCTTGCGGGAACTCCAGGCCCGGATACTGGCCCAGGATCCGTCGCTCGCCGCAGCCAGCCCGGCTCCGGTCCGGGCGGCCGCGCCGGCGGCAGCCGGCAATCTGCGGGAGCGGCTGAGCAGTTTCATCGGCCGGGACGCCGAGCTGGAACAGGTGCTCGGGTCTGTCCGCGCCAGCCGGCTGGTGACGCTGACTGGCCCGGGCGGGACGGGCAAGACCCGCCTGGCGGTGGAGGCCGCCGCCGCCCTGCGCGCCGAGTACCAAGACGGTGCCTGGCTCGTCGAGCTCGCCAGCGTCGCCGCGCCCGACGGGGTTGGACCGGCCGTGGCCGGCGCGCTCGGCGCGGTGGCGTCTGCGCTCGGGAGCCCTCAGCCTCCGGGATCGGCCGTGCAGCTCATCGTGCGCCACCTGGCCGGACGGTCGCTGGTCGTTGTCCTCGACAACTGCGAGCACGTCATCGCCGAGGCGGCCGCGCTGGCCGACACCCTCGCCGGGGCGGTGCCGGGTCTCCGGCTGATCGCCACGAGCCGTGAGGCGCTCGGTATACCTGGGGAGGTCCTGGTGCCGGTGGGCGGCCTGGCCATCCCGGCCGCCGTGGAGCTGTTCGCCGACCGCGCCCGGGCCGTACAGCCCGGCTTCCTCGCAGATGGGCCGGCCGGCGACGTCATCGAGGACATCTGCCGCCGGCTGGACGGCCTGCCCCTGGCCGTCGAGCTCGCCGCCGCCCGGCTCCGTGCGCTGCCGCTGGCCACCGTGGCGGAACGGCTCGACGACCGCTTCCGGCTGCTCACCGGCGGCGCCCGCACCGCCCTGCCCCGCCAGCAAACCCTGCGGGCGGTGGTGGACTGGAGCTACGACCTGCTGTTCGAGGACGAACGCCGCCTGTTCGTCCGGCTGGCCGCCTTCACCGGCGGCTGCGATCTCGCCGCAGCCGAAGCTATCTGCGCCGACGACCAGGTCCCGGCCAGTGAGATCCTCGATGTGCTGAGCCGGCTGGTCGACAAGTCCCTCGTCACTGGCCCCGGTGCCGGTGGTGAAGCCCGGTTCAGCCAGCTCCAGACGCTGTGGCAGTACGGCCGGGACCGCCTCGGGGAATCCGGCGAAGCTGACGCGATGCGCGCCAGGCACGGCGCCTATTACCGGCGGATGGCCCAGGAGGCCCACGATGGCCTGCGCGGCGCCACCGGGCCGATATGGCGGGATCGTCTGGCCTCGGAATCGGGCAACCTGCGGGCCGCGCTCGACTGGTTCATCAGCCACGGGAACGCTGATGCGGCGCTGTCGCTCGCGTCGGGCATAGCCTGGTTGTGGTTCATCAATGGCGACTTCGCCGAAGGAGCCCGCTGGCTCGGTGATGCGCTCGGCGCCAGTGGGCAGCGCCATCCCGGCCTGGGAGCGACCGCCCACGTCTGGCACGGCTATTGCGTGGGCATGTCGTCCAGCCCGGCGGCGGGCGTCGTTGAATGCGAGGAGGCCGTCGCCGCGCTGAGGGCCAGCGGTGACCGGGGTCGCCTGACGGAGGCGCTGGTGCTTTGTGCGACGGTACTGGGGTTCGCGCACCAGTTCCGGCGATCACTCGAAACCCTGGGCGAGGCACAGGATCTGCTGGAACCAGCTGGCGACGGCTGGCTCCTCGCGGTCCACGACTTGATAGTCGCCTGGAACCTGGTGTCGTTGGGGCGGCTGGAGGACGCGGAGCCAGCCGCCCGTTCGAGCCTCGAGCGCTTCGACGCCGAGGGAGAGGTCCTGGTGGTCGTCTCTCCGCTGAACGCCCTGGCCGGCATCGCCGAGGCCCGGGGGGACCTTGATGCTGCCTCGGCGGCCTATGAGGCGCTGCTGGAGCGCTGCCGGGCCACCGGCCAGCCTCTGCAGGTGCCGTTCAGCCTGGTCGCTTTGGCCGCGCTGCGGGCCAGGCAAGGGGACGACGTCGCAGCCGACGGGCTCTACCGGGAGGCGATCGGGTGCAGCGTCAACCCGTGGCTGTCGGCAGACGCCATGGTCGGCCAGGCGGCGGCCGCCCGGCGGCTCGGTGATCTGGCGCGGGCACGGGCACTGCTCGACGCGGCAGGAAGCCACTACCGGCGCGTCGATCTCCCGGCCGGCCCGCCCCGTGTGCTCGCGGGCCTGGCGTGGTGGGCGCTCGCCGCCGGCCACCCCGACGCCGCCGCCGTCTTCGCCGCTGACGCCGCCGAAGGCGCCTCGGCCAGCGGGGACCCGGCCGCGCAACTCCTCGCCGATACCGCCATGGCCGCAGTCACGGCGATCACCCACCCGACCCGCCACAACGCCGAGGTCTTCGTCGCGCTCGCTCAGCAGCGCGCCCAGGGGCGGACGTATCGCTCGCTCACCGATGAGCCAGATGTGGCCGCGCTCGCGGCCCGCCTGGCGCTGTCCGCTCACTGAGCGGCCCGGCCTGGCAGAGAAAGCCGTCGCCGCGGGTCGTTTCGCCGCGTTCCTTCGGGCGCCGGCGGCGTGACCCTCGGCAAACCACACGCCGGAGCTCTGGCAACCACCTGCAGCCAGCTGACCTCAGCATCACCTCAGCGCCACCTCAGCGCACCCGGGCAACCTTGCACTCATGCAGCCAATGCGTGACGAGTACCCCAGCCACCATGACCACCTGGCCGCTGCCGGGCCTGCGGTTGACGTCCACGGCCGCGTGGTCACCGCAAAGCGGCGGGCTGCTGCGCGGTACCGGCAGGCACAGCGCGCCGCCGACTCGCGCCTGGCCACCGCGGCGCTGCGGCTCGCCGTCCACGCCGACCCGGCCTTCGGGCTCGCCGTCGCCGACCTCGACGCCATCACCGGAACGGCGAGCCAAGGTCCCAGTCACCAGCAGATGAATTGGGAACGCCACCACATCGAAGTGGTCCACGCCGCAGCCACCGGCAATGCCAGGCGAGCAGCTGACCTGCTCCGCGAACACCTCGCCAGCGTCGGCTGCGACCCTCTCGCCTTCCGCATCGCCGCCATGCTCCGGCAGCCCACGGGAAAGAACGACGACTTCGAGAACGTAGCCAGTCATCTTCCCGGTTGCCACGCAACCCCATGGCCATGCCCACCATGACCGCCGCCGGCCATCCTCCAGCGACAACCCAGCACTCCGAATCGGAAACCCTACCGGCTACGCGCATCATACGAAGGGATCAGGCCATGACAACACCAGCGACCGTTTCTGCCAGAGGTCAGGAGCGACCCGTCGCTCACCGAAGGACCGCCGTGGTGGTCGGAGTGCTGTTCCTCTCGTTCACGGTCACCTTCTTCATAGGTAACACGCTGATCCATTCGTACTTCTCCAGCGCGACCAAGCCCGCCGGCACCCTCATCACCGGCGTGCTGCTGATCGGCCTCAGCGGCCTGGCGGACGCTGCGGTCGGTCTGGCGATGCGCCCGGTCCTGACGCCCTACGCACCGGTGCGCTCGCAGGTCTACTTCGTCCTGAGAGTGGCGGAGGGCCTCGCGGTCCTGGCGGCGTGCGCGTACTTCCTGACCAGCCGCAGTCAGTGGAACGACTACGCGCTGCCCGCCTACGCGCTCTCCGCCGTGGCCGGGCTCGTCCTGACGCCGGTCTTGCTGACGTCGAGGCTCGTGCCGCGGAGCCTGTCCATACTGGGCATCGCCGGCTACGCGTTGCTCCTGGCCGGGGTCGTCTGCAATCTGCTCGGGATCGCCGACATCGGCTGGCACGTATCCCCCGCCGGAATCGTGTTCCTCGCCCCCGGTGGCCTGTTCGAGCTCTTGTTCCCGCTCCTGTTGATCGTCCGGGGCTTTTCCGCTGGAAGCCGGGCCCGCCCCGTGCCCGTTCGCACGGGCAGTGCCCGGCACCGGGACGTCACGGCCGCCTAGGAGAAACCCCGGCGCGGCACCGCAGGCACTGGCTGGCCAGCTGATAGCCGGCCAGCCAGTGCCTGGTCACGGTGGCCGCTCACACGAAGGGACCGCCCCCAATGACTGAGAACTTCCCCGGCCCGATGGCAGGCAAGACTGCGCTGGTCACGGGCGGCACTGGCGGCATCGGCCGGGCGACCGCCGCCGGCCTGGCCGCGCTGGGCGCCCGCGTCGGCATCACCGGCCGGGACAAGGCGCGGACCCAGGCCGCGGCCACCGGGATCGTCCGCGAGTCCGGCAACCCGGCGATGGACGCGTTCGCGGACATGTCCTGCCAGGCCGGGGTACGCGCTCTCGCCGTCGCGGTCCGCAGCGCCTACCCGCGCCTGGATGTGCTGGTCAACAACGTGGGCGGGTTCTGGGCCACCAGGCACCTCACCGCCGACGGGCTGGAGCACACCTTCGCCGTCAACCACCTCGCCGCCTTCCTGCTCACCGGCCTGGTCCTGGACCGGCTCAAGGGCAGCGCGCCCGCCCGGATCGTCACCGTCTCGTCCAACGCCCAGGCGGCGGGCAGACTCAACTTCGACGACCTGCAGGGCGAACGCAGCTACTCCGGGCAGCGGGCGTACAGCCAGTCCAAGCTCGCCAACGTCGTGTTCACCTACGAACTCGCCCGCCGGCTGGAAGGCACCGGCGTCACCGCCACCGCCCTGCACCCCGGCCTGGTGCGCACGTCGTTCTCCGCCGAGGACCCATCCCGCCTGTCGAAGGTCATGATCCCGTTGCTGCGGCCGTTCATGAAGGCACCCGCCCGCGGCGCGGCCACTTCCATCTATCTCACTGGCATACCTTGCCGTTAGTGACTTAGCGGTCACCGCGTGATATTGCGGGATAAACCTGTTGCGTGCGGGTGAGGGCAGGGACAGTATTCGGGACGCCAGTGACTGGTGTTGCTGGTGCA
>Ga0302325_10009288_pt1 | contig 21477 bp, 21 predicted proteins | sample Palsa_T0_2_FD_201948 | JGI IMG/M metagenome (GOLD analysis project Ga0302325, IMG submission 201948) | Peat permafrost microbial communities from Stordalen Mire near Abisko, Sweden - Palsa_T0_2 | ecosystem: Environmental > Terrestrial > Soil > Palsa > Peat permafrost | place: Sweden: Abisko...
TCAACGAGCCTGCGCCTGTCAGTCCAACCGCTCCGCTGAGCTAGCGCTGGTCCCATTGCGCTTGACGTGCGTACGGCGCTTATGCAACGATTTGTCTGCATGGCCAATCACAAGCGCAAGGGTCCGAGGAGCACGCGCGCGGGCTGCCTGATGTGCAAGCCGCACAAGCACCAGGCCGAGCACCGTCGCGACCGCACGCGCGGCGATCGACGCTGGCGCGAGCAGCAAGTGGCCGCCGAGCACGACGGCCATCGAGATCGCTCACGGTCAATGGATTAGACGGCTCCTCGGCTACTCAGCGCTTCCCGATCTGAGCCGGTGCTGTTGCGGGCATGGGAGGCCGCGTGCCGCAGCAGGCGGGGGAGGATCTGGCGGTGCAGGATCGATACGGGTGGCCAGAGGACGGCCGCGATGCGTTTGTCGTAGCGCACGTATGTGGACAGCGTGACGCGTGCGGGCTCGGTTTGGAACAGCAGGCGGGAGGTGAGATACCACGAGCGTGACTCGATCGTGATCGAGGCGGGGGTGCTGTCGATGATCGCCCAGCCGAGGACGTGCTCTGGCGATGGGTGGGGGCCAAAGCGCAGGCCGAGCCCGTAGCGGAAGCCAATCAGGAGAAACCAGCGCGCGGGTCGCGGCGCGCCCTCGAAGACCGCGCGTGCCAACTGCTCGGGGCTAAGGTCGTCTTCCGTGGCGGTCTCAGTCGCGAAGGAGTCGCTGTAGTCGTAGTGGTAGTCGGCGAGACTGTTCGACATGTGTACATGGCCCATCAAAACTATGAGCTGCCGGTAATCGCACACGCCAGGGTTTCACAGGACGCGGGCGCGATGTTCTCGAAGATCGCTGCCATCCCCTGTCCCCCGCCGATGCACATCGTCTCCAGGCCATAACGCCCGCCGCGCCGCGCGAGCTCGCGCAGCAGCGTCGTCATGATCCGCCCGCCGGTCGCCCCGATCGGGTGCCCGAGCGAGATCCCGGAGCCGTGCACGTTGACGCGCTCCAGCCCGTCGGGCAGGTCCCACTCGCGCAGCACCGCCAGCGCCTGAGCGGCGAAGGCCTCGTTGAGCTCGATCAGGTCCATGTCCGCTAGCGTCAGCCCGGCTCGCTCCAGCGCCTTCTTGGTCGAAGGCACCGGGCCGATGCCCATCGTCTCCGGCGCCACCCCCGCGACCGCCCAGGACACCAAGCGCGCGAACGGCTGCAGGCCGAGCTCAGCGGCCTTCTCGGGGTGCGTGACGATGCACACCGCGGCACCGTCGTTCTGACCGCTGGCGTTGCCCGCGGTGACGGTCGCGTCGGGGTCCGTGCGGCCCATGATCGCGCGCAGGGCGCCGAGGCGCTCGAGCGTGGTGTCCGCGCGCGGGTGCTCATCGCACTCGATCAGCTTCTCCTCCTTGCGGCTCTTTAGGAGCACCGGCACGATCTCCCGCGCAAAAGTGCCGTCCTCCTGGGCGGCCACCGCGAGCCGGTGGGAGCGCAACGCGAACTCGTCCTGCTCCACGCGCGGGATCCCATACTGGCGGCGCAGATTCTCCGCGGTCTCGATCATGCCGCCCGGCACCGGATGGTTGATGCCCCCGGCCGTGACCCGGCCACGCGCGAGGCGATCGTCGAGCGTCACGCCGGCGCCCTTTACGCCCCAGCGCATCCCCGTCGCGTAGAACTCCGCCTGGCTCATGCTCTCCGCGCCCCCCGCCAGCACCAGCTCCGTGGCGCCAGTCTGCACCTGCATACAGCCGATCATCAGCGCCTGCAGACCCGCGCCGCAGCGACGGTCCACCTGCAGTCCCGGCACCTCGATTCCCAGGCCCGCGTCCAGCGCGGCCACGCGACCGAGCGCGGGCGCCTCGCCGTTTGGATAACCCTGGCCAAGGATCACATCCTCGATCTCGCCCGCGGGCAGCTCGGTGCGCCCAATTAGCTCCCTGATCACGGTGGCGGCGAGCTCTGTGACGGGCACGTCACGAAACACGCCACCGAAGCCCCCAACGGCTGTCCTTAGAGGTTCACAGATGACAGCGTCGCGCACAGTCGAGGAGCCTGCCACAAATCTATTCCCAAGCGCACCCACCCGAGCTATCCGGGAGGCTCCACCCGTCAGTCGATTCCGCGAAAGGACGGGTGAGCTTGGTCCAGATACCAGCCAAACGCCCGCTCCAGGATCCACCTGCGATTCATCGCTCGCAGTCCGAGCGTGAGCAGACGGGGCGGCAGCGCAGGGATCAGACGTTGTAGCCCCAAAGCCACGGCGAATGCCCGCCGGTGGCCAGCGCTGAAGGTGCCATAGCGCTCCAGCGCGTCCTCGCGAGAGCGCCCCTGCTCGATCACCGCGCGCAGCTCGCGCCCGCAGGCAACGCCAAAGTAGAACGCCGTGCGGATGCCCTCGCCGGACAGCGCGAAGCAGTGCCCGGCGGAGTCCCCGGCGAAGAACACCCTCTCCTCGGTCGCCGCGCGCAGGCGATGTGGGAACCAGTTCCCCTGGTAGCGCACCGGCTCCATCTCCAGACGCTCGACGAGGTCTACCGTCGACTCGCGCACATGCTGAGCCGGGTCGTAGGAGCCGACGCCCACCCGTGCCTCTCCCCCGGCCGGCACGCACCAACCGTACCCACGGCGTACCAGCGAGCGCTCGAGCCACACATCCAAGTCCGTGGTCGGCGCGGGCCCGACGGGAGGATGCACCTCCAGCCCGCGCGACAGAGGCGCATCGGGCGGCTGGTAGCCACCTGACCCAAGCACGCGGCGCCAGCCCAGCGCGTCCACCACCAGCGCGGCGCGGATCACGCCACGATCGGTGCTCACCGCGATCGGCTCGCCGTGTGCCGGATCGCCATCTTTTTCGAGGCGCCCCTCGACCTTGGCGGTCTCAAAGCGCGCGTCGCTCTGCTCGTACAGGAGCTCGCACAGTCTGCGGTAGTCAAAAGACGACCAGCTCCACGGCAGGCGATAGCGCACCGAGCCGTGCGGGGTGGTGAAACGCATGTACGGGATCTCCTGGCTGATCGCCTCCGAGACGCCCATCGCGGCAAGCCACGGTGTGGGCGCGGCGCAGGCCGAAGTCGGGCGCTCGCCGATCTCATAGCGGTCGAGGACGAGCACATCCGCACCCGAACCGGCGAGCTCGCGCGCCACCGCCAACCCGGCGAAGCTGGCGCCGCAGATGAGCACGTCGACGCTTGTCCCTTCCAGCGAGGTGCGTGCCGGCCCGCGGGCCGTGGCGCGAGTGGTCATCGCGCCTTTCCCATCCTTACGAGCCGGCCAGCTTTGCCGTTGCCTTCTCCGGCGTGACCCTGACGACGTCCCACGCCAGGCCCACGCGCGCGAGCGCCAGGATCAGCCAGCCGGAGGGGTCGAGCTCGTACCAGCGCAGGCCGTGGAACGCTGACTGCGGGAAGGCGTGGTGATTGTGGTGCCAGGCCTCGCCGAGCGAGGGCAGCGCCAGCCAGAAGACGTTCGTCGACTGATCGTCGGTCTCGAAGCGGCGGCTGCCGAAGAAGTGGCAGATCGAGTTGATGCTCCAGGTGATGTGGTGCACGAGGAAGATCCGCACCAGCCCGGCCCACAGCAGGGCGCTGAGGCCGCCGGCGACCAACGAGCCGCCACTCAGGACGAAGCCCAGCAGGAAAGGCACGGCGAGCGAGCCGAGGGCGATCAGCGGGAAGCTCTTGTTGATGGCACGCATCGTCGGGTCCTCGACGAGGTCGGGCGCGAAGCGTTTGGAGGAGGCCTGCCCGTGGGTCTCGAACAGCCAGCCTACGTGCGCGTGCCACAGGCCCGCGACCATCCCGCGCAGGCCGGCGCCGTGACCGGCGTGCGGGCTGTGCGGATCGCCCTCTTCGTCCGTGAACGTGTGGTGCTTGCGATGGTCGGCCACCCAGTCGATCACCCCGCCCTGCAACGACATCGAGCCGAGGATCGCGAGCGTATAGCGCAGCCATGGGCGCGTCTGGAACGCCCGGTGGGTCAGCAGGCGGTGAAAGCCGACCGTGACGCCGAGCGCGCTCAGCAGGTACATGACGGCGAAGATCTCCAGGTCGCGCGGACCGAGGAAGTGGTTCCACAGAAGCGCCGCCGCTGTGATCACGCCGAGAAACGGGATCACGACGGCCGCGATGTTGGCGTTGCGCTCGAGTCTGGTCACCTACCTTGGTCTACCCCGCGTGTAGAGCATCGGTTACGCGAACCCACCCGGTTCAGGCATGCACGACGACGATGCGGGTGACCGTCACCGCCGCGCCGTGTACGGGCGTGAGCGTGATCTTCACAGTCAGCGTCAGGCGCCGGTGGCGGCGTAGCGCGGCCTTGCCCTTCGCGTTCAGCGGCACCGTGAAGGATGTCGTGCCGGCGTACAGCGACGAGCGCACCAGCCGCCCGACCCGCACCTGCGGCGAGTGCCCCGCCCTGGCCGGCGATGCGCCGCTCGCCAGCAGGTCGACCTCCAGCCGTCCTCCGACGCCCGCCTGGGAGATCTCGACGGAGCCGCGCACCGAGGAGCCGTGCTGGACGGCGGCGAGCTCGAGCGCCTTTGATCCTCCTTCCAAAGGCGAGCCGGAGCCCTGGCTGGGTTCGCCCGGCATCCTGGGGGTGGTGGTCGGCGGCGTCGTCGTCGGTGTGGTCGTGGTCGGCGTCGTCGGGGTGGTGCCGGTGCCCCCGGATTTTTCGACGATCACCTTGTATTTGGTGTAGTTACTGGTGCCGTCGTTGAACAGACCTTCGCTTTCGAACTCGTATTCACCGGCGGTGGAGAACGTGCACGTGCCGCTCCAGGTTTTTGTCGGCGGTGCCTCTTCCACTCCTGTGCAGTTCGGCGCGGCGCTCTTCCAGACCACGTCGGTGAGCGCTTTGGAGTCGTTGTCTTCGAAGGAGATCGTGCCGCCCTGGGCGATCGTAAAAGGCGCGACTTCGTTGAACCCCACGTTCCCTTCGGGGCTCCCCTTGGGGTTCCAGCACGGCCAGTTGGGTTGGTTGCAGTTTTGGGCGACTTCGAGCTTCACTTCGGACGGCGCGGCGGCGAGCGCGGGCAGCACGGCCACCGCCGTCCCGATCAGCGCAGCCAGGGCGAGGAGCACGAGCATGCGTAGTCTGGAAACCGTGCGCGGCCTCATCGCACGACCACGCTTCGCGTGAGGGTCATCGCCGAGCCGTGTTTGGGTGTGAGCACGATCTTCACGGTGAGCGCCAGCTTGTGATGCCGGCGCAGCGCGCGCTTGGCCTGAGCGTCGAGCGCCACCGTGAAGGACACCGTGCCGGGGGGCGCGGATGAGCGGACGAGCCTCCCGACGCGCGAGTTGCTCGATCGCTTGACCTTCGCCAGCGAGGCGCCCTGGGCGAGCAGTTCGACTTCCAGGCGCGCGCCACCGTCGGCGGCGGGAATCTGGACCGTGCCATGCACAGAGTCACCGTGCTGGGCGTTCGCCAGCGCGATCGTCGCGACGGTGCTGCCCCCGACCGGCGGGGGAGGCGTTTCGATCGAGACGGGCGTCGTGGCCGTGGGATTGCCACCGGTAGAGGTCGACGTTGGTGAAGGTTCTTTGGTTGGTTCTTTTGTTGGTTCTTTTGTTGGTTCTTTGGTTGGAGGAGACGCCGTTTTGAAGCTGCGGTCCAAACCTTCTCCAGGAGGGCTCTGTTTGTTTTTCGCGACAAGCCGGAAGTGGTATTCCGTGCCGGGAGTCAGTTTGGTCAGCGTCGCAGACACGGTCTGATTGCCACCGCTCGCCGAGACGGTCGCTTTTTCCGTCGTCTGACCATAGCTGGTGCCGGTGCCGTATTCGAAGAAGTATTCGGTCGCTTCGCCTCCGGGGTTGACCGTGCCCTCGAGAGTGGCTTCCGTTTCCTCGAGCCCTTCGACGGCGAGCGTTGTAGCGGACGCCGCAGTTACCGCATGGGTTGCGAACATCTTTTGCGTCGCGCCCGACACAGAGGTTTTCCCGACTCCGTAGGTCGCCACCAGCTGGAAGTTGTAGGTCATCCCCGGCTCCAGGCCGGTCACCGGGGCCGATACGGAGTGGCTCGTGAAGTCGGCCGCGCTCAACGTGGCTGTAGGGGTCGACTGTTTACCGGTCACACCCGGGCCTTCATATTCGAAGTGGTATTCGACGGTGTTTCCTTCGGGATCGATGCTGCCGTTGAGCATCGCTTCCGTCTGGGTTTCGCCGCTCGCGGAAGTCGTTGCGTCCGTCGGCGTGCCTGCGACCACGATTTCGTATTTGGTGTAGTTGGCTTTCCCGTATGGGGTGTTTTCATTATCGAAAAGGGTCGCGCTTTCGAACTTGTACGTGCCGGACGTTAGGAACGTGCACGTGCCTACCCAATTGGTCGTGGCGCTCGCAGGTATACCGGGGCACATTGTTGGCGCAGAGCCCAGCCATGAGACGGTCGCCGCGGTGGTCGCGTGGTCGGTGAACATGACTTCGCCGCCGACGGCGATTTCGACCCTTAGCGCGGGTGCCGGGTTCGACCCCGAGCCGGCTGTCCAGCACGGCCAGTTGCTCTCAACGCAGTTCTCGTTGATTTCGAGCTGCTTCACTTCGGGCGTGCCGGCGAGCGCGAGCGCGGGCACGATCGCGACGGCAGCTCCGAGCACGGCCGCTACGGGTAGGTAACGCTTACGCAGCTTCACAATCTCAGCCCACCTCTCGATCGAGTACCCAGTCGGTCACGCGTGCTCGTGCAAAAGCAGCCGGTGCACGCTCTTCTAAACACCCAAGACTCCGGCCCGACGCGATCCTTCCCGCCGCGCTCGGATTCGAGAGCCGTCGCTTTAGTTGCGGATGCCGGGTGTGGCAGCCTGCACTACGCGGCGTCCGAGATCGGACACCTGCTCGTCAGTGAGGTGCTCGACGGCGAGGCCCGCCTGCTGCAGCTCGTGACGGACATTCACGGTGGTCAGGATCGCGTCGATCGCCGTTCCCAGTTTGGTCAGCGTGTGGCTGACGAGCGGGTCATCGAGCGAGGTCGTCCCGTCCTTTGCGGGCTTCAGCAGCCACGTGCGCAGCGCCTCTGCCTCGCTCAGGGCAAGATCGAGAGTGAGCACGCGCTCGTGAACGCCCTCGCCGACGGGCTCGCTGGTCTGCTGCTCAACTGCTTTATTGCCATTGGTGCTCAGGTCAGTGGTGCTCATGGTAGGCAAGCTCGTTTTGGGGGTGGACTCCCATGCGCCGGGACGGGCGGGAGCCGGGTGACCCTTGTATCGACGGTGGCAAGGCCATACTTGAGCGATCCTGCAACCGAGCCCGCGAGAGCGTCGCGGCGTGAAGGTGCTCAGAGGGCTGCTCAGCCGGCCGCGATCGGTTGCGGCTCGGCTGCCGTGGCGACGCCTCCAAGCGTCGTGCGCTCGCGGATCAAGTCGGCCGCGCGCTCGGCGATCGCGATCGTCGGGGCGTTCGTGTTCCCGCGCGGGACGGTCGGCATCACCGACGCATCCACGACGCGCAACCCCTCGACGCCGTTCACGCGCAACTCGGTGTCCACGACGGCCTCGGCGTCCGAGCCCATGCGACAGGTGCCAACAGGGTGATACAGGGTGAACGTCTGCTGGCGGATGTGCGCGCGCAGATCCTCCTCGGAGTCCGAGGCGGGGGTGTAGTAGGGGCGGGTGGTGTAGAGAGCGAGCGCGGGTTGGCGGGAGATCTCCATCGCCACGCGCATGCCCTGCATCATCCGCGCCATGTCGCTCTCCTCGGCGTAATAGTTATGAAGGATGTAGGGCTTGGCTGTGGGGTCGGGTGAGAGTGGCGCAACTATCCCGCGACTGTCGGGTGTCAGCACGCAGGGACCCACGCCGAAGCCATGCTCGAACACGGGCTCGTCGACGTACAGCGCGGGCGCCGCGTGGAACTGCACATCGGGGGCACCCAGGTCTGGGCTGGTACGGATGAACCCACCCGCCTCGGCGATGTTTGAGGTCAATGGGCCACGCCCTTCCTGGGCGAAGGCCGCAAGGTTCTCCTCGGTGAGCGCGTCAAACAGCGAGACCGGCTCGTCGTGCGCCCACGACAGCCCTGTCGCGGCATGGTCTTGGAGGTTCTGTCCGACGCTGGGAAGATCTTGGACGACGGGAATCTGCAGCAGCCCCAAGATCCCCGCGGAGCCGATTCCGGAGAGCATCAGCAGATGCGGGGAGTTGTAGGCGCCGCCGCAGAGAATCACCTCGCGCTCGGCGCGAAAGTCGTGCAGCTCCCCGAGCCGCGCCGCCTGCACGCCGACGGCGCGCTCGCCCTCGAACAGCACGCGGTGGACCTGCATGTATGGCTCGACTGTGAGGTTGGGACGAGACATCGCGGGATGCAGATAGGCGACCGCGGCGCTGCAGCGCCGGCCATCGCGCTGGGTGCGCTGGTAGCGACCGAAGCCGTCCTGCTCGGCGCCGTTGAAGTCCTCGTTGGCGGGCAAACCGGCCTGCGCACAGGCCTCCAGGAAGGCGTCGGTGATCGGGTTGGGCGCGCGGTCCTCGGAGACCGTCAGCGGGCCGCCCGCGCCGTGCAGCTCGGAGGCGCCGCGCTCGTTGTCCTCGGCGCGCTTGAAGTAAGGGAGCAGATCGTCAAAGCCCCAGCCCTCGCAGCCGTTATCGCGCCAGCCATCGTAGTCGGCGCGGTTGCCGCGAATGTAGACCATCGCGTTGGTCGAGGAGGAGCCCCCGAGCGTCTTGCCGCGGGGCAGGTAGATCCGCCGGCGATCGGCGAACGGCTCCGCGGCGGTCGAGTAGTCCCAATCGACCTCGGTGCGGAACAGCTGGCCGAAGGCCACGGGCACGTGGATGTTCTCGAGCGTGTCCGGCGGACCGGCCTCGATCAGCGCCACGCTGACATCGGGATCCTCACTGAGGCGATTCGCCAGCACACAGCCGGCGGAGCCGGCCCCCACGATCACGTAGTCATACATCAGGCCCGTCCTCCTTGCTCGCCAACGAAAGCGCCGTAGCTCCGGCGCAGGGCAATACTCCGCTCTCAGCGCCGCCAAGTCAAGAATGTGGAGTCCAACCCCACCGGTTCCGGAGTTGTGTCCCGTTTGGCTCGTCCCGTCGGAGTAGACAGTGGAGAGCTTTCCGCGCGTCCCGGGAAGACATGTGGTTCTCCAGTCCAAACCCCACAAGCGATAGGAGCAAGCGATGCCGACCAGGAACATCAACCATGTCGTCCTCACCGGGCGGCTCACGAGCGACCCCGATCTGCGCTCTCTGCCATCGGGCAGCAGCGTCTGTCACCTACGGATCGCGGTCAACGGCCGTCGCCGCGACCCTGCCGGAGCCTGGAGCGAGAAGCCCAACTACTTCAACGTCGTCGTGTTCGGCGCCCACGGCGAGACCATCGCCAAATACATGCACAAGGGGCGCCCGGTGGCGATCGACGGGCGCCTGGACTGGCGCGAGTGGAAGGCCGAGGACGGCCGCGGCCTCCAAGCCGTGAGCATCATCGCCCAGACCGTGCAGTTCCTCGGCAACCCACCCAGCGATGACTCAAACGGCATCGCCGGCGACAACGACACGGGAGGACTGCAGAGCATCGCCGGAGACGAGGAGGAGAAGCTCGACATCGCCGACCAGGACGTGATCGCGATGGCCGCGGCGGAAGGGTAGCCGGAAAGCCCATGCTGACGGTGAGGCTTGTGGGGCACTGAGCGCGATGATGTGCCCCGACTGCCGGCGGCGCTCCGCATTGATCGCGGCGCTCGCGCCCGCGATCTCGCGCCTGTCGTTCAGCAGCGAGGGCCTGCTCGGCATGCTCGGCCTTCCGAACGAGGAGCTACTCCAAGCAGCCAAGGTTTCCGATCCGAAGGAGTTCTTGCGGCGCCTCGAGATACCCCTCCACACCAAGAACGTTCCCACCTCCCTCTGCCACCACGACCCAGACTACCCCGAGGCCCTCGCGCAACTGGACTGCGCGCCCGCGGTGCTTCACGCCACCTGCACGATCGAGCACCTGCGCGAGCTACTCACCAGGCCCACCGTCGCGATCGTCGGTAGCCGCGAGCACAGCGACTACGCCCACCAGATCACTCTTACACTCGCCCGCGACCTCGCCACGGCCGGAGTCACCATTATCAGCGGCCTCAATCAAGGCGTCGAAGCGACCGCTCACCATAGTGCGCTAAATGCCCAAGGGCACACGATCGCGGTGGTGCCCGGCGCCCCCCACACCCCCTACTCCCGCGACCACCCGGACCTACACCGTCAGATCCTCGCCCACGGTGCGGCCGTATCGGAGTTCCCCGCCGACTTCTTCCCCGTCCAGGGCTGGTGCTTCATCGCCAGCCAGCGCATCCTTGCCGCGCTCGCCCAAATCGTCGTGATCGTCGAGGCTCAAGGAAAAGTCGGCGCATTACTGGTCGCCCACGTCGCCGGCGAGCTCGGGCACGATGTCGCAGTCCTACCAGGGCGCGTCACCGACCCCGGGGGCCTGCTCACATTCGGACTGCTGCGCGACGGGGCATACCCGGTCGCTCGCGCGCAGGACGTACTCGACCTGATCTACAGAAGAGTATGCACGGTGGCGTAACGCACGGATGTCCCGTTTTGCCTCGCTCGTCGGAGTAGGAGAAGGAGGAAGAAGACCCCCACGACGAAACGGAGCCAGAGATGGAGTTGACGCACGAATTGCTACTGCCCTACCAGGGCCTGGACACCTTCGAAGGACTCTGCCACATCCGTGTCTACGAACAGCCCGGATCGTTGCCTGTCGTGATCGCCGGCGGGTTGGATGAGCACCCGGGCATCTCGATCACCAACGCGATCGAGATGCTCGCCACGACCATCAAGCGCAGCCTGTTCTCCGACGGACGTGAGTTCCACATGATCGAGCACCACCGCGACGGGATCGACGACCGTCCGGCGCCCACCTACTCGCTCATCCACTTCAGCCATCGACCGCTGCAGGAGCACCCAGATGAGCGCGGCAACATCGAGGGAGACTTTCGCCATCCATACTGGGAGACGATCGATGACATCGAGCAGTTCGTTGGCTGCAAGGTCGCCGTTTGGACTCCGGGCACCTATACCGCCCGCGCCGTCGCAGACGAGCAGGTCGAACAGCCGCGCAGCGAACTGGCCGAGAACGCCCACCGCGTCCGCGAGGAGATCCTCACGACAACCGACGAAGGCCTCTGGGCGCAATCGGTGGGTCGCCGATCCGGCCGGCGGCGAGGAAAATCGACGCGGTTCCGGGCCGCTTGAGGAACCCGCCCCAGCTCGCCTTGCGGCGCTCCGGCTTGGGTGGCGCGGCCTCACACCTCTGATGGCCTCGCTCTTTGCGGCTCGGTTCCGCGTCTGGAGAGAACATAGGCGCTGCTCCGCTCCGGTTCAAGAGGGTGCCGCTGCCGCATCCCGCATTTTGGGGAGAAAAAAGCGATATCTACCTGACTCCTGGATATCCTCGCGTCGGTGGGTTCCACCAGCAAGCACAAGCGCAAGGCCGTCCCACCCGGACTCCAAGCTTGGATCCAGGCGCGCAGCCGCCACCATCTGTCGCACACACACGTGCAGATGGCACGAGAGCTCGGTATGAACCCGAAGAGGATGGGCTCGATCGACAACCACAAGCAGGAGCCCTGGAAGGCGCCACTGCCGCTGTTCATCGAGGACCTATATCTCAAGCGGTTCGGCCGGGAGCGCCCCGAGGTCGTCGTGACGGTAGAGCAGCGAGCACGAGAACTCCAGGAGAAGAAGCAACAGAAGCAGGAACAGAAGCAGGCCACGCGCGACGCGGCGGCGAGGACGAGCCACCAGACGCGCTGAGGACTGCTTCACGCCCAGTTGTCAAGCACCCTTTGGATACCAGCCGCGGCCTTTCTTCTCCAGCTTGCCTTCCTTCTCGAGTCCAGGGAGCACCCTGTAGAGGTAATTTTGCTTGATCCCCATCTTCGCCGCGAGCTCGGGGATCGTGATACCGGGCTGACCCCGCACGAGCGACAGCGCTTCCGTCGCACGCTTGCCGCTGCCTTTGGGTCGTCCACCACGGCGAGCTTTCCGAGCACCCACTTTGCCGGCGGGACGAGAGACTTTTTTCCCAGACCCGGCGGGACGAGAGACTTTTTTCCCGCTTCCTTTGGGACGACCTGGTTTTTTAGGTTCTGTTTTGGTTGGGGGGCTGGCGGCCGGCGTGCTGGCCGGAGCCGCTTTGCGTGCACGTTTGCGCGGGCGTCCCGGTCGACGGCGACGGGTGACGACCGCGGTGGCAGCTGCACCGGCCTCAGATGCAGCCGAGCCGATCACACCCGCCAGGGCCTCCACCGCGGCCTCGAGCCGGTTGAACTCGTCCACCACGGGCTTGAGCTCCTTCAGCCGATTGGTGATCTCTTTGCGCCTGTCATCAAGGAAGTCGGACACGGTTACTCCTCGCTTGTCGTGTACGGATGCAAACACGAACATACACGACATGGTCTGTGCCAAGAACGGGCGACTGTCCCTTGACGAGCCTTGCTCATCGCAGTATCAATCGGGCGTATGGCTATTCCGCAAGTGCCTCTAAGCGGGTATGACAGGCGGAGGCCATGTCGAGCAGGTCGAGTTGGTCTGTGCGTGTCCTCTGCTCTGTCGCGCAGTGATCCAGCGTGCGCTGGGTACGTTCGTAGGCGCGGCGTGCCGGTCCGAGCTCGCCGAGCGCATCGTGCGCGCACGCCAGCTTGAAGGCGGCGAGCGAGAAGTTGGGGTCGACGTACAGGGCGCGTCGCAACGGCTCCAGGGCGGCGCGGGCGTCGTTGCGCGCGAGCTCGGCAACACCGCGGATGAAATGCGCTTGGGAGTCCAGCGGATCCTCTGCCAGCACGTCTTGGGCGATTCGCACCGCGAGGTCGAGCTCGCCGCCATCGGCGGCCTTCATGGCGTCCGCCGGCGTTGGCCGGGGATGGGGCGCGGCCAGCTCGCGAGGCGCCTGCTCCGGGAGGATGGGAGCCGGCGTCGTGCGCGGCCGCTTCACACGTGCTTGATCTCGCCCAGAAGATCCCCGGAGGACTCCGCGAGGCAGCTCCCGCGCGCCTGAAGGAAGCGGAGCGGTCCCGCCGGGCTGCCCGCGGACGAGCGGGAGGCTCTGTCCCGAAAGACGATCGGCGGCACCCAATAGCAGTAGGCCGGCCGGGGCAAGAGCGCCCTCGAGCCTTTCCAGCACATGCTCGACCGTCGGCCGGTCGAAGTAGATCAGGACGTTGCGACAGAGGATGACGTCGAGGAGCTGCTCGCCTGTTGGGGGCATCGGATCGCGCACGAGATTGTGCCGGCGGAACTCGACGAGTCCACGAAGCCGTTCACCGACGGTGCTCACTCCGCCGGCGCTCGAGAAGTAGCGCTCACGCACCCCTGCCGGCAGGTTCCGCACGGCACGCTCGCCGTAGCGACCAGCGATCGCCTGCTCCAGGGCGGTGGGCGCGATATCGGTCGCCAGCACACGCACGGGCGGAGAGGAGCTCGCGAACGCCTCGGATGCGAGGATCGCGATCGTGTAGGCCTCCTCGCCGGAAGCGCACCCCGCAATCCATACTCGTATGAGATCCGACCCGCGAGCGCGAGCGCTCCGCAGCACGCAGGGCCAGTCGATCGCGTCGAGCTCTTTAGGGTGGCGAAAGAAGAATGTCTCGCGGATCGTGACCTCATCGATCAGCCGCTCGATGGTCTGCGAGGAGATTGCCCGGTCGAGTAGCGCCTCGGCCGTGAGGCCGCGATCGACTCTGGCGATGGCGGCTTGCAGCGAGGGAAACTGGGACGGTTTGAGCTCGATCCCACTCTCGCGCTGAATCATGCGCGCAACTTCGGTCAGAGCGACGCTCATGGCCGGACGCTGATCTGCTCGAGCGCCGCGAGCTCGTCCCCGATCGCCGCCGGGGCGAGCACCGTCTCCGCTCCGTGTTCCGCGGCGACCCGCGGCATCCCATAGACGCCCGAGCTCTGCTCGTCCTGGGCGATCGTGCGTCCGCCGGCTCCGGCCACGGCTGCCAGGCCCTCCGCACCGTCACGTCCCATCCCGGTCAGCACGACCGCGACCGCCTTCTCCCTCGCGACGCGGGCGAGGCTTGTGAGCAGGATGTCTCCGGACGGGCGATGGTTACCGATGATTGTGTCGGTGTCGAGGGCCAGTCGACGCGTCAGCTCGAGCTTCAGGTGCGCTCCATCGGGTGCGAACCAGACACCCGACTCGAGCTCCTGGCCGTCGTGCGCCAGTCCTACGGGCAGGGCGAGCTCTGTCTGTAGCCACCTCACCAGCCCGGTGAGGAAGCCTGGGGTCATGTGCTGAACCACGAGGATCGGGATTGCGAAGTCGGCTGGAAGCCGCCCGAGGACGTCGGCGAGCGCTCGCGGTCCGCCTGTCGAGGCGCAGATACCGATCACCTCGGACTCCAATCGCTTTCTCATTGTGCTCCCACGAGGCGCTCGACCGTCTCCAGCAGCGCCTGCTGGTCGAACTCGTCCTTGACGATGTAGGCATCCGCGCCGGCCTGCGCTCCCCGCTTGCGATCCTCCTCACTACCGCGCGAGGTGACGATCACGACGGGCAGCGAGGAGTGCTCCGGGTCGGCGCGGATCGCCGCCAAGAGTGCGAGGCCGTCCATCTCGGGCATCTGCAGGTCCGTGACGACGAGGTCAAAGGGTTCCTTCGTATTGAGCGCGTCGAGTGCCTCGCGACCGTCGCAGGCAACCTCGACGCGATATCCGGATGCGCGCAAGATGCTGCGTTGTAGCTCGCGCACCGTGAACTGGTCATCAACAACGAGGACCTTCGGCGCCTGCCTCGCCTTCAGCGCGGCGACACCCGAGCCGGCGCGGGTCGCGGTCGAGACATGCGGGGCTTGGCGAACGAGATGGGCCGGGTCGAGGATCAGCACGACCGCTCCGTCGCCGAGGATCGCGGCGCCGAGGTAGCCCGAGACCCCGGCCAATAGGGAGCCGAGCGGCTTGACGACGATCTCCTGCTCGCCGATCACCTCCTCGCAGCCGACGGCGACGCGCCCGTTGGTCGCATCCACCACAAGCGCCCGGGAGATCTCCGGCAGCCCAGATGTGTCGATGGGAAAGACGGACGCCAGGTCGGCAAGCGCCAGGGACTTCTCACCAACCAGGATCGACGGCCGTCCACCGAGCATCATCACTCCATCCAGGGCAATCACCTCGGCGACGCTCGCCAGCGGCACCCCGAAGCGCTGGGCACCACGCTCGAGGATCAACACCCGCAGCAACGCGAGGGTGACCGGCAGCAGCAACGTCGTAGATGTGCCGATGCCCGGCTCGGTATCGATCGCAAGGCTGCCGCCGACCGACTCGACCTGACGCTTAACCGCATCCAAGCCAACACCGCGACCGGCGATTTCGTTGACGCTCTCGGCCGTGGAGAACCCTGCCTCGGTGAGCACGTCCACGAGTGAGCCGCGGCGGGCGCCCTCGGCGAGCGCGCGGGTGGCGACGCCGCCACCATCGTCGCGCACCTCGATCGCGACCTGTCCGCCGCGCGGCTCCGCGTGCAGCTCAATCGCTCCGCGGCGCGACTTGCCGGCGCGCTCACGCGCGTCGGGCAGCTCGATGCCGTGCGCGAGGGCGTTGCGCAGCAGATGGTTGATCGCCTCGGACATACCGTCGAGCAGTACCCGGTCCAGCTGCGTCTCTGAACCGGTGATCTTCAGGTCGACCTCCTTGCCTTCGACGGCCGCGAGGTCGCGCACGGCTCGTGGCAACGAGCTGGTGATCGAGCTCAGCGGCACCATGCGCAGCTCCAGAACAGCTTCCTGCAACTCGTCGAGCAGACGCTCGCCCCGGTCCACCTCCTGCTCGACGGCTTCCTGCGTCGCCTGTGGAGCGCCATCGAGTACGTGCTCCAGGCGGCGGTGATGGAGGACCGTCTCTGAGACGGTGTCAAGCATGCGGTCGACCGTGTGCGCCGCGACTCGGATCGAGCGGGAGCTCGCCACGTCTCTTGGAGTGCCAGCCATCTGCTCGCGGGGCTCGACGTCCCGCTGCTCGGCGGCCAGCCGCTTCGGTTCGACGACCGAGCTCTCCGGCGGACCATGCCCTGCCGCACACCCGTTCTCTGGAGTGCCGGTGGCGAGCTCCTGGATCGCGGCGGCGGCTACTCCATCCTCGCCGGCGACCGCGCGGCGCAGCGCGTCCGTCGCGTGCAGCAGGGGATCGGTCAGCATGGGTGAAAGAGCACCTACCTCACGCGCGCGCGCCAGCACGTCCTCGATCGCATTGGCGATCGAGCCGGCTTCCTGCAGACCCACCATGCCGGCGTTGCCCTTGATCGAATGGGCGTGGCGAAATAGGGCATCGGTTCCTTCACTCGATGCCTGTCCGCCCTCGACGGCGAGCAAGCACTCGACCATCCCATCCAGATGTTCAGTGGCCTCCTCGCGGAAGATCTGAATGAGATCCGCGTGAACCTCAGCGGCGCTCATTGCTGATCCTCGGGGGTGATCGATGCAAACAGGCCGTCCACGGCGAGCATGCCGACCATCGCTCCGTCGAGGACCATGCTCGCGAGCAGATGCGGGGAGTCTGACTCCTGCATAGTGCCGGCCAGGGGGCCCACGTCGAGCACCTCATCGACCGCGAATGCCGCGCGCTGCCCCTCGCACTGGGCGATCAGCAGACGCCGGGGATGCTCGTCGCGCTCGATCTGAAGGATGTTTGCGAGGTCGAAGGCCGGGATGATCTCGCCGTTCAGGTTCAGCAGTCCGAGCATGCAGTCGGCTGACCCCGGGACTGGGCTCAGATCACAGAGATCGACGACCTCGTGGACGTGCGCCACTCCCAGCGCGTACTGCTCGCTGCCCAGCCTGACCCGCACTTGTACGCCGTCCACGGGACACCGTTCGCTAGCGGACCGGCGTGTCCGCGTGGCCGTTCGCGGCCCGCAGACCGTAGCGGTCGAGCATTCCCTCCAAGCCGCGCACGAGCTCCTCAACGCGCTCGGAGGTGCCTGCACGCAGCTGCTGCTCGCTGGCCAGCTGCTCGGCCGCGCGGCGGATCTCCACCATCGTCGTTGCCGCCTGGGCGGCGGCGTCCTTCTGGTTGTCGGTCGCCGCCATGCTCTGCTCGGTGGCGAGGATCGTGGAGTTGCTCTTCTCCTGGATGCCGTTGGCGATCTGGCCGATCGACTCAGTCGAGTGCACCGTGCGCTCGGCGAGCTTGCGCACCTCGCCGGCAACGACGGCGAACCCGCGGCCGGCGTCGCCGGCTCGCGCCGCCTCGATCGCGGCGTTCAGCGCCAGCAGGTTGGTCTGCTCGGCCACTCCATTGATCAGCTCCAGCACCTGACCGATCTGCTGGCTGCGCTCGCCGGTCTCCAGCGCCTCCGTCGCGGTGATCTGGGCGTTCTCGGCGATCGCCGCCGCACTCGCGCTGAGCTCCTCCAGCGTGGCCGCAACCTGCGAGATCGCGGCGGACTGCTGGCTCGTGGCGGCGGCCGCCTCGAGCGTCGCCGCGCGCATCTCGTTGGTGGCCTCGGACAGCGTGCCCGAGGTTTTGCGAATCTGACCCAGCAAACGGCCGGTCAGGCGAACGGTGTAGATGGTCAGCAGCACGGTACACAGCACGGCAAGCCCTCCCGCCAGCAGCGACAGGAGCAGGGCCGAGCTTGCGCTGGCCTGCGCCGAGCGCCGGTCGCTCAGGTTCTGGGCGCTCTCCGCAGCGACCACCACGTCGAGCTGACGGTCTACGGCGCTGAGTAGATTTGCGATACGGTCGAGCACCGCGGCGGCCGCGGGTGTCCCCGCATTTTGCGCCAGGGCGGAGATCGTGGTTCCCAGCGTGGCGACGGTCCCTCGGGCGCGGGACAAAGCCGTCTGCTCGAGCGGTGTGTCGGTCGTGGAGCGGGTGAGCGCAACCAGCGTGGGGTCGAGCTCGGCACCGGCGTCGTGTAGTGCGGTGACGTTCGCGGCGCTCGCGCTCGTCGTGAGCGGCCGTGCGGCATTGAGGATGTCGTACACCGCCGTTCGAGCTTCGGCGGTCTCGGCGATGGTGGCCGTGTTCTTCAGCGTCGCTTCGTACCTTGCGGTGCTGGCCCCGTAGCGCCACAGCGTCACGCCGATCGCCGCACCGACCAAAACCACGATCAGCGCGCCGGCGATCGCGATCCGTCTTGTGGGACCACCAAGCCGACCACCGATTATTCTAAGCATATGAATTGTGTCGGCATCCGTGCCGCACACCTGTAGCGCTCCGAGCTCAGCGCGGTCTTTGGTCGATCCTCCTCATCAAGACGCCGGCCGCTGTCGAAGACCTACTGGAGAGCTATGCCCTTTCCAGTCGCCGCTACCCCCGCCGAGACACTCGCGGCGCCACCGAGCCGCAAGATCCTCGTAGTCGACGATTCGGTACTGATTCGCGAGGCCGCGAAGATCGCGCTGGGCACGATCGGCGGGTGGCAGATCACCACGGCGTCCTGCGGCGAGGAGGGGATCGAGCGAGCCCTCTCAGAGCACCCCGACGCGATCCTGCTCGACATGGTGATGGAAGGCATCGACGGTCTCGCTGTCGCCGAGCACCTGCACGGGATTCCCGCGACGAGCTCGCTCCCGATCGTCTTGCTGACGGCACACGACCGGCTCGATGACAGTGAGCGCTTCCGGCATCTCCAGGTCGCTGGGGTCATTACAAAGCCATTCGATATATCCGGTCTATCCCGAGAAGTGGCTAGGCTCCTGGGATGGACGGTGTGAGGCCCGATCCAACCTCCGAAGATGCCCTGCGCGCGATCTGGCAGGAGCATCGCGCGGATGTGATGGAGCGTGTGGGCGTGATCGAGCGGGCAGTCGCTGCGCTGGGAAAGACCGAGCTCGACGAGCCGTTGCGCATCGAGGCGCAACGCGCCGCGCACCTGCTGATCGGCTCGGTCGGGACATTCGGTTTCACCCGCGCCTCCGAGGTCGCGCGCGAGCTCGAGCTGGAGCTCTCCGATCCGAACCCCGCGCGAGCCCAGGCGATGGCAAAGCTCCTCGCCACGGTGCACCGGGAGCTCGAGGGCGAGGTGATCGTCCCCCGGGGAACCCGCCGCACCGAGCCCACCCATGAGCAGCTGCGCGTGCTGATCGTCGATGACGACCGCGCACTATGCGAGCGCATCGCCGCGGACGCGGTCGCGCGAGACATGCAGGCTGACATAGCCACCAGCACCCAGCAGGCGCGCGCGCTGTGCGCCGAGAATCCCCCGGGGGTGGTGCTGCTCGATCTGACGTTTCCGCCGCATGGCATGCAGGACGCCTACGAGCTGCTCTCGGAGCTTGTGGCCGCGACGCCTCCGATCCCTGTGCTCGTGCTTACCGGCACCGGCGCCTTCGTCGACCGGGTACAGGCCGCGCGTCGCGGCAGTCGCGCGTTCCTGTCCAAGTCGCTGCCGCCGGCGGGGGTCCTGGACGCCGTGGAGCAGTTCCTCGCTCGTGATCGCCTCGCGGCCACACGGGTGCTCGTCGTCGACGACGACCCAGCCCTGCTCGACGCGACGCGCGCGTTACTCGAGCCCCACGACATCGAGGTGTCGACCCTCGGGGACCCCCTGCGGTTCTGGGAGACCCTCGAGGAGGTCGCGCCCGAGCTCTTGATCCTCGACGTCGACATGCCCGGGGTGAACGGCCCCGAGCTCTGTCGCACCGTGCGTAACGACCCCCGCTGGAGTCGTCTGGCGGTGATCTTCGCCACCGCCCGCACCGACCCGGCAACGATCGAGGAGGTCTTCAGTGCCGGCGCGGATGACTACATCCCCAAGCCGATCCTCGGTCCGGAGCTCCTCACCCGCGTCGCCAATCGCCTGGAGCGCATCCGTCTCTATCGCGCCGAGGCTGAGACGGACAGCCTCACCGGACTGTCCAACCGGACCAAGGCAGATGAGGGGCTGGCGCAGCTGCTCACTCTCGCCGCGCGCTTCTCCGAGCCCCTGTCGGTGGCGATGCTCGACCTCGACCACTTCAAGCTCGTCAACGACCAGAACGGTCACGCGACCGGCGACAGCGTGCTACGGCGGATGGGCGAGTACCTGCGGCGCGACTTTCGCGGCAGCGACGTCGTCGGACGGTGGGGCGGCGAGGAGTTCATCGTCGGTATGTACGGCATGACGCGCGAGGACGCGGCGGCGCGTCTGACAGACACCCTCGAGCGTTTCAGCCAAGAGGAGTTCACCGGCAGAGTGGGCATGTTCGGAGTGAGCTTCAGCGCGGGCGTGGCCGAGTACCCACTCGACGGGCACGATCTCGGCAGCACCTTCCAAGCGGCAGATGAAGCCCTCTACCGCGCCAAGGCAGCAGGGCAAGCCCGCGTGCTGGCCGTGTAGTCCGCGAGAAACTTCTCGGTGGCCTCCGCGTCCAGCGGCCGAGCGTAGAGGAAGCCCTGGCCCGAGTCGCATTGCTCGTCTTGTAGGAGCGACAGCTCCCGCTGATGCTCGATGCCCTCGGCGAGCGTCTCGATCGACAGCGCCTTACCGAGCTGCACGAGGGTGTGTATGAGCGTCTCACCTTCGGGATTTTCTGTCAGACGGGCGATGAAAGATCTGTCGATCTTCAGCGCGTCAACGGGAAATTGCTGGAGATGAGCGAGGGAGGAGTATCCGGTGCCGAAATCGTCGATCGCGATCCGCACCCCGAGCGCCTTGATGGCGCTCAGGCAGCGAGCGGTCTCCTCTGCGTTTCGCATCAGGGTCGTCTCGGTGATCTCGAGCGTCAGCGCGCCGGGGTCCAGCCCGCTCTCTGAGAGCGCGTCCTTGACATCGGCGAGGAGCTCGTCTGAGTCCAGCTGGCGTCCGGAAACGTTGATGGCCATGCCGATCGGATAGCCGGCCTCGCGCCACGCCGCACCCTGACGGCAGGCCTCTTCCAACACCCACTTCCCGATCTGGCAGATCAATCCAGTCTCCTCGAGCAAAGGGATGAAGTCATTGGGTGCGACCACGCCTCTGCTCGGGTGCTTCCAGCGGATCAAGGCCTCCACTCCAGTCGGGCTCATGTCGCGCAGATCGAACGTGGGCTGGTAGACCAAGAAGAACTCATGGTTCTCGATCGCGTCGCGCAAATCCATCTCGAGCTCCACCCGGCTCTTGATGGCGTCCTGCATCTCGGACTCGAACACCACATAGCGGTTCTTGCCGTCCCACTTGGCGCGGTACATCGCAATGTCCGCGTCGTGCAACAGCTCCTCGGCAGAGGCCCGGTCGCCGATCGCGATCCCGATGCTCGCGGTCACGGTCAGACGAGTCGCTGCGCCGGCGAGCTTGAACGGCTCCTCGAACGCTTCCAGCAGACGATCGGCGATCAGCTCGGGGCCAGCCATCAGCGAAAGCTCCTCGGTGACGACGACGAAATCGTCCCCGCCAATACGCCCCAGCGCATCGACGTCGCGCACAACGCCGTCGAGCCTGGCGGCGACCGCCTGCAAGAGCTCATTGCCGGCATCGTGACCGAGCGTGTCGTTGACGCTCTTGAAGTTGTCGAGATCTACGAACAACGCCGCGACCGGCGCCTGATGGCGACGTGAGCGCACCAACATCTGCTCCACACGGTCCAGGATCAGAGTTCGGT
>Ga0302325_10009290_pt1 | contig 21476 bp, 20 predicted proteins | sample Palsa_T0_2_FD_201948 | JGI IMG/M metagenome (GOLD analysis project Ga0302325, IMG submission 201948) | Peat permafrost microbial communities from Stordalen Mire near Abisko, Sweden - Palsa_T0_2 | ecosystem: Environmental > Terrestrial > Soil > Palsa > Peat permafrost | place: Sweden: Abisko...
GGGGACCAGCCCCATGCCATCGACGAGCTGGTGGCCGGCATCCAGCGCGGGGACGCCCACCAGGTGCTCCTCGGCGTCACCGGCTCGGGCAAGACCTTCACCATGGCCAACGTCATCGCCCGCGTGCAGCGGCCGACGCTGGTGGTGGTGCACAACAAGACGCTGGCCGCGCAGCTGTACGGCGAGTTCCGCGAGCTGTTTCCCCACAACGCCGTCGAGTACTTCATCAGCTACTTCGACTACTACCAGCCCGAGGCCTACCTGCCCTCGAGCGACACCTACATCGAGAAGGACTCGTTCGTGAATGACGAGATTGAGCGCATGCGCCACTCGGCGACGCGCTCGCTGCAGACACGCGACGACGTCATCATCGTCGCCTCGGTGTCCTGCATCTACGGCCTGGGGACGGCCCGGAGCTACGTCAACCTGGCGGTGAAGGCCGCCAAGGGTGAAGAGCTCGGCCGTGACGTCTTCATGCGACGCCTGGTGGACGCGCAGTACGAGCGCAACGACGTGGATTTTCACCGCGGCACCTTCCGCGTCCGGGGGGACACGGTGGAGGTGTTTCCCGCCTACGAGGAAGAGCGCGCGGTGCGGGTGGAGTTCTTCGGGGACACGGTGGAAAAAATCACCGAGTTCGACCCCCTCCGGGGCCGGACCCTGGGCGAGCTGGACAAGATGGCCGTCTTTCCGGCGAGCCACTACGTCACCGGCGAGGAGCAGCGCGGGCTGGCGGTGCGGGGCATCCGCGAGGAGCTCGCGCTGCGGCTCCCGGAGCTCAGAAGCCAGGGCAAGCTGCTCGAGGCCCAGAGGCTCGAGGAACGGACGCGGTACGACTTGGAGATGATTGAGCAGGTGGGCTTCTGCAACGGCATCGAGAATTACAGCCGCCACCTCTCCGGCCGCGCTCCGGGCGAGCCGCCGCCGTGCCTGCTCGACTACTACCCGGAAAACCTCCTGGTCTTCATGGACGAGAGCCACCAGAGCGTGCCCCAGGTGGGGGCCATGTACCGCGGGGACAGAAGCCGCAAGGAGACGCTCGTCGAGTACGGCTTCCGGCTGCCGTCGGCCCTGGACAACCGCCCGCTGCGCTTCGGTGAATTCGAGCAGATGGTGCCGCAGGCGGTTTACGTCAGCGCAACGCCGGGGGAGTACGAGCTGCAGAAGGCGCACGGCGTGGTGGTGGAGCAAGTCATCCGTCCCACCGGGCTGCTCGACCCGCAGGTGGAGGTGCGGCCGGCCCAGAGCCAGGTGGAGGACCTCCTCGAGGAGGTGCGCCTCCGCGCGGCGAGGAAGGAGCGGGTGCTCGTGACCACCCTCACCAAGCGGATGGCCGAGGACCTCACCGAGTACTTCGCCGACGTCGGGGTGCGGGTCCGCTACCTGCACTCGGACATCGACGCCCTGGAGCGCACGGCCATCATCCGGGACCTCCGCCGGGGAGAATTCGACGTGCTGGTGGGCATCAACCTCCTGCGCGAGGGCCTGGACATCCCCGAGGTGTCGCTGGTGGCCATCCTCGACGCCGACAAGGAGGGCTTTCTCCGCAGCCGGGTGAGCCTCATCCAAACCATTGGCCGGGCGGCGCGACACCTCGAGGGCCGGGTGCTGATGTATGCCGACCAGGAGACGGACTCCATGCGCCAGGCCCTGGACGAGACGCGTCGCCGACGGGAACTGCAGGCGCGCTTCAACCAGGACCACGGCATCACCCCGGCCGGGGTGAAGAAGGCCATCCTCGACATGTCCGAGGTGCTGTACCGGAGCGAGCCCTTGGAGCTGGCCATGGCCGCGCCCAAGGACGTGCTCACACCCCAAGAGGTGAAGTCCCTCATCCAGGAGCTGACGCGGGGCATGCTTGCCGCGGCGGAGGCCATGGAATTCGAGAAGGCGGCCGCCTTGCGCGACCAGCTGGTGCTGCTCAAGGACATGGACTTGGGCCTCAAGCCCCCTTCGCGCGCCCTGCTCAAGGAGGGCCCGGCGCACAAAGAGCGCGCCTCGGCCCGCCGGCGGGGTGGAGCGCGAGCGCGCGGGCGGCGCTGATGGCCGGGGACTGGCTGGAGGAGAAGCTCGAGGCGCTCCCGACCGGGCCGGGCGTGTACTTGATGAAGGACCGCCACGGAGACGTCATCTACGTCGGAAAGGCGCTCAACCTCCGCGCCCGGGTGCGCAGCTACTTCGGCCGCTCCAGCGACACGCGGGCCTTCGTCCCCATCCTCGAGGGCCTGCTCGGCGACGTGGAGACGGTGGTGGTCTCCAACGAGAAGGAGGCGCTGCTTCTCGAGAACGAGCTCATCAAGCGCCACCAGCCACGGTTCAACGTCCTGCTCAAGGACGACAAGAATTACATCTGCCTGCGACTGGACCACTCCCAGCCCTACCCTCGGCTGGAGGTGGTGCGGCGCTTCGAGGCTGACGGGGCCCAGTACTTCGGGCCCTACGCCTCGGCGAGCAGCATTCGCGAGACGCTGCGGATTGTGAACCGCTACTTCCAGCTGAGGACGTGCTCGGACCACGTCCTGGCCACCAGGAAGCGCCCCTGTCTTCTCTACCAAATTGGTCGCTGCCCGGCGCCCTGCGTCCACCCCATCTCGCACGAGGAGTACCACCGCCACGTGGCCGAGGTGGCGCTCTTCCTCGAGGGCCGCGCCAGCGAGCTCACCACCTCCCTGAAGCAGAGGATGAAGGCCGCCGCCAAGGAGCTGCACTTCGAGGAAGCGGCGCACGTGCGAGACCAGCTCTTCGCCATCGAGCGCTCGCTGGAGCGCCAGACGGCGGTGTCCAGCGAGCCCGTGGACCAGGACGTCTTCGCCAACCACCGCGAGGCGGACCGCTTCCTGGTGTACGTCCTCTATGTCCGCCAGGGACGGCTCAACGGAGGTCAGGCCTTCCCCTTCCGGGGCCAGGAGTTTCCCGACACCGAGCTGCTCCTCAGCTTCGTCAACCTCTACTACGGGCAGGGAAACCTGGTGCCGGACGAGGTGCTGCTTCCCTCTGTCCCGGAGGAGGAGGTCGACGCGCTGGCCGAGCTCCTCGGCGACCGGCGAGGAAAGCGGGTGCGGGTGCTGGTGCCGAGGCGCGGCGAGCGCGCGCGCCTTCTGGACATGGCGCGGGCCAATGCCGCGCAGGCCTTCCAGGAGCAGCGGCGCTCCCAGGAGGAGACGGAAGGGGTGCTGGAGCGCCTGACGGACGTCCTCGGGCTTCACCGTCTGCCGCGAAGAATCGAGTGCTTCGACATCAGCCACTTCCAGGGGGCGGCGGTGGTGGGAAGCGCGGTGGCCATGCTGGACGGCGAGCTGGACAAGTCCCGCTACCGGCGCTTCCGGGTGAAGCTGACGCGTGGCCAGGACGACTTCGCCTCCATCCACGAGGTGGTGAGCCGGAGGCTGAAGCGCGGGCTGGCCGAGTCGGACCTGCCGGACCTCCTGGTCATCGACGGGGGCAAGGGCCAGCTCGCCGCGGCGCACGCGGCCATCCGTGACACCGGCGTTACAAACCTGGACGTGGTGGGCCTGGCCAAGGCCCGCGAGCTCGAGGTGGCGGACCGGGAGGCGCCGGTGGTGCGCAGCCCGGAGCGCGTCTTCGTCCTCGGACGGAAGGACCCGGTGGTGCTCCGGCAGAATGCGCCCGAGCTGTTTCTCCTCACCCGGCTGCGCGACGAGGCCCACCGCTTCGCCATCGGGTACCAACAGAAACTAATGCGCCGGCGGAATTTCCAGAGCGTGCTGGAGGACATCCCCGGGGTAGGGGCGGGTAGACGTCGCGCGCTGCTGCGGCATTTCGGCTCGCTGAAACGGGTGCGTGCCGCCACCCTCGAGGAGCTGTCCCAGGTGGAAGGCGTCAGCGTCGGACTGGCGGCGCGCATTCACCAGGGCCTGCACGCACCCCCGAGGAGCTCTTCGGAGGAGGACGCCACCGGCGAGGACACGCTCTGGCGGGCTTCACTGGAGGACGCCTCGGCCACCGCGTCCCAGGAGCCTGGAAATGGTGGCCGACAGTGAGGGAAAAAAACTTCTCTTTTTCAAAGCGCTTTGGCGTGGATGCGCTATGAGGGATTGACACAATCCCGGGCCCCCACAGCGGGGCCGGCCCCCCTGAAGAGGCCAGGAAGACCCATGCGGATCTACCCAAAGGTGATCCCCGTCATCTCACGTGAAATCGTCCAGCTGTTGATGCAGGACGGTGACGTCGAAGTCGAGCCGATGCGCATCGCCGACGCGGAGATGGACCTCTCCGCCATCATGCGCGAGTACCTTACCAACGAGGACCGGGTGAACCAGGCCACCCGCGAGGCGCTCGAGCGCCGCGGGTACGACTACAGCAAGTTCAACCAGGTGAAGCGCGAGATGGCGGACGTCCGCGGCTTCAAGATGGGCGACGAGGGCGTCGAGTACATCATCAACCAGATGATTGAGTTCCTCCTCATCAGCCGAAACGTGGAGGAAGTCTTCGCCCCGGACAACGTGCTGCGGGGAAAAATCTTCCAGGTGATGAAGCGGCACCTCGACGTCGACGACGAGATTGACCGCGAGGCTCGTGCCCGCCTCAAGCACCTGCAGGAAGGCACGAGCGCCTTCGAGATTGAGTACAACAAGACGGTGGAGCAAATCCGCCGCGCCCGCGGGCTGATTTAGTCCGCCTCTGCACGAAGCCGTCCCCGGGCGCTTTCGCGACGATGCCCGGGGTGGTGGTTTCCCCAAGGCTGGCTTTCCCGAGTGGTGGAAGTTGACGGCCGGGGCCGTGCCACTAGCGTCCGTGGGTGGAAACGCCCATGGCTTCTTCGGCCCACGCCACCACGACGACAGCGCTCGCTCCCTCTGCCCTCGAGGCGGAGGACTTGCCCCGGCTTGCGGCCAGTCGCCTGCGTCCCTGGCTGCGCCAGCGCCATGACGGAGCGGTGCTGACGGACCTCCTCGAGGATGACTTGCGCACAGCGCTTCTGCAGCTCGACACCCTGCGCGGCCACCTGGAGGACGTCTTCCGGGCCTTGCTCGCGGAGCGCCCCGCGCCGCTGGACCTCCTGGAGGCCGGCGACGACAGGCACGCCCAAGAGGCGCTCGACGCCCTCGAGTCCGCCCTGGGCAGCCTTAGGCGCCGGCTGTCCCAGGCCGCCCAGCGGGTGGCCACCGCGCCCCGCTAGACGCCCAGGGCGCCGAGGACGACGCGCGCGCCACCGCCCAGCACCAGCATCCACACCGGGTTCACCGGAAAGCGCGCCAGGGTGAGCGCGGCGGCGGCGGCGATGCCAATCTCGGAGCGGTCGTGAAAGCCGCTGCCGAGGGTGATGGCCGCTCCGGCCATCAGCCCCACCACCGCCGGTGTCAGTCCCCGCAGCGCGGAGCGCACCCAGCGGCGGGAGCGCATGCGGTCAAGCCAGGTGCCGAGCACCAGCACCAGGAGGAAGGGCGCAGCGAAGATGGACACCGTCGCCACCAGCGCCCCGGCCAGCCCCTGCTGGAGGTAGCCGAGGCAGGTGGCCATGAGGAGCACCGGGCCGGGCGTGAGCTTTCCGATGGCGACGGCGTCGGTGAATTGTCTGTCCGTGGCCCAGCCGTGCGAGGCCACCATCACCTTGAGGTGGGGGATGACGGCGAAGCCTCCCCCGTAGGCGCCGAGTCCGGTGCGGAAGTACACCACCGCCATCTCCGCCAGGCGCGCGTCCAGGCCGCCGGTGTGCAGCAGCACCGCGCCCAGCGCCAGCGCACCTAAGAGCGCCGGCGAGCGCAGGGTGGGCGACTGTCCCGACGGCGACGGCTCCGGCTCCGGGTGCGCCCGGCCGAGCTCCCGTCCATCGTCCGGGAGCGCCACCCGGCTGCGGCTCTTGGCCAGAGCGCCGAGCGCGCGCATGGGCGCCGAGCGCGAGCCGAGCTCGATGGCCACCCCGACGCCGATGCTGAGCAGCACCACCTCGCCCGGCGAGGCGCTGCCCACCGTGCACAGAAGGAGCGCCACCGCGGCCACCGCCATCTGCCAGGGCATGGCCACCGCGGTGCGCACCATCTTGAGCGCGATGGCGATGATGATGCCCACCACCGCGGCGTTGAAGCCGGCCAGCACCTGGCTTGCGGCCGGGATGGCTCCGAAGTGGACGTAGGCCACCGAGAGGGCCAGCACCGCCACCGCCCCGGGCAGGACGAAGCCCAAGTACCCGAGGAGGGCGCCGCTCCAGCCGCCGAAGCGCAGGCCGACGAAGGCCAGGGCGTTGGCCGCGGCCCCGCCGGGAAGCATCTGGGCCACGGTGATGGCGTGGGAGAATTCGCGCGCCGTCAGCCAGCGCCGCCTCCGGACGAGCGCGTCGTCGATGTTGGACAGGACGCTCAAGCCCCCGCCGAAGCCCACCAGCCCGATGCGCAGCGCGGTGAAGAAGAGGGCGCGCCGGGAGGGCCGTTCGCGCTCATTGCCGCGCACCGTGCCGCGTATCCACTCGGCCGAGTTCCTCAGGACGGCTGCCACGCGCCAGGCGTCGGAGTCGGGGGCCTCCACGGTGTCAGGGTACCTGCGTTCTGGCCGCCGCCGCCGGGCGCAGCGGCGTCCGCACGCCGGAGTGGAATTCCACGGCCTCGGCCACCACCGTCCCCAGGCCCAGCTCCGCCTCGATGCGCACCGGGACGTGGGCCGCGTCGTCGGTGAAGTAGATGACGAGGTCGCTCTTGGCCTTGAGCTTCCCGGAGAAGTCGGTGGTGAGACGCACCCGCACCGTCGAGCGCTCGCCGAGCGGCGTCTTCAGCTGCTCGCGGCGCTCCACCACCACCCGCAGCGGAAACTGCTTGCTCGGTGTCACCACCGGCAGGGTGAGCTCCGTCCCGGGCTCGAGCGGCCTCGTCCGCAAGAGGTAGAGGGCCGAGGCGACGTCGGCGGCGTCCGGCTTGACGCTGACTTCCTCCTCCAGGGCCGGCTGCCCCTCCACCTGGCGAAACAGTTTGGCCTTCCCCTCCCCGTGGTCGAAGAGGATGCGCAGGTGCCGGCGCTTGTGGCCCTCGTCGGCCCACATCTCCATGCCTTGCGTCTGGGAGTGCTCGCTGTCCCAGCGCAGCACCATCTTGTCGCGGATGGGGAAGAAGAAGAGCCCGACGTCGGAGCGCCCGAGGAGGAGGATGGGCCACACGCCGGGCAAGTCGGGAAACTCCGCACCCACCGTTATCTGGATGGTGCCCGCGGGAATGCCGAGGAGGCTGGCGCGGTACACCAGCTGCTCGCCCGGGCCGAAGGCCGTCGTCTCCGCCGCCGCGGGGGAGGCGAGGGCAACGGCCAGGCTGGCGAGAAGGCGAGCGAGGTGCGGCATGAGGCGGAAGCTCAACGTCGAGAAAGGATAGCCCAGGATTCCGCAAGGGGTTGTCGGGGGTAAGCTCCTGAGGCAGCGCGCACCCACAGTGGACGGAGGAAGGCCATGCCTGTCGACCAAAATGCGGATGAGGACGACCTCAAGGAAGAGGTGGTCCAGCTCCGGGCGACCGATTTCGACTGTCCCACCTGCAGCGCAAACAACCCCATGGAGAGCGCGTTGCGGGACCGTGACGAGATTTCCTGCCACTACTGCGGCGCCAACTTCCAAGTCCGCATCAGCAGCGAGGGGCGACTCAAGCTGAAGGAGCTCTAGGCCCCTTGGCTTGTGGGCCGTGGGCCGAAGAGGGCCGTCCCCACCCGCACCACCGTCGTCCCCTCCTCCACGGCGACGAGAAAGTCCTGGCTGGTCCCCATCGAGAGGCCGCCGAGGTGGTGGGCCCTGGCGAGCTCAAAGAGGCGGCGGAAGTAGGGCCTCGAGGCCTCGGCATCCTCGGAGAAGGGTGGAAGGCACATCAGCCCCACGGCCTTCAGCTGGGGCAGGGCCCGCACGCGCTCCAAGAGCTGCGCCACGCCGTCCGGGGGAAGCCCGCTCTTGCTCGCCTCCCCGCCGAGGTTCACCTCCAGGTAGACCTCGAGCGGAGGCCCGGTGCGGCGCCGGGCCAGCTCCTCGGCCAGCGCCACTCTGTCCAGGGCGTGGAAGACGTCTGCACTCTTGGCCACGTACTTGGCCTTGTTCGTCTGCAGCGTCCCGATGGCGTGCCAGCGAATGCCCTGGCAGTCGGCCAGCGCGGCCGCCTTGTCGCGCAGCTCCTGGGCATAGTTTTCTCCGAAGGCCCGGACGCCGGCGTCGAAGGCGGCGCGCAGGGCCTCCACCGGCTGAAGCTTGGAGACGGCCAGCAGCTCCACGCTTCCCGGCTGCCGTCCGGCAGCGAGGCAGGCCGTCTCCACCCTGGACGAGAGAGACTCCCAGCGCGAACGGACGTCGCTCATCCCGAGGAGCCCTCCCAGGGAAGCCGCACGCCGCCGGCCTGCAGTAGCCGGAGCGTCTCCCACAGCGGGAGGCCAATGACGTTGGAGTGGCTTCCACGGATGCGCTCCACGAGAAAGCCTCCGAGGCCCTGCAGCGCGTAGGCCCCGGCCTTGTCCAGGGGCTCGCCGCTCGCGGCATAGAAAGCGAGCGCCTCCTCGGGGACGCTGGCGAAGGTGACGTCCGTCTCCACCACCTCGATGGCGCGGCGCGTCCCGGCGGTGGCCACGGCGGTGAGGACGCGGTGCGTGCGCCCGACGAGGCGCAGAAGCATCGCCTTGGCGTCCCTTGCGTCCTTGGGCTTCCCGAAGACTTCCTCCTCGAGGGCGACGGTGGTGTCTGCCCCGAGGACGAGGCTTCCCGGATGCCGCGCGGCCACCGCTTCGGCCTTCTGTGCGGCCAGACGCGTGACGTAGGTCCTGGGCGACTCCCGGGGCTCGGGCGACTCGTCGACGTCGGCTGGGTCGACCTGGAAGCGGAGGCCTAGCTGTGCGAGCAGTGCTTGCCTCCGGGGCGAAGCCGAGGCAAGCACCAGGGGTGGGGGAGAGCTGGCCATGGGCTTGATGTTTGACCGCCCCGGGGGGCGGCGTGCAAGAACCTGACGGTAGAGCCTTGCCCCGAGGAGAGAGCCGAGAGCGTCGATGAAGCCCGCGGACCTGCTTTCAGCGCTGAAGCGCACGGTGGAGCAGCTGGCCGCCTTCAACGAGATTGCGAAAGTCCTCACCTCGACGCTGGAGACGCGCGAGGTGCTGTCCCTGGTGATGCAGAAGGTGTCGGCCGTCCTCAAGCCGGCTAACTGGTCGCTGCTCCTCCTCGACGAGCCGGCCGGGACGCTGTACTTCGAGATTGCCGTCGGCGACGGCGCCCAGAAGCTCCGCCACCTGCGGGTGAAGCCCGGGGAGGGCATCGCCGGGCAAGTCTTCCTCAGCGGGCAGCCACGGCGCGTGGACGACGTCCGCACCGCGCCGGACTTCTCGCCCCGCTTCGATGCCGCGTCCTCCTTCCGGACGCGCTCCGTCCTCGCCGTCCCGCTCGTCTTCCGCCGCCGGGTGCTGGGCGTCATCGAGCTCGTGAATGGGGAGTCGGACCCCGCCTTCAGCGACGAGGACTTGCAGGCGGTGACGGCGGTGGCGGACTTCGCGGCCATCGCCATCGAGAATGCCCGCAACTTCCAGCGCGCCCAGGAGCTGACGCTCACCGACGAGCACACCGGCTTGGGCAACGTCCGCCAGCTGCGGACGCTTCTCGACCGGGAGGTGACGCGGGCCCGGGGCTTCGGCCACCCGCTGGCGCTCCTCTTCCTGGACCTCGACCACTTCAAGGCGGTGAACGACGCTCACGGGCACCTGGCCGGGAGCGCGGTGCTGCGCGAGGTGGGAATGCTGCTTCGCGAGCACGCCCGGCCCGTGGACTCGGCGTTTCGCTACGGAGGCGACGAGTTTGCCGTCCTGCTTCCGGAGACCGGCCCCCAGCGCGCCGCCGAGACGGCCGAGCAGCTGGTGGAGGCCTTCCGGGTGCAGCGCTTCACGGCCGAGCAAGGGCTCAGCCTGCGCGTCACCGCGTCCATCGGTGTGGCGTGCTTCCCGGACCACTCCCGCGATGGGCTCGGCCTCATCGCCGCCTCGGATGCGGCCATGTACTCGGTGAAGGCGCGCGGTCGGGATGGCGTGGCCTCGGCCGTCCCCGCCCAGCCGCGCGTCCGAGGAGGGCCAGGCAGCGAAGCGCCACCGCCCGGGCCGCAGAGCGGCGCTCAGCCGGTGTAGCCGACGGCCGGAGCGCCGAGCAGGCTCTGGTTGTTGATGATTTTCGCCGTCTTCTTCAGCGCATCCAGGTAGGAGGTGCGCAGCTCGTTCTGCTTGGCGCGGAGGGCGTCGGCGCGCATCGTCTCCTTCTTGGCCAGGTAGGCCTCCGGTGTCGCGCGCTCGCGCTCTGTCACCTGGGCCACGACGAAGCCCTCGCCGGCGGAATAGACGGCAGGCAAGGGCCCCGGCCCCTGGGCCAGGGTGGCGCGGGCCAACAGCTCCGGTGCCGGCCCCACCTGCGGCACGAAGGCGCGCGAGACGCTGAAGCTTCCGGTGTCCAGCGCCTCGGGCTTCTTCGACTGCTCGAAGCTTTCCTCGCCCTCCTTCTTCGCCGGGTGGAGGTCCGAGAGGGACTTCCCGGCCAGGAGGGCGGTCAGCGTCTTCTTGGCCTGGGCCTCGGCCAGCGCCCGCGCCCGGTCGCGCTTGAGCAGGAGCTCGGCAATGTCCGCCGACACCTCGGCCAGGGGCTTGGCCACCGCCGGCTGCTTCTCCTCCACGAGGATGATGTGCCAGCCGAAGGGCGTCTTCACCGGCAGCGAGACGTCGCCCACCTTGAGGTTGAAGGCGGCCTGGGTGAATTCCGGGACGAAGGCGCCGCGCTCCGCCCAGCCGAGGTCTCCACCTTGGGCCTTGGTGCTGGCGTCATCCGAGGAGGCCTGGGCCACCTCGGCGAAACTCTTGCCGCCGACAATTTGCTGGCGAAGGGCATTGGCGCGGGCCTGGGCCTCCGTCCACTCCGAGGCCGGTGCGCCCTTCGGTACCTGCACCAGGAGGTGGCGGGCGTGCACCTTCTCGCCGGAGCGGTACGAGGCCGGGTTCTCCGTGTAATAGGCCTCGATGCGGGCGGCCTCGGCCGCCTGGAAGGCGGCCACCTCGGCCGGGGTGGGGGCCTTCACCTGCTCGGCAAACATGGAGGGCAGAAAGCGCACCACCGTCATGCTCACCGTGTCGCCATCCTTGAGGAAGCGGGCATGCACCTCGTCCTCACTCACCTGGGCGGTGGACTCCACCAGCTCGAGGAGGCGCACCGCGGACAGCCGTCGCCGCAGCTCCGCCTCGAAGTCCGCGGAGGACTTGGCGTAGAAGTCGCGCAGCACCTGCTCGTAGCGCTCGAAATCGAAGGTCCCGTCCTTCTGGAAGTCCTTGTTTTTGTGAAGGATTTCGAGAAGCTCGTCGTCGGAGATGCCGACGCCGGCGCCCTCGGCGGCCTGGGCCAGGAGCTCGAAGCTGACGAGCTCGTCGAGCGTCCCGGAGGCCACCCGCTGGACGAAGGCTTCTGGCAGGTCGCCCTGGGAGCGGTAGGCTTGCATCCTCTGTGCGTAGGCGCGCTGGAAGTCCCGAAGCGGAATCTCCTTGCCGTTCACCAGGGCGGCGGCGGTGGTGACGCTGGGGACGAGGGGCGCATCGCAGCCGCGGCTTCCGGGGCCAAACTGCAGGACGAAGACCACGGCGATGGTGAGGACGAAGAGGAAACTGAACAGGCGTCGAGGCTCGAATGCGCTCATGGAAGGGGTTGACCGCATAGGCAACCCGGGGCGAAAGTGCAAGGGATTCAGCAGTCTTAGAAGGACACTTCGCGAACGTGTTGGCCCTGCTCAAACGCCATCGCGAGCGGTTGCTCGTTCTGGCGCTTCTGGCATACCCACTCTTCAGTCTCCTCGGCTCCGGCCGCAGGGTGCGTGAGCCCAACCTTCTCGACCGCGGGTTGCTCGGCGTGAGCGCGCCCATCCAGCGCGGCCTGGTGGCGGGCATCGACGGCGTCGCCTCCACCTGGGAGCGCTACGTCTCGCTGCGCCGCGTGGAGCGCGACAACCTCGCCATGCGGCAGGAGATTGCGGCCCTGCGCCAGGCGGTGAGCGGGATGCAGGAGGCGCGCACCGAAAACGAGCGGCTCCGGCGGCTGCTCAACTACGCCGACGTCGAGGCCGGCCCGCTCGTCGCGGCGCGGGTGGTGGGCATCAACCCCGACCCCAACCACCTCACGGTGCGCATCGACAGGGGCGAGTCCGACGGCGTGGTGCGAAACATGCCGGTGGTGACGGCCGACGGCGTGGTGGGCCAGGTGCTGCGCGCCACGAATGGCTCGGCCGACGTGCTCCTCCTCGCCGACCCCAACTCGCGCCTGGGCGTCCGGGTGCAGCGCACGCGCGCCCGGGCCGGGGCGGCGGGGACGGGCGACGAGCACCTGCTGCGCCTCGACTACCTGGCCCGCACCGAGGACTTGGAAGAGGGTGACCCGGTGGTGACGTCCGGGACGGACGGCGTCTACCCCCCGGGGTTGATGGTGGGCCACGCCTCGCAGGTGCAGCGGCAGGGCGCGGGGATGTTCCTCGGTGCGATGCTGCTTCCGGCGGTGGACTTCTCGCGTCTCGAGGAAGTCCTCCTCCTGCCCCCGGCTGCCCAGGCGGGCGGCCTCTTGCCGCGTGCGGCGAAGGTGCCCGCGCGCGTCGAGGCCATGCCGTGAAGAGCGTCCTCTTCTCCGCCGCGCTGGCGCTCGTCCTTCTGGCCCTCGAGTCGGTGGTGGTGAAGTACCTTGGACTGTCTCTGGCCCGCATCGACGTCACGGTGGCCTTCGTCGCCTTTCTCTCGGTGCGTGCCGGGCTCCTCGAGGGCGCCAGCGGCGCCTTCGCCGTGGGCTACCTCCTGGACTTGATGAGTGGACGTCCCACCGGGCTGTACACCTTCCTCGCGGTGCTCACCTTCCTCCTCGGGCGGGCCGCTCGCTCCTTCCTCGAGGTGCGCGGTCCGGCGGGCTTCGCGCTCTTCGCCGCGGGGATGGATGCGGTGCACGGGCTTCTGGCGCTGCTGGTCATGACCCTCACCAGCAAGTCCTGGGGCTTGGCCGTCCTCTCCCCGGCCGGGCTTCCCCTCGAGGTGCTTCTCACCGGCGTGGCGGCCTTCTGCCTCTACCCGCTCCTGCAGCGCTTCGTCCCGGTGACCGAGCGTCCGGAGCCGGGGCTGCTCGGGCTTCACCGATGACGCTCGGCCAGACCAGCACCGGACGGGAGTTGAAGCAGCGGGCCCTCGTGCTCGGGCTGGTGATGCTGGGCGGCCTGCTCCTGCTCACGGTCCGGCTGTACCGGCTACAGATTATTCGCGGCGACGAGTACTCGGCGAAGTCGGTGGCCAACTTCGTGAAGGAGATTCGCATCCGGGCGGACAGAGGCATCATCAAGGACCGCCGCGGGGAGATACTCGTCGACAGCCGGCCCTCCTTCGACGTCTTCGTCACGCCGGCCTTCTGCGAGCGCTGCAGCGAGGAGGTGCTCCCCAGGCTCGCCGGCTGGCTCGGCTGGGACGATGCCGCGCGCGCGCACGTCGAGGCGCTGGTGCATGCCGCGCGCAGGAGCGCCCCCTTCCAGGCCGTGCCGGTGCACCTCGACCTCACCCGCGACGAGCTGGACACGCTGGCCGCGCACAAGACGGAGCTCCCGGGGGTGGACTGGCCCGCCGTCCCGCACCGGCACTACCGGGCCGGCCCGGTGCTGTCGCACGTCGTCGGGTACATGAACGAGATTTCGCAGGACGAGATGGACCGCCTCCCGGCCGGCACCTCCTACGCGCTGGGGGACTTCGTCGGCCGCCGCGGCGTCGAGCGCTACTTCGAGCGAGAGCTGCGGGGGGCCGATGGCTCGCGCCAGGAGGTGGTGAATGCACGGGGGGAAACCATCCAGGAGCTGAATGACTTGCTGGTGGGCCGGACGCCGGTGCTGCCCCGTCCGGGCGACTCGGTGGTGCTCTCCTTGGACATGCGCCTTCAGGAGGAAGCGGAGCGCGCCTTCCCCGGGGTGGCTGGCGCGGTGGTGGTGATGGATGTCCGCACCGGCTTCATCCTGGCGGTGGTGTCCCGGCCCGGTTTCGACCCCAACCTCCTCACCGGCCGCGTGACGGCGGCGCAGATGGCGGAGATGGCCAAAGACCCGCTGCAGCCAATGATTTTCAGGCCCACCCAGCAGCACTACAGCCCCGGCTCCACCTTCAAGGTGGTCACCGTGCTCGCCGCGCTCGAGAGCCACATCCTCCTGCCTACCGGGACGGTGACGTGCACCGGGGGCTACAGCCTCGGGTCTCGGCGCTGGCGGTGCATGGGTGAGCACGGCCCGATGGATGCGCGCCAGGCGCTCCAGCGCTCCTGCGACACCTTCTTCTACCGCCTCGGCGATTTGCTCGGGCTCGACCCCATCGCCGACATGGGCCGCTCGCTCGGCTTGGGAGTCCCCACCGGGGTGGGCGTGGTGGCGGAAGTCCCGGGCATCATGCCCGACAGCGCCTACCACGACCGCGACACGCCCGGCGGCTACACCAAAGGCCTGGCGCTCAACAGCGCCATCGGCCAGGGCGACGTCAACGTCACGCCCCTGCAGCTGGCCGTCGTCTACGCCGCGGTGGCCAACGGCGGACAGGTCTTCCGCCCGCAGCTGGTGCGGCGCATCGAGAGCCCCGACGGAAAGACGCGCCAGGAATTTCAGCCGCAGGTGGTGCGCGACGTCCCCATCGACGCCGAGTACCGCCGCATCGTCCTCGACGCCCTCACCGCGGTGGTGAACGAGCCGGGCGGGACGGCCTACCGGTCGCGGCTTGCGGACATCAAGTTCGCCGGGAAGACGGGCACCGCCCAGGTGGCCGCCCTGGGGAAGGTGCGGCTCAAGGAGCAGGCGATGACGTTCTGGCAGCGCGACCACGCCTGGTTCGCCGCCATCGCCCCGGCGGAGGAGCCGGAGATTGCCGTGGTGGTGCTCAACGAGCACGGAGGCCACGGCGCCTCCGAGGCCGCGCCCACCGCGGCGGCCATCATCCACAAGTTTTTCGAGCTCAAGCGCGGCGACGCCAACGCCAGCATCGCCGCCTCCACCTCCCTCCTTCCCGTGCCGCTGCCGCCTTCGCCGCCCCCGCCGGCCGAGGCCAGGCCGTCCCGGGCGACGTCGCCCGGGCCGGCGCCCGAGGAGACGCACGCCGCAGTCCAGGCGCGGCCGCTGGCGCGGATGGGTGGCGTCACCCCGCCGGACAGCCCCTAGGTGCTTCTCCGCATCGAGCGGCGGATGGTGCCCCACGTCCCCTGGGGACTGGTGGCGGTGACGCTGGCCATCGCCGGCTTGGGCATCTGGAATCTGGCCTCGGCCTCAAGGCCTCCCCACAGCCCCCTCTGGACGCGGCAAACCCTCAACCTCGGCCTGGGCCTCCTGGCGGCGCTCGGCGTGGCCATGGTGGACGACCGTTTCATCCAGCGCATGGCCTGGCCCTTCTACGGCCTCAACGTCGTGCTCCTCTTGCTGCTGCGTGTCCTCGGACACCAGGCCAAGGGCGTGGCCAACTGGCTGGCGCTCGGCCCGCTGCGGCTCGAGCCGGCGGAATTCATGAAGGTGGCCCTCATCATCGTCCTGGCGCGCCTCTTCCAGGACAGCAAGCGCCCGGCACACGAGGCGCTCGGGCTCTCCGACATCTGGAAACCGGTGGGCCTGGCGCTGGTGTCGGCCGGCCTCGTGCTCCCCGACTTGGGCGACGCGATGATGATTGTCCTCACCGCCACCACGGTGCTGCTCTTCGCCCGGCTGCGCCGGGGCCTGGTGCTGAGCGGGCTTCTGGCGCTCGCACTCCTGTCGGCCATCATCTGGAACGACTACGTGCGCGACCCGAGCGACGGCCACCGCACCGTCATCCGCAACGTCCTCAAGCGCCACCAGAGCGCGCGCATCGCCGGGTGGCTCTCCCCCGACAGCGACTTGCGCGGCACGGGCTACCACGCCGCCCAGTCGAAAATCGCGGTAGGCTCGGGCGGCTTCCTCGGCAAGGGGTGGATGCAGGGCACCCAGACGGGCCTCTTCTTCCTGCCCGAGCAGCACACCGACTTCATCTTCTCGGTGTGGGCGGAGGAGCACGGCTTCTTGGCGTGCCTGGTGCTGCTCGTCCTCTACGGCCTCATCTTCTTCTTCGCGCTGGGCGTCTCCTTCCAGGCCCGGGACCGCTTCGGCGCCTTCCTCGCCGTGGGCGTGGCGGCGATGCTCTTCTGGCAAGTCTTCGAGAACATCGGGATGGTGGTGGGCCTCCTCCCGGTGACGGGCATCACGCTGCCCCTCATGTCCTACGGCGGCTCCTCCATGGTGAGCGTCCTGCTCTCGCTCGGGCTGGTGGCCAACGTCGCCATGCGCCGGCACCTCTTCTGACGGGGGCCGCGGCCACCAACTGCACGCGCGTGAGGCGGGACTCGCCCGGGACTTAGAGCAGCGTTCCGCGGAAGATGACGCTTGCGATGTTGAAGTAGATGACGAGCCCGCTCACATCCACCAGGGTAGCCACGAAGGGGGCCGAGGCCTTGGCCGGGTCGAAGCCCAGCTTCCGCAGGAGGAAGGGCAGCATCGAGCCGACGAGGTTTCCGTAGAGCACGACGCACACCAGGGCCAGGGCCACCACCGCCGCCACGAGGAAGAAGTGCTGCCCGTAGGCGTGAAAGGCCTTGGCCCAGATGAGGATGCGGGCAAAGCCAATGCACCCGAGGAGGATGCCGAGGGCCAGCCCGGAGGCTGCCTCCCGGCCCGCCACCCGCCACCAGTCGCGAAGCCGGACCTCGCGGAGCGCCAGCGAGCGGATGATGATGGAGGTGGCCTGGGAGCCGGAGTTGCCGCCGCTGGAGATGATGAGGGGGAGGAAGAGGGAGAGCACCACCGCCTTGGCAATCTCGTCCTCGAAATGGCCCATCGCCGTCGCGGTGAGCATCTCGCCGAGGAAGAGCGCCGACAGCCAGCCGCCGCGCTTGCGGCACATGCTGAAGAAGCCGACGTCGAAATAGGGCGCGTCGAGGGCTTCCACGCCGCCCAGTCCCTGGATGTCCTCGGTGGCCTTGGCCTCGGCGACGTCCAAGACGTCATCGACGGTGATGATGCCAAGCAGCACGCCCTGGCTGTCGGTGACGGGAAGCGCTACCCGGTCATACTTCTCGAAGAGCGCCACCACCTCGCTGCGGTCGGCGGTGGCGGGGATGCTCAGCACCTTCCCGTCGTCGAGGTCCGCGAGCTTGGTGTTGGGCTGGGCCATCACCAGGGTGGCCAGCCGGATGTCGTCGAGGAGGACGCCTCGCTCGTTGGTGACGTACACCACGTTCAGCGTCTCGATGCCCTGCCCGTGCTCGCGGATGAACTTCAGCGCCTCCTCGGCGGTGAGGTTGGGACGCAGCGCCAAGTAGCGCGGCGTCATCACCCGGCCGGCGGTGTTCTCCGGGTAACCGAGCAGCTGCCTGGCCACGTGCAGCTGGTCCGGCTTGAGGGTGGCCAGGGCCCGCTTCGTCACCTCGGCCGGCAGCTCCTCGAAGAGGCGCGTGCGGTCGTCGGGAGCCATCTCATTCAACAGCCCGACGAGCTGTTCGGTCCCCAACGTCTCCACCACCTCCGTCTGCTGGTCCACCGGGAGGTACTCGAAGACGCGCGTTGCCACGTCGCGAGGTAGCACCCGGAAGATGATGCCGCTCTCCGCGGCCGGCAGGTCCTCGATGACTTCTGCGATGTCCGGCGGTGACATCTCCGAGAACGCCTCGCGGAGGGAGGCGTAGTCGCGGGACTGAATCAGCTCTTCGAATTCCGGCTTGAGCAGGTTGCCCAGCATGTGCGGTCTCCCTGGGGCCGACATGGTGTATGAAGTCCGGGCGAAGCGCCTACGTCTTTTTGGAGAAGTTTCCCGGAGGGGGCATGGCGAAGACGACCATCACGACGCGTTCGGCACCTGCGCCTTCCCCGGTGGGGCGGGGGCTACGGGCCGACGCACCGCCGGCCCGGCTGCCGGGGGGGATTGAGCTGGACACGTCCGCGCCCGGGCCGGAACACCGCTCCTTCCCGCGGGCGCGCCTGCGCGTCCCTTTCCGAGTGTGGATTGGCGAAGGGACGGACCGCCGCTTCAGCGCGACGCTTGGCTCGGAAAACCTCAGCGTCAGCGGCGCCTTCATCGAGTCCACCTTCTTCCTCCCGGTGGGCACGGAGTTGATGGTGCGCTTCGAGCTCGAGCCGAAGGCGGCCCCCGTAGAGGCCCGGGCCGAGGTGCTGCGCCAGGAGCACAGCGAGGACCGCACCGGCCGCACCGGCATGGGCCTCAGGTTTCTCGAATTCTTCAAGCAAACCGAGGTGACGCTGGCCCGCCTCTTCCTCGGAGAGCAGCTGCGCCGCTTTGCCGAGGGCTACCTGCAGACGGCGCGCACGCGCTCCATCGAGTCCGAGTTGGACCGGGTGGTGGACGCGCTGGCCGCCTGGGAGCTGCTCAAGGTGACGGCGCCCGCGGACCCCTGGCGCATCGGCGAGGCGGTGGCGCCCGCCAAGCGGTAGCCAAGGGGGCAACGGGCGAAGCGCCTCTTGGGCTTTCCCCCTAGAGGGCCTTCTTGAAGGTCTCTTCCAGCTTGGCCTTCGGCACCGCGCCGACGACTTGCTCGATGACTTTCCCGCCCTTGAAGAGGAGCAGGGTGGGGATGCTACGGATGCCGTAGGTTTGCGCCGTCTTCTGCTCTTCGTCGATGTTCAGCTTGGCGACTTTCACCCGGCCCTTGTACTGGGTGGCCAGTGCCTCCAGAGAGGGAGCGATGGCCTTGCACGGCCCGCACCAGGTGGCCCAAAAGTCCACCAGCACCGGCTGCTCGGACTCGAGCACCTGCTTGGCGAACTCCGCGTCCGAGGTGTGAAAAACGTCTTCTCCAGCCATGAGCGTTCGACTCCCTTTCCGACTGCCACCAAGAGCATAACCACAACCGGCCGGCGTGCATCCCACCCCGGGCTGACGGCGGAGCGCTTTGATGCGCGGGCCACCCGAGGGTTTCCCAAGGCTGTGGCCCGCCCCCCGCGCCCCCAGGGCGAATGAAGTCGGGGACTTCCGAGGCCTTGGGAGTAGACTAACCCCCGTGAGGCTGTTTCTTTCCCAGGCCACGCTCGAGGAGTGGGTGGTGGCTGACAAGGCCGATGTGAAGGAGCACCACCTCGTCCTGCATGGCGAGTCCGCCACGCTGCCGGTGGAGGACGCGGTGCACGTCGCCCGGCTGGTGAGCGGCTCCGACGAGCAGAAGCTTCTGCACAAGGTGAAGACGGTGGCCCAGCTCGACACGCTGTCGGCCGAGCAGCTGGCGGACTCGGTGCTGGTGGGGGAGAGCGCCTACGACGTCGAGCGCGGCTACCTCGTCCAATACCCCGACGCCGACTTCGCCGCCGCGGTAAAGCCGGGCAAGGAAACGGACCTCCTGGCGCAGTTTCTCCTCGACAAGCTGTAGCCTCCTTCTCGGGCGCCACCGTGTCCCTCCCCCGCCTCTGCTTCGTCCTTGCGTTTCACGCCTACGGCCTGGGGGCCATCGCCTACCTCGCCCTTCTCGCCGGACGGCGCGAGGGCCTCGTCTGGACGGCCCGCGTCCTCACCGCCGCGGGCTGGGTGCTGCAGGGGGTGGGCCTGGGCGTCCTTCTGGCCAGCCAGGGCTGGCGGCCGCACGGCTTCGCCGAGGGCCTCAGCTGCCTGGCCTTTCTCTCGGTGGCCGTCTTCCTGGCCATCGAGCTGCGCACGCGGGCGCCGGTGCTGGGCGCCTTCCTCGCCCCGGCGGCGGTGGCGGTGTGGTTGCCGGCGCTGTGGATTCTCCCCGACGGCGAGCTGGCCAAAACCGACGCCTGGACTCCCATGCTGGTGGCCCACATCGGCGTGGCCCTCACCGGGCTGGCCGTCTTCGCCGTGGCCACCGGGGTGGCGGTGGCCTTCCTGCTTCTGGAGCGTCAGGTGAAGGGCAAGCGCCTGGGCGTGCTCTTCGAGCGGCTTCCGTCCCTGGAGCTGCTCGACCGGTTGAACAGGCGCCTGGTGACCTGGGGCTTCGTCGCCCTGTCCCTGACGCTGGTGACGGGGATGTACGTCGCCCTGCGCTCCACGGACGCGCATGCCTTCCAGGCCGTGGAATTCACCACCGCGGTGGCCTGGCTCGTCTTCGCCGGGCTTCTCCAGGCCCGGGTGCTGGCCGGCTGGAGAGGCAGGCGCGTGGCCTGGTTGACGATGGCTGGCTTCGGGCTCCTCGTCCTCTCCTTCGTCGGCACCTACGGGCCGGGGCCGTGGCGATGAGCGTCGGCCTCATCTGCTTCGGCGTCTCGCACAAGACGGCCCCGGTGGCCCTGCGCGAGCGACTGGCCATCTCCGAGGAGCGGCAGTCCGAGGTGCTCCACCGGGTGGGCGCCTCCCCGGCCGAGGCGCTCTTCGTCTCCACCTGCAACCGCGTGGAGCTGTACCGCTTCGGGCTCGGGGAGGAGCTGGCCGAGCCCCTGCGCGAGGAGCTCCTGGCCCTGGGAGGCGAGGAGGTGCTGGGGCATGCCTACCTCCACCGCGGGGAGGCGGCGCTTCTGCACCTGTTCCGCGTCGCCTCCAGCCTCGACTCGATGGTCGTCGGGGAGCCGCAGATTCTGGGCCAGGTGAAGGACGCCTTCGAGTTCGCCAAGGGCGTGGGCGCCGCGCGCGCCGAGCTGGGGCGAGTCTTCGCCGCGGCCTTCTCCTCCGCCAAGCGGGTGCGCACCGAGACGGACGTCGGCCGGGCTGCGACGTCCATGGCCGCGGTGGCCGTCCAGCTGGCCCGGAAAATATTTGGAAGCCTCGAGGGCAAGACGGTGCTTCTCGTCGGCGCCGGGGAGATGTCCGAGCTGGCCGGCCGTCACCTGGTGACGGCCGGTGCCCATCGACTCCAGGTCACTAACCGCACCCCGGCCAGGGCCGAGGCGCTGGCCCGCCTGTTGGCAGGCACGGCGGTGGCCTTCGAGTCCTTGCAGGAGGCGCTGAGCGCGGCGGACGTCGTGGTGTGCAGCACGGCGTCCCCGGCGCCCATCATCACCCGGGAGCTGGTGGCGGGCACGCTTCGCGCGCGCCGGCACCGCCCCCTCTTTCTCGTCGACTTGGCCGTCCCCCGTGACGTCGAGCCCGAGGTGAATGGCCTGGACAACGTCTATGCCTACGACGTGGACGACATCCAGAAGGTGCTGGCGGAGAATACGGCGCTGCGCACCGACGCGGCCGCGCGGGCCGAGGCCCTGGTGGCCGAGGACGTGGCGCGCTTCGTCCGGGAGCGCGCCCTGCGCGACAGCGTCCCCGTCCTCGCCCAGCTGCGCGCGCGCGCCGAGGCCATCCGCAAGGCCGAGCTGGAGCGGGCGCTGGCCAACCTGCCCACGCCACTCACCTCGGCCCAGCAAGAGGTGGTGACGGCCATGACGTCGGCCATCGTCAACAAGATGCTGCACCAGCCCACCGTCAAGCTGCGCGCGCTGCTGCCCGGCGAGCCGGGGAGCCCACTGGCCGACGCGGTGGCGGAGCTCTTCGGGCTCGACCCGGCCTCGCGCCGCAACGGCAACGGCGAGTCGTGAAGCGGCTGCGCATCGCGACCCGGA
>Ga0302325_10009291_pt1 | contig 21475 bp, 20 predicted proteins | sample Palsa_T0_2_FD_201948 | JGI IMG/M metagenome (GOLD analysis project Ga0302325, IMG submission 201948) | Peat permafrost microbial communities from Stordalen Mire near Abisko, Sweden - Palsa_T0_2 | ecosystem: Environmental > Terrestrial > Soil > Palsa > Peat permafrost | place: Sweden: Abisko...
TTCAAGTGTTCACTGCCAGTAAATAGGGGACCCCAAATAGCCGGCTCCAGGCGTGCAGGCAAAGCGCCTGCCACTGGGGGATGGGCGTGCCGGTAGCCCAATGATCATTGGACATCCCCACCAGCACGGTGGGGCGGGCCAGCGCAGCCGTCCATACCGTCCAGGGGATGATTTGTTCGTAACAGATCAGCAGGGCCGCCCGCTGCCCGGCCAGGTCGAGCACGGCCGGACCGGTCAGATCGAGGGGCGCGCCGCCGCGCCCAAACGGCTTCCACACGGCCACTGGGACTGGTAACCGCTGCAGAAAAATGCCCGTCTGAGCGCCCCGGATGATGACCGCGTTCCGGTAGGCATAGGGGATATCAGGCTGCGGAGAGACCGGTAAGCGGCGGCCGGTGTCCGGTTCATGCGCCGTTCGCAGCAGATCCACGGCAGCGCGGAGGTCTCGCTCCTTGGGAGGTCGCGATTGCGGAATCAACGTTCCAATCAGAACGATCTTTCCCTCTCGCCGGAAGGCTTCGATAGATGGCTTCCAGAACAGATCGGTGGATGCGGTCCAGCGGGGCACCACGCTTTCCGGGAAGATCACCACTCTGGCGGAAGAGGCGCAAGCCTGCTGCTGAATGGTTTGCGCAGCGAGATATTCGCGGAGCGGGCTGACCGGTCCGTGACTGATGGCGCCCAAGTACGTATCCACGGTTTGCCAGCTTGCGGGGCGCGGCGGATCGCCGCCGTACGAAATGTTGGCGATCAAGGCCAGGGCCGCGAGGAAGGGGATGCCGGCTCTTGGGTGCGCCGCGATGAAGCCGCAGCCGGCCGTGGATAAGGCGAGGCCAACCCAGGACCAGGCCGGAAACAGAAACCCGGAGGCGGTTAAAGGCGAAGCGAAGCCGATGAGTCCGAGCGGAGGGATGACTCCCAGCAGGAGTGCCAGCGGCACGCGCCACAGTAGGTGCCTGGTTCTATCCGTCCAAAGCATTGCGAAAGGTAGGGCCAATATCACGGTGCAGAGCGCCCAGAAGGCTATCGCTACAGGCACGGAGACATGTGGGCCGAAGAAGTTCTTGGCGCCTACGGCGAGCGGCCAGAGCGCGCCCAGGTAATAGCAGGCCGCCGCCGCGTAGCAGCTCCGACGGGAAGCTTGCCGAAATACGAAGACGGGCAGCAGGAAAAAAGCGGCAATGATACCGTGCGGATGGGCGCTGGAGACGGCTACGCCAGCGATGGCCGCCGCGGTAGTGAGCAGGATAGGCTTGGTCTTCATCGCTTCGTCCGAGGTCTCACCGGGTTAAAAGAGTCCGCAGCCTGGCGCGCACCGCGCTTTGCGGGATGGGTCCCAGATAGCGGCTGTCATAACTGCGCGGGTTGTAGGAACTGGCTACCCACAGGGTTCCAGGTATGGCACGGTAATGGCCGAAGGGCCAGTGCGTAAGGGGCCGCCCGGCGCTGTCTTGTGCGAGGGGCTCGGTATGGGGGAGTAGCCTGCCGTTCACCGTAATGCCCGTAGGGCTCAGGACGATCTCATCGGCGGCCTTGCCGATCACGGGCTTCAGCAGCGGCGCGGCCCCGTCCGGACAGACCCCCTTGGCCCAGGGAATGACGAGCGGAGTGTGCCGGTAACCCCGTTGCGACGACAAACCATGATCGTCTGGACAGAACTCGACGAACGCTCCTTCGGAACTCGCGATGTACAAACCGGCGGGCAGGGAAGCCGAGTAATTGATGCGCAACCCGGCGATGCCGAACAGGGCAAACGCGCCCAACAGGGGAGTCAGTCCGAGAAACAGGATGCGCGCGCGCATTGCTTTCACCCTACCGGCCAGTCGTCGGAAACTGGCCCATTGCTGGCGGTTGCCTTTTCCGGCGGCACGGTGGCGGTTCTCGGTCTGGGGTCGCTAATCAGATGACAGGCGTGCACGATCAGCTCCCAGATGACTCGTTTGCTGCCGTCGGCCGGCGTGAATTGCCTTTGCTCCATGCAGCCCTCGACAAACAGGTGGTCGCCTTTATCGAAGGTCAGCGCCAGGCTGGCCAGGTCTCCATAAAAAGAGAGCGAGTGCCAATTAGTGTGCTGCTCAACCTTGCCTTGCGAAAGGTAGGGATAGCTCTCCCCCAGGCGCGCGTTGGCTACCGCAGTCCCGGAGGGAAGATGGCGCAGTGATGGTCGTGCCGTTAGATAGCCACAGACTTCAATGCGGTTCTTCTGCTGCTGCATGAGATTCCTCCAATTCGTCGAATACTTCGGACTCCTCTAAGTCTTCCTGGTCGTCGAGGCCGTCCAGGAAGGCCTGCTCGGCGTGCGACAGGTCTCGCGGCGGGACCTCCGGCGGGCTGATGAGATGCTGCCGTTGATCGACCGGGCACTGCGGCACAATACCGCCGCCCTGCAGACTCACAAAGGTGGTGGGCGGCGGGATTTCGGAGCGCATCTTGAAAGTCGGATCCAGGAAGTAGAGCATCTGCGTTCCCAGAATGGCGTGGTGGCCGCTGATGAAGATGAGCATCTGGCCGGGGGCCACGATTCGCTCGTGAATCCCGTGTCCGGCCTTTTCGGGGGGCTTCAGCCGCAGCACTTCGTCCGGGGTCATGAGCGGCCGCTGGATGTTTTCGACGGAAGCATTGAGGTGACCCATGACTGGCGAGAGCCGCTGGCCGCTGAAATTGTAGGTGGCTTTCTGCACGGTGGTGGTGCCGGTCATGTCGCTGATCAGTTTGGCGGTCTCGAATTGGTTGGGAGCGAAGGCGATACGGACATGGCAGTTCGAGACGATGCTTTCGTTGTTGCCGTAGGCGTCCACAATCTGCCGAATGTCCTGGGTGATTAAATAGGCCTTTAGCCCGTAGCCGGCCATATAGGAGAGCGCGTCCGCAAAGATTTCCATGCGGTTGAGCGAGGGGAATTCGTCGATGAGAAACAACAGCCGGTGGCGGTTGTGTTGCGGTTCGGCGCCGGCGTACAGTGTACGTTCCGTCAGGCGGTTGACAGTCATCGTGAGAATCAGGCGGATGAGCGGACGCAACCGGATCTTGTCGCTGGGAGGAACGACCAAATAGAGTGACACGGGACGCTCGTGATTGACCAGGTCGTCGATAGTGAAGTCGCTGGCAGAGATGTTATTGGCGACCAGCGGATCGCTGTACAGAGTCAGCGCCGTCTTGGCGGTGGAGAGCACGCCGCCGAAATCCTTTTCCTCTTTATCCATCATTTCCTGCACCTTCTCGCGCACCACCGGGTGCGTGGCGGTCAGGGAACCATCCGGCATGCGCCACTGATGCTGAAAGCCAGGGTCATGCTCGTAGTTGAGCAACTCATCGAGAGTGTCGTGGAAGCTCGATCCGGGGCGGGTGAACAGGTGCGAGAGGTCTGCCAGGCTGGCCTGGCGGTTTTCGCGCGCCGCTGCGTAGCACACGTGCAGGATCATGCCGGTGGTGATGGAGGTGGAAGCCTCCTGCCAATAGCGCTCCTGTGGGCTGTCTTCACCGGTTCGGACGATCATACTGGCGATGTTTTGCGCATCGCTCACATCGCGGGGACTAAACAGACGGACCTCACGCAAGGGGTTGAAGCGGGAGGTGGCTTGCGGTTCGACGGGCGAGAATTTGAAGCAAAGATGGCCGGCCTGGGCACGGAAGCCGGCGGTCTTGGCAAAGTTCTCACCCTTGATGTCATAGACGATAGCGGATTCCGACCAGGCCAGTAAGGTCGGAATCACCAGGCCCACACCTTTGCCACTTCGCGTGGGAGCGAATGCCAGGATGTGCTCGGGGCCATTGTGGCGGAGGTAATGCAGGCGCTTGCCGTCGGGCGACCAGCCACCCACGAAGACACCATCGTTGGCGGTGAGCAAGCCGCTGGCACGGATGTCGGACTCTTCAGCCCAGCAGGCCGAGCCATGCAAATCCTCCGCATTCATGGAGAGGCGTCGGGCCCGGCGGTTGGTCATGGCGAAGAAGACGCCCACGGAGAGAAAACATCCGGCGAGCAGGATGAGCATGCCCAACAGAAAGGGCGTTCGGATAGCAGCGTCGCGTTCGGCAATATGCTGCCAGCCCCAGACGACCCAGGCGAAGGGTTGGTAGATGGCGCCGGAGCGCAAGCGCAGCAGAGGCGTGCCCAAGGCGGGCTGATACTGGAAGCGATTGGCGATGTATTGGGTGCAGAAGAAATTGGCCAGCACGAGCACCAGCAGGCCGAGGGCGACGGCTGGCCAATTGTATCCGCCGAGATAACCAGGCTTGGCGGGCTTGCGATAGAGCTGAGGTTGACTCATCGGGTGCGTCCTTGTGCGCGCAATCTTTCGCGCACTTCCCGCGCTACAGCGCGGGATTGGGAGTAATGGATGGAGACCCGATGGCCCACTTCGGGCCACGGAAATTGGTCGGGATGCTCGGGAGCGGGGAAGCGGTCCTTTGCATGGATCACGGCGGTCGCCCGATCGCCGATTTGCTGGATGACATGATCGCGAGTATGGCCAATGATCAGGCCCCTATAAATGCCGCTGTGGCGTTCCGCGACCTTGACGCCGGCTTCCCTGCCCAAAGCCATCTTGGCGACGGAGCGAGCTTCGAGGAGGGACTGCTGCCAGGGTGCGAGCGCCGCGGCCTTGGTTGGAGTCTTAAGAGTGGGTGGCTGCTGCATAGGTTTCCCGACCACTCAGGCTTTGGGGATGTTCGGCCGAGGCGGCTGCCCTGTGCCTGCAGTCGTCGCGAACAGTGGCGGAGGTCCCGGTTGGCCGGACGACCCATTGGAGCTATTCATATCCGGCGGCCCGGAGGGCCCGGGCGGCGCGACGCTGGCGGTGAGAGCGCTGCTCCCAGCCGAACCGGCACCGGCAAGTGCGCTGTAGCCACTGGTGGCCAAGCTCACGGCGGCCTTCCCCGCCATGACCGAGCCGTACACGATGGGAGTAGCGACGGCGACGATTTCGCCGCCAGTAAACGCTGGCGAACCACCCAACACGCCTGCAACGATCTTCGGCACGAACCAACAAAGCGCCAGAAAGATCATTGACTCGCCGAAGATATCGAGCGCGCCCATAGCGGGATTGGGAGAGGTGGCCACGGCCTGGGCTGCCGCCACCCAGCCGGCCGACAGCGCCATGCCCACGCCGATCAGCAAGTACAGGATCATGATCTTCACTCCCACACCTACCGCCAGCGCAATGTATTTCTCCACGTAGGGAGCGCTCCAGCGGGAGCCGCCGAATCCAAGGAAGAAAAAGGCGGCGGCGACGACGATATAGGATTCCACTAAGGCGGCAACCAATTGAATGCTGATGAAGCAGAAGGCCACAAAGGTCAAGATGGCCGCGAACACCATGGCCATGGCGGTGCCGAAATTGGCGAGGAAGCCAGCGTTCGAGGCGCCACCGAACAACGCACCGCCAAGATCCAAACCGCGCTGAAACACCGCTCCGGGCTGCAGGGGGCCGACGCCGCTGGCTTGCTGGCCGAGTTGCGTGAAGCTGTCGACGACGGCGGGAATCCAGGTGGGACCGAAGACCAGGAGGGCGTAGAACGCGCCGATCCACATGAGCTTGCGGATGAGGCCGGCAGTCCAGGATTGCAGGTCGGTACGTTCCAAGGCGAGCACTGACGCGCTCCAGGCGAATTCGATGAGGGCCAGCAGGCCGAATAAGGTCTGAGCCGGTCCTTGCACAGCGGCGAACCATTGGCCGCGCATCTGTTGAAAGGTTTCGAGAAACTGGGTGGGAGGGCTGACTTGCATGGTCAATTACCTGCTGGCGCGGAAGGCAGAGCGCCGGGACTCAGGCTCGAGTGTCTGTGGCCGAGCTGGTTGGTAAGGTGCTTCGAACAGGATGTCGCGGTTGACACGTACGGTGAAACGGTAACCGGCGGCGACCTTGATGGTGGGCTGTACGTTCATGTTGCGGCGTGCCATCTGAGCGCCGGTCATGCTCAGTTCCTGGCCCACCGCGGTTTCGGCGGCCTGGGAGGGAGTAGGGTAGGCGAGGATGGTTTGGGTGCGGTTCTGCGAGATGGCAAAAGCCGCCATAAACATGGAGGTGAGCACCGACATGCCAATGAGCCGCTTATAGTGGTGGTCCACCTGGTCGCGCAGGCCGGCGTTGCCGTGGGAGTCGAGACCCAACATGCCGTCGAGGTCGATGGAGGAGGCGTCCGGAAAAATAATCCGGCTCCAGGCGACTTGTACGCCGTCCTGGCCATAGGAGACGCGGGAGTCGTATTTGCCGACTAGCCGGGCGCCTTGCGGTATCAGCAGGTACTGACCGGTGGCGGTGTCGTAGACATTCGAGGTGACCAGGGCCTTAAGTTCGCCGGGCAGGTCGGAGTTCAAGCTTTGCTCTAAGACGGCAGGGATCTCCCAGCCAGCCTTGATCTCGTAGCGGGACAATGGCGCATCTCTGGTATAGCGCAGATAGTCTTCGGCGGCGCTCCGGTTTTGGGCTGTTTTCAGGAAAGCGTCCTTGCGGGTTTGGGCGTTTTGGGCATCATACTCGGTCTCTGTGATGGGCGCGGCGGTAGCGCCGGAGGTTGTGTTGGGGGACAGACCGAGCGCTTTGCCGATGGATGCCAGATTGGGGGTCTGATCGCTCGAGGAAGCAAGCTGGGCGAGCGCGGCCGGTTTCAAGCTGGCGCCGAGATTCGAGCCGGTGCGCGTGGTGGTGGGCGCCAGCATGGCTTCGTGCTCCAGCTGCCAGGCAGCCTCGATGTCGTGATCTTCCGGCGGCGCAACAGGCAAATGCGGGATGGCTCCGCGAGGAATTTTTGGGGGCGCCTGTCGCACTACCACGCGCTCCACCGGCAGATCGCAGGGCTGACCGGTCTGCGGATTGAAGCGCATGGGCATGCCCGTCGCATCGAGACCGCAAGGGCCCGCTGCGTGGAAAGCAGCGGCCGGGCCGACATTCGGGGGACCGTTTAGGTTAGGAGCTTGGAGAAGGTTCAGTTTTTGGGGGGGGAGGAGGCCGTTCTGCGGATGCACGACCGAGGCATCCGCGGGCGGGATGGCGTGCATCAACTGGTCGTCGGCGTGAGCTGGGATAACGGTGCGGGGCAGGCCAGCCTGGCGGGCGGCGGCCTGGTTCTGTTGGCTGCGGCGGTAACCGCCCCAGGCGAAACCGGCCAGGAGTAACACGAGCACGCCGATGATGGCGATGCCGGCGCGCCGGCTGATGTGCACGGTGCGCCGGGGCGCGGGATGCAGGTCGATACCGGTAGGGGCGGTGATCGGCGGAACTGCTGGTTTGCTGGTGCTGGGGTCGCTGGCTGGTTCCATCTTCTTCACACCTTGCCGGCCCGGCTGATCTCGACCTTCTGCGCCTTCTTGCCATTGCCGAGCACCAGGCGGGCGCGGTCAAAGAGCCGGTCAACAATATACGTCTGCTGTTGAACACGGTAATTGGTCATGGTGCCTTTGCCGTCGGTGCCGATGACCAGCAGCACGGGGGCTTCCATGTGCTCGATTGCGGGAGGCATCTGAATGTAGGTCTTGGCGCCATCGTCAAAGACCCGTAATGGCCGGATATGTTCGTTGCCGCCGGTGACGCGGTAGTCCAAGCTCATTTTTTCGACGGTGATCATGGCAGGCAATACTTCCGCACGGGCCTGTTCGGCGGTAGCGCGCTGTTCGAGCAGGTGCTGTTGCCAGCGATGCTCGTCGTCGTCGGGATAGGCGAAAGCAATCCGAGCGACGTAGTCGGCGGGCTTGGAGATCAGGCGCAGATAGTAGGCCCGGCGGTCGGTGGTAATGAGCATGTTGGTATCGAGGCCGGGGGATTGTGGCTTCAGTACGATCAGCGCGGTGGCCTGCGAGCCTTCCCCGTAAAGCGCCGGAGCGACATTCCAACGCACCGCGTCACCGATGTGCGGCTCGCCCACGATTTTTTCACCAGGCTCCATCTCGACGATGCAGACGCGCAGCGGGGCGCAGACCACGGTGGGCATGCCGGCGCCGAAAGAGTACAGGACGCGGCCATCCGGACCGGCGGCGGGAGTGTTGGGCTGCGAGCCCCACTGCTGGCTGGCGAGCACGGCGGCCGCAGCGGTCGGAGAGAGCGGCATGTCAGTGCGGGGTTTGAAGTCTTTGGGAATGGGGCCGGCGGACTTGCCGAAGGCTGGTACGGCTTGCTCGGCCTGTTCGAGAGCCTGGACACCGGCGGTGATGTCCTGCAGGTTCGGAAGGGCCTCAGGCGCCGGCGTGCGGGTGAGCGGGACGGTCTGAGCAAACAAGACCGCGCCTGCGCAAAACAGTAACAGTAAAAATAGCTTCATGTGTTTTCTCCTCACAAAACCTTGGTCCAGCTGGCGCTGACGATATACAGGCCCAGCGGGTTGATGCGAATAATGCGTTCGTCCTGGGGCGGGTTTAGAACGATGGTGAACGAGCCTTTCCAGTGCTCTGCGGATTTGATGGCACCATAGAGATCGCGGGTTGTTTCTTCCCATTCGATCTCATAGGTGCGATCGCTGGTCGCCAGCACGGATTTGACTTCGACGGCCACGGTCTCGGTCTGGGCGCGCTGGAAGGGCGGGTCGGCGCGATAGAATTCCGTGACAAAAGTGTGTGCCGGGGTGGCATTGGCGATCTGCGCGTAGACCCGATCGATGGCCTTGCGTTGAGCGACACCATCGCTAGTGACGGTGCGCAGGTTTTCGATCCAGCCGAATAGGGCGGCGCGTTTGAGACGGTCGTCGTTGGCGGTGGTTTCGTCGGCTACGCCGGCGGCCACGGGCCGGGCCAGCTGATCGACCAGCACGACGAAGGGAACTACGTGCGAGTGCGCCGCGGACCAGAGCAGACCGGCCACCGCTAGCAAGGCGGTGAGGCAGCTCAGCAACGCGGCGATGCGCCAGTTGCGGGCGCGGGTAATCAGGCCGCCATAGCGCTCGTCCCATTCATGGCGCGCCGCGGTATAGGGGTGATCCAGTGGAATTGGCGTGTTGCTCATAGTTACTTCCATCCAGGGAGAAAGCCGGCGGTATCCGGATTACGCCGCGGATGACGCTGGGCCTCGATCTGGCTGGCCGAGACTCTGGCGGCAGCGCACAGTCGGCCTTCGGTAGTCTGAGGCCAGGCGGCCGTGGCATTGGTGCGCCGGGGCGCACATAGCGCATCCACGCGGACCGCGACCTGCGGATGGCCGTTCAGCCAGACCCGCATATCGACAATACTGACGTCAGAAAGCGGGCCGGCCCCGGCCTGTTCCGCCAGTTTCACAATGCGGCTGGGCTGCTCGCGCGTACACGCGCACAGTGTCAGCAACAACACAGAACTTAGGATTATGGGTGTTCGCATTAGTTCTCCCTTAGTGCCATCCGGGCAGGAATCCGGTACCATCGGGCGGCGCTGGCGTGTACTGAAAGAAAGCCTGGGCGGCCGCGGTCTGATCCGCCTGCTGCTGGATGACGGTGCCGTAGAAGGCGGCCTTGCTCTGCATGTCGGCCAGCATGATCTCGCGGAGCTTCTGCATTTGTTGAGCTTCCTGATCGGCCATCTGGGTGGCCACGTTCAGGGCAAGCAGGCGACCGTCGGCGCTTTGCGATTGGGCTTCGAGATTCTGGATCAGGGAGACCTCACTGTTGAGTTGCTGGCCTTGCAGCCCGGCGGCCCGCATGCCACCGATCGCGGTGTCCAGAGTGGTTTGCGCCCAGGACTGGTAGCGGTTGTAATACCCGGTGGGCGCATAGCCGCCGTAACCGGGATAGGTCTGATGCCAGAGGGCATCCAGATTGCCGAGCGAGTAAGCGAGTGACCTCCCGCCTTGCACTACCCCAGCCAGCGCATTCAACTCTGCCTGGATATTCCAGAAGACCTGGTGGGGATTATTCTTGGTATTCTTGATCGCGTCGGCCAGCAATTTGATTTGTGTGGCGAGCTGATTCGCCTGAACGGCATAGGCCAGTACGAGCTGCACATGATTCAGGATCTGGGTGACCTCTGTGGCGTAGGGGCCAGCCAGGGCGGGGCCGGGTGGCGAACAGAACAGAAGCAAAAGCAGCAGTAGGACTAGAGACTTGCGCATAAAGATGCTTCCTCCTCCTTGCGGGTTTCCAGTGTGCGGAAGTAATCGGACCAAGTGGGGACTTTCAGACGGAGCCATTCGGCGCGCCAGGTCGAGGGGTATTCGTCGATGACGCTTTGCACCATCTGACGCTCCTCCCGGCCGTTGACGGCGAGCCAAGCTAGTGCCACCTTACCCAGCCGCAAATCGACCAGGCGGCGGCCCAGCTTGCTGACCACGTAATATTGCTGCTTGGGCACGCTGACCTGCAGCAGTTCGAGTTCTCTCTCGTTGAGGCCCAGGCGGCCATAGAACTCGCGCGAGCCGGGGTTACGCGCCTCCGCATTGGGCAGCAGAATCTTGGTCGGGCAATTCTCCAGGACCACGTCGGCAATTTCGGAGTTGGCGATGTCGCTGACCTGCTGGGTGGCCATGACCACCACGGCATTGTTGCGGCGCATGGTCTTGAGCCAGTCCTTCAGGCGGTTGCGGAAGGTGGGCTGCTGCAGGTAGGACCAGGCTTCGTCGAGCAGGACCAGCGTGGGAGAGCCGTCGAGCGATTGCTCGATGCGGCGGAACAAATAGAGCAGCACTGGGATGACGGCCTTGTCATCGAGCTGCAGGAGGTTCTCCATTTCGAAGGTGAGAAAGCGGCCATCGCTCAGTAAGTCGTGTTCGGCATCGAGCAAGGAACCCAGCGGCCCGCTTACGGTGAAGTGTTCCAGGGCATCGCGGATATCGGTATCCTGCACATTGGCGGACAGCTCGGTCAGTGTACGAGTGGGCGAGAGGCGGAGCCGCCCGATGGCTTCCGCCACGGCGTTGCGGTGGCGGGGAGTAAACTTCAGGCCGTTGAGCTCGCAAAGGGCTTCCACCCATCCTACGGCCCAGGTGAAGTCGCTATCCTCGTCGAGCGCCGCCAGCGGGCAGAACGCCAGATGGGTGCGGGGTCCCGCCAAGTCATAGAAAGAGCCCTCTGCCGCTACGGTCAACAGCCAAGATGAATAACCACGGTCGAAGGCGAAGACCTTAGCGTTGGGATAACGGAACCACTGGGCCGCCAGCAACCCGAGCGCGGTAGACTTGCCGGCTCCGGTGGGCCCCACGATCAAGGTGTGACCGGTGTCGGAGACATGCAGGTTGAAGCGGTAGGGCGTAGCGCCGGTGGTGGCGGCATAGAGCAGAGGCGGGCTGTGCTTAGGCATGAGCGCGGAGGGATTCTCGCGCAGACCTGCCCAGACAGAGGTGACCGGCAGCATATCCGCCAGATTTAGCGTGTGCAACAGCGGCCGCCGGACGTTGGAATATCCATCGCCCGGAATTGAGCCGCGCCAGGCCTCGACCGCATTGACGGTTTCGAGCCGGCAGCCGAAGCCCAGATTCTGAATGGTCTTGCTGACGGTGCGCACGCTGTCGTGCAAGGTGGCAGCATCCTCTTCCAGGCACAGGAGGGTGCTGGTGTACTGGCAGAATTGCACGTCTCCGGAGGCCGCCAGCGACATCGCCTGTTCGGCATCTGCGGCCATGTCGCGGGCGTGTAGGTTGACGGCGCCGTCCGCAGTCTTGAAGAGCTGATCCTTCCAGCCGCGCATCTTGGAGCGCCACTTCTTGCGGTGAGTGTCCAGGAGGCTTTGGGCCTCGTGAGAATCGAGCAGGATGGCTCTGGTGTGCCAGCGATACTCGATCGGCAAAGCGTCCAGCTCGCGCAGGATGCCGGGCGAACTCAACTGAGGGAAGCTATCGATCGCCAGGACGCCGATATGCTTGCGGCCAATGCGCGGTTCCACGCCGCCCGAGAAATCCTGTGATGCGAGAACGTCGTTGAGATCGACGGGGATGGCGGGCCGTGCGAAGGGGTGATCGATCCCCGTAATGGCCCGATGCAAGTAGCGCAACAGAGCGTCAAAGGTGAATTCGGAATCGTCTGCGACATGGGTGAGCCGTTCGGTGTGGAACAGGGCGCTGAAGACATTCTCAAAAGCGTCAACTTTGGCGCGGAAGTGTTCGAGGGCTGCCAGTGCGACGCGTCCGTTGGAGTGTTCGCGGCCTTCGTAGAGCCAGCCTTTGAGACGCTCCTCGGCGGCCAGCGGAGGAAGGTAGGTCAAGGTGAGAAAGTACTCGGATTCGAAATGGGCGCCTTCCTGCATGAATTGCTGGCGGCGCTCGTCATCGATGACGCGGGTGACCGGATCGGGAAAGCTGCCACGTTCGGGATAACCAGGGGCGCGGGAGCGGATGGCATCACACTCGACCATCCATCCAGTGCCAAGGCGCAAGGCGGCGTTGAGGCGGGCGCTGAGTGCTTCCATCTCGGCGATGCTGGCGGAGAGCATATCCGGGCCGCGGTAAGACCATCCGGTGAGCAGGGAGCCGTCCTGCTGGAGCAGGGTGCCGTCGTCGATCAAGGCGAACGGCAGCAGCAGGTCGGCCAAACCGTGCGGCAGTTTTCGGGATTCGTGGCGAAACATGCTTAGTGCTCCTGGGCGTTATCTCGGGCATGAGGCCCGGTGGAATCGTTCTTAGCAGCCCGCCCAGAGAGCCAATCGCCCTCTTCGAGGTGCTTCAAGATAGAGTCCCTGATCTCTTGGGCGCGCGCGCCCCCGAGCCATTCGCCCTCTTCGACGCGCTTACGGATCGCGTCCTTCATCTCTTGGGCGCGCGGATCCCCCAGAGCTTCCAGGACGCGATACGTAGGCGATATCAGAGTAAGTACTCTGTGACACAAGTAATCTGAAATTACTTCGAGCACAATCTGTTGGTCGCGCGGCCAATCCGGCAGGCTCATCGGAGTCATCTCCAGTTCCTCCTCACCGGCAGGCAAGTAGCATACAGCCCACTCTTGGCCGGGTAAAACTGCCGGTAACGGATGTGCCGGAGGTACACCTGTCGCAGCATGGGATCGGCTTTTCCCATCCGCTGCAGGATGCCTACGGCACCGATCCAGAAGATCACCGCCAGGCAGACGCCCCACCAGGAACCCAAGCTGAGGCCCAGGGTGGTAGCTGTGAGGGCCGTAATTAATACCAATTCCCGATCTCCACCCAGCAGTTGGTTGGGCCGGTTGATGGAAGGGTGAATCACGACTGTCCGGGGTGTGGAAGCGTCTGCCATGGTCAGACCACCGCGCCGCCGACGCCGAAAGCCGACGCCAGCATGGGAGCCGCGAAGATCAGCACCGCGACCACCAGCCCGATCATGCAGGCGCGCCGACCTACCTCGCCCAGTTCGTGGCCGAACAGCAGCGTGCCACCGGCGATGCAGATGCCGATGAGCCCGATGGCATAGGCCACAGGACCGGTGAGCGAGGTGGCGATCAGGGTCATGGGTTTTTCCCACGGCAGACCGCCGCCGGCTGGCGTCGCGTAACAGCGCGCCAAGAATGCTTGCAGGGTGAATAGTAAGGCCCCAAAGCGGGAGCCGGAAAGTTTGCGTCTGAGAAACATCATAAGTGTGCTCCTTTCAAACCTGTTCGACTTGGTAGTGCCCCTCTTTCCAATCAGTGACCAACAACATCTCGCGGACCTTGCGTCCGGCTTTGAGGGAAGGCTCCGGATCCACGAAAATCACGAGATCGACTGTCTCCGCGATTAGCCTTTGCTGGGGGGCGTCGGTGCCTTCCGCCACCAGGCTTTCGAGGCGCGTAAGGCCGAGTAGAGCGCCGTTGGCGTGTACCGTTCCGAGGCCGCCGGGGTGGCCGGTGTTCCAGGCTTTCAACAGCGTATGCGCCTCGGCGCCGCGCACCTCGCCGACCACGATACGTGTGGGCTTCAGACGCATGGAAGCGCGCAGGCATTCGAGCATTGTGACTTTACCCACTGCCCGTAAGTCGAGATAGTTCCGGACGCGCCATTGCAGCTCGGTGGTGTCCTCGATCGAGATGACCCGGTCAAATGGAGTCAGCTCGGCGATCGCATCGAGGATGGCATTCAGGAGCGTGGTCTTGCCGGAGCCGGTAGCTCCCACCACCAGGATGTTCTTGCGCTCCCGGACGGCGGCCCGGATGATCTCGGCATGCGGAAGCCCGCGCACCGCGAGCGCGAAACCCTGTTGCTGGCGCACGCGATTGGATGTGTCTTCCTTGCTGGTCAAGATCCCGGCAGTCTCATACTCGTCGAGCGTAAACACCTTGCGGGGCCGTAAGCGGATGGCGAATACGGGATGCCGCACGACGGGGGCGACGACCCCTTCGAAGCGGCTGCCGTCCAACGGCAATTCGGTTTCGAGGATAGGGTGATCGTGATTCAACACTGTGCCGCGCAACGCTGCCACTGTCCCCAAAGCGCTGGCGGCGGTGGCTGCCGACAGGGTCCCAGCCGGCACAAACCCCGCGCCGCGGCGCTTGACCCAAAGGGAAGAGTCCGGGTTGAGTAAGATATCCTCTACGCCCTCTTCTCCGAGCAGGCTCAGGATCGCCTCGCCCAGTTCCCGTCGGAGTTTCCCCTCCAGGCGGACGTGTTGTTCGTCCTGATGCGCGACAGTCAAAACAGCGGCCACTATTGGTTCATCCTTGTGAGTGCCATTCCACGTTTGCGGTGGTTTCTGTGGAATAGAACAGCATTAGTCCAATTAGTGCGTCAAGAGTGACACCGCCCGAGGGCTATGTAAGTGCCAGTTATGAAACGATTAAGAAGTTTTGGAGAAAATGCCGCCACAAAGACAGCCAGCGTCTTAGGTCAAGTCCCATCGCTCTTGGCGTTGTCAGCCGAGAAATGCAAGTCTTGGGCGGGATCTGGGCAAAGCTGTGGCTGCCACGTAAGTGATTGAGGATACAGACGAAACATGCTCAGGGGGCCAAAAATGGCTGCCCACTTCTCTATTTTTCGCAAAAATGGCTGCCACGTAAGTCATTGTATAGACTTGGGAAAATGCCTCTAATGAGCCCTCGTGTCTGCCATCCCTTTATGTTCCACTCCGTTTTTTTGGCTGTCTTCGCTGCCTCGCTTGACCTCTTGGTAACAGTTAGTAACAAACGGGTACAGATTGTAACATTTAGTAACGAACGGTGGCCTGCGCCCTTTTTTGAGACAGTCTTGAAATGGGACACCTACCCCTTCTGACCTGCCCCGCAAGATGAGACAGCCGATAAGTTGAGACCCAGCCCTCGGAGGTGGTCCGCAGCCCCGTCTTTCCGGCCTTCTGGAGCCTAAAGTATCTCAATTGACCCTCTCAACCAAGCCCGCCTTTCAGAGAAGCCCTTCGCCCTCATCACAGATTCAGAAGGCAAGTGCGCTTCCGTGTCAAGGGCGGGCGTTTTTTGCCCGGCGCCAGCGGACCCTTGACACGGGAGCGCACTTGCCTTATTTACCATCGGGAGGGCGAAGGGCGGGCCCCCCGCGGCGGCGGCGAACTCTTGCGGGGTGCGGTCTCCCAGGGCGCTGTGGGGCCGTGTGCGATTGTAATCATCGCGCCATCGTTCGATCTTTTCCCGTGCATCCGCCAAGTTGAAGAAGACCTCCCCATTTAAGCATTCGTCTCGCAGGCGGCCGTTGAAACTTTCGATGTATCCGTTCTGCACCGGCCGGCCGGGCCGGATAAAATCCAACTTCACTCCCGTTTCATATGCCCAGACTTCCATTACCCGGCCCGCAAACTCGCTGCCGTTATCCGTGGTGATCGATTCCGGCACCCCCCGGACGGCGACCAAGCGTTTCATCTGGGTTACTACTTGCGTGCCCGTCTGTGATCGATCCGCGTAGGCGCACAAACACTCGCGGGTGTATTGATCGACTACCGTCAGAATCCGGAACCAGCGCCCATCCCCGAAGCGGTCACTCACAAAATCCATACTCCAGCGCTGGTTCCGCCGCGTCGCTCCTGCCAGTGGCACGCGCGCATGCGCGGCGCGTTTGCTCCGTTTGGCGGTACGCACCTGCAACCCTTCTTCCCGGTACAGCCGGTAAACCCGCTTCGCATTGACTGCGCGACCTTCCCGCCGCAGTAATACGGTCAGCCGACGATAGCCGTAACGAGTTCGCGTGCCGGCCAGCTCCCGCAGCCGCATTCGCAAATCGGCCTGGCCGTCCCGCCGGCTTCGATAACGATTCGTCCAGCGTGTGATCCCGATCAGTTCGCAGGCTCGTTTCTCACTGACTCCATACGCCTGCCGCACATTCGACACCAACTCCCGGCGTGCCGCAGGCTTCAAGCCTTTTTTGATAGCACTTCCTGTAAGATGTGCTTGTCCAAACTCAGATCCGCAACCAAGGTCTTGAGCTTCCCATTCTCTTCCCGCAACTGCCGCAACTCGCGAAGCTCGTTCAGACCCAATCCCGCGAAGCGCTTCTTCCAACTGTAAAACGCCTGCTGCGATATCCCCATCTCCCGGCAAACATCGCCCACTTTCTTGCCGCCTTCGGCTTGCCGCAAGGCGTAGATGATCTGCTCTTCGGTGTGTCCTTTCCTCGGCATTCTTCCTCCTTCCGCCTTCGTCCAGAGGACCACATCCGGGTGCCGGACTCAACCGCCGAGCTGTCTCATTTTCGGGTTTTGGGTCACGGGCCACTGGATAACCGTGCGCGGCACCGACATCTATATCGGAAGCCTCACGGGCAATGTATTCCGTCGGTATCCCGGCTGGCTCCAAGTTCCCGCCGGCAGCACCGAAGGACTGAAACCGAATAATTAGAGCCGGACACATTCAGCAGCCTGTAATGGGCTGGCACACGAGTACTCAACGGGGAATGGATCCTCGATCGGGATGATGAACACTCGCCCGGCCGCGTCGCGCCGCTCATCGGCGAAACGCCCGCAACGCGCCGGCGCAGCGCGACGGAAGACGGCGATGAGGGCGCCGATGTGAAGTATGCGTTATCCTTTCGGGCTCCAGCCTGGCGTGCCGTAGCACCCGCCAACGTCCCAAACCGCGAAGGCCCGCGGCGAACGATGCGACCAGGGACGCGCACGCGCGTCGATGACCTGCCGCCCCACGTGGGATGGCTTGCCGAGTGGCGGCACATGGGCACGGCAACCTGGACTGGAGCGTTTTCCGTCCGCACTTGGCCGCCCTCTTTGCCGCATACGAAGGCATTTGGGTGTATACTGACTCCCATCGGGTTTCCAATAAAGGTCGGTCGGCGACAACGTACTGCGCTTTTGTCGATAGAGAAGGCTATTCGATGGTCCAACGCATTCTTCTCTCTTTGCTTGCCTGCGTGATCGCGGTAACCGCGCAACCTCTCACCAGTTCGTACGCATCACTGCGGCTCCCTCTGGACGGCGTCGGCTCACACTCGGCGCGGTTGATCCTCTTCGACGGCCCAGGCGCAACTCAGACCTACCCGAGTAGCATCAACGATGGCGGCACGATTACTGGATATTACGCCGATGCGGACGGAGGCCATGGTTTTCTTCGATACCTGGGCGGTCTCTTTGTCACCTTCGACGCTCCTGGGTCGCAAAACATTTACCCCAGCAGTATCAACTCTGCTGGCGCAGTGGCCGGTAATTACTCGGACACCAGCCAGCACGGCTTCTTGCGGTCTGCGGACGGTAGTTGGATCACCTTCAACGTGCCCGGAACGTTCCCGTCGTCCTCGGAAAATCCAATCGTCATCAACGATTCCGGCGCCATCGCTGGTCCTTATTTTGACGGGAGTAGCATGCATGGCTTTGTAAGGAGCCTGGATGGCTCTCTCATCACCATCGATGCGCCTGGATCGACCTATACATACGCGACCGGCATCAACGCCGGCGGCGTGGTCACTGGCATCTACGACGATGCCAGTTTCAATGCGCACGGGTTCCTTCGGGGAAGGGATGGCGCTTGGATCAGTTTCAACGTGCCGGGTAACAACTTCGGCCTTTTCCCCCCGACGCTGAGCATCAATAACATCGGCGCGGTGGTGGGCTCGTATTTCGAAGGAGACACGCAAGGCTTCCTTAGGCACTTGGGTGGCTCGTTGACTACGATCGACGTTGCCGGAGCCACTGGCACGCAGCCCGCCAGCATCAACTCCAACGGCGCCGTCGTGGGGGCTTACCAGGATTCAAGCTCTGTGTACCACGGATTTCTGCGGATCGCCTCGGGAGTCGTTTACACATTTAGCATTCCCGGCGCCATCGGGACTTTTGCGGTCGGCATCAACGACCGTGGCGTGATCGCGGGTTCTTATCTTGATGCTACCTATGCGAGCCACGGATTTCTGTTGATTCTGTAAGCCGTCAAACTGTTAACACTCTCTGTCCGCAGCCACCGTCGCCCCCGCCGACGTTCCAAAACGGAACGCGCACGCTCGTCGATGACCTACCGCTCCCTGTCCGCTCCGTCCACCCCCATCGCTGGCACACTGCGCCGCGCATCGGCGAACGCGCCGCAATGCGCGGGCGTACGGCGATGGAAGGTGGGCGGCGATGCGCGCGCCGAGGCGAGCGCTATCCGTTGGAGATCCAGCTTTGTGACAGCCGCAGAGCCGCAGTTCCCGAGGGGACGGAATACATTTCGCGTCCGCATCCATCCGCCTTCTTCGCCGGCAAGAGGCGCTTCGGGACCTGGCGGGTCAGATGGAATTCGAAAACCACCGTTTGCCGGGGATCGATTTCTGATCCTCATCGCCGCAATGACGCGCCGCGCATCGGGCACCGGCACTGGGGTCTGCATCTTCGACTATAACAACGACGGCTTGCTGGATGTCTAATTCCCCAACGGTAAGTGGACCGAAGGGCGGAGCGACAATGACAGCCGCGACCTACGCGGCAGGTTCACCAACCACTTATTCCGCAACAACGGCGACGGCACCTTCGCTGATGTCACCATCGAGGCAGGCCTGAGGCAGCCGCTATTCGGTCGGCTGCGCCGCCGCCGATTACGACAACGATGGCAACGTTGACCTGCTGGTCCTGAACTATGGCCGAAACGAGCTGTTTCGCAACGATGGTAACGGAAGGTTCTCGGAAGTCTCGGGAAGGTCGGCTTAACCGACGCCAGCTTCAGCCTGCCGGCTGTCTGGTATGACCATAACAACGACGGCTATCTCGATCTCTTCATCGGGAATTACGTCAAGACCAAGGCCCTCGGTTTCGATCCCGCGGCGGGTTAGCTAGGACCACTAAGCTACAGCAGACAATCCAATCTTCTCTATCGCAACAACGGCGGCGGCACGTTCACGGACGTGACCCGGGAAATGGGTCTTTGGAAGCCGGATGGGCGTTCGATGAGTGTCACCGCGGCCGACTTCAACAACGATGGCCGGCTGGAACTGCTTTCGATGCATCACCGCCAGTAGGCGTTGCCTGCTTGCGGATTTCCGTCCCGTCGCTACGTGCGATGTGCAACTCCCGACCCTTCACGTGCGGCTCCTTGACGCGGAATTTGGGGACGGGGACTGAGGCTTTCGGCCACGCGGAGTAATCCAAGTTGACGGTTTGTCGCCTTATACGGCCAATGTCTGCCCGCTATGCGTCTGGCTTGAGCTTGCGGGTTTCCGCGAGGACTTTGGTGAGTCGATTAGCGAGTTGGTCGAAGCGACGCTTCGAAGTGCCGTTCGGCAGCGAGCGGCGGAACATCTCGATGGCATGCTGAGCGAACAGTAGCGAATCGATGACACCGTCCAGACCACTGCGCGGCGAGCAGATCGGGGCTTTCGGTTGTGGCCTGAGATGCCGGGATTGCGATCGGGCCAGATGAAACTCCCGCTGCAGATCGGCTCCAGCAACGTCGACGTACCGCATCGTCATCTCGGGATTAACATGCCCGAGTAGCTTCATGAGCGCAGGCAAGCCTACCCCTGCGCGTACCATCTCGCTGGCATATGTGTGCCTGAGCTGGTGCGGAACGATGCGGGTGGGGATACCGACGGCAGCGACAACATCGGGAAGATAAGAGCGCAACTGCTTGACAAGGGTCTGCTTGTGGCGGGGACGGGCCAGGAGCCGGCCGTCGGACGGGAGTGGATCGAAAGAACGGAAGAAGCGTAGACGATGTACGAGTTCACAGACGAAGGAGTCCACCGGGACCATCCGCTCGGTCTTCAGCTTGCCAAGAGGAACGTGAATCGCCCATCGGTCCGGGCCGACACTGTGGAGGCAATCATAGGCAAGATCGACACATTCCCCAATGCGCATTCCGGTGTGGCGCAGCAGCAAGAGGACATTAGAGGGCAGATCATTGCGGCGGAGCAGTTCCTGCTGAATCAGCTGATCCTGTTGGGCCGTCAAGGCGCGTGGCAGCCGTTGAGGAGCACGCGGGATGTCCTCACGACGGATCAGATGGGCAAGGTCGGCGATCTGCGCGCTCCAGGCAAGCTCTTCCAGCATGCAGCGCATAAGCAGCAGGCGTGCGATGTAGACCGCGGGCGCTAAGTTCTGGGAACGCAGATCGACAAACCAGCCGAGAATGTGGGGATCGCGGCGCAGTTGATTGAGCGACCCAACGGCCGGATGCTGCTCACCAAGATAGATCAGAAAGGAGCGGGCGACGGCACGATATTGACGGGCAGAGGCCGGAGCGAGGGCTGCCGCCAGAGAGTCAATCGCTCTCTGGAACTGCTGCACCAACGGATGTTCCAGCGGAGCGTAACGGCAGGGTTTCACGATGCACTGCCTGGTACGGGCCTGATGTGCTGCGTCACCGCTTTCGCATACTGCTGATAGACCTCAAGAGGGGTGACTTCGACATAGACCATGGTTGTTTGAATCTGCGCGTGCCCCATCAACTGCATCAGGGCCGGTAGGCTGACACCGGCGCGAACCATGTCTGAGGCAAATGTGTGACGAAACCGGTGCGGGTTGGCCTTCTTCACGCCGGTAGTGCGGCGATGATATCGAAACAACGACCGTAATCCCGCCGGAGTCATGCGGGCACCGCGAGCGGGGCCTTTGAGGGAAACAAACAGATCGATTCACGCTGATCGTCGTGGCTCTGGCGGAGCCGCCGTCCGTGACCGATGATGGTGTGCTTCCCGCAGACAGGACATTGCCGCGGCAGGAGGGCCAACGGGATTACCCCGGGTCGATGTTGTCTTTCTCCTCTGGCAGTGCGATAAAAAGAATCACGGCTGGCGTGAAGGCCGCCGCTGACCGTCGCTGCCAAATTTCGATCTGAGGCTCGGCCTTCACCCTCCCCGTAAAGTCAGTCTCGAACGAAAAAAGAATACCGCTTTCCGTTGCCTGCCGCGAGCCCCTCACTCAAGACATTGGCCGGTTATAAACGCCTATACTGACTTTTGCCGCTCCAGGAGTCCGCGCTTCGGAAAGTGAAAGCCGACTCTTTTCGGAGGACGTTGTTTGCCATTATCGTCCGGGCAAACGGTGTGACTGCTAACCCCGCCTAGCGTGCCATTTTCGAACACGCCGTACCCTCCCGCGCCCCGGCCCCATTGTGCCCCCACGCCCAACTTCCGGACGCCCGACAATCCATCCAAAATCTTCCCCAGTACTCCGGTTGCCCTTCATAAGACAAGCGTTCTGAGCTCGACATGCTCCTGCCGGAATCGTCATTCGTTGACTCGCTGATGGAGCCCGGTTTGGAGTTGCCATATGTTACTGTTGCTATA